>Ga0079215_10000025_pt1 | contig 22770 bp, 15 predicted proteins | sample NCControl_FD_77004 | JGI IMG/M metagenome (GOLD analysis project Ga0079215, IMG submission 77004) | Agricultural soil microbial communities from Utah to study Nitrogen management - NC Control | ecosystem: Environmental > Terrestrial > Soil > Agricultural land | place: USA: Utah | collected...
ACGACGTACGGCGCGCCGTCGTGCGCGCCGATGTCGTAAACCGCCGTGATGTTCGGATGGTTCAGGAGCCCCGCCGCCCGCGCCTCCTGCTCGAAGCGGCGGAGGCGATCCGGGTCGTCCGAGAACGACGCGGGGAGGACCTTCACCGCGACGTCGCGCCCGAGGCGCGGGTCCTTCGCGCGGTACACCTCTCCCATCCCACCCGCGCCGAGCAGCGAGAGGATCTCGTAAGGTCCGAGACGAGAGCCGGCTGTCAGAGACAAATCGGGCGTCAGGATACGACGGCGAAACGGGATTCCGCCCCGACGCTGCGGCGTTACTTCTTCGCGAGCGCCGCCTGCCAGTTCGTGACGAGCGCCACGCGCGGCACGCTCGCTTCACCGGCGTCGTTCACGAGGAACCGCTTCCCGTCGGGCGAGACGTCGTATCCGTAGAGGCCGTGCCTCGGGCCCGCGAACATGTTCACGCGGAAGAGAGCACGAACGTCTCCGACCTCGATTCGGGATCCCCCGGCGTCCACGGCGGCCGCCATCAGTTCGGAGCTCGTCGAGAGGAAATAGAGCTCCCGGCCGTCGGGACTCCAGCGCGGCTGCGTCCCGCCGCTTCCGGACACCTGCCATCGCGTGCCCCCGCCCGGGAAAGACGTGACGTAGACCTCGTCGCGCCCCGAGTGCCGCGATACGTACGCCACCCATCGGCCGTCCGGCGAGAACTGGCCGCCATGCTCGAGAAAAGTGGATTGAACGAGCGGAAACGCCTTTCCCGGATCATCGACCGGAAAAACCCACAGGTCGGTTGCGCCGATATTGCCGCGATCGACCAGGACATGGCGGCCATCCGGCGACCAGTCCGATACCTCGAACCGGTCTTTCGACCTGTAGACGTCCTTGGGCGCACTCCCTCCATCCGCCGCGATGATCGACACGAAGTACTCCTCGCGCCCCTCTCTCAGCCCCTGAACGAAGACGATCTGAGATCCATCGGGGGACCAGACCGGCGCGACCTGCGCCTGGATGTCCGTCGTGAGTCGCGTCCGCACCCCCCGGGAAAGCTCGTGGACCCACACGTCGTTGTTGGGATCTCCCATGAGGACGCTCGCGCGCCGGCCGTCCGGCGAGAGCTCGGGCGAATACGCGGCGCTTTTCTCACCGATCGTCGCGAGCTTCCGGCCGGAAAAGTCGACCCATGTGAGCCGCCCTCCGCCACCCTCCTGAGCGATCAGGTAGGCGAGCACGCCCGTCTCCGAGACAGTGAACGTCCCCCGCCAGACTCCGGTGTCCAGGTTCACGTCGTCGGCGATGCGAACGGCTGGACCGGTGAGGGCGATTCGCTCGGGATCGAAGGGAGTTGCCATCAGGCTCGCGTCGCGCACCGAGAGGAGTACGCCGGACGCGTACTGGGCGCTGTCGTAGGAAGACAGGAGCCGCCGCGGCCCGCCCCCGTCGAGAGAGGCGACATAGATCCCGCTTTCCTCGGACTTCGGGCTGGCATGGTTCGCCGCGAGGTACAGGACGTGCTTTCCATCCGGGAGGAAGTAGGGCCAGCGATGGGTCGTGTGCTTCTTCCGGTCCGCCAACGTCGTGATGGGCGAAGCCGTGCCGCCGGACGCCGCGACTCGGAAGATCCCCGTACTGATGTCCGGCGCGAACGCGATCACGCCGCTCTTGCCCCACGAGCCGCCGCGGGGGTTCGGGGCATCGCAGATCGTCTGCACGGGACCGCCCGAGGCCTCCAGGATCTTCAACTTCCCGTCCGAGAAGAAGCCGATCGAGCGGCTGTCCGGCGACCAGAACGGAAACCGCCCGCCCTCCGTCGCGGCGAGCGCCGCGGCAGTACCCGCCGCGAGCGACCGGAGCCAGAGTCTTCCTCCGGCTCCGAAGACAACGCGCGAACCGTCCGGCGAAATCGCGATCGGAGCCGAGTCGTCGCCGGTGAACCGGAACTCGGTCTTCTCGGGGGGATCGATGAACGAGTGAACGGCTTGCGCGCCTCCGCCGGTCCGCAGGCGGCGCACCTCGTTGGCGAGAAAGAGGGTGACGACGAGGAGAAGACCGGCCAGCGCCCACGGAATCCAGGCTTGCCGTCCTCGCCGGGGAACGGCGACAGCCGCCGCTCCCGTCTGCGAGCCGCCCTCCGCGATCCACCTCAGCTCGCCCCCCAGATCCGCCGCGTTCTGCCAGCGATCCTCCGGATCTTTCGCCAGGGACTTCTTCACGACGTGGTCGAGCGCGGGCGGCGACATCGGCTGGACCCGCGAGATGGGCGGCGGCTCGTCGCGCAGGATCGAGGAGATGAGCGACGCCTGCGTCGAGCCTGAGAAAGCCTTCTGACCCGTCGCCATCTCGTACAGCACGCACCCGAACGCGAAGATGTCAGTGCGCGCGTCGGCGTCCTTCCCTTCGAGCTGCTCCGGCGCCATGTACTGAAACGTCCCGAGGATCGTCCCCTCTTGCGTGAGGTTCGGGCTCCCCATCACCGTTGGAAAGGCCGTGAGGCTGCCTCCAGCCATGGGCTGCTGCATTACGGCCGCCTGCTCTCTTCCGGTCGCGTCGAGCGACCGCTCCAAGGTCTTGGCCAGGCCGAAGTCGAGCAGTTTCACGCCTGACTTCGTGAGCATGACGTTGCCGGGCTTGAGATCCCGGTGGACGATCCCCTGACGGTGCGCCTTGTCGAGCGCGTCGGCGATCTGGACCCCGTAGCGAAGCGTCTGCTCGAGCGGAAGCGGTCCTTTCAGGAGACGATCCGCCAGCGTCTCGCCCTCGAGGTACTCCATGACGAGGTACTCGGTCTCACCTTCCCGCCCCACATCGTGCAGCGCGCAGATGTGCGGGTGCGAGAGCTGCGAGATCGTCCTGGCCTCCCGCTCGAAGCGCTGCCGGACGTCGGGCGATGCCGACAGGTGCGACGCCAGCACCTTGATCGCCACCGTCCGGTCCAGCCGCGTGTCTCGCGCGCGGTAGACCTCCCCCATCCCTCCCGCGCCGAGGGGAGAGAGGATCTCGTAGGGTCCGAGGCGGGAGCCGGCGGAAAGACTCACGGGATCGTCACCAGATCGTCCGAACGCTTGTCACCAGCGTGAGTCGCTCGGCGCGTGCGCTCGCCGCGATCAGGCGGTCGGCCGGATCGGAAGAGAACTCGGCGGGGGACTGCGTGGCCAGGGAAACGATCGTCGTGCGTGTCGAGGAGTATCACTGCGATCCCTTCCAACGCGAGGGCGGGGACATGGCCGGGGTGATATCGCCCGCGATTTCGAGCTCGCCGGAGAGGCACCCGAAGACCTCGAGGGCCCGCTCTTCGACGGGCATGAGCTGCGCCACGGCCTTCCCCTTCTTGGTGATCAGGACGGGTTCGCGGCCGACCTTCACCTCGTCCATGATCTTCAAGCAGTCGGCTTTGAACCGCGAAGCGGTTATGGTCTTCATGGTCATCTCCCGGAGGCGTGGCCGATCGTCACGGCGTCTTCTCCGCGCCTTCCTCTGCGCCGAGGATCATCATCCAGACGTCGCCCTCTCGTTGCGTCTCGATGTAGGCGAGCTGACGGTCGTCCCTGGATATACCGAATTTCATCGCCCAGCCCTCCGGCAGCGTCCCGGCAGGCAGGATCTGTTTCGACCGCTTCGTTTCGACGTCCAGGAGCACGACGCCGTTGTCCTTCTGGAAGAGCAGCCTCCGGCCGTCGGAAAGGAAGTGCGGGGTTCGGCCGGAGGAGTCCACGCTCTCGTAACGTCCCATGGCAAACGAGTAGACGAGCACCTCCGTCGATCGGTCTTCGCGGTCCCGGAATCCGGCCAGAAGCTTGCCGTCGCGCGACCAGGAGAAGGGGTTCAAGTTGTCGCCGGTGGGTAAAAGCGGAAGGCCGACGACCCCCTTATCGTCCGTTCGTCCGAGCTCGAGAATCGCGTTCGGGTACTTGCCGCTGCCCGTCACTGCGATCCGTCGGCTGTCGGGCGACCACGTCGGGTAGAGCGCGCCGTTTTCGAGCGACGAGACCTGCTCCAGGCCCGACCCATCCGGGTGAATCGTCCATATCTGCGCCGAACCGGAGCGGTTCGAGTAGAAAGCGATCCGCGACCCGTCGGGGGACCAGCGGGGAACGCGATGCTGGAAAGGCGCGTCCGTCAACTGCCGGTAGCCCGACCCGTCGGCGCGGATCAGATACAGGTCCTCCCGGCTCCCTTTCGGACCGTCGAAGACGAGCCATTGACCGTCGGGCGACCAGTCGAGCGAGTTGATGAGGCGGGTGCCCTTCAGAATGGCAGCGGGACTCTCGATCACCGCCTCGCGCGCGGGATCGAAGCCGACCTTCATCACGTTCGAGCGCTCGGTGAGCGTCGAGAACAGAAGATCCCCGTTCCGGGAGAAGGTCGCGTGGCTGACCCAGCTGGCCGGGGTCGTGACCGGCTCCGGAGGGCCGAGCACTTTCCCCGTTTTCTCGTCGATCCCGACGCGCCAGAGGTTCATCGTGCCGCCGCGATCGCTCGAGAAGTAGAGGAACCGGCCGTCGGGCGACCAGGCCGGGCTCCAGTCGAACTCCCCGTCGTTCGTGACGGGCACGGGAGCGTCGGATTGTGAGCCGTCCGCCGCGACGGTGAAGACGTCGCGTTGCGACTTCGAGGGGGGCAACCCCCAATACGCGATGCGGTGCCCGTTGGGGGACCACCGGGGGGCGACGCCGTCCCCGCGCGCGACGAGGCGTCTCTTACCCGTGGAGACGTCGACGGCCCAGATCTCGCTCACGGTGGCCCGGGTCGTGGGGTCGCGGATGGGCTCGGTCGCCACGGCGAGCTCGCGGCCATCGGGCGACCAGCTGGGATCGAAGCCGAAGTCCGAAATGCGTCGCACGGACTCGCCGGTAGCTCCCATCACGAAGAGTCCGCCTTTTTCGCGCTCGGAGCGGAAGGCGATCTGCTCGCCATCCGGTGAAAACGCCGGCGCCTCGTCCCGGACGGGAGAATCCGCCGTCAGGTTAGTCGGGTTCCGGCCTCCAACCCGCTGAACGAAGATGTCCTCGTTGTCGGAAGCGCCGCCGACGTAGACGAACGACCTTCCGTCGGGAGCGAGGGCCGGGGCGCGTTCGACCCCCGGCTGATCGGTGAGGGCGGCAAAACGGCCGGGGGCGGCTCCCTCTCCGGCCGGCGTCGCCGACCGGGTCGCAGTCCAGCGCCCGATCGCGGCGGCGACGATCAGCGAAACAGCCGCGAGGAGGGCAGAGACGAGACGACGCCTCGACACCGCCGGCCGAGAGACCGTAATGCCCGTGGACCCGGTTGTTGTCGTCAGGGACTGAAGGTCGAACGCGAGGTCGCGCGCCGACTGGAAACGCTCGTTGGGGTTCTTCTCGAGACAGTGCCGCACGATCCGGTCGAGCGAGGAGGCGATCGGGGAGTCGATCCCCGAAAGCTCGGGCGCATCCTTCTGCGCGATGGCCGCCATCGTCTCCGCGGCCGACTCGCCGCGAAAAGCGCGCGTGCCGGAGAGCATCTCGTAGAGCACGGCGCCAAAAGAGAAGATGTCCGAGCGATGGTCGGTCGGTTTTCCCCGCACCTGCTCGGGCGACATGTAGCCGACCGTCCCCATCACCGTGCCGGGCTCCGTCGCCGCCACCACCGTGGGAGACTGCGTCTCGCCGCTCTCCCGGTCGGCCATTTTGGCCAGACCGAAGTCGAGGATCTTGACGCGGCCCTCGGAGGTGACGAAAACGTTCTCGGGTTTCAGGTCTCGGTGGACGATGTTCTTTTCGTGCGCCGCCGCCAGCCCGTGCGCGATCTGCAGGCCGTATTCGAGCGCTTTCCTCTGCGGAAGCCGCCCTTCATCGAGACTCCCCCGGAGGGTCTCTCCCTGGAGCAGCTCCATCACGACGTACGTGACCGAGTCGTCGCGGCCGAGGTCGTAGATCCCGAGGACGTTCGGGTGCGAGAGTGCCGCGACCGCCCGGGCTTCTCTCTCGAAGCGCGCGAGCGCCGCCGCGTCGGACGCCAGCCTCTCAGGCAGGACCTTGATCGCGACGTCGCGTTGGAGCTTGGTGTCCCGCGCCCGGTAGACCTCGCCCATTCCTCCGGCGCCGAGCGGCGCGAGGATCTCGTAAGGTCCGAGACGGGAACCGGTTGTCAGGGGCAAGCGCGGAAAGCCTATACCGGCCGTTTGTTAGCATCCGACCGGAGGACGGTCATGCCCAAGTTCGTCATCGAGCGCGAGATCCCGGGTTTGGGGAACCTTTCGGACGAGGAGGTCCGCGCGATCGCCCGCAAGTCGAACGAGGTCCTGACGGCGTTGGGGCCCGAGATCCAGTGGCTGCACAGCTACGTGACGGGCGACAAGATGTACTGCGTCTACATCGCCCCGGACGAGACCCTCATCCGCGAGCATGCGCGCCGGGGTCAGTTCCCGGCGAACCGCATCTCGGCCGTGCGCCGCCTCGTCGACCCGATGACGGCCGTCTAGAGTCGGGCGTCAGCCGGCTTCCGCGCGGAGCGCGGCATCGACGGTCTTCTCGAGAGGGGTCGTCCAGCCTTGCATCCACGCCGCGGCTCCTTCGGAGCTCGGCAGGCTCCGGCGCGCCGTGTCCAGGCGCAGCTCGAGCTTCGCGTGGTCAGCCGGCGCGAGCGGCGTCCCGAGAGAGTGCCGGAGCGCGGCCGCCGAGCCGGCGAGAGCGAGCGCCTCCTTCGGCTCGCCTTCCGCGGCCGCGGCGCACGCGAAGCTCTCGAGGATCTGCGCGACGCCGCGCTTGTAGTCGAGGTCCTGGAAGATCCGAAGGCTTTCGCGATAGTGCGAGCGCGCCAGCGAAAAGTCCTTCCCCTCCCGAGCCAGGTTGCCGAGGTCGGCGAGCGCGAGCGCGGTTCCCCACCGGTCCCCGAACTCGCGGAACGTCGCAAGGCTCCGCTCGTACAGCTCCTTCGCGCCGGCGGCGTCTCCCTGCGCCCGGGCGACGTCCCCCTGCTTGTTCCTGACGCGCGCCGCGGCGGTCTCGTCGCCGATCTCGCGGAACGCCGCGAGCGCCTCGTCGTAGAGCGAGCGGGCGAGCGCGTAGTCCCCCTGCTCCTTCACGACGCTCGCGAGGTTGGACAGGGAGCGGCCGACCGCCGCCTTGTCGCCGAGCTCGCGCCACACGTCGAGGTTCTGCTCCGAGAGTGAGCGCGCCGCGGCGACGTCCCGACGGTCGAGCGCGGTCACCGCGAGCGCGTTCAACGACACCGCGGCCGCCCACTTGTCGTCCGTCTCCCGGTTGATCTCGAGGCTCTCACCGAGCAGGGTATGTGCGCGCTCGTAGTCCCTCTGGGCACCGGCGAGAACGCCGGCCGCAAAGGCCGCCCGCGCCCGCACCTTGTCGCGACGCGCCGCGCTCGGAAGCGCGAGCAGCTTCGCCAGCCAGTCCCTCCCCTCCGAGATGTACTCCCGGCGCTCCCAGAACTGGAAGAGCGCTCCCCCGAGCCGCAGGCCCCAGTTCCCCTCGTCGTTCCGGCAAGTCCACTCGAGCGCCGCGTTCAAGTTGCCGTGCTCGCGCTCGCATTGGTCGAGCCACGCCGCGGAATCGACGACGGACGTGACGCGCGCGGACCCGATCTCCTCCGCGAGCACGAGGCAGTAGGCGGCGTGACCGCGGCGGGTGATCGGATCGTCGCCGGAGGCCGCGAGCCGCTCGAGCGCGTACTCGCGAATCGTCTCGAGCATGACGAAACGCGGCTCTTCCCCCTCCGCTTCGATCTGTCTCACCAGGCTCTTGTCGACCATGGACGACATCCCGTCAAGGACGTCGACCTGCAGGTCTTCCTTCGCGTTGCACGCCGCTTCGACGGCTTCGAGCGTGCACCCGTCCACGAAGACCGAGAGCCGCCGGAAGAGTTTCTGCTCGTCCTCGTCGAGAAGGTCGTGGCTCCACTCGATCGCGCCCCGCAGCGTCCGCTGCCGGGCGGGGAGGTCGAGCGCGCCTCCCGTCAGGAGCTGCAGGCGCTTTTCGAGCCGCGACTGCATCGCGGCGGGCGAGAGGAGCTTGACGCGCGCCGCCGCGAGCTCGAGCGCGAGCGGCAGCCCGTCCAGGCGGGCACAGATCTCCGCGATCTGCGGCGCGTTTTCCTTCGTCAGGGCGAAGTCCGGTTTGATCGCCTGCGCCTGCTGGAGAAAGAGCGCGACCGACTCGTACTGCGTCAGCGTCTCGAGCGGGGGAAGGGCGTCGAGGTCGGGAAGGGCGAGCGGTGGGACCGGAAACTCGTGCTCGCCGTAGACGTGGAGGGGCGAACGGCTCGTGACGAGGACGTTTATCCCGGGTGCCGCGGCAACGAGGTCCGCCACGGCCGGAGCCGCCGCCGCCAGCTGCTCGAAATTGTCGAGAACGAGAAGCCTCGGCGAGCGTCCCCCGGCGGCAAGCTGTTCCTTCAGGGAGTCCCGCAGCGTCTGGCCGGCCGTTTCCCGGACCCCGATCGCCCGGCAGATCGCGGCGACCATCTGCTCCGCGTCGCGAGCGGACTCGAGCGGGACGAACGAAATCCCCGCCGGAAAGAGCGCCGTCATGTCCTCGGCGACCTGGAGCGCGAGCCGCGTCTTTCCGATCCCGCCGAAGCCCGTCAGGCTCACGACGCGCACTTCCGGCCGCTCGAGCAGGGCGCGGAGGGCGGCCCTCTCCTTCTCGCGTCCGACGAAGCGCGTCCGCGGCACCGGGAGGCTCGATGGGCGCGGGCCGAGTGCCTCCGACTTTCCGGATAGGTGCTCGCGCAGCGCGGCCAGGTCCCGGGCCAGGTCGCGCGTCGACGCGTAGCGCCCGTCCGGGTCCTTGGAAAGGCAGCGCTCGACGATCCAGCAGAACGGCGCCGGGAGCCGCGCGTTTCGCGACGCGATCGGCTCGGGCTCGTCCTCGAGTATCGCCGCGAGCGTCTGCACAGGCGTCTCCCGCCGGAATGCCCGAGTCCCGGTGGCGAGCTCGTAGAGGACGGAACCGAGAGAGAACTGATCCGACCGGAAGTCGATCGGCTTGCCGGAGGCCTGTTCCGGTGACATGTACCCGACCGTGCCGGCGACGCCGCCGGCGAGCTCCGCGTGGCTGGAGGTCGACGCCTCGTCCGGGGATTCCGTCTCCGTGGGGACGAGCTTCGCGAGGCCGAAGTCGAGGATCTTCACGAACCCGTCGCTCGAGACCATGAGGTTCTCGGGCTTCAGGTCCCGGTGGACGATTCCGGCGGCATGCGCTTTCGCGAGCCCGTCCGCGGTCTGGGCGGCGATCGAGAGGAGCCGCCGCAGGGGAACCGCCCCCTCGAGGACGAGGTCGCGCAGGCTCGATCCTTGGACGAGCTCCATGGAGATGTAGGAGGTGGCGCCCTCCTGCCCGATCTCGTAGATCGTGACGATGTTGGGGTGATTGAGCGCCGACGCGGCGCGCGCCTCGTGCTCGAGGAGCCGCAGTCTCTCCCGGTCGGAAGCGAGGATGGGGGGCAGGATCTTGATCGCGACCTCGCGGCCGAGCCGGGTATCCCGCGCGCGATAGACCTCCCCCATGCCGCCCTGTCCGAGCGGGGCGATGATCTCGTGCGGGCCGAGACGGCTTCCGGGCGCGAGAGGCATGAAGTCCGGAAATCTTACCGTTCGGACTGGTCAGGACGACGGGCAGAGGAAACCGGGGAGCTACTCGTACCTCAGCGCTTCGATCGGGTCGAGCCGCGAGGCTTTGACCGCGGGGTAGAGCCCGAAGAAGATCCCCACCGACATCGAGACGAAGAGGCCGACGATGATTGCCCAGAGCGGGGTCTCCGCCGGCAGCGCGTCGAAAACGCGTTTGATCCCGGCCGGTACCGCGACGCCGACGGCGACGCCGATCGCGCCCCCGATGAGGGACAGCGTGGTCGCCTCCGTCAGGAACTGCAGGACGATGTCGCGGCGGAAGGCGCCCACCGCCTTTCTCACGCCGATCTCGCGCGTTCGCTCCGTAACCGAGACGAGCATGATGTTCATGACGCCGACGCCGCCGATCAGGAGCGAGATGAACGCGATGAAGACCATCGCGAGCGTGATGCCGCTCGTGATCCCGCGGAAGCTCTCGATCATCTTGTCCGGCGTCACGATGCCGAAGTCGTCTTCCTTGTCGAACCGGACGTGCCGTCGCGTCCGGAGAATCGTGCGCGCCTTCTCGATGATCACGGGGACCTGGGCCGGAGTGAAAGGAACGGTCGCGATCCGGAGGGCGTCCCCCTCCCCACCCCCGACCTTGATCCACGGAAAACGGCGATCGAACGTCGTGATCGGAACGACGACGAAGTTGTCCTGCGACTCGCCGAACATCTTTCCCTTTTTCTCGAACACGCCGACGACGTAGTAGCCGTCGTGGCCGAGCATGACTCGTTTCCCGATGGGATCCTCGCGCGAAAACACCTTCTCGCGGATCTCCTCGCCGATCACCATGACGGACGCCGCGTGGTCGATCTCGGTCGGCGTGAAAAAACGTCCCTGGCCGACGACGCGATTCGTGGCGGTCGGATACTCCTCCATGACACCGAAGACCCGGGGTGACTGGGCTTCGGAATCGCGGTGCTTCAGGTGGTAGTCGGAGTTGTTCCACAGGTAGCGCTGAGGAGAGACGGCGCGCATCTCCGGGATCTCGCGCAACGCCGCGGCGTCCTCGAGGGTCAGGTCCTTCCGGCGCAGCTCGCCCTCCGGCCTCGGGCCGCCCGGCCCGAACCGCGGCTCGTACTTCTGGAAGAGGACGAGCGATGCGCCGAAGCTCTGGAAGTTGCGGACCATGTTGTTGTTGAAGCCGGTCACGATCGAGACCATCGCGATGACGGTCGCCACGCCCACGACGATGCCGAGCACGGTGAGCGAAGCGCGCAGCTTGTGCGCGCGGACGGCGAGGAGCGCGAACCGCGTGTTCTCGCCGAATCCCCGGCGAAGGTGCTTGAGAAGGGTGGACAAGCTATTCTCCGGTCATCAGTTCACGGCGCTCCGGGGAGCACCGAGAGCTGACCGCCGGGCACTACTCGTATCTTAGCGCTTCGATCGGGTCGAGTCGGGAGGCTTTCACCGCGGGATAGAGCCCGAAGAAGATCCCGACCGACATCGAGACGAGCAGGCCCACGACGACTGCCCAGAGCGGCGTCTCGGCGGGGAGAGCGGCGAACACGCGCTTGATTGCCGCCGGCACGGCGACGCCCACGATCACCCCGATCGCCCCGCCGAGGACCGACAGCGTCGTCGCCTCGGTCAGGAACTGCATCACGATGTCGCGCCGGAACGCGCCCACCGCCTTCCGAACCCCGATCTCGCGCGTCCGCTCGGTGACGGAGACGAGCATGATGTTCATGACGCCGACGCCCCCGATGAGGAGCGAGATGAACGCGATGAATACCATCGCGAGCGTGACACCGCGGGTGATCCCCTGGAAGCTCTCGATCAGCTTGTCCGGCGTGAAGATCGCGAAGTCGTTCGGCTTGTTGAAGGGAACGTGCCTCCGCGCGCGCAGGAGCGCGGTCCCCTTCTCGATTATGAGCGGGACCTGCTCGGGCGTGTAGGGCACGGTCGCGATGTGGATCGTGTCGCCGCCGCTGTTCTTGATCTGCGGGAACTTCCGATCGAAGGTGGAGAACGGGATCAGGAAAAAGTTGTCGTTGGAGCCGCCGAACGCGTTGCCCTTCTTTTCGAGGACTCCGACGATCACGAAATCCTCGCCGTTGAAGTTGACGACCTTCTCGAGCGGGTCCTCGCGGGGGAACAGGATGTTTCGGACGTCCTCACCGATCACGGCGACGCTGGAGCTGTGCAGGAAGTCGGTCTCGGTGATGAAACGGCCGTACCCGACGTAGTGGTTGTTCGCGATCGGGTAGTCCTGGTTCACGCCCGCGACGACCGGAGTCGTCGTCTCGTTGTCGCGGTACTTGACGCTCACGTCGGTGTTCCACAGGTATCGCTCCGGCGACACCGCCCGCATCTCGGGGATCGACTCCTTGAGGGCTACGGCGTCCTCGTAGTGAAGGTCCTTGCGCCGCCTCTCGGAGGGGTCGCGGCGCCCCGGGCCGAACCGGGCTTCGAACTTCTGGAACTGCACGAGCGTGGCGCCGAAGCTCTGGAAGTTGCGCACCATGTTGTTGTTGAAGCCGGTCACGATCGAGACCATCGCAATGACGGTCGCGACCCCGACGACGATGCCGAGTACGGTCAGGACCGCGCGGAGCTTGTGCGTCCGCACGGCGAGGAGCGCGAAGCGCATGTTCTCGCCGAAGCCGCGGCGGAGGTGGTTGAAGATTCCGGACATGGGGTCTACGACTTAGAGGTCATTCGTAACGGAGCGCCTCGACGGGCGCGAGCTTGCTTGCCTGGTTGGAGGGGATCCAGCCCGCGATCAGCCCCGTGACCGTGGCGACGCCGATTCCGACGATGATGAACGAGAGCTTGACCTGAGCCGGGAACACCTGGTTGACGGCCAGCGCGATCAACGACCCGAGAGCCACGCCGAAGATCCCGCCGACCGCCGAGAGGAGAGCCGCTTCGAGCAGGAACTGCCGCCGGATGTCGCGCCGCCGCGCGCCGAGGGCGCGGCGCACGCCGATCTCCTTGGTCCGCTCGACGACCGAGACGAACATGATGTTGGCGATCACGATCGCGCCGACGACGAGCGAGATCCCGGAGATCAGGATCATCAGGAGGAAGGCGCCGGCCGAGATGTTCTTCCACAGGTCCTGGAGCATCTCCGCCGTCACGAGTCCGAACGGGTCGTCCTTGTCGTACTTGGTCTTCCGCAGGGACCGGAGGATCGAGCGGACTTCGTCCGTCGCCTGCCCGACCATGGCCACTCCCCCGATGGGCTTCATGAACACCCCGATATCCTCGTTGGGCGCGATGCGCTTCTTGAACAGTGTCAAAGGCATGTAGACGACGCTGTCCTGGCTCTGGCCCATCACGTTGCCCTGCTTCGCGAGGGTTCCGATGACTTTTACCGGATAGCCGTCGACCTTCATGATCCGCCCGATCGGGTCCATGTGCGGGAAGAGCTGATCCTGGACGTCCCACCCGATCACGGCGACCGACGCGGCGTGGTCGTACTCCGCCGGAGTGAAGTAGCGGCCCGTCACGATGTCGAAGTTCATCGCTTCGCCCATGTTCGCGGTGTGACCCTGGATCTCGACGTCGGCGAGCTTGTTGTCGGCGTATTTCACCGGACGCCGGCGGTCGCCGCGCCCCCCCACCGTGGAGCAGAGGCGGCACTCGCGCTGGATGATCGCCATGTCCGTCAGAGTGATGTCCTTGCGCTTGCGCGCGAGCAGCCACTCCTCCCGGCTCGTGATGATCCCGTACTTCGTGAAGATGACGACGTCCGGGTTCAGCCCGATCATCTTGTCGTTGACGTAAGCGTTCAAGCCGGAGATCACGGAGACCACGCCGACGACCGTCGCGACGCCGATGATGACCCCGAGCAACGTCAGGAACGCGCGCATCTTGTGGCGCGTCAGAGCCGACGCGGAGACGCGGAAGAGCTCCGCGTTCGTCACGCCGCCTGGCCTCCCTTGGGCTTGCCCTTGCCCTCGCCTTCCTTCTCCACGATGACCTTGTCGCCCTCCTTGACCTGGCGGAGGACCTTGAAGGGTCCGGTCACGATCTCGGCGCCGACGGCGGGGCCCTTCTTGACTTCGATCATCAGCTCGCCGGCGAGACCGGTCTCGACCTTCTCGAACGCAAGCTTTCCGGCCTTGATCAGGTAGACGCCTTCCTCGGTCTGCGGGCGGGTCGAGGCCGAAGCCGCGGCCGGCTTCCCGTCCTTGCCGTTCTTCTTCGGAACGTCCCGCACGACGAGCGCCTGGATCGGGATCGCCGTGGCGCCCTCGGTCCTTCCCGTGAGGATGTCGGCGGTGACCGAGAAGCCCGGACGGATCGTCTCGGGCGGGTTGACGACGCGGATCTTCACCTTGAAGTTGATCGCCTCGGAGCCCTGCGTCAGGGAGAGCAGGTCCGGGTCGTTCTTGGAGATGGGGGACGAGCCGACCTCGGTTACGACTCCTTCGAAGTTCCGGTTGGGGTACGCGTCGACGGAGAGCGACGCCTTCTGCCCGACCTTCACCTCGGGGACGGAGGTCTCATCGACCATCATCACCGCCTCGACCTCGGACATGTCGGAGATCGTCAACAGCTGCGTGCCCGGGTTGTTCATCGTCCCGATGACCGTGACCTCGCCTTCCTTGACGGGCAGGAACGTGACCATGCCGGCGAGCGGGGCGGTGACCGTCGTCTTCGAGAGCGAGTCCCGGCTCGCCGTCAGGTTCGCGCCGGTCTCCTGAAGCCGCTGCTGCGCCGCGGAGAGGTTCGCCTCCGCCGTATCGAGCACCGAGCGGGCCTTCTGGTACTCCGCCTCGGAGAGGATCTTCGCGTCCCAGTTCTGCTTGGCGCGCTGGAAGTCGCGCCGCGCCTGCTCGGCGGTGGCGCGTGCCGCGGCCAGGTCGGAGCGCATCGCCCCGAGCGCCGACTCGCGCCCCGCCGTCTGCGCCGCGAGCTGCGCGCGGTCGATCTGGAGGAGGAGCTGGCCCCGGTCGACCACGTCGCCCTCTTTGACCGCCAGGTTGACGATCTGCCCCATCACGAGCGCGGACAGGTCGACTTTCCGGCGCGCCTGGATCTTGCCGTTCGCCGTGACCTTCGATACCAGGTCGATCTTTTCGACCTTCGCCGTCGTCACCCGCGCGACGTCCTTGTCCTTGCGTCCCCGCAGACCCATCACGACCAGCAGGACGACGACGACGCCGACGACGCCCAGAATGATCTTTTTCTTCTTCGACATCTCCCCCTCCGATCAAGCCTCGAAACGTCTATTTTCTTACGGAGAACCGGGTTGAAAGGTTCGCCGCGGGCCAGTCGGCCCGAAGCCGTCGGCTCTCGGCTCGATAGCGGGTGGCTAAAGCCAACAGCCGGCGGCTCGAAGGTGGTGCGCCCAGGAGGATTTGAACCCCCAACCTCCTGATCCGTAGTCAGACGCTCTATCCAATTGAGCTATGGGCGCAGGAGCGGCGTAGGTTACCCACAACACCCCCCCGTTTCAAGCAATTCCGGTCGCCAGCGGGCGCTCGCCGACCCGCCGAATCGGCCTTTCCAGAGGGTGTAATAGCCTCGCGCCGCGATGCCGTTCACTCCCGACGACGAGAGGTTCCTGCGGGAGGCGATCGCGTTCGCGAAGATCGCCTTTTCCGAGCAGGAAGTGCCCGTCGGGGCCGTCGTCGTCCGCGGGGGACACATGATCGGGCGCGGCCGGAACCGCCGCGAGGCACTCGCCGACCCGACCCACCACGCCGAGATCGAGGCGATCCGGGAGGCGGCGCAGGCCATCGGGAGCTGGCGGATCGAGGGCGCGACCCTTTATGCCACCGTCGAGCCCTGCCCGATGTGCGCCGGCGCCGCAGTCAACGCGCGGATCGCCCGGATCGTCTTCGGCTGCGCCGACCCGAAAGCCGGCTACTGCGGCACGCTCGGCAACATTCCGGAGGACCCGCGGCTGAACCACCGAGCCGTCGTCGAAGGCGGCCTCCTGGCGGAGGAATGCGGCGACCTCATGAAGCTGTTCTTTCAGGCGCGACGCGGGCGAGGGGCGGCGCCGGTCGAGTGAGTGGCTCTCCCCCCTGGCCCTGTCATTCCGGAAGCTCCTTCCCCCCTGTCATTCCGAGGATCGAAGCGACGAGGAATCTGGCTCCCTCTTCAAGAGAGCCCAGATCCCTCGCTTCGCTCGGGATGACTTGCAGGCGCAAAGGTTCGGATGACAGGAAACGTGAAGGTGGAACTCCTAGATGTTAGGTTTCGCAGCCGGAGAGGTGCTGGAGTGGTTGATCAGGCCGGTCTCGAAAACCGGTAAGCCCTAACGGGCTTCGGGGGTTCGAATCCCCCCCTCTCCGCCACAGGATTTGAAAACTCGGGGACGAGCTGACCGTAAACCGTAGGACATCCATGACCCCCGCAATCGAGCTCGAAAACGTCTCGAAGGTCTTCGGCAAGTTCCCGGCCGTGGACTCTCTCTCCTTTCAGGTCCCGCGCGGCGTGATCTTCGGCCTCCTTGGCCCGAACGGCGCCGGGAAGACGACGACGATCCGGATGATCATGAACATCACGGCCGCGGACTCCGGCGAGATCCGCGTGCTCGGCAACCCCATGACCCGGGAGACCCAGAACCGGATCGGGTACCTCCCGGAGGAGCGCGGGCTCTACCGGAAGATGAAGGTCTCCGAGCACCTCCTCTTTCTCGCGGCGATCAAGGCGGTGCCCCGCGACGACGCGCGCCGGCGGATCGCCGAGTGGGCGGAGAAGCTGGAGCTCCAGCCCTGGATGAAGAAGAAGGTCGACGAGCTCTCGAAGGGGATGCAGCAGAAGGTCCAGTTCATCGCCACGGTCATCCACGACCCGGAGATCCTCATCTTAGACGAGCCCTTTTCCGGGCTCGACCCGATCAACACGTCGATCATCAAGGACTACTTGATCGAGTTCCGGCAGAAGGGCAAGACCATCATTTTCTCCACGCACGTCCTCGAGCAGGCGGAGAAGCTCTGCGACGAAATCGCGTTGCTCGCGCGCTCGAAGAAGATCCTCGAGGGAAACCTGCGCGAGCTGAAACGCCGGTTTTCCAAGAACCTGCTGCAGCTCTCCGTGGAAGCGGAACCCGTGCAGATCGCGGCGTTGCCCGGAGTCGCGTCGTCCCAGGCGGTGAACGGCGGCTACCTGATCGCACTCACGCCCGGGACGGACCAGCGCGAGTTCCTCCGACGCGCGCTCGAGCGCTTCCCTCTCCAGGGGTTCTCGTCGAAGGAGCCGGAGCTCGAGGAGATCTATCTCGAGGCGATTCGCGCGGCCGGGCTCGAAGAAACGCGGACGATCGAGTGAGGCACACATGAGCTGGACGAAAATCTTCGCGGTCATCCGGCGGGAGTACCTCGAGCGCGTTCGCACGAAGGCGTTCTGGTTCGCGACGTTCCTCGTGCCGGTCTTCTTCCTCGGTTACATGGCGGTCCAGTTCGCGGCAATTCGCAAGACGAGCGGCGAACGCCGGGTCGCGGTGGTCGATCGGACCGGCCAGCTCGCGGAGCCGCTCGCGCGGGAGCTCGCCGAGCGCGAGGAGGTCCGACGCAAGGAAAACCCCGGGAGCCGGGGGATCCACTGGATCCTCGAGACGCGGCCGGTCACGGGCGACATCGAGGCGACGAAGGAGGCACTCCGTAAGGAGGTCCTGGACAAGAAGATCTACGGCTATCTCGTCCTCACCCCGGAGCTCCTCCAAAAGGACCGGGCGGAGTACTTCTCGATCTCGGTTTCGGAGTTCGTCGCGCTCGATCAAATGGAGCGCGCGATCAACCGGACAATCCTCCGCCGCAAGATCGCCGACCGGGGACTGCCGGCGTCGCTGTCGAAGGAGCTCGAGAAGCGCGTCGACTTGAAACCGTTCAAGGTCACCAGCAAGGGCGCGACGGAGGAGAAGGGCGCCGGGATCATCGCGTCCATCGTCTTCCTCGCCATCATGTATATGACCTTCTTCATCTACGGGTTCCAGAACCTGCGGGGCGTGATCGAGGAGAAGACGAATCGCATCGTCGAGATCATCATCGCGTCGGTGCGCCCGACCGAGCTGATGGTCGGGAAGATCGTGGGGATCGGGCTCGTGGGCCTCACGCAGTACCTCGTCTGGTCGCTCGTCGCGATGAACCTCTCCCTTCCCGGTATCGCCAGCCTCATGGCGATGGGCGAAGGCGGCGCACCGGCGATCCCGCTCTCGATGATCGGATACTTCCTGCTCTTCTTCCTGCTCGGGTACTTCCTCTACGCGAGCGTGTACACGGCCATCGGCGCGCCCTTCAACACGGACCAGGAGGCGCAGCAGCTCGCCATGATCCCGTCGATGCTGATCGTGAGCGGGATGGCGGTCTACCCCGCGGTCATGAACAACCCGAACGGCGGCGTGGCGGTCTTCGCGTCTCTCTTCCCCTTCACGGCACCGCTCATGATGTTCCTGCGCACGGCGATCGCCGAACCTCCGATGTGGCAGGTCGGGCTGTCGATCGTGATCTTGATCCTCTCGACGATCGGAATGGCGTGGTTCGCGGGGCGGATCTACCGGGTCGGGATCCTCATGTACGGCAAGAAGCCGACGATCCCCGAGATTCTTCGGTGGGTGCGCTACCGGCCGGGGAAGGCCCTCCAGCCGGCAGCGCCGCCAGCCAATTAGTCCGCCTTACTCCCTCTCCCCTGTGGGGAGAGGGTCTGGGGTGAGGGGCCCCTACTTCGCCGCGCTCAATGAAAAGAGGGAGACCGGTTGGTCTCCCTCTTGCGTGTCCGGGATCTCGCGACTTGCGCTCTAGAGCATCTCCGTGCGGGCCTGCTTCGCGCGGGCCGCGCCGATCGCGGTCTTGACGTCCTTCTCCTCCTCGGGCGGAGGCATCACCGCCGGCATGCCGAGAAACTCGATCCAGAGCTCCCGCGCCCAGCCGGCCGTGTGGTACAGGTGCTCGTCCTCTTCCTCCTCGACCTCTTCCTGCGCCGCCTCGAGGATCTTCTTTTCCTCGCCCTTCGACTTCTTCGCCACCTGACCGAGAAGCTCCCAGTTCAGGTGGTCCTTCGTCTCCGCGTGCACGACGCACTCGGCGGCGACGAGCTGCGCCGCCTCGGGCTCGCCGGACGCGAGCGCCATCTCCATCGCCTTCACGAGCGACTCGCCGATGTGGCGGACGACGTTGCGGCCCGGCGTCTCCGTCTCCGGATCGAGGCCGAGCTCGCCGAACATGCCCCGAACGACCTGCACGTGGTTCTCGGTCTGGTCGAGATACTTCTTCCACTCTTTCTTCAGGTCGTCGTTCTGGGCGCAGCGGATCGCCGTCTTGTAGACCTGAACCCCGCCCATCTCCGTCTCGAGCATCTGGTACAAAAGCTCGTTCAGTGAGTCTTTCTTCATGTTTCCTCCCTCCGCGCGACGGAATGCAAGCCTTGGGCCGTTGGGGTCAGTCCTGATTTTCTGATTTCGGGGTCAGTCTTGATTCTCTGACTTCGGCCCAAAACGGTTGAGTCAACGACAGCCGCTTCGAGAGGAATGCGTCCGCACGACGCGGCCCGGCCGCGAGGTGGAGAACGATTGGTAGCCCATACGGGAATCGAACCCGTATTTCGGCCTTGAGAGGGCCGCGTCCTAACCGTTAGACGAATGGGCCAGACGGGCTGAGCAAAGTAGCACAGGGCTCGATTTTCGAGCAATAGCTCAGCGAGTATCGCCGTCAAAAGTCAGAGAATCAGGACTGACCCCTTTACTTCCGGTCAAAAGTCAGAGAATCAGGACTGACCCCTTTACTTCTCGTCGAGAATCAGGACTGACCCCTTTACTTCTCCGACCCCCCTACCGCTTCGTCATCAGTTGGGGCCAGCCGGTGAGCAGGGTCATGGGCTTGTCGGGGTCGCCGCCGCCCAGGCTCGCGACGACGAACTTCTGCCCGTCCGGCGCAACCTCGAAGCCGTCGGCCGGGAAACGGAAGAGCTCGCGGGGCGTCCCGAAACGCGGCACGGCGCCGGGTTCGACGTCGACGGCCATCAGGCGGTCGGGGACCGCGAGGAAGAAGAGCTCGCGACCGTCGGCGCGCCAGCGCGGGCGCTGGCCGGTGTCGGTCGAGACCTGCCACCGGCCGCGCTCGCCGTCTAAGGCCTGCACGTAAATCTCCCAGCGCCCCGACTCTTCCGAGGCGTAAGCGAGAAGTCGGTCGTCGGGCGACAGCGCCGGATCCTGATCGAAGAACGGCGTGGTCACGAGCGGCGACACCTTGCGTGTCGCGATGTCCAGGCGGAGCAGGTCCCACCCCGTCTTTCCGGCGACGGTCCCGACCACCATCCACCGGCCGTCCCGGGCGATCGATCCCGGCCAGATTCCCTCGTCGGTCGTCCCGACCTCCTCGGCCGCACCGGTTCCGTCGGACCGCCTCCGGAAGATCACCCCGTCATTGCGCCGGTCGTTGCTGTAGTAGATGAAGGCGCCATCGCGCGACCAGGCGGGATACATCTCGCTGCCTTCTTCGAAGGTCAGCCGGCTCGCGGCGCCCCGGACGAGGTCCTGGATCCAGAGATCCGTCGAGCCCTGTCCGACGGCGTTCGACGCATAGACCAGCCGGGTGCCGTCGTGAGAGAGCGCGAAGCCCTGGAGGAGCTCGCGGTCGCGGATCACGGCGAGGCCGAGCCCCTTGCGATCGATCCAGATCAGCCGCGAGAGCGAGCCCCGGGTACCCTCGCGGAAGACCAGGGTGCCCTCGTTCGAAACCGAGGCGAGCGTTTGCTCGTTCTGCGTGTAGCTGACGGGGTTCGCGATCGGCACGGGCTCGCCCTCGAGAGCCAGCCGTCCGGCGTCGAAGCGCTGCGCGAGCAGCGTGCCGTCGCGCCAGAAAAGGATCTGCCCGGCGGCCGAGTAGAGCGGCGAGGAGTTGGACGCGATCAGGCGCGTGCGCTTGCCGCTCGCGAGATCGAGCGTCTCGATCCCGCTCTGATCGTTTCGGGCGCCGCCCTCCGCGGTCTGCGACAGGAAGAGAATCGTCTTGCCCTCCGGCAGGAAGACCGGAAAGCGATGGCTCTTCTCGTTGGCGCCGAGCTTCGTCAAAGTCTGTGGCTTGCCCCCCGTCGCGGGCACGATCGACAGACCGATGCGGAATGAAGCGGTGAAGACGATCCGGCCATCGGCACCCCACGCGCCGCCCCGCGGCGTCGGCGCCTCGCACAGCTCCTGCGCCGGACCGCCAGCGGGGTCGAGCCGCTTCAGCACGCCCTTTGAGAAGAAGCCCAGGTGCTTGCCGTCGGGGGACCAGAACGGCATCTCGCCGCCCTCGGTGTGGTCGAGGCGCTCGGGCTTGCCGCGGGAGAGGTCGCGCAACCAGAGAGCCCGTGCGCCGGTCTTCTGGTCCCATGCCTCGTAGACGAGGCGGCGCCCGTCGGGTGAAACGGCCAGCGTGTCGCCGAGTACCGTTCCCGGGGCGGGCACGAGCGCGGCGTGGACGGTGCGGTCTTCTACCCCGCGCCGATCTGAGCCGAGCCACAGCGCCCCGAAGACTCCGGCAGCGGCGAGACCGGCGACGGCCGCGAGCCACGCGACCCTTGCCGAACGCGAGAGGACGGGGCGGACGATGGCGGGAGACGCGGCGGACGATCGGGCCTCGCGCGCCTCGAGATCCGGATCGGCGAGGACCTCCTCGATCAGCACCCGGGCGTCGCCGATCGACTGCAGCCTCTCGCGCGGCTTGCGGCGCAGGCAGCGCCGCAGGAGAGCGACGACCCGCTCGGGCGTCCCGGCCGGCAGCGCGGCCAGGTCCGGCGTGTCCTTGAGCACGCTCGCGAGGACGTGGGAAGTGGTCTCGCCCTCGAACAGTCGCCGCCCCGTCAGCATCTCCCAGAGCACGACGCCGAACGACCAGATATCGGCCCGCCGATCGACCGTGCCGCCGACCGCCTGCTCCGGGGCCATGTAAGCCGCCGTCCCGAGGATGACCCCGATCTGCGTCGACGCGGGTGTCATCGTCGGCGACTGCGTGAGCTCTCCGGCGGACCCCTGACGAGACGAGTCGGGCGCCATCGCCTTGGCCAGACCGAAGTCGAGGACCTTCACCTTGCCGTCGACCGGAGCCTTGATGTTCTGAGGCTTCAGATCCCGGTGAACGATCCCTTTCTCGTGTGCCTCTTCGAGCGCCTCCGCGACCTGGCGCGCGATCTGGAGGCTCTCCGCCAGCGAGAGCGGCCCCGTCGCCAGTCGCTCCGCCAGAGTCGGCCCTTCGACGAGCTCCATGACGAGCGCCCGGATGCCGTTCGACTCTTCGAGGCCGAAAACCGAAGCGACGTGGGGATGGTGGAGCTGCGCGAGGAGCCTTGCCTCCCGGTCGAATCGCGCGAGCCGCTCGGTGTCGGCGGTGAGCGCCGCGGGGAGCACTTTGATCGCGACGTCGCGGTCGAGGCGGGAATCCGTCCCCCGATAGACCACTCCCATCCCGCCTTCACCGAGCTTGGCGGTGATCTCGTAGGGGCCGAGTCGGGAGCCGATCAAGTGCGGCGCAGGTTATCCGATGGCCCGCCCTTTCGGAAGCCGCCGCGCCGGACCGGGGAACGAGGCTTAGAGCAGCCCCGGCCTCTTCTGGAACAGGTTCTTCGCGATGGCCGTGATGGCCAGCGTTCCGAGGACCTTCACGAGGGTGGGGTGCTTCGCGTAGAACGCCATCGCCTGGTCGAAGATCTCGGGCCTCTCCTGCTTCGCGTACGCCGCGACTTTCCCGACGTCCTCCGGGGTCGCCTGCTGCGGGTTCTCGGCGACGCGGGGCGAAACGCCGATCTGCTCGAGCACGTTCCGAAGTCCTCCGCCTTGCGCCGCACCGAGCCCGCCGAGGAGCGTCTCTAAGAATCCGCCGCGTTCCTGCGGCGTCATTTCCGTGGCCGAGTTGCGAACGCGGGTTTCGATCTGGTCCACGGGCAGCGTCTCGAGCGCCGGTCCGATGGCCGACGCGAGCTCGTCCTCGGGGACCTCCGCCGCGATTCGGTCGTAGTGCGCCCGCGCTTCCTCGCGGTTCGCCGGGCCGTCGCCGAGTCCGTACTTCCTCAGCAATTCGTCGATGGGATTCCGTGAGCTCATGATTTCTCCTCCGGGCGAGGAGCAGCAATTTTGGAACCACGTCGGCGCCGGCGCGATCGGCCCGTTTCGGGGCACGCGGGTTGCACCTTCCAGTCTCGAACGGAGGCCACCATGGACGAGCGCGAGGACCGGGTCGGTCGGGGAAACGAGAGAAGGCAGTTCGACGCGTACGAGGGCTCGGGAAGCGAGCACGGCGAGCC
>Ga0079215_10000028_pt1 | contig 21492 bp, 15 predicted proteins | sample NCControl_FD_77004 | JGI IMG/M metagenome (GOLD analysis project Ga0079215, IMG submission 77004) | Agricultural soil microbial communities from Utah to study Nitrogen management - NC Control | ecosystem: Environmental > Terrestrial > Soil > Agricultural land | place: USA: Utah | collected...
CATCGGCCATTCGACCTTGTTCAACCCAACCGTACCCGGACCACGCAACCGCGCGACCGTATCACCCGCGGCGTTCACAATGGCAATCCGAACCGAATCGGTAGCGGTGGTGAGGCGATACGCGATCACCGCCCCTGATGGTCCACCGTCCACCTTCCAGCCGCGATGCGCGCGCATCTCCGACGGCGCCGGCATTTGCCCGTACTGGAGCGCTACCGCCGGCGCAAACAGGTGCGCGGCGCGGCCCATGACGTCGGCGTTCATCTGCTGGAGTGGCGCGACGTCGAGTACCAGGATCCCGCGCCCATGCGTACCCGCAATCAGCTCCCGGTCACGCGGATGCACCTTGAGGTCATACACGGGAACCGTCGGCAAGCCGTTCCTGATCGGGAACCAGTTCGTTCCCTTGTTGAGTGACGCAAACACCCCGACTTCGGTCCCGACGTACAGCAGGTTCGGGTTCACCGGGTCCTCGGCGATCACGTACGTCGAACCGGGGCGGTCGTTAGGCAGTCCGGCCGAAATCGGGCGGAACGTCCGGCCATAGTCCGTGGACATGAAGACGTACGGCTTGAAGTCGTTCACCCGGTGGTTGTCGAACGTGACGTATACGGTCCCGGTATCGTGGTGCGACGGCGCGACTTTGCTGACATGCGTGAGCGGCGGGACTCCCTCGAACCGGCCGCTCAGGTCTTCCCACGTCCCGCCATCGTTGCGCGTCAGCCAGACCTTGCCGTCGTCGGTGCCGACGTACAGCATCCCGGCACGGATGGGCGACTCGTCGATCGTGACGATAGTGCCGTTTTCCTCGGCGCCGGTGGCATCTCTCGTTATGCCTCCCGATGCGTCGGTCGCCAGGTTGGCGTCGGCGTCGAAGCCGCCGGAGATGCGCAACCAGTCCGGATTCTGCGCCGACAGGTCCGGCGAGATTGCGACGAGGCCTTCACCGCGCTTCACGGACTTGAACATCTTGTTCGCCCCGACGTAGTAGACCATCGGGTTGTGCCGCGACAGGATGAACGGCGTGTTCCAGTTCCAGCGATTTGCTACTCCCGGATCCGCCATTTCCGTCCGCATCCGCTGCCGGACAGCCGCGATCTGTTGCACCTGCTCCGTGGAATTCGCCTGTGTATTCGCCTTGATCTGGTTGATCTGCTGCCCGTACTGGTTCACGCTTACGGTGCGCGGCCGCAGGCTCATCGTCTCGCCGGTCGCAAGGTTCCGGCGCGCGATGTTGCCGCCCTGCGATTCGTAATAGACGAATTCCGGATTCACCGGATCCTGGGCGCTCTGCAGGCCGTCCGCGGCGAAAATCGCGAACCAGTCGGTCATCTGGAGTTGTCCACCGCGGCGCCGGCTGATCCCGCACGACGTGCCGTTGTCCTGCATGCCACCACACACGCGATAGGGGACCTGAAAGTCGTAGCTGATCCCGTAGAACTGGGCCATCGCGAAGTTGTTCAGGCCATCGTAGGTGCCACCCTTGTCATGCGTCTGGAACAGCCCCGCGTCTCCACCAATGATGAAGTGATCGGGATCGTTCGGGTTGATCCACATCGCATGGTAGTCCTCGTGGATCCCGAGCATGCCGGTGCGCCACGAGTACCCGCCGTCGTCCGAGAACGCAAAGTCCACCGCCATCCGGTAGATGCGATTCGGGTTCTTCGGGTCGACGCGAATCTGGGAGAAGTAAAACGGACGGTTGTTGGTCACGTTCATCCACCGCCAGGTATTGCCGCCATCGGTCGAGCGATAGACGCCGCTCCGCAGCCGCTGGGGCTTTTCACCGCGCACGCTGTCCGCCTCGACCATCACGTAGATCATGTTCGGATTGCTCGGCGCAATCTGAATGGTCATCCGGCCCTTCGTCGTTTCGGGGAACCCCCCGCCCTTCACCTCTCGCCAGGTGTTGCCGCCGTCCGAGGTGCGCCAGAGCGCCGAGCCGGGACCACCGCTTTTGAGGAAGTGCGGCCCGCGCACGCGCTCATAGCTCGCCGCGAACAACACGTTGGGATTTCGCGGGTCGATCGCGATGTCCACGAAGCCGGCCTTGTCGCTGATGAACTTGCTCATCGTCCAGGTGCGGCCGCCATCCGTGGTCTTGTAGAGCCCACGTTCCGGGTTCGAGCCCCACAACGCGCCTAACGCTGACACCCAGACGATATCGGGATTGGTCGGGTGCACGACGATGCGGCCGACGTGCTGCGACTTCTCCAGGCCCATCGAGCGCCAGGTCAGGCCCCCGTCGGTCGACTTGTAGATCCCGTAGCCGGGCTGCACCGAGTTCCGGGAATCATCCTCTCCCGTGCCGAGCCAGATGATGTCCGGATTACTCGGCGAGATGGCGATGTCGCCGAGTGAAGCGATCGGCGCATTGTCCCAGAGCGGAATGAAGGTCGTGCCGGCGTTGATGGTCTTCCACAACCCACCTGTCGCACCGGCGACGTAGAACACCCTGGGGTTGCGCGGGTCGACTTCGACGTCGGTAATGCGGCCGGCCATGTTGACCGGACCGATCGATCTCCAGGTCAATCCGGCCAGTGTGGCGGAATCCGGGACCTGAGCGGTGAGCGGCGATGCAACCAGCATCGCGGCGAGTGAGAGAGTGGCCCGAGCTGGGAATGAACGCTGTACCATAACGTGGCGTATCGGGGTGTGAGGACGGGACGTTCACTGAAAAGCTCGCTCAAGGTACGGCGCTGCACTCGATCCGCACAGAAGGTCGCAAAACGGATGACCGAATTGGCTGGTCCACCGGACCGGGGGTCCTAGATTGCGGCGGGTCCAGAATCCTCGAACGTCACCGCTATGCGTCCGTTAGAAGCCCTGCTGGCTGCTGCAGTCATTCTCGTGCTGGTGATGCGTTGGCTTCAGCCGCGCAATCGTCAGGTCACCGCCACGATGTTGGCCATGATCGGCATCCTGATGGTGCTTCACCTGGTGTTCGATGGATGGCGCTGGGAGATGATTCCTGCCTATGGACTGGGCGTGGCCGCGGCGTGGATCCTGTCGAGGGACCTGCAACGCGTGTCAGGGGCGAAGGCAGGTGAAAGTTCGCGCTGGATCGCGGTGCCCTCCACCGGACAGCGCGCGGCGCGCGGTCTTCCACTGGCAATCGTTGCGCTAGCAGCGGTCGTGATCCCGGCGGTTGTCTTTCCACGTATCGTGCTGCCGGAGCCCGATGGCCTCTATTGGGTCGGACGCATCGAAACTTCATGGACGGACCCGGCTCGTGGCGGCCGCCCGGTAGTCGCCACGATCTGGTACCCCGCGGAACAGCCTAACGGGCGTGAGCTGCGATATCATCCCAACCCGTCGGCGCTCGGGTCGACCCTGTCACAGGGAACGCCGCTCCCGGGATTTACGTTCCGCAACCTGGCCGGCACTCGCACGCACTCGACCGCCGATCCGCGATTCAGCGTGCGGGAGGGTCGTTCACCGATTGTCCTGTCGTCGCCCGACAGCGGAGCGAGCCGGTATGAGCAGACGGCATTGTTTGAGCAATTGGCCAGCCATGGATATGTCGTCGCCAGCGTGGGAGACGAAGGCAGCGGATCGACAGTCGAAGCGGACCTCGCGCAGCGTACGGGCGATCTCTCGTTCGTCCTGAACAAGCTGGTGGCGCTTCCCACCGGTGGCGTGGTGGATACGCTCAACACGCACGTTCGTGTCGACCGCATCGCGCTCATCGGTCGCGGGGCCGGTGCGGCCGCCGCGATGGAACTCGCTGCCGGAGAACAACGAATCAACGGCGTAGTGGCCATCGCACCGGGACCACTCGGTCCGGTGGCACTGGCCGGGGTGAGGCGACCCATGCTGGTGTTCACGGTCGGCGAATCAACACCCGGGATCGACGACGCGTTGCGTTACGGCGGAACGGAAGCGCGACTCGAAGGTGCGTCAGCGGCGACGCTTTCCGATCGAGCGCTGCTGGGGCGACCGGTCACCAGCATGCTTGGCATCGAGTCCGGCGACGCTCCTCGTGACGTGCACGCGGCGGTGTCAGCCCTGACGCTGCGTTTTCTCGACCAGTACCTGAAGGAGCGCCGGCAGGAAACTCAGGTCGACCTGCCCTCACACGTGCGGGTCCGGATCATCCCCCATCAGCCCCGGGCGGGGTAACGGGACGCAGATCCATGACGAAGCAGTGCTTCTGGCCGACGGTCCACTCGTCATCGGACACTTTTGCATAACGAGCACGCTTCTCCGGGTATCGATTGATATCACCGAAATGAAACCCGCACTGCTGGAACAGGTTGTCGGAAAACGACACCGCAAATAACTCGGGATAATCGCGCCGCCTGGCGAGATCGACCGCGGCCGCGATCAGGGCGCTTCCCATTCCCTTCCCCTGCTGGTCGGGCCTCACCGCGAGCGACACCAGCTCGACCAGCGACGGCGAGTAGTCGTCGAGACAGACGCTTCCCAGCACGCGGCCATGCTCGTCGCGCACGACGCGATAATCATCGATGTGGCTGGCCACCCACGATTCCGGGCGAGGAAGCGTGAGCCCTTGTGGCGAGAACTGGTTGTTCAGCTCCGACAGGGCGGCAACGTCGTCCACGTGTGCGGGTTCAATGCGCAAGCCACGGAGATGGGAGACGGGAGATGAGAGAGGGGACGATTCACGAGTCACGAGTCACCATCCTCGATTCACCTTTTCGAGCACATCGCTGGCACGGGTCCATTCCTCCAACGCCTTATCAAGCTCTCGTTTTGCCGCCTCGAGGTCTATCCCCAGGCGTTTCGCGTCCGCTATGCCGTCGGGCCGCGTGTAGAGCGATGGATCCTCCAATGCCGTCGAAATTTCCGCGACCTTCCCCTCGAGTTCGGCCACGCGCAGCTCGAGGCGCGCAAGGTCGGATTCGGCAGACTTGAGTTGCCGTTTCCGATCGCCGGTCGCGCCGCGTTCGCGGGCTCCTTTTCGCGCGATCTTTTGTCGTTCGTGAACACGGCGGAGCGCCTGTTCTTCCGCCGCACGAACCGCCGCAGCGTGCGCCCGCTCAGCGCTCACGACCTCCCACTCATCGAAGCCGGCATCGAACTCGGTGATGTGCTGGTCGTGCACTACCCACACTCGCGTGGTGAGTGCGCGAAGAAGTTCGCGATCGTGGCTGACAAGAATGACCGTTCCGTCATAGCGCTCCATCGCATCTTCGAGCGCCTCGATGGATTCCACATCCAGGTGGTTCGTCGGTTCATCGAGGACGAGCAGATTGTGTCGCGACAGCATGAGCATTGCCAGCGCGACACGGGCGCGCTCGCCGCCGGAGAGCACGCCGGCGTGGCGCTGCACGTCATCACCGGAAAAGCCGAACCGGCCGAGATGACCCTGGACCAGCCGTCGCTCCCAGTGCGGGCGGAGGTCGCTGACGGCGTCGTAAATCGGCTTGTCGAGCGGCACCTGGCCGAGGTCCTGACGATAGAACCCGGCGTTGATCGAGGCGCCGAAGCGCAGCTCGCCTTCGCTCACCGGATGTTGGCCGAAAAGCGCCTTCAGCAGCGTCGTCTTGCCGGTCCCGTTAGGCCCGACGAGCCCGAGCACATCGCCGCGATGCAACGTTCCGGTGAATCCCGATACCAGCACGCGTTCGCCGACCTGTATCGAGACCTTCGAGGCGCTCACCACAATGTCGCCACCGCGATCGCCGGCGTCGAAGCGGAGCGCCAACGAGTCGTCGTCCTGCACGGGAGGACTGAGGCGTGGCATGCGCTCGAGGCGCTTGCGACGGCCCTTCGCCTGTCTGGTGTTCTGGCCGGCGATGTTGCGCGCGATGTAATCCGACTCGGCCGCGATCTTCCGCTGTTGCTGGTCGAAGGCGCGCTGCTGGGTCAGTCGGCGCTCCATCCGCTGCATGACGAAGCGCTCATACGAGCCGGCGTACGGGATGGCGGTGTCGCCCTCGAAGTGCAGGATGTGGTCGACGGTGGTGCCGAGAAACGCACGGTCGTGGCTGATCAGCAGCACGGTCCGATCGAGGTCTCGAAGGTATTGCTCCAGCCACTGCGTCGTGTCGATGTCGAGGTGGTTGGTGGGTTCGTCGAGCAGCAGCACGTCCGCCGTGCCGACCAGCTGCCTGGCGAGTCCCAACCGCCCGCGCTCCCCGCCACTCAACGACGACACGGGCGTCGTACGCGCCCGTTGCGGGTCGAAGCCAAGTCCGTGCAGCACGGAGTCGATCCGCGACGTGACGGCGTACCCGCCGTCCCGCTCGAAGCGCTCCAGGTCTCGACCGTACCGTTCGAGCGCCGCCGGCGAGGCGTCGGTGCCTAACGCGGATGCCTGCTCGATGAGCGACAGCTCCAAAGCCAGCAACTCGGCCAGCTCGCCGGCGGCCGCCTCCCACACTGTGGTGGCCGCACCGAAGTCGCGGTGCTGCTCGAGCAGCGACACCCGGAGGCCGGGCTGCCGTGAGATCGAGCCACGCGTCGGCGAAAGTTCGCCGGTCAACAGCCTGAAGAGTGTCGTCTTTCCGGTGCCGTTCCGGCCGACGATCCCCCACCGCTCGCGTGCTGCGACGGTGAAGGAAATGTTGGAGAACAGGGTGACGGCCCCGAAGTCGACGCCGACTCCGGAGAACGCAAGTTGGGTCACTTAACTGCAGCGAGCAGCGACCAGCGAGCAGCGAGCACGTTACGTCGTCGATTCACGATTCACGATTCACCACCACGCTCGCCAGTCGATCCAGCTGCAATCCGGCTCCAGCCAGCGGAACCACTCCATCGCCGGCTCGCCGATTGGTGCTCCCGGAGGAACGGTCGGCGCCGGAAAACGAGTCGCAACAGGATTGGCGGGACGTGTCAGGAAGCGGGTAATGTCAGCGGAGAGCAGGTTCGCCTGGGCAACATCGGCCTCGTTGCCATTGCTGCCACTGTTGCTGAGCGCCGCAACGGCCGTCCTGCCTAACTCCAGACCCCGGCGCTGCAGCTTGAGCGTCGCGATCGCTCGCACCTGCGACATGGGCGCCGAGCCCGCAAGATCCATCAATTCGTCGACTACAACCCGTTCGACGGCGCGCTTCACCTCTGCCTCGTACGGCGTGCGGGCCGTTGCGCCGAAGCTTCCGGCGAACAAGGCATCGATGACGTCCTCGAGACCAGGCAGCGTGGGATCGAGTGCCTTCTGCTCGACCAGCCGCGCCGCGCGATCGGCCGTCATCAGCGTGCCAACGACATGATCGGCCGCTATCACGGCCGGTGACACCGCGTCGAACATCAGCCCGGTGTATCGCGGAAAGAGTTCGCGCGTGCGCCCGAACCCTGAAGGTCGCGGTGGGATTTTCTTGAGCAGCTCAGGCGGCAGTGCCAGGGTCGCCGGCGAAATGGCCGCCATCAGCGCATTCAGTGCGTTGCGCTGCTCGGCTGCCGACGCCATCCGCACCGGTTCGCGACCGTCGCCGCGCATCGCATAGATGTAGTGCATGCCGCCGACAACGTTGGAGGCCGCCTCGACCTGGTAGCGATGGTGCAGGTACAATGGAACGAGCACTTCCTCGATCTGCGCCATGGCCATGCCGCGCTTGATGGCGGTTTCGCCGAAGCGGGACAAAGCCGCGCGGCGGACGGCGAGCATGCGCGTCAGCTCCGCGCCGGCATCGGTGCCGTTGGACCACTGGTTCACGCGCGCGTGCGCACCGATGTCCTGGTTGGTCATGTACTTGATATCACGCGCCCAGCTCTGGTCGAGAATGCGCTGCAGCGCCTGTGCTTCGTTCGTTCCGTCCGGGAAATCCTGGTAGCCGTACGCGATGGCAACCTTGTCCCACTCGCCGATGCCGTCGTCATAGACCTGCGAGTGATCCAGGGTACCGTCCGCGCGCAGCGTGACCAGCGGATGCGGATAATCCATGACGCTGATGCGTCCCGCGTCACTGTCATAATAGTTGTGCCCCAGGCCTAACGTGTGGCCGACCTCGTGGGCGGAGAGCTGCCGCATGCGCTGCAGCGCCCAGGCCCGTATCTCCGGCGTCTGCTCGTCGCCGTTCCGGTACGGCTGCAACAATCCTTCGGCAATCATCCAGTCCTGGCGGACGCGGAGCGAGCCTAACGTCACGACCGCCTTCAGGATTTCGCCCGTGCGCGGGTCGGTCACGGAAGCGCCGCTGCTCCAGCCTCGCGTGGACCGGTGCACCCAGTTGATGACGTTGTAGCGGATGTCCATCGAGCTCACGCCTTCGGGAAGCAGTTCCACGCGGAAGGCGTTGCGATACCCGGCCGCCTCGAACGCCTGGTTCCACCAGCGTGCGCCGTCCAGCAACGCGGAGCGCACGGGCTCGGGTGTCCCTGGATCGAGGTAATACACGATCGGCTTCACCGCCTCGCTCACCGGCGCGCGCGGATTCACCTTCTCCAGCCGGTGGCGGGCGATGAAGCGCTGCAACTGCGGCTGCTCGAGCGGCGCGGAATAATCCCGCCACGTCTCACCGAAGAACCCTGAGCGCGGGTCGTATGCGCGCGGCGTGTAGTTCGTGTCAGGCAACTCGACGAACGACGTGTGCACACGAATGCTCGCCGCTTCACCAGTCGCGGCCACGCTCCCGACCCCCTCGAAGAACGCGCCACCACCGCCACGACCACCACCACCGGCGCCGCCGGGTTGCGAGATAAAGGTCAGCTCCGCCTCCATCTCCGTGTTCTTCGGGAAGTTCATCGTCATCGGCATGTAGATCGCGCTGCGCGTGTTGTCGAACCGGTACGATCCCGGCGTCATGCGCTGCGCGATGTTGTTCGCGTCACGGATCAGGAAATCCGTCAGGTCCACCAGGACACGGCGCCCGCCGTCACTTTCCGCGGCCACCTGGAAGCCCCAGAGGATCGATCGAGCGAAGGCGTCGCGAACGGCGCGCACCTCGGCCGGATTCGTGCTTGACGAGCGGAAGTCATAGTTCGGCTGCACCATCATGACCCGTGGGCCCGTGCGCTCGAACATGACGATGCGGGATCCCATCAATCCCCCGCGATCGAGGCCGATGTCATTGGAGCCGAGACCGGCGCCGAGCCCCATCACGTGCAGGACTTCGCTGTTCAGTCGCGGGATTTCCATGAAAAGCTGCCCGCCCGCCGAGTCCCAATAGAGGGGAAAGAAGCCGTCGAGTTTCCGCATCGAGGCAGTGCGGTCCTCGATGGTGCGCAGCGCCTGGGCACCACCGCCACGTCCCTGCTGGCTGAAGGCAGGGACCGCCGTCAATGCGACGACACCAAACAACGTCAGGCTGCGGCTTGCGAATGTGAACATCGGATTACGGGCGAACATGGGCATCCTCCGAGAAACAACGCCACGCACGAATTCAGGTGCGGAAAGTGAATCGTGGTGACTCCGAATGGCAACGAACAGGGGATCGGACGTTGCCGCGAGTGCAGCCGAGGGACACAATACGTCCGGCCGTTTCCTGAGTGTTTTCCCCAGCAACGAGCGATTGAGATGTTCTGGAGGCTGACTGCGGTTCTCGTTGCCTGCTATTTGCTGGGCTGCTTTGTGGCTGCCTACTACGTGACGCGCTGGCGTCGTGGCGTCGATATCCGCGCGTCAGGCAGCGGAAATGCTGGAGCGCGGAACATGGCGCGCGTCTACGGCATGACCGACGCCGTGATCACGCTCCTGATCGATGCGGCCAAGGGTGCGATCGCCGTCGTCGCAGGCCTCACGTTCGTCGGGCCGGAATGGGCCGGTCTCGCGGCGCTACTGGCTGCAATCATCGGGCATATCTGGCCGATTCAACTCTCCTTCCACGGAGGAAAGGGTGTCGCAACCGGATTGGGCGGCATCCTGTTCCTCAATCCTGTCGTCGCATTGGCGCTGCTCGCTGCGGGCGCAATGTGGTTTGCGTTCTCACGTGACTTCTTCCGGAGCGGCCTGATCGCCATCGCACTCACGGCGCCGATGCTCTGGCTCTTTGGACATGGCACGGCGACAATCGCCGTGGCGGCGCTCACGTCAGCGATCTGCCTCGCGGTAAATCACCCGGTGCTCGACGCGCGACGAGTGCCACGGGCGGGTTGACCGACACTTGCCCCGCGATCGTCGCCTGCCAAGCTTTTACGGACCGCGCGGTGCACGAATTCCAGGGGAGCAACACATGCCGGAGACGATGTCCCATCCGAAGGTTCTGATCGATTCCCTCTGGACCCGGGATGGGTTGGCGCGTGACTTCACCCTGGTGCTTGGGGGGAGTCTCTTCATCGCCGCCGCGGCACAATTGAGAATTGCGCTCCCCTTTACCCCGGTGCCGCTCACCGGGCAGACATTCGCCGTACTGCTGCTCGGCGCGCTGTATGGAGCCAAGCGCGGCGCCGCGACCGCGATGAGCTATCTCATGCTCGGAATCATGGGATTGCCGGTCTTCTCGGCGGCGCCACCGGGACCCGCGGCACTCGTCAGCCCCACCGCAGGGTACCTCGCTGGGTTCGTCGCCGCCGCCTGGGTGACTGGTTCACTCAGCGAGCGTGGGTGGGATCGAAAGCCGATCACGGCGGCGTTGGCGATGTTGATCGGCAGCGCGGTCCTCTTTGCCTGCGGCTTGCTCTGGCTGGGACGCTTTACCGGATGGGACCTCGTCATCCAGACGGGCCTTCTGCCGTTCATCCCCGGCGACCTAGTGAAGATCGCGTTGGCGACCGCCCTGCTCCCCGCTGGCTGGAAACAGTTCGGTCATCCACGCACCTGAGCTCATTCCGGCCGGCTCGAGCGGCTGGCGGCGATCCAGCTACCGGGACAACTTCCTTCAGACCGCTAGCGGCGGCGGGCAAGACGCCTCAAAGGTTGCGGGTTTGCCGGCGCCGACGGTCAACCACTGGAGCACGACGTGCTCTCGCATCTCACCTTACGAAGCGCAACGGGAGTCGTTAGGTCACTGGCGATCCTGCTGGTGGCGCTTGCGCCGGGAGTCGCCGGCGGCCAAGGGCGCATTGCGGGTCGAATCGCCACGACCATTGGCAGTTCCGTAAGCGGAGCCCGGATCGCGCTGCAGGGCACAACGTTTGTCGCGATTTCGGACGGCGTCGGTGAATACGCGATCAACAATGTCCCCGCCGGCTCATACACGGTGCAGACAGTGCGACCGGGTTATCAGTCCGTTGTCACTCCGGTGACCGTGAACAACGGCGAGACGACAACGCTGAACCTGGTTCTCGTACAAACGCCAGCGTCCGTGAGCATGGTAGACGCCAACCCGCCACTGCAGCCCGTCCCCGGAGACAGCCTCCAGCTGCCAGTGCCGGATAGCGCGATCCTTCGCCGTCGCCAGGCGATGAAGCTCCCATTCGACCTCCGTGCCGGACAGCGCGCCGTCGTCCCGCTGTTTGCCGATGCAACGTTGACCCTGCTGGTGCTGAGCGCCACGACAGCGCCAGGTGGAATCAACGCGACTGGCTCCATCCTGGGACCGGACGGCAGCGTCGAGGGCTCCTTTGTGGTGGTCGATCGCGACACGACAATTACCGCAAACATTCGCCACGGTCTGCGACTCTACCAGATTCGCCACCAGCTCCGCGGGGTGCATCTCATCGTGGAGGTCGACCAGAAGAAGTTGGGAAGTTCGGGGGATGACGACGACGCCGTCCTGCTGCCTAACGCCAACCTCTGGTCACGGACGGCCAGGCGCGCACCCATGCCGGGGGCGCGATGAGTTGCCGTCGTCGAGGGGCTCCGCCGCAAACGTACGCGACCATCGCGCTTCTCGTAGCGTTGGGCGCTGCCGGCTGCAGTCCTCAGTCGGTCGAAACGTTTGCCACCGGGCTGGCGTGCACGGACCTGAATGACGTGGGCGTCGGCCAACCGCGGGAAATCCGCCTGGTGGCCCTGTACACACAGGGAGCGGCGGCCGCCGCAGGCTCGGCCGCAAATATCGAAAACGAGATTCAGCTGGCGTTCGCGGAGATGAACGATGTATTCGAACGGAGCGAGGTCCCGGTGCATGCAGTCCTCGCACACATGGAGCAAGTGACGCTGACGGAGCCCCAGCCGGATTCGGACATCCTGACGCAACTCATCAACGGAACGGGAACGCTCGCAGTGGCGCACACGCTGCGCGTCGCCCACTTCGCTGACATCGTTGCGCTGATTACGACCAGTTCCGGCGGGATAACACGGCGCATGCTCGCGCCCAGCATGGCGGCGCGCGACCAGGCATACCTGGTCGCTGGACGCTGGCCGATGGGACAACAGTTCACACTCACGCATGAAGTCGGCCACGTGCTCGGAGGTGTCGACGGACGACCAACGAATCCGCTGAGCCAGCCGCGGTATCGCTATGCCTATGCGCAGGTGTGCACGACGTGCCTGGTAAACGGTCTCACCGGTTGGCACACCATGATGGGTACTCCGACGTTCCTCGCGGATGGCGTGCATACCACAACCCGGATCGAGCACTTCGCGAACCCCGACATCCTCTACTTCGGGACACCCACAGGCAGCGTCACGGACCCGTACGGCGACAACCGGCTCACACTCTACCACACCGCGACGCTCGTGGCGGCCTTTCAGTACACACCCACCTGGTTTGTCACGTTAGGCGCTGAGGGACCGTGGTACGAAAGGCGCGTGGATGCGAGCCTCATGCCGGAGATCCGGATCGGCGACTTCAACAACGACCGTCGCGCTGACGCGCTCCGCGTCGACGCCACCACAAACACCTGGTACGTCTCCGACGCAGCCGCCGAACCGTGGAAAGTCGTGTTCGTCGACCCACGCAAGGCTCCCATGTCGGACCTGCGGATCGGCGACTTCGACGGCGACGGCGCCGCTGAGGTGTTTTACGCCGACCTCGTCGACAAGAAATGGGTCGTCTGGCGCGGCGGGACGGACTGGGTCCCGCTCAATGTGACGGCTGCGGCCGCCGCGAACATTCCCGTGACCCAGCTGGCCTTCGCCAACTTCACCGGAGACAGGAAGACGGACGTGTTCTGGTCTGACGTTGCCAACGACAGTTGGAAGATTTCGGATGGCGGTACCCTGGATTGGAGTCAAATCCAGGCACACCCGTCGCTCAAGGTCAACACGGAGCAACTGCGTGCCGCGGATTTCAACAACGATGGCGTAGCAGACATCTTCCGCTCTGACGTGGCCTCAAAGGAGTGGCGCTGGTCAAAGAACGGAACTGCGCCCTGGGCCACGCTCAACGGTCCTGATCCCGAGTTGGCGGTGGACGTGACAGACCTCGCTATCGGCGACTTTGACGGTGACGGAGCGGCTGACGTCCTCAAGCCGACAGGCGTGTCGTGGATGGTGGCACGTTCGGGCCAGGGAAGCCTGCAATTGTTGAAGCTCTCCTGTGCGCGCGTTGCCAACATGGCGCTCGGCGATTTCGATGGCGACGGCAGCACGGACGTGATGCGGGCTGGAATCCGGCCATGACATTGGAGACGGATCCGTCGGATTCAGGTCCCCACAGCCGAACACTCTCTGAGCTGAGACAGAGTCTGGCTGGGCGCTTCGAAATCATCGGGGAAGCCGGGCGCGGGGGAATGGCCGTCGTTTTCCGCAGCCAAGACGTCAAGCACCAGCGGACGGTCGCGTTGAAGGTGCTGCGACCGGAGCTCGCGACCGCCGTCGGTGCCGAGCGATTTCTGCGAGAGATCCGGATCGAGGCGCGCCTGAATCATCCGAACATCCTGACGCTGATCGATTCAGGGCAAGTCGGGGACACCCTCTACTACCTTACGCCGTGGGCCGAGGGCGGAACACTGAGTGAGCTGCTGCAACGCGAGACGCAATTACCGCTCGATGTTGCACTACGGATCGCGCGTGAGGTCGGGGACGCCCTCAGTCATGCCCACTCGCTCGGCATTATCCATCGCGACGTCAAGCCGCAGAATATCCTGTTTCGCAGCGGGCACGCATTGCTCGCGGATTTCGGGATCGCGCAAGCAGTAGCCGACGCCGGTCGCGACGCGTTGACCGAAACTGGACTGGCGGTTGGTACGCCCAGGTACATGAGTCCAGAACAGGCGACCCCGGGTGCGAAGGTGGACGCGCGAGCCGACCAGTACGCCCTTGGCTGCATTCTCTTCGAGATGCTGGCCGGCGATCCGCCGTTCATGGGCCGCTCCACGCATGTCGTACTGACGAGGCATCTGACCGAACGTCCACCGTCGCTGGCGGTCGTCCGTCCTGACTTGCCGGTCCACGTGACGGCCGCGATCAACAAAGCGCTCGAGAAGGCTCCCGCCGGCCGATTCGAGTCGATCGAGCGATTTCTGGCTGCACTCGATGAACCCGCGATGCGGGATCTCGCTCCGGCCCGGGTGAAGAAAAAACCGTCGTGGATCGTTGCCGGCACGGCGACCGCGGCGCTCGCGCTGGCGTCGCTCCTGGTGTGGAATCCCGATGAGCTGCCGCTGTCGCCTAACAAGGTCGCGGTGTTCCCCCTCGCGGCGCGCGGCCTGCCCGCCGCTGACTCTGCCGCGGGCCTCGGAGTCGCGTACCTCATCGAGGCAGCACTCGAGCGCGCCGACCCATTGCAGCTGATCGACGTCGCCGGACGCCTCACCGAGGCAGAGCTGGCGGATCCGCAGACCATCAGCGATCGCGCCGCGCACCGCATTGCTCGACAGGTCGGTGCCGCCTTCGCGTTGCGTGGCGTCGTCCTTGGTCATCCCGACTCCACGACCGTGCTTCTGCGGCTGATGTCCGTGGCGGGGGATACGCTCATCCGGCAGTCGAGTGCGTCCGGAGCCTCGCGCGCGACACCACTTCACCATCTTGGCCTGGATGCGCTGAAACCGCTGCTGCCGTCGCTCATTGATCCGAATCGCACCGTAGACCTGACGCCGTTGCGCGACCGGCGAGCGCAGGCGATCGCGCTCTGGATGCAGGGAGAACGGCAGTACCGGTTGTCCCGTTTCGATGCCGCCAGTGGGCTTTACGAGCGAGCCTTGGCGGACGATTCGCTGCTTGCGCTCGCGGCGATCAAGGGCGCCCAGGCGGCCAGCTGGCTGCATGAGCGGACACGTGCCCTGAATCTGGTGCTTCGAGCGCTCGCGCTCGAGGCCCATCTCACGCCTCGTTATGCGATGTTGGCGCGGGGCCTCGAATCGTACCTCAAGGGCGAGCCCGATACGGCGATCGTCCGCCTGCGTAGCGCTCTCGAGCTGGATCCGGAATGGGCTGAACCTGCCGCGGCCCTTGGTGAGGTATTCACTCATCTCCTGCCGCACGAGGCGCCGCTTGATTCCCTGGCGCGGGCCGCCTTCGACCAGGCGATTCAGCGCGACAGTGGATTCACGTCGCCGCTCTTCCACCTCGCCGAGGACGCGATACGGTATTCGCGACTCAAGGACGCCGATCGGCTGATCGAGCGATTGCAGCGCGCCGGAGCAGACCCAGCGCTCAGGCGACAACTGTCGCTCATGCGCGATTGCGTCGCCCAACCCTCGCGAAAGCCCTGGACGGTCACCTCACCAGCCCAGGCGCTGGGCATTACCCGTGCCGCAAAATCGCTCTCAGCGGGTGGCCTGCAATCATTGTGCGCAGAAGCCGCATTTCGGACGTTACTGCAGTCTTCGTTTGCCTCGGATGGCGAGCGGTGGGCGGCATTCCTGGGACTGCAGGGCCTCGCCGTCGCCCGACATGATGACAACGAAGCGAGCGCGCTGGTGGATTCGATAGTCGCGTCGGGTCGAGGGGCTGCGCGAACACTCTATGTGCTGAATTCGATTGCCGGCGCGCGGATGGAAACCGACGCCGATTCGCTGGCAGCGTGGGCGCAGGCCCGCTACGGGACCAATTACGAGAGAAACTCCAACCCCGAATCACTCTGGGTCCTGCTCTGCTGGCACCGCGAGCGTGGCGATCTGGCTCGTGTCCGTAGCCTGGCCGACACGTTGCAGGCGAGAGCGGCGGTCTCTCACGATCCGCGCACCCTGCTCTTTGCGCAGGCGGGACACGCGCAGGCGATCCTCGCTGCTGGAGACACGGTGGGTGCCATCGAAGCTCTCACGGCGCTCACGATTCCAGGAGCAATCATTGACCTCTCGTGGGGACTCGCCAGTGCGCTTCCCGTTGAGCGTTTACTGCTGGCGAAGCTGTTGCTGGCGAGGGGGAAATACCGCGAGAGTGTGAATGCGGCCTCCGCATTCGACCACTCTGAGCCGATTGCGTTCCTCCCGTTCGTGGGTGAAAGCCTCGGGATCCGGTATCGCGCCGCTCTTGTGCTCGGTAACAGGCGAGAGGCAGATTCGTTCCGCAACCGTTTGCAGCAATTGGGTCGGCAGGATCTCATCCATGCAGCAGAAGCCACCAGGAGGTGACAGAATGCGTGCAGTGAGATGGCTTTCGGCGTTGGCAGTCCTCTTCATTACCGCGTGCAATCATCCTGTCTCGAGTGCTGACTTCGAGGCGTTCAAGACCAGTGTAAAGACCAGCGGGGAGGCGGTCGACGCGTGGATCGCGCAGGCACACGAAGTGGTGACGTGGGTCGCAGTGAACGGATCGAAGTTCTGCAAGTTGCCGGACGTATGTGATCCTCCCACTCCGCCCCCTCCACCACCGCCTAACGGTGAATGGGGCTCCTGACGGATCAACCGGGCTCTGACCAACGGCTCCGCTGAGGTAATCCGGCGGAGCCGTTTCGTTGCCGCGATGATTTGGCAGGTCCGCTACCTGCTATTCGCCATCCGTTTCAACTGGCGTTGCGCCTCGCGCATCGACCACATCACGACCAGCGTGCAGGGCGCCGAGCTCTTGCCGGATTTGCCCCAGTAGTGCTGCCGGTACTCCGGCGGGATATCGGGTGGTTGATAGATCTCGACGGCGTAGATGTCCTTTGGTCGATAGATGTTGCGCCCTGCTCCAGGAAAACCACCGTCAACGATCAGTCTCCAGCAACGCCATCCCACGACCGACTCAACGGTTGTGGCACTGCCATTCAGGTTCTGCCGGAATCCCGGGGCATCACGAAGGACCAGATTCGGAAAGTAGATGTCCTTCGACGCAGCCAGGACATCCTGGCGATTCATGAAGTGCCCAGCACCCTGTTCCCGCCTGCATAAGACGCCGTCGAGTGAGTAGCGCGAACATTGTCGTTCCGCCGTGATCTCGACTTCGGCAAGCATCTGCGGGAGACGCTGCATAACGAGATCGAGCGCCAGGTCGGCACCGATGTGAAGGTTCAGGCGCGATTGCAGCGGTGAGAACCCCAGCTTCCGGACGACGACCGTGAGGGCGCCGGGTTGAATGTTGCGCGCCTTGAACGTGCCCAGCGAATCGGTGCGGTAGATTAATCCGCCCGGCGTGATCAGGATGCTGGCGCCGGTGACTGGGAGGCCGAGCGAATCGCGTACCGTTCCCGTGATGGAGGACCGCAGCGAGTCAGACTGCGCGGCGGTCGAGTCCTGGGCAACCGCCGCCACCGAAATGGCGGCGGTACCCAGCATCAGGACCACGAAGAATCTCCTCACGAGGGCGCGATACACGAGCCCAACCGTGAGGTTCCTGCCTCAGGACTTTTTGGCCTCGAGCCGGGTGGCCAGGTCATCGAGCCGCTCTGCCCAGAATCTCTTCATGCGGTCCGATTCCGGCCGGCTCGAGAGCTTCCTGTGCGCAATGGTCACTTGCGTCTTTGCGCGGCCCTTCGAGACGAGGTACACCTCCACCGACGTCCCATCGTCCCACGTGATGCGGAGGGACTTGTTAGGCACCGACGCGCGGATGGCGGCCTTGTTCGGCAACCACGCTGTGCGAAGCTTCGTCTGCTTGAACGATTTGAAGACCGTGCTCGCGGCGGCGGCGATCGTTTTGCTTTTCGAGGCTTCCCATGCCCCGGTCCGCCGCTGGCCGATCTCTCGCAGGCCTTTAATGCGTTCGTAGCCCACGGTCACGGTCTGCGTCCACCAGCTGGGCACCTTGTACTTCTCGTGTACGTACTGCGCGATTTCGCGATGTGGCCACTGGTGGGCATCGACCTGATCGAGCGCCCATACCCAGCGATCCCACGTGCACCCTGTGGCTGCCTTCACTTTTTCGTCAGCCATTCCTGCGAGCTTCGCGAAATCGACCGGCTGCGCCTTGGGTGCCGCATCGTTCTGCGCGGATGCACTGCCGTTGTTCGATATCACTGCGCCAGATAGCGACGCATGACCATTCGTTTCAGCGGGCGCTTTGCGCCTGGCGTTTTGCGCCAGCACGCTTACGCGGGCAGTGGTATACGATTCGCCCGTCTTCTGCATGCGGCCGCGCACAAGCCGCTTGAAGTCTTTCTGAGTAGTCATCGTTTGACGTCCTCTACGTTAGGCCGCGGCCGCGAGTCCCCCAGCAACTCACAGCGCAGCAACGCAAAGGATCTCGTCGATGCGAATCCGAGGGTGTGCCCCCCTTTGCCTCTCACTGGACCCGGCTGGGGCTGGGTCGCTGAGGTTAGGCGTGGATTACCGCCACCGGAACGGTGCAAAAATCCGGTGAAACACGCAAGGCTCTAGACGGCCAGGACAGGAAGCGGTATGCAGGAAGCAGGAAGCAGGAAGCAGGAGGCAGGAAGCAGGAAGCAGGAAGCAGGGAAGGAACGAAGCGTTTGCATACATGTTGTTGAAGCGCCGGAGGCGCCGACCATCCCTGCTTCCTGCTTCCTGCCTCCTGCTTCCTCTTTACTGATTCCCTACCACCAGCCCGGCCATCAGCACGACTTCAAAGTCTGACCCTTTGATGCGTTTGAGCGTGTCGATGTTCGCATCGTTCCAGCGGGAATCGGGGGCACCGCTGACGAAGAATCCGCCGCCGTTGTCGGCCAGGATCATTCCATACTTTTTCAGCGCGGTCAGGATGACCTGGGCGTCGGCGGGGAACGTGGAAATGTCGACGCTCGCTTTCAGTCGCACGCGCATTCCCATGGGTGGAAGGTTCGGACTGGTCTCGCTGCTGGCGTAGTGTCGCGCGGGTGGTACGTAGGCACGCCGCGTCGCGGGACAGGTGAAGCGCAACGCGTGAGGGATCGCCCCCGCCGCGACTTCCTCGTACCGGGCCAGGCCGGCAAAGACAGGAAGTCCGGCCGCATCCGCCGACGTCCATCCAGCGGGCCGCATTGCGTTCGATGACAGGTCGAAAATGGCGCCTGAACCCGCCGTCCAGCTCGCGCCGCCGTTGACGGTACGTGCATCGAAGAGTTCGTACAGCATCCAGGTGTCGACATCGACGACGATGACGTGGCGATCGCCTGACGAGCTGGCGCCGCCCTCAATCGGAGCATTGGGCGGAATCGGGTACGGCCCCGGGTCACTCTCGTCCGCGTAGTAGAAGCTGACCGGCACGCGCGCCTGGTTGGCGCGCACGGTGACATAGGGGATGCCCCACGGGACGCCGTCGTACACGGTGCCGAAATCCGGATGCAGGCTGCGCGTCGCGCCGCAGGATGCAATGAGATTGGCAGAATTCGGGTCCACCGGCTCCACTGAGACATCGCGATTCCACGCATTGTCTGCGGGGAAGACGCTGCGTCCCACGACCGGCGCGTTAGGCGGGGGCACCTGATCGGGTGGGTCAGTTGCCGTGCTGCCTCCCGAAGAACACCCCTGGCCCATGGCAATCACCAGCATCAGGAACAACGCCCGAATCCCCATGCCCGATCCTCCGTGGTGAGTGTCGTACGTCCGTCTTTGGCAGGACGACGACGAACGCTCCGGGAATCCAGAAGGATTCGTGCCACGGCGCCGCGGATTCACCCACGATCACGGAGCCATTGTGCGCTGGATCGCGCCATTCACGGTCACGGCTGGCAACATGCCCTGACCGGGTTCGTGTTCGTCTTCCAGGCAGCGTTCCCGACATTCGAATCGCAGGACTGCAGGAGGTCATCGTGCGCAGCAGGTACTTGAACGTCATGACGCTCACTCTTGCGGTGAGCGCGTGCACGCCGGTCGTCGTCCATCGCGCACCGCCGCGGACGGCGCGTGTTGTGGTGGTCAGCGACGACGAGGATCGGTCGCGTTTACGTGTCCCTCCGGGACACCTGCCCCCGCCAGGGCAATGTCGCGTCTGGTTTCCAGGACGTCCGCCGGGCCGCCAGCCTAACGCGGGGAGTTGCCGCGGCATCGATCGCGTCGCCCCGGCCGGCAGCTGGATCCTGTACCGGCCGTCGGATGACAAGCGTATCGTCCATGCGCGCGTCGTCGATCCACAACGGGATGGCGTGATCGTGGTGGTCCGCGTCTACGACGCGGATCGCGGAACGTACCTTGGACAGGAAAGAAGGAAATAGACAGCGAGCAGCGACCAGCGAACAGCGAGTAGCAAGCGGTCAGCGAACGGCGATTAGCGGGCGGCAACCGATCAGTGTTAACGAACAATGCAGGTTGCAGGTGCAGATCTCAGGAGTGGGGGCGCCACTCGAGTTCAATCTGCATTCCTGCAACCTGCATTTCGCGTCAGTCCTTTATCAGGTCCCTCGACGAGCACGCGTCCGGGCCGCCTTACGGGCGGCCGCTGAACGACCGGCCGCGCCTTTTGTCCTGACAGCCTTACGAGCGGCAGCGGAACGATCGGCCGCCGACCGTTTGCGTGCCGATGCCCGCGCCTGGCGCGAGAGCGCGCGCTTCGTCGTCGCGCGCCGAGGCTCCCGACGCAAGGCGCTGCGCGTCGCGCGGGCGCGTCGCGCCGACGGTCGTTTCGCCTTCGTTCGTCCGCTCGCCAACGCACGTTTCGCCGACTTTCGTGTTTCGGCCGGAGCTTCGCCCTTTTTGGGCGCGGGCAACCGGACGCCGGCACGGCGTGCCTTGGACAGGCCAATCGCGATCGCCTGCTTGGCGGATCGCGCCCCATGCTTCCCTTCGCGCACGTGATGGATCTCTTCACGCACGAACTCACCCGCCTGCGTCGACGGGGACTTCCCCTCTCGCTTGTCCTTCTGCGCTCGCTTGATCGTTTCACGTTCCGGCATTGTCTCCTCCCACTCGCGCTGGTTCACAGCGTTATCGCCTGACGACAGGTCCGGCTGCCGTCACGCGCCACACGACGTTCCCCACGTCATCCGCGACTACCAGCGCACCTCGCGTGTCAATCGCGACGCCTACCGGGCGCCCGTGGGCCTTGTCACCATCCAGAAAGCCGGTCAACACGTCGATCGGCGGACCAGACGGTTTCCCTCCTGAAAACGGGACGAAAATCACTCGATAACCACTGGGCGGCTTGCGGTTCCACGAACCGTGTTGTCCCACAAACATCCCTCCGTCATACCGCGGGGGCAGCGTCGTTCCCTGCGCCCAGGCCAGGCCTAACGACGCGGTGTGCGGGCCGAGCGCATAGTCGGGAACGATGGCTTTCGCGACCAGGTCCGGGCGTTGGCGTTCGACGCGGGTGTCGACCGTTTTGCCGAAATAGCTGTACGGCCATCCATAGAACCCGCCCTCCTGCACCGACGTCATGTAATCGGGAACCAGATCACTTCCCAATTCGTCGCGCTCGTTCACTGCCGTCCACAGCATTCCGGTCGTGGGCTCCCAGGCAAGGCCGACCGGATTCCGAAGACCAGAGGCGTAAATGCGATGCATCCCGGTCGCTGGGTCGATCTC
>Ga0079215_10000030_pt1 | contig 21423 bp, 26 predicted proteins | sample NCControl_FD_77004 | JGI IMG/M metagenome (GOLD analysis project Ga0079215, IMG submission 77004) | Agricultural soil microbial communities from Utah to study Nitrogen management - NC Control | ecosystem: Environmental > Terrestrial > Soil > Agricultural land | place: USA: Utah | collected...
AGTAACGCCAGCAGCAGGCAAACCTGTGCAATTTGTCAGCGTGCCGCTCGCGGGTGTGCCCAAAGCTGGTGTGGTCAGCGTTGGAGAGGTCAGCGTCTTGTTCGTCAGCGTCTGCGCACCGCCTACCGTGACCACACTGGCGGTATCGGCACCCGCATTCGTCACGCGAAGATCGCCCGTGCCGACCGTCAAAATACCTGACGTATGCGTCGCCACCCAGTTGCCGTTGGCGATGTTGACCGTGAACCCGCTGGCACCGAACAGGTCCGACCAACTTACCGTGGCGGAGCCGAGTGCTGCGCCATCATTCGCATCGGGCTCAATGCGTACCGGAATCTGCACCGATGCATCGGAGGCAGTGATCTGGATACCAGTCGTGAAAACAGCGCCATCCGGAGAAACTTTGAACTGAAAATTGTCATCCCCGATTGTGCCTATTTCAGCACGTCCGGAGAAGCCGGTCTGGAACAGGAACGAGGCGGTATCGCCAGCAGCTTCCTTGTTCAGCTTGACCTGGATGTCATCGGTCTCGCGATTGAACAGCACTGCGGGGGTATTGGCCGAAAGTCGGTTGGTAGCATCGGCCGTCGCCCCGCCGATCCCAACTCCGGAAAAGGTTGGGAAGTCGTCTGTATCGAGCCCGGCGGTGTCGCGCAGTGCAGCCGCATCGGCCAACGCCAGCAAGGCGCGACCGTATGCCGTTGTGGTCAACGCGGCGATCGCGGTTAGATCGCTGTCGAGTGGCTGGTATGAATTGAGGGACGCTACGTAAGTCGCAATTTCAGCCGGCGTAGTGTATTTATCGACATTGCTATCGCTGACATCGGTGACCGGCATCCGGTCGTCTGCGGCAAGTGCGGTAATGTCGGCTTTGTCTTTCCAGCGTACGGACATGATCAGACCAACTTGTCGAGGGTGAGCGCCTTCAAGGCATCAGGATCGGGACAGGCATCGATGTCAGGGTGCTTGGTGACATCGCGCAGTTTCTGCTTGCGCTGAGCCACGACAGACAATGCCGCCTTGTCGTCTTTCTCCGTCGCTCGCAGCGCCTCGACGTCGAGCGCTTCCAATTCAGGCTTTCGCGCTTGGCGCAACTTCTGCCGATGAATGTCGCGAGCCTTGGGCATGTCGACGGTGATCCGGTCACCACTCGCGACCCACGCATTGCGGAACGTGCGGTCGTCTGGCGCCTGCCAATCATCGGGCAAAATCCGGATGCGGCGCGGATCGATATCCTTCGGTACGGACCGCTCAACGACATGTTGCCTGTATTCATTATCCGTCAGCGGGCCAAGCACGCGCTCAAGATCAGCCTTCGACGCAGCAATGACGATCGCCACGCCGCCGTCCGGCTTCGGATAGAGGATTTTCATTATGCTTGGTCTCCGAACATTGCGAAAATCCAGCCGGCTGGATCGGTAAAAGCCCCGCCCGCATCAACGGACTGAATTTCGATTGTGCCCGCCGCTTCCGTGCCGGTGCGCACTGTCACTATACGATCGGCCTGTCCAGCAGTGGTGGAGCCCGTCGCCGATGGAATGCAGGCATAGTTGCCGGAAAAATCGGTTGCGATGGTAATGCCTAGGATGCCATCGCCTGTGTCTGTTATGCTGGTGATGTTGTAAGACGTGCTCAGGGATGGCGTGCCGCCGCCGGCCACGCGGCCCCAGGCTTTCGGGTGACCAGGATGAAAATGCTGACGCCCCGGCACCACCGCGCGGACGACATCTGTACCCGTCTCCATCTCCGATTGGATCGCGAGTTCGATAACTCCAGCAGCCGTATCCGATGCTGCATCGACGTCGCCGGAATTGATCTGGGCAAGATAGGCCTGTTTGATCTGCCAGTTGGCCCCGTCGGATACGATCCAAATCGCCCGGTCGTCTTCCGTCCAGGCGAAGGTGCCGGCCCCGTCGATCGTGTCGGAGCCCGAAGCATCCAGCGTGACCGTGTTGCTTCCGGAGATCTTCTTGATGCCGATCGGCTTGCCGTTGCCGACCGTTGCCGCGGATGGCAGATTATAGGTGATCGAGTTCGATGCGGTGTTTGCTATGCGCAACTTGCCGAAATCAGCCACGTCAAGGTTGACGGTCGCCGATGTATCGGTCGACGCCTCGGTCTGCGGCTTGGCGAAATCGCTGAGGTTCGCGGTAAGGTCAATCGGCTCGGGAATATTGTCGTCGGTGTAAAGCGTCGTCCCGGCGCTGTTTTTGATCACCTCTTTGTAGTCTGTACCGCCGTCTTTCAGATAGATGGCCACCGCATTGTTCGAGCCATCGACGGCGCGGCCTGAGGCATTGAGGCTGACCGGATTGGGAAGCGCTACCAGCCCCGCTGCGTCAGAGTAGACATCCTGCAGCGTGGTCGTCGTCGCTTGATAATAGGTCAGCGACCCGCTGGCGAGAACGGCGCCGTTATTGTCGAAAAACGCCTGCCCCTTGGGGTAGCGCAGAGAGGTTGCCATAGTTTGATGTCCTTACTGCGCAGCGATCAGCGCTTGGAATTCAGCGAGGGCTTGTTCGAATGAGGAGGGAGCACCGCCGCGGCGCGGACCGGCATTGACCGGCGAGCGAGACGGCACCTGCGCCATGTCGTAGGCTTGGCCGATCGAGGATCCCGGCAGATGCCGCGTAAACGGCGCATTGCGTGCCAGCCAGTTCTGGCCGGTGTTCACATCCTCCGGTGTCATGTTGTCGGAGAGGTCAGCAGCCGCGAACGGTGTCAACGGGCCGGCGGCACGGCCGAGTGCTCCGACGACCGGCTTGGCGTAGCGTGATGCGGCTGCGGTGAGACCGCCCGCCGCTACAGCGTTGGTCAATGCTTCGTCACTGCCTGTCACCGATGACCCGTCTGGCGACGCCTGTGCATCGCTCGGTGTCATCCCGAAGGCGAGCGCCCCGGCTGCTGCGGGGAACGCCAGCGGCCCAAGCACTCCAGCCTTCGGGAGACCTTTTTTCGCCGCTTCCAGGACTGTCTGGAGCTGGCCCTTGTTCATCTTGTATGCGCCGGGAATGTTTGCGGCTTTTGCCTCGGCACGCAGGGCCGGGACTGTGCCCGGATTGGGGCCGGCAGGCTTGGCTGCAGCCGCGGGCGCATTGTTGCGCCGTAGCCCCTCGGATTCGATGATAGCCATCGACTGTGCGTCCGGGGGCACTCCTGGGTTGACGGCATAACGTCCGCCTTCCTGGACCACGCCAACGCCGCTGGCCAGCAGACCGAGGCCCATCGCTCGGTTGGTCATGTCGGTGTAGAAATCATCGCCCTGAAAGCTGTTGGCCAGCATGCTGCCGCCTTTGGCGATAGCACCAGCCCCGCCGATGGCATGCGGCAACATCCGCCCGCCAACGCGCAGCACCGAGTTGCTGGAGGGCATGGCACCAGAGCGCTCGACTGCGGCCAGCGCACCCTTGCGGGTGGTGAGGCCGGAAAGCCGGTCCTGAGCAACGCCCTTCAAACGCTCATTTTTTCGGGTTTGCGAGATGTCAGCAAGAGCATTGATGCCTTTGCCACCAACCCGGCCCGCAGTGAAGCCAACCGGGACCGCAAGAGCATTCGCTCCTAATTGGGTAGCGCGACCGTATCCGGTCGACGCCTCTTCATCGTAGCGCTTCTTGGATGCGCCCTCGATGTCTTGCTGCGCGCCTTGGCGTTCTTCGGTTTCGGCCTTGCCAAGCTGTTCGTTGAACTGCTCGATCTGCTTGTTGTGCTGGCGGATTTCCTCGTTGCGCGTTTCGATCGCTGCCCGGCCGGCATCAATATCCTTTTGCCCTTTCCGGCCCTTCATGATCTGTTGCTTCTCGGCCTCCGTATAGGGCCGAGGGGCATTCTGTAGAAGATTTTCGATCTGCGACCTGATAAGATCAGATCGTTTTTTCTGATCGGCCATTGAAGATTGTCCTATGCGCGAGATTGTCTATTCGGAAACGAGGCGGGGGATCTTCGAGCCGAAGCTGACTCGTGCGGAAAAGCGCGAGGCCGAACGTCGGAAGAAAGAGCGATCCGAGCGGATTCAGGCCGTGCTGTTGTGCCTGTTCATCGGCTCGGTCTGGGTTATGGCTTACGCTGCCCTATGGATGCCGCTAAGCTTCTGGGAGGGCAAATGACCTGGCTGCACAAGGCGACGTTCTGGCTCGCCGGCATTGGTCTGCTGCTGCTGTTCATCGGCGCGATCGGCCCCGGCTTGGCGATGATGTTCATCGCAGCGTTCGTCGGCTATCTCGCCCATCACGCCATTTAGCGCTGATCGCTGGCGACAACACCCGTACCGATCGCTGACGTTTGGCTGGTCTTCCGCAACTGCCTGATCGCAGCAACGTATTCCATTCGCTCCTGGGTGGTTTTCGCCTGCCGTGCCAGCCGATTGAGCATCGGCAGCACCTTCGCCGGATCGGTCTCGGTGAGCTGTTCCATGATCGCTTTCGCCTGACGCTCGCCGATCTGGTAGGTAAGGCGGTTGGTAAGGTTGTCGAGCACAGCGCCCCAGCGGCCGGTCAGTACGTCGGCGCCGGCCTTCGCTCCAGCCATCATCTTGCCCATGTCCTGCTGCCAAGGCGCAGTCGGGGAATTGCCGCGGCCGGTGACCTCGTTCAGCGTCTTGGTGGTCGTGGCTTCCTGGCGAAGCTGCTTGATCAGCGCTTCGCTGCGGGCCTGGTTGGTCTTGTTGATGTCGCGGAGGGCTTTCTGCGTTGCCGCCGGCATTTTCTTGGTGATGGCTTCCGGCGCATAGAGTTGCCGGATGATCTTGCGCACCGCAGAACTCTGGAACTGGTTGGCGACGCCTGCGCCATCCCTGGTGTTGGCGACCATGGTTTCCAGCCGGCGCAGGAAGCCGAGCCGGTAAAGCTCCTTCTGCTGCAGCGTCATCTTGGCGAAGCCCTTCAGCGCCTCGTCAGCCTTGGCACCGAGCCGGGTGGTCAGGTTCTCGCCGTCTTCCAGGATCCGCTGGGTGCTCTTGGCACCGGAGAACATGTCATCAGCCGTGGCCATGTCAGGGTTGGCATTGCGCACGACATTGTTGACCGATGTCCGGAACGCCGTCAGCTTGCGGGTCAGCCGGGTTGGCTTGTTGTCCTTGAACGAGGTCTCGATCATCTGGTCGAGAGCTTCGCGCGATGCCTGGTAACGCTTCATATCGCCTATGATGCCGCCGAGCTTGCGCACCCGCCCGGTGGTTGTGGACATGGTCGGCTCGAAAAACAGATCGATCGCCTTTTCCAGGCCGGTGCGGATCTCGCCAGCGCTTTCGAACGCCGCCTTGCGGTGAGTGCGGATCACCGGCCGCAGATCGAACGGCTGGGCATTGGCTTCGGCCTGAGCATAGGCGGCGCGGGAATCCTTGGTCAGCACCTCGTCGAGCCTGGCCACCTCGTCATCGAAGTTGCGGCCGCCCGCGGCTTTCTGAATGATCCCGGTCACACGTCCCGGCTGGACATCCTGCCGGCTGGTGAGCGCCTGAGTGGTCTCGCCATCGTCGGCAATGCCGAACGCCGCCCGGCCAAGCCGGGTGATCGGTCGCGCGGCGCCATCGCCCGCGACGTCCTTGGCGACATCGACGATGTTGCGCGGCGTCGGCGTCATTTCCTGATGACGGCGCACATAGCTATGCACGGTAGATTCGGCTATGCCGTAATCCTTGGCGATCTGGGTGGCCGGCTCCTTCTTCGCATAGCGGCTGACAATGTCGGCGGCATCGGCGTCGGTGAGCCCGCGGGCCTGCAATGGCTTGCTGATCTTCGGCGCCAGTTCCGCGCGGACATCGTCGGCCGTCAGGCCGGATTTTGTCAGCGCGTCGGCAACGTCCTGATCGGCCGCAAGCTGTGGATTGCGGGCGCGGTTCGCCATATTGCCGCCGTAGCGCGCGGCGTCTTTCACAGCGCCACCGGTGCGAGCCAGGGCGCTATAGCCGAGCGGCGCGACAAGACCGCCAAGCACGCCTGCGCCGAACTCGGCAACGGGCCCGGCATTATCTTCACGGGCAATGCCGACGCCAGTGCCAGCACCCACCGAGCCCACAGCCTCCATGGTGGCGAACTGCCGCGGATTGGCTGCCGCGCGATTGGCCATCTGCTTCACGCCCTGCACCAGCGCATTGCCGCCCTGAGAGACCGCAGGAGCAGCGCGAGCACCTGCCGCAAGCAATCCACCAGCGGGCGCGACAGAGCCACCAGCGACCTCGCCTATGGCTTCTGCGACCCGTCCGGTTGAAGTGCGGGGATCATCGCCGGTATTGAAGCGCGTCGCGACCTTCACCGGTTCGAACGGCGACCCGTAGCCCAGCGCCTCGGCGCCGAGGTTCATCACCGATCCCGGCAGGTTGATCAGCGCGTCGACACCCTTATTGAAGCCACCGGAGAACCCGCCGACGACTTCCTTGGTCATGCTGACCGGCGCGGTGCGCTTGTCGAACTCCGCCCGATCGATCTTGCCAGCATAGTGCTTCTGGTAGACCTTGTCGGCAAATTCCTGATCGGTCATCGCCGCATAAGCGGGCGACATTGCCTTCATTTCGGCGAGCGTGGCCATCAGTTCCCCAGGATTCCGAGCGGGTCGTCATTAGCGCTGTTTTGCTGCAGACGCTGTTCATTCAGAATGCTGTCCTGACCTTTACCCGTCAGGGTGGCATTGAGATCGTCGATGCTGGCAATGCCGCGACCGACCAGCACGCGGTTGCGAACCGCCTGAAGATTTTTCCCGAGATTGCGGAGCTTTTCCAACTTCGTCGACGGCATATCGAAGCGTCCCGGCAGGAAGCGTTCCGCATACGAACGGGCTTCCGTCTCGTTCATGCCCGCGCCGGTCAGATTGCGCACCAGCGCCTCGGCACCATCCTCGATCCGTCGATAGACTTCCCCGGCCTTGCCGCGACCAAGCTGGAAGTCCACGCTGTTCAGCGTGCCTTGCTGAATTTCTTTCTCAAGGTCAGGCATGTCCTTGGCGAATTTATCGGCAAGACCGACGCGAGCCGCAACCTCCGCAGAGACCGCCTCTCCCTTGCCGCCCGGTATCGGCTCGGCAATCGGTCGACCTGAGGCGTCGGTTTCTGGTTTTCCATCCTTGACCCGCCAACGATAGCCTTCACCAAGGTCGCCGGAGTCTGCAGCGGCCCCACCGGCATACGGTTCCAATTTGCCCGTGTATTTGTTCCCGATACCGTATTTGGTGAACTCAAATTGAGCGGGTTGTTCCTTCGTTGCCAAGGCGCGGTTCTTCAGCTCATAGTCGAGCAGTTCGTTGACCTTGCCGGACTGTGCCAGCACAAGATCGCGCGAACCGAAATCCGTGAACTTGCTGACATCAATGCCGTGCTTCTGCGCCGTCTGCACAGCTACCGCCCATTTCTCCGGCGTATCTGCGGTCATGGCGAGGTTGCCAAGCACTTCCTGACTGCGCTTGGCCTTGGCGAGACTATCGTCATCCGCTTGGCGGATCATCTGAGTGATCCCCTCGGCCTCCTTGAACATGCCCTGTGCAAGCAGATGCTTGCGGGCGCCGCCAAGCGAGCCCTCGGACGCCAGTTTTCCTGCGGCTTGCAAGGCCCCGCGCTGCTGTTCGGCGAGCCTGTCCGCCTGTCCGGTCCGGAATGCTTCCAGAACCGGCATAGCGGACGGCATGAAGGGAGAGGGAAGAGGTTGCGGCATCGGTGGCTCTCTTAGAACAGGCCCGCCGTGGGGCTCTGGTAGGCTTTCAGCACGCCATAGTTCTGCAAGCCGCCGCCGATTGAATTCGCGGCGTTCTGGATGCCTGCGCCCTGGTAATATCCGGCATTGGCGACGTTGCCGGCCTGGCTGGCTGCCGACTGAGTGTTGATGCCGGCAAGCTGCCCGGCCGTCGCCTGGCCACCGGAGGCGAGCGCCTGCAATCGGCCAAGACGGTTCTGATAGGCGTCATACATCGAGCGCTGGCCGAAATCGTGCAGAGCGGCCATAGTGTTGCCGCTGCGGCTCGACCCCAGCGCCCTGACGCGGGCATCGATGTTCTGTATTCCGTAGTCGACCGACTTCTGGAACCCTGGGTCGGTCTCGAAGCTGTCGTAATAGGCGCGCTGCTTATCGGCACCCTGTAGGCCGATCGCCTCTTCGAGCACGCCGCGCGCACGGTCGCCGGACTGTACCGCCGGCAGCAGCAGATCGCGGTTTTCCTGCGCCTGCTTGGCCTGCAGTTTGGCTGCGCTCTTTTGTGCATCCGCCGCCTTGTTGCCGCCGATGATCGAGCCGGCAGCACCGATCGCCGCCGACCCGAGCAGGGCCGCCGTTGTACCTATCGCCATGTTTTGATGATCCTAAAGGCGCTTGATGTATTGGGTTTCTAGCTTCTCGTAGCCGAGGCGCTCGTAGAGGGCGCACACCTCATCGTTCGGGGCGACCGTTATGCTTAACTCGATACTGTTCTCGCGGCCCCATTGCTCAGCCTTGAGCAGGAGCTTGATGCCTAAGCCCCGGCGCTCTGGTGCGACGTACCAAAACAACTCCGAAATCACCGAGTCACCGGAGTGTGGGTGAATGGTTGCGATCACGCCGATCATGCCGACCGCACGTCCGCCGCGCTCATCGACAAGCACCATCCCGTTCGGGGCGTCGATCAGCATTTTGGCCAGCGTTGCTTGGGCTTGCGGATTGACGGCGAGATGACGAGCGTAGCCGCTCTCAAACATGAACCGACAGCCCAGATCGACCAAGGCGTCGATGTCTTCGTGAGTGGCGATGCGGATCAAGACACCACCGTTCGGTCAGTGACACGCCGCCAGTTTGTGCCGTCGGAGAATGCCGGTACGGCGCCGCCCGTCTCGTTGCTGACATAGATCAGCATTTGCGGGTTGTCCGCGGCAGAAGGCAGCGTGGCAACGGTGAAGGATGGCAGCGCCGATGCCCGCTCCGCTAGCCGGCGAAAGAAGCTCTCCCAGACGAATTCGATCTTCTCGATGGTTCCGGCAAAGCGGGCGTTCTTCGGCCAGGTGATGCTCAGATTGGCCATTACGCCTCAAGCTCCTCAAATTCACCGCTGGCACGGATAATGCCGCGCATCACCGGCGACGACGCCGAGAGCCGGAAGGTCAGGCCCTTCTCGTCGCCCTTGCCGATATTGTTGAAGCGGATCTTCTGGCTGTAGGCGCCGACGGCACCGAGCGAGCGCGTACGCTGCACGCCCCAGGTCTTGCCGCCATTGCGCGAGACATCGAACATCACTTGCGGATCGGTATCGTCGCTATTGCCAACACCGGTAATCATGTCGATCTCCGCCGATGAGCAGGTGACGTGGTTCGGGAAGGCGTGGTAAGGACGGCTGATCGCTGTCACGACGTAATTGGTGCCACGCTCGGTGAACGAGTCCTTGTCGATGAAATCGAGCTTGCCGTCCGCCTCGTTGCCGATGATGTTGCGGTTGTTGAACAGGCAGAAGCGCTGCCGCAGCCGGCGATTGTAGCCCAGGCTCTCGCCATTGTGCCAAACGCCCGTGGTCACGTCGTAAATGCGCGACCATTGCGCCGATTTCAGCTCGTAGAACTCGTGGCCGCGATACCAGTACCGCCAACCCTCGATGTCGGCGCGCTCGGCGTCGGTAAGGTCTTCGATGTCCTGAACGATGGAATGGGTGGAGATGATGCCGGGCGAACCGCCCTTGAGCAGGCGGACATTGCCGAAATGATCGACCCAGGCGAGGCCGTCGGCGACCTCGGTGACCGAGTGGCCGGCAATGCAGCCAATGTCGATGTCGGCGTCTTCCGGCTGGAAGGCGAACGGCGTGGTGCCGACATCGCGCCAGATCTCCAGGCTGCGCTGGCCAAGGGCGAACAGGAAGCCCTTATGCGACTTGACGCGCACGAGGCCGTCGGCATCGCTCTCGGCCGTGGCGAACGACAGAGCGTTGATATTGCCGGCGTCGTTCGGCTGAGTGTGCCAGATCTCGCCATTCTCGGCAGAGGAAAAAACGAAATAGCCGTTAAGAAAATCGATGGAGTTGACCGCGGGGAGGTCGCCGTCGGAATTGATCGCGACGGTATCGGTGGCGGTGTCGAGGATGAAATACTGATTGTCCGCGGTGACGATGCCGATCTCCGGGTCGGCGGCCTGGTTGATGGCCATATAGACCTTGCCGGAGCCGATCAGGCTGCCGATCGTTGCGCCGGCGCCGGACGAGTCAAACTTCGCCACCTCATTGCCGAGCACGCCATAGAGCGCGGTGTTGCCGTTCTCCTGCAGGCCGCGCGCCGCGCCGGTGTAGGAGGCGCTATCCCAGCGTGTCAGGCCAGGGTCGGCATAGACCGGCAGCGGCCCCTTGCCATCCGGGCCCTGCTCCTCAACGAAGCAATTGGTGTTTCGGACGTTGGCGACGAGCTCGTCCATCCCCTTGCGGGATTGCCGGCCGAAATCGATCTCCGCCATTTAGTACCGGCGCTCCGGAACCATGGTGATCATCGGCTCGCGCTCGTAGTCCTTGGCCTCTTGCAGCAGGCGCTCTGCCATGGCATCGATACGTGCGGCACGCTCGGCCTTGACACCGAAGGAGATTACCAAGCGCTGTGCCAGGCAATAGCCCACCGTATCCAGCCACTCGACCGGCACGTCGATGTGGTTGTTGATGCTATCGATGTCCTCGATCTTGCGCTGGTACGTATATTTGATGGTTTCGGTGGTCACCGACGGCTTGACCGGCCAGACATAGAGCGTATAGGACGAGCCGTCGCTGTCGTACCAATATTGCGTCGGAATGCCGTTGGCGGTCTTCTCCGGCAGCTCGAAATATTCCGTGCGGGTCAGCTCGATCATCGGGATCTCACGGCCGTTGGCATCGGAGTAGCGGACTTCCAGGAGCCGCAGCGGTTTGGTGACGCTCAGCGAATAGCTCGCCGTCGCCGCAACCAGCGCCTCGCTACCGTTGGTCTGCACGGTGAAGATGCTCGGGCCGGTCTTTGCCCAGCCCTTCAGCATCATTTCCAGCTCTTCCGCGGCGTCATCGGCATCCTCCGGCGATGCCGTACCGCCGGCTTCCAGCACGCCGAGCTTCTTCAGCGCAAAGTTGATCACCTGACGCGATGTCAGGGTAAAATCGGTCGATCCTGACGTGGCCATTTAGCCGTCCTTGTAGAGGATGCCGTCTTCATCGGCATATTCGATGCCATCTTCATCGACATAGGTGTCGCGAAGGAAGGTGATGGTTTTCTCCGGCCTCACCCAAGAGGGGGCTTGGCGCTCGCGCCGGCCGCGGACGAAATCCTGCGGGTGTCGCGGGCTATAGCATTCGAGGCAGACGCGCAGCCCATCCCACTGCATTTTTGTTGATGAGCCTTTGTATTTTCGGCCGCAAACATCACAAATTACGTTATGATCGTTTTCGCGAAAAAAATCAGCGCGCCCCATCAGTCACCCACAAAGATCGTGCTGTCAGGGCGCGGGTTGGGAACGGACTGCCGATCGCGCTTGCCGCGGGTGAAATCCTGGCTATGCCGTGGATCATAGCACTGTGGACAGACGACTGCGCCTGTCCACTCGTGCTTGGCATCGTAGGATTTGATCTTCTTGTCGCAACGGTCGCACTCGACATTGTACGAGCCTTTGGCGAGGAAATCGGCGTCGCCCATCAGTCGTACTTCTTGGTCATCCAGAGGGTGATGGCGTAAGCATCGTCGGCGCTACAGGTGAACATGATGTCACCTGTAAAGCCCGTGGCCTTGGTGTTCTGAAGACCGCCGATATCGCAATAATCCAAACAGTCGGAGGAATTCGGAGGCAGCGTCAATGCAAGCTCATCCGTGGTCGCATCCCACAGAATATTGACGCCTGTTGGTGCGGTTCCACCCGTATTATTGGTGGCATACCGCACCTTTTTAATCGCAACGCGGGTTGCGGGAGGCGTCAAGGCCGAAACATCGACCTTGAGCACCGCCGCTTCCGCATCACCATTGTTGGTGAAGTGCATCACCAAATTGCGATCGTTGTCGAGAAGAGTTTGGCTGGTAACGGCCATAATCGCCTCTTTTAAACGTTGGCGGCGATGAGATTATCGAGAGCTACGGCCCCCGGAAAATCATCGTCGAAGCTTCCAGGTTTAGCGGCTGGGGTGGTTGAAGGGCTGCGGACGACAACACTACCACCATGAAGGAATGCCCAGGCTCGGAAGTCCGAGCCTGACACTTCGCGGTAGAAAACAGCCTCTAACGCACCGATGCTCCGGATAACGGTAACAAAGTCGCTGTACTGGTTCGGAACAATTTCCATTGCTAAAGCAATCCTTTTGTTTGAGAGGCTGCGTCGACCATGATCTGCGTCCTTATGCGTTGTCGTCCACGGCCGGCAGAAGCAGACCAGATGCGTCGTCCACGCCGAGGGCGTAATTCTGGAAGATCCGCGCGCCACTGAGATCGATCGGCACCGCCGCCGCGGTATCGTGATGGCCGATGCGGTTGTCCGCCACGATACCGCTATTTGCGGCCGTGTCGCTGTTGACGAACAATGCGCCGGAGGTAGCGCCGGAGATCAGATAGTTATTGGTAATCAGGCAGTTGGTGAGGTCCTTACCGGTCGCGCACAGAATCGCTCCAGCCGCCGTTCCAGCGTCCTTCGATATGAAGTTGTTTTGGAAGGTCAGCGCATTGAGGTCTCCCGTGACTTCCAGGAACTCAGCGCCGGCCGCGTCCACCGTATAGGCCCGGCAGCCGATGACGGTCAATCCGTCGGCTGTATTGTCGGTTCCAGTCGCCTTGACCTCGGTGACGAAGTTCTCGTCCACGACGTTATTGACGAACTCCAGGCCGACCAGCGTTGCGCCGACGCCAGTGACATCGAAGCACGTCACAACATCGGCATGACCTGATGCGAACACCAGGTTCTGCACCGTGACATCAGCGGCGGAGATGACGAACGATACGGTCGTGGCGCCATCCATCAGGAAGCGCGGACGCTGGTTAAAGGTGCCAAGGCCGACAATCGTGATCCCAGCCACATCGGCCGTGATGCCGCCGGCGCCGGTGATGGTTTCCGCATGGTTCGGCATCACCATGATGACGTCGCCATTATTGGCGGTGCAGCGGCCGATGGCGTAATCGAGGGTCGAAAATGGCCGATCGCGCGTGCCTTTGTTGCCATTAGAGCCGGTCGCGGAATTCACCCAATAGACATCGCCAGCATAGGCGTTGAGCACGGGCATCCCAAGGATCGAGACACCGTTGGCAAAGCCGTTCGGATAGTGCGAAATTCCCATGATAAATCTCCCGTATCACCCCTGAGGGGTCCGGTTGGAAGCTGATGGTTGAGAGGAGAAGAGGCGGGACCGAAGCCCCGCCAGTTGGGGAGGCTTATGCGCCTGCGGAACCGAACACGCCGCGCCAGTCGGACCAGCCGAACACATAGCGCTCGACGGCCTTGGCCTTGGCGTTCTCGGTATCGAAGTCGTTGTCCTGGGTGAAGGCCAACGCCATGCGATTGAACAGCCGGAGGCCGTTGTCGATTGAGGTCTTGATGAACCAAGCGTCGGTGTCGGTCAGGTACTCGTTGACGACAACCTCGTCGATCGTGCCCATCTGCTTGAGAGCGTTGATGGCATTTTCCGCCGTGTCATTCTTCAAGGTCGAGTTGAGAATGCGGGTGGCCTCGTATTTGAGGTTCGGCGGGATGATCAGACGACGGCCGGACAGGGCGATGTTGAGACCGCGGCTGTCTTCCATCAGGTGGATCTGAATATCCAGATCCTCGATCGCCGCCTCGGAGAGGTCGGCCGCCGGGGTCAGGACGTTCGAGGTGTTGCCACCCTGGGTGACGTGATCCGTAACGAACAGCGCGTTGCCATCCCAGCCATTGGCGAAGTTGGTGTCGTCGAAGCCGTTATTCAGGATCGAGGCGCCGTTGATCTCCTTGGTGATCGCCATGGAACGGGCCAGCCACTTGGAGCGCTGGAAGGACTTGGCCTTGTACAGGTTGTCCTGCAGCTCTTCCATCGTGACGATGTAGCCGAGGCCCCAAGTGTCATGGGTATAACGCTTGGTGCCTTCCTGACTGTGGTCATCGAACGAAATGCTCTGGCCTTGCGGCTTGAGCTGTGCGAGACCAAAGCCGGTCGTCACGATGTCTTCTTCATACGCCTTTTCCGACGAAACTTCATCGAAAATGCGGCTATAGCGCTTCGGGTGCTTGTCGTAATTAGCACCGAAAAAAGCGTGCACGCCGGGCCAAAGAGCCGCGGGATGTGCACCAGTGGTAATGACTGCCATCTCTCAGCCCTCTTAGTTGCCCGCGAAGCGGTGGTATGTGGGACCGAAGACCGTGTTAAGCAGCCGGACGCGATAACGGCAGTTGGCCCCGATCGCGTTCTCCGGGTTGCGCACGATTTCGATGATCTCGACATCGGTGTCGGTCGTGCCCGGCGTATAGGTCGCCGTCGCGGTCGAGCCGTCCAGTTCGATCGACGAACGACCCGTGACGGTCGAGCCGGCATCGGAGGTCAGGTCGGCCGTCATGCCGATTTCCGTGGACAGAACCGCTGCCGCATCGGTGTCCTGGCTGTCCTGGACCTCGTAGATCGCAAACGGATCGACGTTGACCTTGATCAGCCGCGCGGTGCTATCGACCCGATAGATCGTGGATTCGCGCGTGACCGGCTCGACGCCGACGCAGACGCCGAGAACGCCGTTCGAAGTGACGAAGCCGCCGGCGCAAGTCGCATAGCGCTTGCCATTATAGAGGCCGCTGTCACCGCCAGGGAGCACCGGAGAGCCGATATAAATGGCGCCGGTCGCACCGGTCGCCAGGAAAGTCATGACCTTACCCGAATAGGGTGAGGCAAGCAGACTTCCCACGGGGATGAGACCCCGCTGAACGTTGGGATTTGCCATTTTAGGATGTCCGTGAAATAGCCCTCCCGAAGGAGAGCCGGTTTAAGGTTTGTAGGCCCGCTTGACTTGGTCGGGCAGGTAAGCTTTGCTGGCTGCTTCGGTGAGGAGACTTTCGCTGCCGCGGGCAACGCCCTCGCGGCGCATCTGGTCTTCCATCTTCTTGTTTCTGGAACGTTTTACGGCCTGGTCGTCGCCGTAGAGTTCTTTCGGCTTGCGCATCAGATAGGCTCGCTGGCCGCTCTTGCGATCGACGATGCGGGAGATCGTGCCCTTCTCGTCGACATTGCGGCCGTCAGACAGGGAGCCGTCATCATTGGTGACGAAATCCCAATCGCCCCCGAAGGTGGCTTCGGCCTGGCGGGTCTGTAGCCGGCCGGGCTCGTCATTGGTCCATCGATACTCAAAACGCGGATCGAGCTTGGACGTATCGACGCTGAGCTTTTTACCGGCGACCGGGCTGGTGGAGCCGCGCGAGCGGCGCTTGGCCCGGATGTCTTCGATGCGCTTCGATAGGCCGTCATCGGCTTTGGTTTCAGGCGCCGGGACCTGTATGGCTGGCTTCTTGGCTTGCTGGCTGGTCATGATTTATTCTGCTTGTCGATGTTCGGTTCATTGTAATATTTGGCGTATTTCGCGCGGGATGCGTCGTCGTCCTTGAACACGCCTTCCTTCACGAATGCCTTGAACTGCTGGCGGGCCTCAGCGGGGAGCTTGCCGAAACCACCGTCGGGCGATGATGCCGGGCCCGATGCGCGCTGGCTGCCCTCGACGGGCGATCCACCTGTGCGCGGCGGCTGCGAGCTCGTCGCCTTCCTGCCGAATTTGTGCGGGAACGTCTTGATGACGTGGGCGCGGGTTTCTTCCAGGCGCTCCTCGACGCTCATACCGGGGCGGGAGCTTGCGAGGTAGTTCTCGTAAGCGATCGCCTCGTCAGTCAGCGCCCGGTCCTTCTGGAACCACGGATTGCGGTCGATCCAGGATTTGGTTTCCGGGGCCGGCTCGGGGATGCTCGGGACATTCCGCTGCGGCTGCTGGACCGGCGCGGCTTCCTGGTCTTCCTTGCGCCATTCGGCACGGACTTCCTGCTGATGCTTCAGCAGCTCATCATAGCGTGTATCGTCGCCCTCGCGGACGGCGGCGCGCTTGGCGGCCTCGATCTGGCGTTCGTACCCTTCGCGCTGCTCGCGCAAGGCCCGTTCCTGCATGCGGGATAGCCGCTCGTAGCGCTCATTGTGCTCGCGCGCAAGCTGCTCTTCCCGCTCCTTGGAATAGCGGCGGACTTCATTCAATGCCTTATCGAGCTTGTCGACACGAGACCGCAATATCTTCGGGTCTTCGTTGCCGCGCTCGACGAAATCCTTTGCCGGCCGCCACTTCTCTGCCGGGCCGTCGAACTCCTCCTGAGGCTTCCAGCCTTGCCGGCGGGCCTCGCCTTCATAGTCCGGTTCCTGCCGCTCAGGCGCCTCCTGTGGCGCTTCCTGGGCATCAGGGATATATTCGTCCTGATAGTCCTCGTTCATGGCTTGCTCGCAATAAAAAACCCGCTCGCTGGCGGGTGTGGATAGCTAGGGTTTTGCTGGGGTTCAGGCGCGGCCGGCGATAATCTCCTTATCGGTCAGCACGCGGTATTTGATGCCGTCGGCGCCTTCGACATCCGCGCCGGCGTATTTGGCGAAGATCACCGTGTCGCCAACTTGGGGCAGACGGGTGCCTTCGGGCCATGTCTCGTAGCTGAATGCCAGCGGCGAGACCGCGACGAGCGTGCCTTCGGTCGCTGAGTAGGCAAGCTTGTCGACATGCTGGTCGGGTAGCAAGATGCCGCCCTTGGTCTTCTGCTCGACTTCCTTGACGCGAACCATCACCTTGAACTCGTAGAGGGATAGACCGTGGGTCGCTTTGACGCCGGCCTCCTCGATAAAATCGGCTAGATCTTTCATTGCTCTTCCTTCGGGAATAGGTCGACAAATCCTAGAGATGCCATGTAGTCGAGTGTTTCGACACGGCCCTTGTGATACGCATACTCGCGCTCGCTGAGATTGCCTGCATCCCATGCAAGCTGATGCCAGGCGTCCTTGGTTCTGACGCCCTCGGCTGCTACGCGGTCAAAATACGCCTGCGTAATGGGGTGCTCCCGCCATTGCGCGAACTCGTCTTCATCGATCATGCTGCTGCCTTAGCTTCGCCGCCCTTCGGGTCTTTATCCTGCTCCTTGATCGAGCCGACACCCTGGATGGTGATCTGCTCGACGTCCTCGATGTCGACAAGGCGCGCGGCCAGCGCTTCACGAACGCTGGTGTTGAGCGCGATATCCTCGGCTTCCATCATGGTCTTGGCGCCGTCGATGCGCTGCTTGGCGCTGTCGGCCTGCATCTTCTCGTCCTTGGCTTCCAATTCGACGATCTTGGCGCGCAACAATGCCACTTCGGCCTGGGCCTTCTCTGCCTCGGCCTGGAATTTCGCCATCTGCGCTTCTTCTGCCGGAGATGGCTGCGGGTTCGGCTCGATCGCCTCTTCGATGTCCTCGATCTGCGCGTCTTTGAGAATGCGCATCAGCACGACCGGCTTCTTGATAAACCGGCCGAGTTCGGGATCCTTGCTCAACTCCATCAGGAACTGATTGCGCGCCGCGCGCTGCATGTGCGTGACGATGTTCGGATCGGCGACCGGGTAGATGTCGAGATCGCCCTCGGCATAGTCCTGTTGCGCGCTGACCGGCTCAGGCTTGTCGAGATAGCGGTTGTAAGCCTCGTCGCTGAGGTATTGGGCATTGAGCTTGCGCAGCAATTGGAACTCGCGGCCCAGCGCCCGGTATATGCGCTTGTAGACCGCAGTGAACTGCTGCAGGCCCTGCTCGATGAGTGCCATGAGCGTCGTCGGCTGCATGTTGGTCTGCACATCGCCGGTGAGCACGTCCTGATTGCCGCCAAGCTCCTTGGCGACGTTGACCAGCATGCCCAGCAATTCGAACAGCACCGGACTGGCGCCGGGATGCTGCATATTGACGATAGCATCCTTGAGCGTAGCACCCGGCACGTTCATGACATGGTAGACACCGGGGGCAAAGCGCAGCGTGGCTTTCTTGGTGTTCAGGCCAGAGCCGATGAACCCACCGCCCGCATTCTGCAGCGTGCCGGCGTCCAGCATCTGGTTAAGCGTGGTATTGATGGTCTCGTTGATGTCTTCCAGCGCATGGCCGAGGCCACGGCCGTAAAAGCCGCCCTTGGCATCCGGCCAGAAGATGTATTTGGTGAAATAGTGCTGGCGCGTGATGCACATGATCTGCATGCCATCGTCGCCGCCAAGCTCAATGTCATCGGGGCCGTAACCCGCTGCCACGCGGACAACCTTCTGCGTGCCATCGTGAATCGTGACAATCCACGGCTCGACAACGCCATCCTCGTCGAGATCCCAGTAGCAGTGTGCCTCGACGAACTTGTGCGGTGCCTGGCTGTCTTCGCCGCTGCCGCCCTGGTGCTTATCCTGGTCGCCGGGCTCGTCATCCGCGGTGCCAAGATCCTGATCGATGAACACGCCCTTCCTGACACGCTCGTCGATCTCGTAAGGGTAGAAATATTTCTCGTGGCTGACCTGAGGTGCTGCGTCAAGGCTCGGCACGTTGACATTGACCACGAGGTCGAGTGCTGACACCATCTCTGAGCACGGCCGGCGCTTCGTGGCATCCCAATAGGTCTTGCGGAATGCGCAGCCGATCAGCGGCAGTTGATGCACCAGCGCGTCGGTGTCTTCCTCCCACTCCGTCATCTGGTGGAGGAGCTGGTAAGACATGTGCTGTTCGATGCGCTGCGCCCGCGCCAGCTTCTGGCCGTCCTGGTCGCGGCCCTCGATCTTCACCTTGACGAGGTTGGCATCCTTGACGATCGCAGGATAAGCGCGCGAGGCGAACTGATTGACGGCGCTGAGCAGCAGAGGATATTTGACGTTGGAGGCTTTTTCGAAGGGGAAATTCTTCGATTCCTTCGTACAGCCAATGAGATCAAGAGCACGTCGCGCGGACTGGGCCCATTCAGTGCGGCTCTGATCGTCGAGCTTATACTTTTCATGGATCTTCTGCCCCATCAGCGACAGCAGCTTGTCGTCAAGCTGGTCGGCGATGTTTTCCGTATCGGCCCATTCTAGCAGGCGGATGACGTTTGGGGAAACGCCCTGCGGCTCAGCTTCTGGCTGGTCCCCAATATATTCGGAATCGTAGCCGTTCGCCGCCGGCTGCATGCCAGGGTCGGTGTAAGTCATGGACATGGGTGGATCTTTTAGTATCCTGTGACGGATGAACGCCCTAGCTGGGCTGTTGGATCGTGCTCATCATCCTCGACGGGGCCGAGGGAGGCGTATTGCAAGCCGGTCATGATCAGATAGCGCATCGCATCCATGGCGTGATCGTTCTTCTTCACGATCTTGATGGTGCGGCCGTCCGGCGTCTTCTCGGTGCGATAGATGCGGAACTCGGCAATAGCATGAACGCAGGTGCTGAAGATCTTCAGCCGGCCGGACTGGAAGCGGTTTTGGCAAGCCGTGATGCCGGCATAGACGGTGTTGTCGGCCTGGACGAGATTGAGGCCGCAGTCGATGTATTCCTGCATGACACGGGCGCCGTCAGACATGTTGGCGACCATGTGCTCAGCATTGGGGTCTATCGCTCCCCACATCCACGATCCGCGGCGCCTGATGGCATCGGCATGCACGGCGGTTGGCTGCTGGCCGGCGTAGTGCTCGGAATAGATATACACCGTGTCAGACTGCGTATCCCAGGCTCCGAACAATGCCGCGGTGCAGTTCCAGCCGACATCTAGGCCGTATGCTTTGGCCCAATGCGATGGGATCTCGAAAGGCGGACAGACCACGCCGCCTATGCCGTCCTCGGGATAGGGGTAGATCCGGCCGGCGCCGAGCATCGGCACGCCCTTGGCCCTGGCATCGCGCTCATGCGGCGGGAAGCTGTTCCATAGCTCTTCCCGTGCCTCTTTGCTGAGATGCGGGACGTCTTCCCAGCCGACTTGAAGGCAGAAGGTCATTTGCCTATCGAAATTCCCGCATCAGTCTTTAGATCGCGATCAATTACGCAATGGATGAAAACACCGTGTTTCGCGGTGCCCACAATGCCCGCTGACTTCAGGTTTATCCCGACGCTCAGGTCGTTGCCAGCCAGTTTCCTGATCATCCAGGATCGTAGCGAGATCATCATTTCTTTGCCTCTCGATGCTTGCGCACACGTGCTAATGTCTGAGCGCGGCGCTTCTCGCAGTCGGGGCAATTCGCACGGCGGATGCGCTTTTCTAACTCGTCGCAGATCTGCATAACATCTGCGTTCCTGGGCATCGCACGCCGCACCCTGCCGATTAACTGCTGTATTTCCACACTCATGCTGTAACGTTACAACTGATTTGTGTAACGTTACAATGGAAATCAGCCAGATTCCCCAGGTTTAAGCTGGGGCATGTATTTCATCACCACGTCGGAAATCCCGCTCAGCGGTGTAAACGTGCAAAGCACAATGCCATCGCAGTCCATTGTGCGTGTCAGGCACTCGTTGTAGACATCGATCGGCGGCTCTTCATCGAGCCAGATCACATGCTTTGAGGTGCCTTGGAATTTCTTGCGGCCCTGGTCGTATGCCTTGAAGCCCAGCTTGGAGATTCCGCCGGTGCTATGCTTGACCGACATGGTGTCAAAGGCGCCTGTAGGCTGCATTTTCCGTGACGGCGTGCCGACGATGCAGTCACCGGGAATAAGCCCAGTGCCAAGCTCGCCGCCTTCACGCTCGCCAGCAACGCCCGTTAGAATGAACTGGATGATGTCACGGGTGGTTTCGCCTGTGTCGCCGGCTGCCCAGATGTCAACCGGTGTGCCGAACCGCCGGCCGCGCCACCACTCGGGATATAGCCCCGTCAGGTGTAACGTTACCTCGTAGCCACCAACACCAAAGCTCTTGCCGACACGGTTCGCTGCGATGATCGCGCGCTCTCGGTGCTCAGCGCCTGCATTGAAGAACTCTATGAACTTGCTGTACAATTCCCGGCGAAGCGGACCCTCGTCAGGATACATTCCATAGAGTTTACGCCGTTTCTTCCGGCGTTCCTTCTCCTCCAGCAGTCGTATCAATTCCTGCTTTTCCGAGGAGGAGAGCGAGGCGAGCGTCAAGCTGGTCATCGGACATTTTCATCTCAAGCGAGCCTGAAAGCTCAAGCTTGTTGCCGTATTTGCGAGGATGCATCTTCTCCGCGAACTTAAGCCGAACCTCAGCTCTGCGGGCCGCACCAATGATTTCGTCTTTTCCTGTAGCATTATCAAGCTCTTTTGCGCCTTTATCGATAAAAGCGTCGGCCTGATTTTCTCTCGCGTGCGTGTACTTCTCCCGAAACTCTGCGTAATTTATCACCCACCTCATGACCATGCTGTAACTCGGCATGTCGGGTTCTTCGGTGATCGATAGCAAGCTGGTGCCTTGGGCAATGCGTTCGCATATCAACTCGCCAAGCTCTGGGGTGTAGCCTGTCGGCCTGCCGCCGGGCATGGTCTGTTAGTTCCTTGTGTTGATGCTGATGACTTTAGCGGATGGGAAATGTGCTCTTACCCTTGCCACTTCG
>Ga0079215_10000033_pt1 | contig 21010 bp, 11 predicted proteins | sample NCControl_FD_77004 | JGI IMG/M metagenome (GOLD analysis project Ga0079215, IMG submission 77004) | Agricultural soil microbial communities from Utah to study Nitrogen management - NC Control | ecosystem: Environmental > Terrestrial > Soil > Agricultural land | place: USA: Utah | collected...
CGGAGTCGGTACCGGAGTCGGTACCGGAGTCGGTACCGGAGTCGGTACCGGAGTCGGTGTCGGAGTCGGTGTCGGAGTCGGTGTCCGGTTCGGGATCGACGACGATGTTCACGCGGTCGCGGGGTGGCGTCCCACCGGCTTGCGGAGTTGCGACGGGCAGTTGCCGCGACGATGAGGCCTTCCCGGACGCGTCCGGCGACCGCGATACCCACGCTGGAAGTTCCACGGTGTCCATCAGGCGAATCACTTCTTCCGACACGTCTTCCACCGGCGATCCATACGCCTCTTGTTCGCCCGTCGGCTCGTGGACTTTCTCTCCACCCATCTCGAGACGGAGATCGTTGAGCGAGAGGACGCGCGTTTCACCATCCTCCGAGCGCAACGTGACCCGTTCGCGGAAGATGTCGTTGACGATGATCTTTTCCTGGCCCTTCGTCGTCGTAATGATCTTCCCTTCTTTCGGGAAGCGCTTGCGTTGCTGCACGTAGAACTCGTGCTCGTACCGCAGGCAGCACATCAGGCGACCGCAGGCGCCGGAGATCTGGCTGGGATTCAGCGACAGTCGCTGTTCCTTGGCGACGCCGAGGTTCACCGGCCGAAGCTCGGGAAGCCAGGACGCGGAGCAATATTCGCGGCCGCACCGACCGATACCGGACAACCGCTTGGCTTCATCGCGCACGCCGATCTGCTTCAATTCGATGCGCGTCCTGAACGTGGACGCCAGCTCGCGGACGAGATTGCGGAAGTCGACGCGTTTGTCGGCCGTGAAGTAGATCGTGAGCTTCCGCCGGTCCCATCGCCACTCGGCGTCGGACAGTTTCATCGCCAGGCCGTTGGCCTTTACCCGTTCGCTCGCCTTGCGGCGCGCCGACTCGTCCTGCTCGCGCAGTTCCTTCAGGCGATTCAGGTCATCGCTGCTCGCCAGTCGTCGCGCCACCTGCGCCACTGTATTTTCGCCGGGTCCATGGCTGCATCCCCTGGCACGCGTCTGGGCCATCTCGCCGACCGCGTGGACGTGGCCAAGGTCCTCGCCCCGATCCGCCTCGACGATGACGGCGGACTTGATTGCGGGAGGATCTTCGCCTTCCCAGAGGAAGAATTCCTTTCTATTGCCCTTAAAACAGACCTCGATGAGCACTTTGATTACGGCGCGATTGGCGGTTTGGATGTGGGAGATGGGAGGTGGGAGGAACCTTACTGAGGATAAACGCGGTCACTGACGCTGGGCACTGATTGGGGTAGCCAATCAGCGATGTAGGTGGGATGGATGCGGGACACACCCACATCCCACTTCTACCATCCACCATCCGTTACTCAGCCCACGCCCCCATTTTCAGGAACTTCTCCCGGCGCCGGCGGACCAGCTTGTCCGGCTTGTGCCGCCTGAGGTCCTCCAGGTTCCTGATCAATGATTCCTGGAGCGCGGCCGCCGATGCTTCATGATTGGTATGTGCGCCACCGACGGGTTCCGGCACGATCTCGTCGATCACCTTGAGGTCGAGCAATTCGGGTGACGTGATGCGGAGTGCCGAGGCGGCGCGTTCCCGCATCTCGACGCTCTTGCCGTCCTTCCACAGGATTGCCGCGCACCCCTCGGCGGTGATCACCGAATAGACAGCGTTCTCCATCATCAGGACCCGGTCGGCGACGCCTAACGCGAGCGCCCCTCCCGATCCTCCCTCGCCGATCACCGTGGCGATGAGGGGGACCTGGAGACGGCTCATCTCGAACAGGTTGCGGGCGATGGCCTCGGACTGGCCGCGCTCCTCCGCGCCAAGTCCCGCCCACGCGCCCGGCGTGTCGATCAGGGTGAACACCGGCACGTGGAACTTCTCGGCGAGCTTCATCAACCGGAGTGCCTTGCGGTATCCCTCGGGATGCGGCATGCCGAAGTTGCGGCGCAAATTCTCCTTGGTGTCGCGGCCACGCTGGTGCCCCATCACCATTACCGTCTCGCCCTCGAGCCGTGCCCAGCCTCCGACGATCGCCGGATCCTCACGGAAGAGCCGGTCCCCGCATAACTCGATGAAGTCGGTGAAGCAGAGACGGATGTAGTCGAGCGTGAAGGGACGCTTCGCGCTCCGCGCCACCTGGAGGCGCTGCAGCGGCGACAGGTTGCGATACACCTCCTGCCGCAACGCCGTGAGCTTCTTCTCGAGCGGAGCGATCTCCTCGTCGACCTGCAGCCGCTGGTCGCCGGCGAGCTTCTTCAGCTCATCGATCTGCTTCTCGAGTTCGAAGATCGGCTTCTCGAACTCGAGTGTCGGGGTAGAGGCCACTCAGCCGACCCTGACCAGTTTGACGCGCGCCGGTCCAAGCAGCGCACGCAACTCGGCCAGCGCGGCCCCATTCGCAGCGACCTTCAGGCTGCGCGACCGCAGACGTGCGGACCCGCCGTCGGAGTCCCTCCAGCGGACCTCCACGGGCGCGGATCCGGGATGTGCGTCGAGCACAGCTCGTACGTCCTTGAACACGTCCGGCATCAAGTCAGCGGAAGCTGGGGTCTGGTCATCTGTCCCGGGATTCGACGCGGCCAACTCAATCGATACCGCAACCTGCCCGCTCACCCGCACTTCCTCGAAACGCTGCACCGTTTCGACGATGAAAGTGGGATTATCGAGGCCCTGATCGCGCCGCGGATACCCTCCCTTTATCAGCATCGGCACATCTGTAAGCACCCGATGCGACAGGGCAGCCCAGGCTTCCGGGAAGACCAGTATCTCCGAAGATCCGGAGAAATCTTCCACTGTCAACCGTGCGAATTCCGCCCCGGTCCGCTTGGACACCTGTTTTTTGATCGCCGTGACCACGGCCCCGACGGCTATGGAGCCCTCCTCCCATTTGCCGAGCTGCGCAACTGTATGTGTGGCAAAGAGCTCGCACTCGGCGCGGAACGGTTCGAGCGGATGACCGGAGATGTAGAAGCCAAGAATCTCCTTTTCCTTCGTCAGTCGCTCCGATTCGGTGAGAGGAGCGAGGTTGGGTAGAACAGGACCTCTCCCATCCGACTTCCGCCCTCCGCCATCCGCCGTTTCGGGCACACCGAACAAGGAAGCTTGCCCGGCTTCCCGTTCAGCCGCTTTTAATGACGCCTCCTGAATGGCTGTATCGAGTACGGCCAGGTGCTGAGCGCGATGACCACTCAATCCATCGAGTGCACCCGAGTGGATGAGCGCCTCGAATACCCGCTTGTTGCACAACCGCAAGTCGACGCGTTCGGTCAGATCGAACAGGCTCTCGAACGGGCGTTCGCGTCTCGCCATCAGGATCGAGTCAATCGCGCCTCTGCCGACGTTCCTGATCGCGCCCAGTCCGAACCGCATGCGTCCTTCGCCAATGACCGTGAACTTGTAGCCCGACTCGTTCACGTCCGGTGGGAGCACGTCCAGGCCGAGCTCGCGCGACTCATTGATGAACTTCACGACGCTGTCGGTGTCGCCGATCGCTGAGGACAGCAGCGCCGCCATGAAGTCCGCGGCGTGGTGGCATTTCAACCAGGCGGTGTGCAGCGAAATGATCGAGTAGGCAACCGAATGCGACTTGTTGAAGCCGTATCGGCCGAAGGTCTCGATCTGCGCCGCGAGTTCGTCGATGACGCGTCGATTGTATCCGCGCTCGACGGCCTTGGTGATGAACTTTCCCAGCTCCTGCTGGATCAGTTCCTTGTCCTTCTTGCCGACCGCCTTGCGTAACACATCCGCTTCGGCGAGCGAGATGCCGGCGAGGACCTGCGCGATGCGCATCACCTGTTCCTGATAGGTGATGACGCCGTAGGTCGGTTCGAGAATCGGTCGCAGTTCCGGCAGTGCGTACGTAACCGGTTCTTCGCCACGCTTCCGGCGCTGGTAAACCTTATGCATGCCGGCATCGAGTGGGCCCGGGCGCATCAACGCGCTCGACGCGACGAGGTCGTCGAAGCGGTCGCATCGCATGGCGCGCAGCATGTCGGTCGCCAGCGGCGATTCGAACTGGAACACGCCAACCGTTCGGCCGAGGCGCAGCATGCGGTACGTCTCGGGATCGTTCAAGTCTGTTTTCGCCAAGTCCGGGCACGAACCGGTCCTCACCTTGATCGACTGCAGCGTGTCATGAATAACTGTAAGAGTCGTTAGGCCGAGGAAGTCCATCTTGAGCATGCCGGACTGCTCGAGCGCGTTCATGTCGTACTGCGTGACAATCACGCGGGACTCACTTGGGGCCTGGGGCATGGGGCCTGGGGCCTGGGGCGAGCCGTTCCCGAAGTCCCGGCGTGCCTTAACCTCTTGCGTCATCACTGGCACGTATTCGTCCAGCGGACCAGGCGCGATAACAACGCCCGCCGCGTGTACGCCCGTATGGCGCGAAAGTCCTTCCAGTGCCATCGCGTAGTCCAGCAACCGCCGGTACCGTTCGTCGTCGCGATACAGTCTTGCGATGTCGCTGACTTTTTCGACGGCTTCCTTCACGGTCAGCGAGAAGTTCGGCTGGTTCGGGATCAGCTTTGCCAGTGCGTCCGTTTCGGCCGGCGTGAAGCCGAGCACCCGGCCGACGTCCTTCACTGCGGCGCGTGACTTGAGCGTCCCAAAGGTTACGATCTGCCCGACGGCGTCCTTGCCGTACTTCTCGCGGACGTAGTCGATCACCTCACCGCGACGTTCGAAGCAGAAGTCGACGTCGATGTCGGGCATCGACACGCGTTCCGGATTCAGGAAGCGCTCGAACAGGAGGTCGTAGGCGAGTGGGTCGACGTCGGTGATGCCGACTGCGTACGCGACGAGCGACCCGGCCGCCGAGCCGCGACCAGGGCCTACCGGGATACCGCGATCACGCGCGGCCTGGATGAAGTCGGCGACGATCAGCAGATAGCCGGCGTAGGCAGTCTTCGTGATGACGTCGAGCTCGTAGTCGAGCCGTTCCTTCACCGGCTGCGGCAGCGGATCACCATAACGAGCCGTGGCCCCATCCATCGAAAGCCTGACGAGCAGCTCGTTTTCGCTCGTGGCGCCCGGCGGGAGCGGGAACGAGGGGACCGAGACCTGCTTCGACAGCGACAGTGAGCAGCGATCGGCGATCGCCAGCGTGTTTTCGAGGACGTCGGGACGCCCGGGAAAGTGATCGGCGATTTCCGTGTGGCTCTTGAAGTAGAGACCACGGTCGTAACGCATCCGGTCCCGGTCTTCGCGATCCTTCCCCAGTCCAATGCACAGCAGCACATCGTGGGCGTCGTGGTTCTCGGCTTTCAGGAAGTGCGAGTCATTGGTGGCAATGACCGGCAGTCCCAGGTCCGCGCCCAGGGCGAATATTCGCTCGTTGAGCTTTTCCTGCCCTTCGCTGCGGTGCGCCTGGACTTCGAGGTAATACCGGCCCGGGAACCGTTCGGCGTACCACGAGGCCGCGGCACGGGCCGCCCCGTAATTCTCCGTCAGCAGGTGTGACGCCAGTTCACCGGCCATGCAGGCCGAAGAAACGATCAACCCTTCGCCGTATTGCTCGAGGAGCTCGCGGTCGACCCGGGGGCGGGAGTAGAAGCCTTCCGTGTATCCGAGCGAGGATAGCTTGATGAGGTTCCGGTACCCTGTGCGGTCAGCGGCGAGGAGGACCAGGTGGTAGTACGGCTTGACGTCGGGACCAGTCCTTCCGCGCTGCCGGCGGTCGCCGGGGGCGACGTAGGCCTCCATCCCGATGATCGGCCGGATGCCGGCCTTCCGGGCCTTGTCCTGAAATTCCCAGGCCGCGTGGAGGTTACCGTGATCGGTGATGGCCAGCGCCGGCTGTTCGAGCTCCTGGGCGCGGGCAATCAGGTCCTCGATGCGGTTGGCCCCGTCCAGCAGGGAGTACTCGCTGTGGCAGTGCAAATGGACGAAGCTCATCGGCAACGAAGCTAGCGCCATAACCCCCCGGTCGCAAACCTTGTCTTTTTCGTTAAATCATTGTCATCAAATCGCTTGAGTGATGCCTAGGGTGACCATCCGGCTGGTCCTGAAATGGCTGTTGGTGTCGCTGGGAATCGCGCTGGCGGTTGTCATCGCGACCCCACTTGGCCGCTACATCATGAGGGCAGGGTGGGAGGAGGCGAAGATCCTGAGCCGGCGGGTGCCTATCGAGAAGGTGGTTGCCGACCCGGCGACGCCCGCGGACTTGAGGGCGCGACTGCAACTCGTGCTGGCGGCCCGGCAATACGCGGTGGACACGTTAGGCCTGGAGGCAGGGGAAAGCTTCACCACGTTCGCACGGCTGGACCGGGACACGCTGGTGCTGCTGTTGTCGGCCGCCTATCGAGACCGGCTGGAGGCATACCGGTGGTGGTTCCCGATCGTAGGACGGCTTCCGTACAAGGGATACTTCAAGCCGGAAGCGGCGCTGGCGGCGCGCGACGATTTCCGGGCCCGGGGCTTTGACACGTATGTACGCCCGGCGTCGGCGTTCAGCACGTTAGGCTGGTTCAACGACCCGCTGTTGTCGACGACGGTCCGTGGTGATACGACCTGGCTGGTGAACACGGTAATTCACGAACTGTCGCACAACACGCTGTTTGTCGCGGGGAATGCGGAGTTCAGCGAGTCGTTCGCCAGTTTCATCGGTGCGCGCGGAGCCGAGGCGTTATTCCGGTCCCGGAACGCGCCGTTGGCTGCTGAAGCGGTCATCGATGACTGGGCCAACGACCAGGTGCTGGGCCGGTTCTGGGAGCACACGGCGAAGGCCCTCGATTCGGCGTACGCCGCCTGGCCTAACGACAGCGCGGCCCGTGTCGTGGTGCGTGATTCCGTCTACCAGCGCGCGCGTCGGGAACTCGTCGACAGTATCGGGCCGCTGCTTCGTGGCGTGAACGTGCAGGCGCTGGGCCGGATTCAGCTGGATAACGCGTCACTCCTCGCGCGTCGAGTGTACGCCCAACGGCTCGACCTGTTCGATTCGGTCTGGGTGCGGAATGATAGGGATGTTCGACGGTCCATTGGCGCGGTCCGCGATGCCGTTCGTGGGGTGCCCGATCCTTTTGCGGCGCTCGAAAGGCTCTTTCGCAGGTAGCTTGGCCTGGCGTTCGTTCAGAACTACGGTAAAAGAATTGCACCACGGGGGCGCACAGGGGCGCACAGAGGAATATGCTTGCGCTGCGTGACGCTGAGGTGACGCGGTCGCCCTACGCTGGTGAGGTGGAAACCAATGTCATTACAGGCGAGATCGTGCGTGCGGCCATGACGGTGCACAGCGCATTAGGACCTGGATTGCTGGAAAGCGCGTATCGGATCTGTCTCGCTCATGAACTCACCAAGCGTGGCCTACGGGTAATTCAGGAAAAGCCCGTCCAGATCAGATACGATGGCGTAATCCTATGCACAGCCTTCCGAGCCGACCTGCTGGTTGAGGACAGAGTTCTGGTTGAGTTGAAAGCTGTGGAGAAAATGCGGTCGTTGTACCAGTCACAGCTCCTCTCTTACCTCAAGTTGAGCGAGCTCCGAACGGGCCTGCTGATCAATTTCAACGTCAGGCATCTCCGCCACGGCATAAAGCGCATGGTTCGGTAACGAGAGTTTCCTCTGTGCGCCCCTGTGCGCCCCTGTGTTTCAAGGCTCCTGACGGGACCGGTTACGACGGACGGAGCGTTCCAGGCGCTCCTTAAGAAGAAGTGCCGAACCGTTTCTGCATCAACTCGCGCAGGTTCAGCGGCGCAACCGGCTCGGCGACGGGGCGATCGGGGTCGTCGAACTTCGGGACCACGCGCTGCATCGTCTCCCGGATGCCGGGATCGATGAACCGCGACAGCTGGTCGATCGTGTAATCCGACCCACGGCGCGTTGAGTACGCATTCAGTGGATACGTGACCGCCAGGTGATCACGGGCGCGGGTCATCGCCACGTACATCAGGCGTCGTTCCTCTTCGAGCTCGTCGTCGTCGCCTAACGCGCGGGCCATCGGGAACCAGCCGTCGACGGCCCAGATGACGAATACCGCGTCCCACTCCTTGCCCTTGGCGCTGTGCACCGTGCTCAGGATCAGGGCATCGTCTTCCTCCTGCGGCCCGCCGGTGGAGAGATCCTGCGTCCCTTGCGGCGGCTCGAGCGCGATCGCTGACAGGAACGCCCCCCGGTCGGGATAGCCGCCCGCGATGACCTGCAGCTGGTCGAGGTCCGACAGCCGTGGCTCGACCCGGTCATACCGTTCCCGCAGGATGTCGTCGTACAGGACGCGGATGCGGGCGATGTCGGCCGCTACTTCATTGCCACCGGATGGGCGCAACCGGAGCTGGGCCAACATCTCGGACAGCCGGGCGTGTGCCTGACGAGCGCGCGGTGGGGCCAGTGTGTGCTCGAACGCGTCCTGCGTCCACGAGCGTTCGGCCATCGTGGCGATGATGCCCCGCGCAGTGGCTTCGCCGATTCCGGGAAGGAGCTGCAGCAACCGGAACCAACTCACCTCATCCCGCGGATTTTCGATCACGCGAAGAAACGCCAGCACATCCTTCACGTGCGCGGCTTCGAGGAACTTGAGTCCACCCCATTTCTCGAACGGGATCTTCCGGTTCGTGAGCTCGATTTCCAGGTCGGCGGACATGTACGCGGCGCGAAAGAGCACCGCCATCTCTGACAGTGGAATTCCTTCCTCGTGGAGCTCGAGGATCCGTTCAACGACGAAACGGGTCTGTTGCTGTTCGTCATTCGTCGTGACCAGCCATGGCTGCTCTCCACCCTCGCGGTGCGTCCAGAGATTCTTGGTGAACCGTTCGCTGGCGCGCGAGATGAGGGTGTTGCTGGTATCGAGGATCGGCTGCGTGGAGCGGTAATTCTGCTCCAGCGCAACCATCGTGGTGCCTTGGAACTCGCGCGGGAACTCGAGGATGTTGCGGAAGCTGGCGCCGCGGAACGAGTAGATGCTTTGTGCATCGTCGCCCACGACCGTGATGTTTCGGTGGCCGCTGCATAGCCCGCGCAGGATGCGGGCCTGCAGGACGTTCGTGTCCTGGTACTCGTCGACGAGCACGTGTTCGTACAGCCCCGCGATCTTCGGACCTAACGCGGGGTGCTCGAGCAGGAGGCACCAGAACACCAGCAGGTCGTCATAATCGACCAGATTCCGCTCGGCTTTTCGTTTGGTGAAGTCGGCGTAGATGCGCCCGAAGTCCGCTTCGTACTCGCTGAAACGCGGGAACTCCTCGGCCAGGATTTCCGCCACCGGGAACTCGGTGTTCACGTGGCGGGAGTAGACATAGTGCAGCGTCTCCTTGCGCGGGAACCGTCGTTTGGCGTCGCCGTAGCCAAGTTGGGCGCGGGAGAGCTGGATCAGGTCGGCCGCGTCGCCCTGGTCCATGATCGTGAAGTCTCCCGAGAGACCAGCGGCGGGACCGAAGCGCCGCAACAGGCGATGCGCCGTCCCATGGAACGTTCCGCCGTGGACCTGACGGCTCATGCCTCCCACGAGTTGGACCGCCCGGGCGAGCATTTCCTGGGCAGAGCGCCTCGTGAAAGTGAGCAAGAGGATGCGCTCCGGATTGATGCCGGATTGGATCAAGTGGGCGACCCGGTAGACCAGCGTCCGGGTTTTCCCCGTTCCGGCGCCGGCGACGATTAACAGGGGACCGTTGCCAAATGTGGCCGCCGCATGCTGCTCGGGATTCAGCTCCTGGGCGAAATCCCGTGCGTTAGGTGCTTCGATATCGGTCGAGCGGTCGTAAACTCGGGGCTCCGCCATAGACACAAGGTAAAGCATTGGCTGCGTGCTGATTGCTTCTTACTGGGGCTGATGCTGCGTGCTTGGGCTTGTGCACCAGCACCAGCACGAATCGCATTGGCCCCAGCAATCAGCAATCAGCACGAAGCCTCGGATTTAGGTCGGGGTTACCTAACGCTCGCGGGTCAGGGGAACGTCACGCGTGGTGTCGATCTCGTTTCGCGCGTGACGCGAAGCGCATTGGTTCGTCGTGACGGTCGGGCAGGGAGTTTGAGGAGACTCGCGATGATCCATGACGGTTATTCCGTGTGGAAAGTCGTCGTCTCTGAAACGGTTTGGGGATGGGAGTGAAGAGAGTGTCGGTCTGTTTTGGCAAAAGACCTTTAAGTCATAGGCGAGCAGACGTGAGCTATGTCTAGGACTGGGAACAGCCTAAGTAACCGGCATTCGCTTGACCCCCTTTCTGGACGCTCCTATTATCTCAGCCGGAAAAATCGGTGGATGATGGCCCGCCTGGCTGTGCAGGCGGTGGAGGTGACGGGGCAACACGTGGTGGGGTCTTTTGTCGTGAGACGAAGGCCGCATTGCGTTCAATGTCGACGGCACTTCTGTCGGTAGCGGGTGCAGGACCTGGCCGGCGAATGCCGTGGACTCCAGGAAAAGTTGCAAGCCGAGTTTTTCGTTGTACGTGCAGGAACTTCACACTCCAGAAGGGGGAAAGGATGCAGAAACTCTTTCGATCGTTGATCGCGGTCGGCGGCCTGGCAGGGCTCGTCGCTTGCGGCGACGACGTCTCCATCGCGGGTCCGGGGTTAGCTATCTCGGGCGCGCCGGTGACGGCAATTTCGGTTGGCGCGAAGGTCCAGTTGTCGGCGAATGAAGCCGTCTCCTGGGCGTCGAGCGCCGCCAACGTCGCTACAGTTGACGCGACGGGTCTCGTCACCGCGGTAGGCGCGGGCTCGGCGAGCATCACGGCTACGTCAACAGCGAATCCAGATCGTAAGGCGAGCGTCACGATCACGGTCTCCTCGGCCGTACGCAACGTGACGGTTTCGCCGCCAAACGCCGTCCTGCTTCCAGGCGGTTCGTTAGGCTTCGTGGCGAACGTCGATGCTGATGCGGGTGTCGCCCGCACAGTGACCTGGAGCTCGAGCAACACCGCGGTTGCCACGGTTACCTCCGCTGGCGTCGTCACCGCTGTCACGCCCGGTTCCGCGACGATCACCGCAACGTCCACTGTCGCTACGACGGTGAGCGGCTCCGCGGTGGTGACGGTTCGTCAGCCGACTCCGGCGACGATCAGCGTGCAGAACATCACGGTTTCGGGGACGAATAACGTCACCGCCAACGTGAACAACATCGCCGGCTCCATCGACGTCAACATGAACGTCGATCCGGGCGAGCAGGTCGTCCAGCGCGTTGAAGTGCTGATCGACGGCAAAGTTGCCTGCACGCAGAACCTGTCGGGCGCGCAGTCCGAAGCGATGCGCATCGCGGCGGCGTTCGATGACATCGAAGACGTCATCGTGAGCTGCCAGGTCAACACCGCAGCATTCGCGGCGGCGACAGGCATCGCGGACTTCTTCAACGGTCCCCACACGCTCAGCGTCCGCGCGGTTATCGCCGGTGGCAGCGATATCGCCACGCCGAGCACCCCGCTCATCTTCAACAACATCAGCGGTGTCATTGCCACGCTTGCGAACAACAACGGCAGCGATCCAGCCAGCGCAATCAACACCCAAAGTGGTCTTCAGTGGATCGATGGGGATGCGACGCTCAGTCTCGTTGGCGTCAGCTACGTGCCCAGCACCACAGTCGCCAGTGTCAACTGCAGCATCTTTGGCAAGACCGCTCGTAACTTCACGTTGACAAACGGTGTTGCTACGCAGGCCTACGAGGATGGCTCGACTTGGTCGCTCACCGATAACGACGTCGGTAACTACATGACCAATCTTGCGGTCACGCCTGCCGGAGAGACGGTTCTCTGCGCGTCGGCGGTGCTCAGCAATGGTCAGCCGATGCCGACAACGACCACGTCGGTGTTGCTCAATTACGGTTCGCCGCTTAACCCGACAGCGGGCGGCAACGCTGCAATGCCGGTGTTGCAAGTCTTTCGTTACGACAACGTCGCTCCGGGTGTTACCCCCTCCGCGAACGGTGTGGCCCAGAATCCGCTCAGCGCCGTCGTTGCCACTATCGATCCACTCGTCTCGCCGTTCCGGACGCCTTGGGTCAACTCGACGTCTACATTGACGCCGTCAGCAACCGGTACGGGCTTTAACGTGCTCGGTCTGCCTTCGCTGGCGACGTTGAACACTCAGACAACTGCCACCACGGACGTTGATGAAGGCGTTGATGCATTGGCGATCGAAGTTTGGGTGCCAGCGGCTGGCCAGACGCTGCCGACGAGCACCAGCACGCCGAATTGCAACCTTACTGGTTTGACTTCTGTAACGACGGGTAGCCAGCTGGCAGAGACAACGGTCAGCTCTGCTTTCCCGATCCGTTTCGTGGTCAAGGATGCGTTAGGAAATCGCACGTGCTTTGATCTCGGTGCGTTCGGTGGTAACACGGCGATCGGTGCGGACTTCTCGGCTCCGACTGCCACCATTACCGGCCCGGCCGTAAACACCGGCTACAATGCGGTGGGTCTCGTCCCGGCGTGGGCAGTATCAGCGTCCGATAACGCTTCGGGCTTCACAGCTGACCCAGCCGGTCCGCTGCGTGTCTCGATGACGCGCCTGAATGCCGATGGTACGACGTCCTGCGTCGTCGGCAGCGGTAGCGGCTGCACAGCTGTTGCGCGGCCGTTGACGTTCCCCGGTACGGACGGTTCGACAACCAACGGTTACTACACGACGACGATCACCCTGAGAGACCAGGCAGGCAATGCGGCAACCCTCGTGACGGCTCAGCTGAACGAGCTTGACGCGGTTGCTCCAACGTTTACGGGTGGTATTTCGCTCCCGGCAGTCATCACCGGCGCTGCGACGAACACCTTCACCACGACGGTTGGCGACCAACTCGATCTCGGTTCGATCTTTGGTGTCGTCACGTATCCTGGCGTTGGTCTCAACATTCAGTACCCGACGCAGCAGATCGGCACGTTTGGTCCGCCGCTCGAGCAGTCGTCGGCTAACCTCGGTTATGCAGTCGCGAACTGGATTCGGTGCTTGAACGGCCCGGGCGTGTTCGCTACGGCAGCGAATCCGCCGAGTCAGATCACGCTGTCAGTTACGGATCAGACGACGATTAACCAGAACGTGACCACGTTGACGTCGGGTGCATTCGGCGCGAACGCTCAGGCTTGCACGGGCACCGTGGGTAACCTCGGTGGCACGGCTGTGCCGAACTCGTTCGTCCTGAACCCGCCGAACTATGGCACGGGCAACACGCAGGTCGATCTCGACGGTGTAACAGTCGCGACCGGCTCGGCGACGTCCGTGACGTTGACTGCAGTTGCTGACGTTCCGCTCAACAGTTCGGCGGATCCGTTCAGCCGCGTTGACTTCTTCTATCTCAACGGGGCAGGCAACCTGGTGAAGATCGGTACGGGCTCGGTCACGTTGGCTCAGACGCTGACGAACCGCACCTACACCTACACCTTTGTGTGGGACCCGGCCGCTCCAGTTCCGACTGGCGCTGTTGGTGTGACGGCGATTGGTGTCGATGCTCAGGGCGATGCGGTCGCGACGACCGGTATCACTGTCAACATCGTCCCGTAAGCTCAGGGTATTGAGCAAGCGGTAAGCAGTTCGAAGGGGCTCCGTGGAAACACGGGGCCCTTTCGATTTCACGAGTGAAAAGGGCACGGTCCGTTTGGACCGTGCCCTTTGCTCGTCAAGCGATGTGATTACTTGGCGCGCGGCTTGATCACGATGTTGTTCGCAGTTGCCACGCTGTCGTGATGCTCCCATCCCCAGCCGGTCAACGTATCGTTGACGAGGACAACCGGAATCAGCTCCTCCTCGGGGATCGTTTGCTCTGCTTCTTTCTTTCCCGTGCTGGAGTACATCAGCATGGTGATGAAGTGGCCGGCGTTCAGGTACCGCTCCTCGCGGTAGACGTTAGGTGTGCTGTCGGTCGCCGGGCTGCCCTGGGCGAGGACCTTGATGACGGAGTCGCGCGGGATGCCGACGGTGAGGTTGCGGATGTTCTTGTCTTCGCATCCGGTGAGTGCCGCCAGCGCGGCGGTCAGCACAATGAAGCCACTGCCGGAGCGTGAAAAACTGGTCATGAGGGAATGGTTCGTTCGGGGTGTCTGATTGGAGACTCGCGTGGCGCCTTCGGCGCCTGCCAAAACTATATCCGCCGCGGTTTGGCGTGGCCTTCAGCCGTTCCCGGAGTGCTGCCCCTGTGACCCGTTGCTGGTGATATTGATCCGTCGCTGTCACACGCCATTCCCGATACACCGTTGTCGATGAAGTTCGAGAAAGCGCGCTGGCTGTTTGTTGCCGCCAGTCTTTTTGCTGCCGCGTGCAGTGATTCACCATCCGGACCACGGGTGGGATCTCTCGTGCTCACGATCGCCGGCGTGCCCGCTGGATCGGCCAACGTGCTCACCATCACGGGGCCCAGCGGGAGTGGCTTTTCGCGCACGATAAACGCGTCGGAAACGCTCGACAACCTGGTTCCTGGCCGATACACGGTCGTGGCGAACGTGGTATCAGAGCCGAGCGGCATCTATGAACCGGCGACGGCGACACAGCAGGTGGATGTCGTGGCCTCCCTCACGCCAGCGGCGATCACCGTTGCCTATGCGATAGTCACCGGCAGCATCGCGATCGACGTCACCGGCCTTCCCCAGGGGAGTGCGGCGGCGATCACGGTCACCGGACCCTCCGGCTATTACCAGCAGGTCACGGCCACAGGCACACTCTCCAGGCTCACTCCGGGGAGCTATTCCGTCTCGACCAGCAGCGTGTCGGCCACGAATGGCCACGTCTACTCCGGTACCCCGCTCGGCCAAACGATAAACGTTTTCGCTGCCGAGTCGCCTCGGAATGTGAACGCGCGATACACCCTCTCAACCGGTGCCCTCGAGGTCACGGTAGCGGGCCTTCCCGGGCAGCAGGGAGGCAGCGTCGCCGTCAGTGGCCCCGGAGGCTTCAGTGCGACCGTAACGGCCACCACGACGCTCGTGGGACTGTTCCCGGGGTCGTACTCGGTACTGGGGTCCCCGGTTACGGCCGGGATGACCTACGCGCCCAATCCGCCCTCCCAGAACGTCGATGTGACCGCGTCGCTGACCGCTGCCCGGGCGACCGTCACCTACGTGGAAGCAAACCAGCCGCCTCCGGCCCAGTTCAACCTCACGATCGATGGGATGTACCTCACCCAGGCGGTGCAGACCTACGCCGGATCGGTTCCACTGGTGGCCGGATTGCCAGGCCTTTTGCGGGTCTTCGTGAAGGCCTCGGCGCCTAACACGGTGGGGACGACCGCGCGCCTCCAGTTGTACCAGGGATCTACCCTGGCCCAAACCATCACCCTGCAGCCTAACGTCCCCGGCGTCCCGACTTCGATCACGGAAGCGACGATGTCCTCGACCTGGAATGCCTCCATTCCGGGGTCGCTGATCCAACCGGGTCTGCGGATCCTGGTCGACGTCGATCCCGGAAATGCGGTGGCGGAAACGGACGAAGGCGACAACACCTTCCCGCGCGATGGAACGCCGTTCGTCCCACGCGTTGAATTCACGGCGCCACTGAACGTGACAGTAGTTCCGGTGGCTCTGCCGTCGACCGGCCTGACGGGTAATGTGAGCCTGTCGAATCTCGACAACTATTTCACCTTTGCGCGGAAGGTTTTTCCGATCAAGGACTTCCGCGTGACGCTGCACGAGACGTTCACCTCGTCCGCCAAGCAGCTGTTCTCCGACAACGGCAACAACGCCTGGCTGGAGGTTCTGGGCGAAATCAACGCGCTCCGCGTGGCCGAGGGGACGTCGGATTACTACATGGGGGTGGTGGGCACGGACTACACGTCGGGCGTTGCCGGCATGGCGTTCACGCCCGGGAAATCATCCGTCGTCTGGGACAAGCTCCCCTCGGCGGCGCCGCTGGCGGCCCACGAACTTTCCCATAGTCTCAGCCGGCTGCATGCGCCGTGCGGGGGAGTGGCAACGCCGGACCCGCAGTACCCCCACCCGTTAGGCACGATTGGCGTCTACGGATACGACGTTTCCACCGGCAGCTTGAAGTCGCCGGGAACCTCGGACCTCATGGGATATTGTGGTTTCGGATGGATCAGCGACTACACCTACCTCGGCATCCTGAATTACCGGCTGTCGACCAACAACTCGGCCATCTCGCCTAACGTTCTGTCGCATCTCGCCGGCGTGGCAACGGAACCATTCGTCCAATCGGCGGGCGTCCGGGAGACCCTGGTGGTGTGGGGCAGGGTGGAGAATGGGAGACTCATTCTCGAGCCGGCATTTTCCGCGACAACGCGACCGGTGCTTCCGTCGAGGTCTGGCGCCTATCGCATCGAAGGCAGGACATCCGCCGGACGTGTGCTGTTCTCTTACGCGTTCGAAGGCGAACGGCCGGCAGATGTACCTGACCTGACCGCTCGCAGTTTCGCGTTCGCGATTCCGCTTGATGACAGCGCGACGTCATCGCTGGCGAGGATTGTGCTCACGTCAGCATCGGGGGCGAGGACAGAGCGTTCTGTGTCCGCATCTCAAGGAGCGGCACGCTTCGACGCAACGCACGAAGCAACGGGCGCAGTGCATTTCCGCCTCGACGATCCCGACGTGTCGCTGGCGATTGTTCGCGACCGCGCTACTCAACGCATCCTCGCGTTTGTCAGGCCAGGGACGCAACCGGTTCGTGTCCGCACTCGCGCCGAGGAATTTGACGTGCAGTTCTCGAACGGCGTGCGATCGACGGGACGTTCCGTCCGGGCCGTGAGGCGTTAGGCGGGCGTAGCCGGGGACGTGGCTGCCGCGGCGAGCTGCGTCTCGAGCCAGGCCTGCGATTGACGTATCGGCTCAAGGCCGAACAGCGAGGCAAAGGAACGCTCGACCTCACCGGCAATGCGCTCGGCCCCCGGGAAGTCCGCGCCGAGCTCCTTCTGAACTGTCGTCATCGTCACGTCGCTTATTCCACACGGCACGATGAGGTCGAAGTACGAGAGGTCGGTTGTCACATTGAGCGCGAAGCCGTGCCAGGTGACCCAGTCCCGCGCGTGGACTCCAATCGATGCGATCTTCCGCAGACGCGCGCCATCCGGCGCATGCACACCTGACGTCCAGACACCGGTGAGTCCCGTGTTGCGCGCGCATGGCAGGCCCACGGCCGCCATGGCCTGGATGATGGACTCTTCGACCTGCCGCAGGTACCAGTGCAGATCCTGCCGGTGCGCCTTGAGGTCGACGATCGGATAGCCGACGAGTTGCCCCGGGCCGTGGAAGGTGATGTCGCCACCACGTTCAACCTCGAAGAGTTCGACCTGCCGCGCGCGCAACTGTGCCTCTGACGCCATGAGGTGACCGGGCTTTGTCCCACGGCCGAGTGTAACTACTGGCGGATGCTCAACGAGGAGCAACAGGTCGTCGGACAGGACCCCGGCGATCCGGGCGCTGGCGGCCGCGCGCTGCAACTCCAGAGCGGCGCCGTAAGCCATGGTGCCGAGGTCGACGACGGTGAGTTTCATACGCGGGTATGGGGCATGGGGCATGGGGCATGGGGGCAAAGGACCAATGGTTCCTCCCATGCCCCGTACCCCATGCCCCGTGCCCTATGCATGTATCATCTTCCCTAACGAGTCGAGTGCCGCCTCGGCGACCGCTTCCGCCATCGTCGGATGGGCGTGGATCGCGAGGTCGATCTCCTCGACCGTGTATTCGTTTTCGCGGGCGACGGCGATCTCGTGAATCAGCTCGGTTGCGTGCGCGCCGATGATATGGGCACCGAGGATCTCTCCGTACTTCGTGTCGCGGATGATCTTCACGAACCCTTCGGTCTCTCCCGCGGTGCGGGCGCGACCGCTGGCGGAGAAGGGGAACTTGCCGACCTTGTACTCGAGCTTCTTCTCCTTGCACTGCGCCTCGGTCAGTCCAATCGACGCCACCTCGGGGTGGCAGTAAGTCGCGTTCGGAATGTTCCCGTAGTTGACCGGATGAGGTTTCTGCCCCGCCAGCAGCTCGGCCAGCACGTGACCTTCGCGCGAACCCTTGTGGGCGAGCATGGGCGGGCCAATGACGTCGCCGATCGCGTAGATCCCCTTCGCCGTCGTCTGGAAGGTCTTCGTGTCGACCTGGATGAAGCCGCGATCGGTCAGCTTCACACCCGCCTTCTCCAGACCGATCTGGTCGACGTTAGGCGCGCGGCCCGCCGCCACCAGCACCACGTCGACCGTCAGGTCCTGCTTCGCCCCGCCGGCGTCGACCGACATCGATACCGAATCCTTGCCGACTTTCACATTCGAAATCTTCGCGTTCGGGACGACGTCGATCTTGCGCTTCTTGAACGAGCGTCCGAGGTCGGCGCTGACATCGGAATCTTCGAGCGGTAAAATCGTGGGCATCACGTCGAGCAGGGTGACCTTCGAGCCGAACGCGTTGAACACGTCTGCGAATTCGCAACCGACTGCGCCGGCGCCGACGATCGCGATGGCTTTCGGCGCCTTTTCCAGAACAAGCGCCTCGTCCGATGAGATGACCGTGGTCTTGTTCAGTTCGAGCCCGGCTTGCGGCAAGCCCTTCACTCGGGACCCGGTCGCGATCACGACACCCTTCTTTGCCTCGTGCTTTTCTTCCTTTCCGTCGGCGGTCTTCACTGCCACCGACATTCCGCCTGCTAACGTGGCGTTGCCCTTGATCCAGGTGACCTTGTTCTTCTTGAACAGGAACTCGACGCCTTTCGAGTTCTGCAGGCTGACGGCTCGCGAGCGCTTCATTGCGACGCCGTAATCAGTTGACACCTCGCCCACGTTCACGCCGAAGTCGGCGGCGTGACGAACCTGATTTGCCAGCGCCGCGCTGGCGAGGAGTGCCTTGGCCGGAATGCAGCCCCATAACACGCACGTGCCACCGAGTCCTTCCCGTTCAATGACCGCGGTGGAGAGGCCGAGTTGGCCGCAGCGGATAGCGCCGACGTAGCCGGCCGGACCGCCTCCAATGAAGATGACGTCGTACTGAGCCATAGTTCAGGGTGCGAGGGTGCGAAGGGTGCACAGGGTGCGCTCGAGGGGAAATCTAGGGGGAGGGCGGGGTGTGGTCACACAACTCCAACACAACTGATATAGGTCGCACGGTCTAATTTTCCCGTACGGTCGCTGGACTACGACCCGCTCAGCCCTACCGCTTACTCGAGGATAAGACATGCCGCGCCGTCATTTCGCCGCTGCCCTGTTGATTGCTGCGCTCGTATCCGGGCGCGCCGACGCGCAGAAGTTTGTGAAGCAGGAGTCGATTCAGTCGCTGCCAGCGCCAGTCCTGCTCGACATCGCGGGGATGTTCCAGGACAAATACGCCAGGGTTGGTGACGACTTCGTGATCGCGGGTCAGCCTACCGAGAAAGCGCTGCGCGACATGAAGGCACAGGGCGTGACCACGGTCGTGAATCTCCGGTCGCCATCGGAAATGGCACGGATCGGTTTCGACGAGGCGAAGCTCGTCGCCGACCTGGGTATGAAGTACGTCTACATCCCGGTGCGCGGCGACGCCGAATTCCCCTATTCGCCAGCCGCCCTCGAGAAGTTCTCGGAAGTCATGCGCACCAACGACGGGAAGGTGCTCCTGCATTGCACGGTTGCCTGGCGCGCCAGCCACCTGTGGGGAGCGTATCTCATTCAGCAAGGCGTCTCGCCAGCGGATGCTTTGACGCATACCCGGAAGATCAACCTGATGGACGATCACCGGATGGATAGCAGCGGACGACAGCCACTCGAGCTGTTTCTTGGTAAGCCGGTGCCAGGCCTCGGGAAACCATAGGGCATGGGGCACGGGGCATGGGGCATAGGGTGATTCATTCCCCATGCCCCATGCCCCATGCCCAGTACGTGTACCTACCGAGGCCTGATTCGCGACCGAGTACTCTTCACTCCGTCCGACAGAGTGACCTCGATATCGTCGCTTGTGGTGCGCACATCAACTGAGCCATTTCGGCTGAACGAGAGCACCTGACCCGAGCGGGCGTCCCGAATCATCGCGACCCGGGCATTGGCGGGATTCCAGGTCACGCGTACTCGACCGGGCGCCGTTCGCTGGGCGACAGGGGCCGCGCCACCGCCGGTGCCGCGCTGCTCGACCTGGCGGCCAAGTGCCGTGAACCGGATCCGGTTCAGATCAACGCCCCGCAGCTGCGACGCCGGCACCACAAAGGCGAACGATTCATCGTTAGGGTCCTGCGCGTCCGCGACGCGCTCGCCGTTGAAACTGAGCGAGAACAGCGTTTCGCCGTTGGGGCCGAATGCCTCCACACGATGTGGGCCGCTCCGGGTTGGCAGCGATGCCGGTGCGTCGACCTCAATGGCTGGTTCAAGCACGAGACGTCCTTGCTCGATGCGGCCCCAGACGAGCAGTCCCCGCTGCGATACACCACGGGCCTGCACGGACGCGCCAACCGGCGGGTAATATGTCGACCGGAAGTTGAGGATCGCGCGATACGTGTAATCGCTGATCCATGACGGATCGCAGTACGACATCAGGTCGCGAACCGTCGGAGCCTTCTGGCTACCCGCAAGCACGTCGTAGCCGTACACGCCAATGTTCGCGCCGGAGTGCGGATACTGGTTGTCGACTCCAGACGGGTTACCGCACGGCGCGTGCAGCCGGCCGAAGTTGTGGCCCAGCTCATGGGCCATGACCTCGTGCCCGCTGGGCTGGTGGTCCCAGCCGATTGCCGCCGGCGCGCCGATGTAACCGAGGCCGGCCACGCCCGAGGTGTATCCGACCCTAACGACGCCGTAATACATCCGGCCGGTCGCCTCGGTGATACGCAGCGCATTCAATTCCATCAAAAGCTGATTCCAGTTGGCACCGCCGGATTGGAGCTCCGCACCCGTGAACGTGTAGGGCGCCCGGACATCGGCGTCGATCCCGGCGACCGGGAACATCCGCTGCATGGGCAGGATGTAGTTCGCCTTGTTGTTCTGGTCCACCCGCGCCGTATCGCCACGCGCCGACTGCACCACCGGCACCATTGTCACGAACATCGTGGAGACGGTCCGGATGTCCAGCGCCGCCGGCTGCCCGTTGACGGGCCAGGTGTTGTCCGTCTCGTTAGGCTCGCTGACGGTGTTGTTGGGGTCCACGTCGACCAGCATGCGGAGACCCGGCTGGAGGAACGCCGCGGTGAGGGGCGTATTCCAGCTACTCACCAGTGAGCCCTCATCGAGGTTGGCCGGGACCGAAGCGGAA
>Ga0079215_10000034_pt1 | contig 20825 bp, 12 predicted proteins | sample NCControl_FD_77004 | JGI IMG/M metagenome (GOLD analysis project Ga0079215, IMG submission 77004) | Agricultural soil microbial communities from Utah to study Nitrogen management - NC Control | ecosystem: Environmental > Terrestrial > Soil > Agricultural land | place: USA: Utah | collected...
CGGTCGCCATCGACGAGCAAAAGCTGATCGTTGCCGAGCAAACGGATGTCGATGCCTTTCGACGACGCGTCGGCACGAACTGTCTCCACCGCACTGTCGATGATCGCCGCGAGTGAAACTGTCTCCTGATTCAACGAGATCTTGCCGCGTTGCAAACGCGATAGATCGAGCAGGTCGTTGATCAATTGCGATTGCGACTGCGCGTTGCGTCTCAACGCTTCCGCCATTTGAGCCAACCGCGACGAGCGTTCGATCTCCGGCATGCGCAGCAGCAACTCCGAATAACCGAGAATCACGTTCAACGGATTGCGCAACTCGTGAGACAGCGTCGCCAGAAACTCGTCCTTAAGTTGGTTTGCCTTCTCCGCTGCGTCACGCGCTTCCTGCTCTCGCTGGAGCAATTGTTCGCGCTCGGCTTCCGCGCGCAGCTTTTGAATCGCGGTCCACGTGCGTTCGGCCACGGATTGCAACAGCGATACTTCCTCCCTGCTCCATTGCCGCGGCTTGTCATCGCTGGCCCACAGCGAAGCCACCCAGCGACCGTCCCGCATCAACGGCACCGCAACATACGCCCGCTCGCCGTTTGGTGCGTAACTGCGCTCGTAATCCGCGGCCGTGCGTGGATCGATCTTCGAATCAAAGTTGATAACGGTCTTTCCCCGCTCCATGTCCGCGGACGTGATGCTGCTGTACTCGGAAATGCGATGCTCGCCCGCCACTGAATCCGCGCCGTCACAATAATCGCGATGCACTATCTCGAGGTCGCGCTCGACGTCGGTCTCGTTGAACAAACAACGCCGCACGTTGAGATGCATGCCGACCGTCTGCGCCACTGCGTACGACAATTCATACGGATCCTGCAGGGTTCTAATCAGGTCGCTGACGCGAACAAGTACGTCGAGCCGGTCCTCGGCACGTCGCTGTTCGTCGATGTTTTGGACGACAATGACGACGCCGGCAACTTTGTCGTCTTGATCGCGAAACGGAACACTGACAATGCGTGTCCAGATCTGCTTTCCGTCATCGGCCGTGTAAAGAAACTCCATCCCACCGTTGACCTGCTCACCGCGAAGAGCCCGTGCACCGGGCCATTCCGAACGAGGCAGCTCGCGTCCTTCCACGTCCCATCCACGCCAACGAGTGCTCAATGCATCGTCGGCGGAAGGAATTAGATCTCCTACAAAAGCATTCAAGAGTGAATTGCTAACGAGGATGCGTCCCTGGGAATCGGTAAGTCCGACGCCGACCGGAAGTTGTTCCAGCAGCGCGCTCAAACGTGCTTCGCTGTGTTGCAGCGCGAGGTTCGCGAGCCGGCGTTCGCGGTCGGTACGGTTGAGCGAAACGGCAGTCCACCAGATGAGACCGGCGAGCAACACGAGGATCGCTAGAACAAAGGCTGCGGTCGCAAAACCGGCGCTGAACCATCCGTCGCTGCGGGCATTGGTTCTAATCCAACCCAGCAGGATCACGATTGACAACACCGGGCACATGCGGCGTGCGACAACGGCACCTGAAGTGTTGCCAAGGAACATCGCGATGAGCCCGCGCTCAGGCCGCGCCAAAAGAATCGCCGCGCAAAGACTGAGAAACGCAACTACTGTGTGCAGCGCAATCGTGAGGTAAGGCGCGATCGGTTCGAAACTTTCGATGCCGTAAAAATAGTGCAGAAAGACCAGCAACGTGATCGCGACGACCGTGAGCACGGCGATGTTGGACACTCGAAACCACCGTTTCGATTGCGTGTCGATAAGCGCGAGCGCAATTCCCAGGAGGACGAAATTCAGCGACGCGGCAACGCCCATCCGGCCGGCGATTGAGAGACCCGCCTGCGCAGGTGTCTCGACAAACAGCAACTGATCGATGCGGGCGTCCCAACCGACGATATGTTCGCTGAGTGTTATTAGCCCGACTAAGACTACTATTGCGGCACATACCTGGCTGATACGACGTACTAACGTCGTCGTTCTTGAACCGTAATTCAACAACACCGCGATCGCCACCAGCATGAGGCAAACGGTGGTATTGCCCTTCATGGCGACCAGCGAAGGATGAATGCGTTTAAGAAATTCGTTGCTGAGAATCCAGCCGAGGAAAGCAGCCGCGCCGATGCAGAACGCCAGCACTGCGAACGCGATGGAAAGCCCCCTCCATCGCGCTAACTCTTTGGGCGAGTACTGAGAAAGAGTTTCCTGCATGAACCAATTTGGGGGGATCCTGTCGGCAGTCTATCTTGCCTGACATGAAGCTATCAAGTTGTTGTCATTGCTTCGGCGTTCGGAGGTAGGAGACGAAAAACAGCACGACCAGCAGCACGTCGATCATGGAGGCGCCAACCAATGTCGATGAGCCGCGACCCTGGAAAAACAGAATCGTCACAGCGACTACGAAACTGCTTTTCGCAAGCATCGGCGGAATCATTAGCGGTCGAAAGCGGACCGGATCTGTCGAGATCATCAGATACAGAATCTGCCACGCAGCAGTGACACCGACGAAACCGTAGTAATACTCAGGATGTGTGATCGCTGGTGGATATTCGCGCTCGGTCTTTTCTTCCAGAAAGTAGAGTGGCAGGACGACGATGAGTCCGTAGATGCCGGAGATCAGGAAAACGCGCTTGGCAAATTTCATTATGCGACTCTACGAGATGAGGCCGAGACGTAAGGCGTAGCGAATGAGTTCGGCGGTGGTTTCCACACCGAGCGCCTCCATCATCTCGTACTTGTGCGACTCGGCAGTTCTCGTCGAGATACTCAATTCGACGGCGATCTCCTTCATCGTCATGCCTTCGCTGATCAACTTCAGCACTTCACGCTGGCGCGGCGTGAGACTCAACTTCGGTGGTCCACTGGCCAATGGCCCAACAGGCTTGTTGGTGATCAACGGCGTGAGGTAGTTGTTACCTTGCGCGACTTCCCTGATGGCCGTAACTAACTCTTCGCCCGCGGCCTGCTTCAAGACGTAGCCGGAAGCGCCGCAGCGAAATGCTTCCGCCACAAGAGTCTCGTCGTCGTGCATCGTCAGAAAGATCACCTTCGCGTTGTGACCGTCTTTCCTGATGCGTCGCACGGCGTCGAAGCCGTTCAGCACCGGCATCGAAATATCGACGAGAATCACTTCCGGATCCAGACGAAGAGTCGCCTCGACAAGATCCTTACCGTTGCCAACGGTGCCGAGCAGTTCAAACTCGTCGTGCAACAAACTCTGCAGACCCTCTGCAAACAACATGTGATCGTCGGCGAGTAACAGCCGTATTCGGTTCATATCGCTAATTCGTCAACGGCACTCGGGCGACGAGCGTCGTACCTTTCTGTGGGCTCGAATGAATTTCACAAGTTCCGTGCAACAGTCTTAGACGCTCTTCGATGCTGACGAGTCCGAGACCGCCGCCTTTCCTGAACGCATTGACGTCAAATCCTTTTCCGGAGTCTGACACGCGCAACTCCAACGAAGCATTCTCACGCCTTAATGAGATAGCGGCCGAAGCGGCGCCGGAATGTCGCGCCACGTTACGCAAGGCTTCCACAGCAACACGATAAATGCAAATGGACGTTTGAAAAGGAACGCGTTCTTCGCCAAGCTCCGCGGTTAGTCGCACGTCAATCTGTTCTTCGTCTTGGAAATGCCCGATGTACGACTCGAGCGCCGTTACAAGTCCGAGATGTTCGAGGACCGCGGGATGTAACTGGTGGGACAGACGACGAATCTCGTTTGTCAAACTGTTGGTCTTTTGTCGCAGATCGTCGAGTTCGTTGATGATTTCTGTGTCTGAGAGGGGGAGTCGTCGTTTGAGCCGGCTGATGGCAACCGAGAGCGTCGCGATCTTTTGACTGAGATCGTCGTGAAGCTCGCGCGAGATACGGCGGCGCTCCGACTCCTGCACGTCGATCAGGCGACCGAGCAGGCTGCGCACGTGAGTGTGACTCTGATTAAGTTTGTGCTGACTGTCTTTCAGGGCTTGTGACGCTACTTGTCGATCGGTAACGTCGCGAACGATGCTGAGCGTCTTGTCGTCTCCCATTCCAATCAGCCGCGCCTCGTAATGCCGTTCTTCATCACCCATGTCTAACGAGTACTCGAGCACTTGAGGTTCGTCTGTGCTGGCACTTCGCACCAGGCACCGGGTCACCTCATCCGCGAGTTGAGGCGGCATCACCTCGCGCACGTTCTTGCCGAGGAACAGTTCCGGATGGAGCAGCAAATTGTCGCAATCTCGCGCGTGAACATCCAGGTAAACACCCTCATTCGACATCAGAAAAACCATGTCAGGATGTGCGTTCAACAGAGCACGATTGTGTTGGGAAATCTCATCGCGTTCTCTCATCACGGCCGTGAGAAACAACAGCATCATGGCCGCGAGAATTAGAAACGACTGTACCGACACAGCACTTTGTTCGGGCGTTGCTCCCGTAAATGGACCAAGACCATTGATCGCGCCCCAGATCGCAAAGAAGGCAATGACTAACAGAGAAGCGCTGGATCCTCTTGGTCCAAACCGGATTGACGCCCACAACAAAAGCGGTAACGGCAGGTACAACAACGCCGGTGTGGTGTTCTCAACCAGTTCTCGCGTTCCAAAGCTGAGCCGGCCAACTATCAGCAACCCGGCGGCAAGCAGCGCTGCTTCAAGGTATCGCTGCGGCGGCGCAGTAGTTAGTGAACGAAGTCCGCCTCTCTTCCACGTGACGATCAATGGAACCAGAGTCAACGACGCCAGGACGTTTGAGAAGAACCGCATGCGAAATACGTCCCAGTAAGGGCTGGTCCCGAACTGATTCAGCACGACAAAACCCGCGTCGAGGAATGAAGACAGGAATGAACCAAGAATCGCCACCAGAATGAAGATTCCCACGCGGTACGACGTGTCGAGGCTAACGTGTTTACTTAGGTATCGGAAAAGGGACGCTTCGATTAGAGCCTCGGTGCAGTTGCTGATAAACCAGCAAAACATCATCGGCAGCGGTATGTCGGCGTTGAGCTGCGATAAAAGGTGAGCAGGAAAAACCGCCAGCAAAAGAAACCACCACCACCGAACCGGCGACAACAATAACGCCGCAAGAAGGATCGAGTTCGGCGGCCACAGCGTCGAGACTGGATGCGGCTGAAATGTTAGGGCGAATCCAACCTTCGCGCCGAAGAAGTAGGCGGCGCTGACTGATAGTGCCACGAGAGCGGGACGCAGAATGTGCCGGTAGCGGGATATTAAACTAACGCGATGTGATTGTGTTCCCACGACGAGTTCCGACATTCGTCGTGCCTCCCATGATGCGCGGTTCGAAACTGACTGGCATGCCCGGCGTGCGTGTGGGCCGGATTATAGCATGGCCTAATGGCGCACGTGGCTTGCGGGCCGTCGCTAAAAAAGAAAGGTGTAAATAAAGCATAAAAAGTTTATAAAGACCGGGATCTGTGAACGCGTGCGTGTGAGGTGCGGCAGATGCGACGATTAATCGAGGAGTTTCTGCAAGACTTGCATTACGGCAAGCGACTGCTGGCGAAGAATCCCGGAGTTACTCTCATCGCGATCGTTACGCTTGCACTTGGTATTGGCGCGAATACAGCCATCTTCAGCGTCGTCAATGCGTTTCTGCTGCGTCCACTGCCGTACGGTGAACCTGACCGGCTCGTGATGGTCGATTCAAAACAACACGGCCAATCGGTCGGGGTGTCGTTCCCTGACTATGAAGACTGGCGTCGTCAAAACAACGTCTTCGACGACTTCGCGTTTTTCAATCTTCGCTGGAATGCGAACCTCGAATTTAGTGACGCAACGGAAACCCTTAGTCTGACTTTCGGCACGTCAAATCTGTTTTCCACTCTTCGTGTCGCGCCTTTGTTCGGTCATGGTCCGGAAGCAGGAGTTTCTGACACCGTACTTCTGAGTCATGGCTTGTGGCAAAGAAGATTCGCCGGTGATCCGGCAGTCGTGGGACGTCAGATTCGAATCGACGGGCGCAGCATGACCATCGCCGGAGTGATGCCGCCGGGTTTTCGTTTTCCGTTTCAGAGCGATCTCTGGTGGTTGGACGATCGTTTCTTCAATCGCCACAGTCGCGGCCAGCGAATAGATCAGACGATTGCGCGGCTTAAGCCCGGAGTCTCACCAGAACATGCGCAAGCTGAGATGCAACAAATCGCCGCGCGCCTCGCGCAAGCCTATCCCGAAACGAATGCGGCCGTGACTGCGACTGTTGTCCCACTGCGTGACTTCTGGTTCGGCAAACTACGCCGCTCGTTCTGGCTGCTGCTGGGCGCTTGCGGGTTTGTGCTCCTGATTGCCTGCGCGAATGTAGCGAACTTGTTGATGACGCAGGCGACGGTACGCGAGCGCGAGTTGGCTGTGCGAGCAGCACTCGGAGCCAGCCGCGGACGTCTGATTCGACAATCGATCTCGGAAGCGTTCCTGCTCGTTTCGATCGGGTGCGCCGGCGGCATCGCGCTGGGTGCGTGGGGTCTCCGCATGCTGGTGGCATTGCTGCCGGAAGAGTTGCTACCGTTCTTTGTGAGAATCGACCTCGACGGGCGAGCCCTGCTGTTCACATTGTTAATTTCGCTTGTGACTGCGCTCGCCGTCGGTCTAATACCTGCGCTGCGAACGACAAGAGTGGACCTTGACCAGTCGCTTAAGGAAGGCGGCAAATCCGGCACGAGCGCGGGCATGCAACGGATGCGTGGTTTTCTGGTGGTAACCGAGATCGCACTCGCGGTTGTGTTGCTTGCTGGTGCAGGACTGATGCTGCGCTCGTTTACACGCTTACAAAATACGTCTCCGGGTTTCACGGCGGACGGCGTGCTTCATCTGGAAATCAACCCGACTTACAAACGGCAGGAAGATTATCGCGTCGAGTTTATGTCGCGGCATTACCAACAATTGCTGCAACAGATCGCAACTGTGCCGGGTGTTATTGCCGTTGCTGCAAACAGCGATTTGCCATTCGTCGGTCAGAAGCCGTGGTTCAGAGGCGAGTTTTCCATCGAGGGACAGTCCGTCGATGAGCAGAAGCAGAACCCAATAGTGAATTATCAAGCCGTCTCACCCGACTACTTTCGCGTGATGGACATACCGCTGCTTCGCGGCCGCGTGTTCACCGATCGCGACACCGTGCGCCGTGATCAACACCGCGATGTGGCTATCCTTAGTAAGAGTTTCGCGGAACGAGTGTGGCCCAATACTGATCCACTCGGTAAACGTGTTAACTGTGACGACGATGGCTCCGGCTGCGCCGAGATCGTCGGCATTGTCGGTGATGTGAAGCACAATAGTTTGGTCGATCAAGCCGGTTACGATTTCTACTATTCGGCTTATCAGAGTTACAGCAAGCAAACGCACTTCGTCGCCCGCACGCAGGGCGATCCGATGGCACTCGCGAAAGAGATACAACGAGCGATCTGGCAAGTCGCTCCCGACACCGGCGTTTTCAACGTGATGCCCGTGGCGAGGTTGTCGGCGAATACGGTTTGGCAGTCACGAGTTTGGGGACTGCTGTTGGGCATCTTCTCGGCGATCGCACTCGTGCTGGCGACTGCCGGCATCTACGGCGTCATGGCTTACTTTGTGACTCAGCGCACGCGTGAGATTGGTTTGCGCATCGCACTCGGCGCCCAGTGGCGCGACATAATGAAGCTCATCTTGAGAAGCGGGATGATGCTCGTGATCACAGGTTTGACGATCGGACTGGCAGGTGCGCTGGCGTTGACGCGATTGATGACTACTTTGCTGTTTGAAGTGTCGCCGACGGATCCGGTGACATTTGGCGCCGTCGCTTTTTGCGTGATCGTCGCCACGTTGCTCGCATGCTACATCCCGGCGAGGCGTGCATCGAAAGTCGATCCGCTGATCGCTTTGCGGTACGAGTAATCGCCCGCAAGTTATCTCGCGAACCCCGGGGTCTATCGACCTAACCAACCACCGCTGAACCCGGCGCGGCGCAGGCCGTTGACGATGTAAGGACAGCGACGCATCAGTCGCCAGATAAAGCCCGAGCGATAGTTTTCGATCATCATCACTATCGGCCCCTGGTCCAGGCCGTAATATCCCTTCGACACCCAGCCCTTCCGTTTCCCCGCGCGAAATGTGGGGTTGTAACTGCACTTGAAGCCATACTCGCTCGTTATGTCCGGGTAGTCCTCGTTGATCCGTCGCAACGTCGGCAGGACCACTTCCGGCGCAAACGGTAGCGACGCAGCAACGGCCCAGGGCGATAATGTTCCATCGTCAGGACCGTGTGGAACCCCACGGGCCAGGTAGGGGTGAAACTTGACCCTTTTTCCGTTCACGCGCTGGACCGCTGGTCCAGGTCCGTCGCTCGCGGTGATGCCCCAGGCGAATCGTCCATAGCCGGCAAACTTCTTTGGATTGCGCATCGCATATTGCTGCTGCACATAAATCGCGCGCCTGCTGTTTTCGAAGTAGTTGATCGCCTTGCCACGCATGTACTCGTCCTGAATTCCGCGAAAGTCGATCCACATATGCGAGAGATGATGAATGAAGAGTGGACCGGCATAAAGAAACTCGTGACCATAGATCCGCTTCCAGTTGTAAGTCCTGGTCCAGGCCCGGTAACTCTCTTCAGGAAGTGGATAGCTTGGAGAAGCAAGTCCGAGAACGTAGAGGATCAGCGCTTCGCTATAGCCGCTCCAGCGATATCTGATGAACTTCGTCTTTGGTTTCCATCCGTGACTGACGGTTAACGCTTTGTTCTGCGCCCAATGCCAGTCAGCGCGATGGTAGAGCGCCTCCGCGAGCTGGCGCAGCTCGCGTTCCTCCCGCGTGTCGCGGTCAAAATAGGCGGCCGCGGTTAATGCTCCAGCGATGAGGTAAGTGGTGTCGATCGTGGAGATTTCGGAGTTGCCGAAACGACGTCCGGTCTTCATGTCGAGAAAATGGTAGTAAAAACCGTGGTACCCGATCGCTTCCGAGTGTGGACCCTGTGGTCCATCGTTGAAGAAACGCAGACTCACTAGAGCGCGCTTCACCGCTTCCGCACGCTTCATATACCCCCTCTCGACGGCGATTGGATAAGCTGTGAGCGCAAAACCGACGACTGCGATCGACGACGGTGAATCTTCGCGCGTGTTGTCGGCGACAAGGCCGTTTTCGAGGTTTGTTTCTTCCGCGAAGTAACTGAAGGTGTCGCGTTCGAGTCGATCGAGATCTTCGTCGTTGAGGGAAGGTTCGAGTACTTTCATGCGTTTGCGGTTGTTTCAGGTTTGAATTCTATCGTGATCCCAGCCACAGCGTGAGCAGGCAAGTTAATCTTTAGACTCAAAACGCCATCACTGTAACTGAAGCGCTGTGTTTCAGTTTTTAATTGCGATGCTTCTTCCAACTGCTCGACCTCTTTGCGGCCCAAATACTCCGGTTGGCCCATCTCGACCCACAATCGTTTCGCGTTTGCATGCTCGTCGTCGATTCGTTTCACGTAGGCCGCGACGGGTTCGCGAGCGTTATCGAGTCGAATCTCGATATGTTCCGTCTCAATTGAATGGCCGGGAGTCGTGTGATTTGTCAGCAATATCGTGACGCTGGATTCCTTTCTGATGAGCGAGCAGTCGACGGTCTCGTGCAGTCCGTCGACCAGTGAGTGCTCGGTTCCCACGTCGTGCAGCAGTTCGAACGCGCGATAGACTGGTTTGGGAATACCGTGCAAATTCAACAAACCGAAGCCGCCGTGAAATGGCGTGGACGGAAAATAGCGCTCTTCAAAAATGTCGCTGAAGGTCCAGAAGCTGTAGCCTTGCACAAGCCCGTTTGCTTCCATAATTGTCGATACCGCGAAGGCCGCTGCGTAGGGCTCGTCGTGCAGTGGATTTCGTCCGTCTGACGAGGCGTTCCATTCGGTGTAGTAGACTGGCCGGCCGCCTGCATGGCGTTTCGTGTCCTCCGCCACCTGGCGCATGATTCCGCGCTGACTTTTAAATAACTGTTCCTCGATGTCTTTTACTTTTTCGAAGCCGTCGTTGGGATAGTAATGCGTCGTGATGAAATCCGCGGGCACCTCGTTGCGATCGCAGAAGTTGACGAAGTCTTCGATCCATTCGCTTTTCGCCGTCGCTGGTCCCCCGACTCTCAACGAGGCGTCGATCTTTTTAATCGCTTCGACGGTGTGGCGATAGAGCTTGAAGTAGTCGCGCTGTGTCCCGACCCAGAACCAGCTCAGGTTCGGTTCGTTCCAGACTTCAAAGAACCACTCAACTACTTCGTCAATGCCGTAGCGCTCGACGCAATGTGACACAAGCGCATCGATCAATTTGGACCACTGCCCGTAGTCGCGAGGCGGTGTGATGTTCGCTTCGTAGTTAAAGACTGTCTTTGTGCCGGAGGCGAGTGCGGTGGGCATGAAGCTCAACTCGACGAACGGTCTCATGTCGATCGAGAGCAGAAAATCGAAGACCTGATCGCAGTTGAAGAACGAATAGAAGTGTTTTCTATGGTTGCTAACCAGGAGACGGAAGTCGTCCGAGAGCAGACCATGAAAGCGAACATGCCGGAAGCCTAATTCACGATGAGCGCGTTGGAGCTGTGTTTGCCAGTCGGCACGCAACGTCACGGGCGCGTGATCGCTGCCGACAGTGTGTTCCCAGAAGTGCGGGAGCGGCGTAGTTGCTTCTGCCAGATCACAGAAGAAACTGAGGCTGCTCATCCGTGTCTGCCGCTCCTTTCATCACAGAACCTGACGCACGGCGCGGCGGCTGAGTTCTGCCGTCACACCGTAAACGAAATGCGACGCGAGTGCGTAGACGTGAGTTGAAACTGGATACTGCGTTGGTGCTTTGGCAAGTCCGAGCGCCGGCACCGCGACCTCATCAGCGACCAGCCAAAAGACCGCGCCAAACGGAAGACCAACTCCAGCCGTAACTTGCGGTGTAACTTCCGCGATGGCTCCGTACAATCCGCCAGTCACAGCGCCGAACGCGTAATGCACGGCCGTGCCGGCGTTTTGTTTTTCGCTCTCTTTCAGCTCGTGACCAAAGGCTTTTGAAATAACCTTCGCCGTTTCGACGGTGGCGTCATCCTGCTGCTCTTTATCTGCCTGGGATTGACCGAGCGCCTCATTCGAATCCGGCGTTTCATTCGGATTGGGTCCTTCACTCGGCTGCATCGATTGTGCGCCGTGCGACTTCTCAAATCCTTCGGCGACGCGCGTCCACGCCGCTTGAAACTGGTTCATGGTCCATGAAGCGACTAGCCCAGCGGCAAGCCCGGCGACCAGTCCCTTCCAAACATTCGCGTCTCCGTTCAGGTGCTGCATAGTCGAAACTCCTTTGGTGTAAGAGAGATCGATTATTTGCAACTTGTCGGCCACAGACACGTGGGCCGGATTCCAAATGTTTTCGCTTCGGAACGGTCTTATTCGTGTACTTCTCTGATACGCGCGGGACGAGAGAATGTAATCAAGTTAATGATGATGACCGCCGGTTAGGGTGCTTCCGTCAACCTCGGCAGCAACGGTTGAGGCGTGCGTGAGACGCCGGTGAAGGCGAAGAGCGTGTTTTCAGTTCCCTCGGGAGTAGGACGCATCTCGAGTATCACATCGTCTGTTCGAAGCGAGATGTGAGGCTCGGTGCCGTCATCAAAATGGCCTTGCAGCATGTCGAAGTTGTGTTCGCAGTGAGAGACCAGAGCCTCGTGATTCGCCGTGAGGTTTTAAATGGCCCATGGTTCGCTGACGACGGACTGTCAATTCGCATGCCGGCTTGTTATTCACTGTGAATTTCCTTCGGAAATGAGCAATTCGTGTCTTGTTTATTGGACACTCAGCTCGGTGGGTGTTAACAGGTGCGGACGATCCAACCACGCACTTCACGGAAAACCTATTGCGGTTTTCTTCCTTCGGTGGTACTTATGCCAACAGCACACCCCCAAAAGATTTGCTCCCCCAACAGTTCGCTCAGTTTGATCCATTGGGTCGACAAGGAGGCTCATCGATGTTCAGGCTAATTACGTTCTCAGCCCGTGCTCTGGTCTGCGGGCTTTTTCTTTTGCTTCCCCTCGTTTCCGCCAACGCACAATTTAGAGCAGGCATTCAAGGGACAGTCACGGACTCGACGGGCGCACTCGTGCCCGATGCCACCGTCACTCTCACCAACAAGGAGACCGGCGCGAAACAAACGACGCAGAGCAGTGGCGATGGTTTCTATCGCATCTCGGGGCTGGCGCCCGGCCGGTATTCCCTCGTGATCGAAAAGACAGGTTTCAAAAAACAGTCGTTCGAGAACGTTGTCATCAATGCTGAAGACACGCAGGGCATCGACGTGATGTTGACGACTGGTGAAGTTGCGGAGACCGTGACCGTCACAGAGGAGACCGCGCAGGCGATTGAAACTGAGAACGCAAACGTTTCGCGAGCCCTGACAACAAGAGAGATTCGCCAGCTGCCGCAAGTGGGACGTGATCCTTACGAGCTCGTTCGACTAACTCCCGGAATCTTTGGCGACGGCGCACGCGCGAGCAATGGACAAGCAGTTAATCTGCCGAATACTACCGGTCCCGGTGGTTCAAACAACTCGATCTTCCAAACTGAGAACCAGGTGCAGATCTCGGCAAATGGGCAGCGTCTGTCCTCAAACAACTACATGATCGATGGCGTGAGTGTTAACAGTTTCAACTGGGGCGGCGCAGCGCTCGTCACGCCGAACCAGGAATCGATCAAAGAAGTTCGTGTGCTGTCGGCAACATATTCGGCGGAAGACGGTCGCAACTCTGGCGCGCACGTCAAAGTCGCTTCGCAGGGCGGAGCGAATGACGTTCATGGTTCCGCTTTCCTTAAGTACAACTCGCCGAAGCTGAACGCCTTTAACAAGTTTGGTGGACCAAACGCGCCACCAACTCGCGTCAGCGATTACATCCGACAGTTCGGCGGCAGCATCGGTGGACCACTTTACTTCCCGAATTTCGGCGAAGGTGGTCCAACGACGTACGGCGGCCGGAACAAATCGTTCTTCTTCTTCTCTTATGAAGGCTTGCGGAACACGAACACTGGCGTCGGTCGCGGTTTTGCGGAGACGCCGGAATTTCGCGCCGCGGTGCAGCAGCTCCGTCCGGGAGGCGTAACGGCTCAGATTCTTTCGACAGCCGGGATTACGCCGCGGATCATCAACGTATTCACACCGAGCTGTGCAGTCTTCGGTAATGATCCGAATCGTTGTCGTGTTGTGCCCGGAGGCCTCGACATCGGATCGATCACCGGTTCGTTGGGTCAATACGTTCCGTTCGGGAATCCGACCGGCGGCGGCTTCGACGGCATTCCGGACATTCAGGAGATCCAGTGGGCGCTTCCCGGTTTTAATCGCGGCAACCAGTACAACGTGCGCCTTGATTTCCTGCCCACGACGAATGACAGCCTGACACTAAGCACGTACATCACTCGACAGGACAATTTCCGCAGCGACAACGCCGCCCAGGGTCGCCCGATTGCAGACCTTCCGTTCAAACCGCTCAATAGTTCCGGCACGATCATCTATCGCCGGATCATTTCGGCGACGACGGTGAATGAAGCCCGTTTCAATGCGACGCGCTTTTCACTGGACCAGCAGCGCGATGCTACCAACACAAATTTCGGTATCCCGCGAGTGGAAGTTGAAGGTTTGCCTTTCGATCGCATTCGCTTCGGTGCAGATCGTAGCGAGAACACGCCGGGAATTCTGGCGCAGAACATTTTTGAGTTCAGCGACACGTTGACCAAAGTTATCGGCAATCACGGGTTCAAGTTTGGCGGCGTGTTCCGGATCGAGCAGGACAACAGCGATTCGTCCGGAGGTTCGCGCCCGCTTTATTCGTTCAGCGGCCTCTTCAACCTGGCGAACGACACGCCGATCTTTGAAGCCATCAACGCTGATCCGCGTACCGGCGATCCCGCTGACGCGCAACGCTACTTCAGGACCAACTACTACGCCTTCTTCGTTCAGGACGACTGGAAGGTGCGGCCGAATTTCATGCTGAACCTTGGTCTGCGCTACGAGTACTACTCGCCGCTAAAAGAAAAGGACGAGCGCTTAAGCAACTTGTTCTTCGGCTCTAACGGACTCATTAACTCACGGCTCGAAGTTGTCGATGAACTGTACGAACCAGACCGAAACAACTTCGCGCCACGCATCGGTTTTGCCTATAGCCCACAAATGCGGTTCCTGGGCTTGGGAAGTGAAACTGGTGACTCGACAGTGATTCGCGGCGGGTTTGGCATCGCTTACAACCGCATTCCGGTTGCGCCGTTGGCGAACGTTCGTGGTAATCCACCATTCTTCGGTCGCTTTAACATCTGCTGCGGCACTGCGGACGAAGATTTCGGAAGCCCATTCAAGGACGGCGAGATTGTTTACGCGATAGGCTCGAGCAATTCGGTTACGAGTTTTCCGCGTAACCCGGCGCTGGGCGGTGGGATCAATCCCGCAACAGGAGGTCCAAACAGTGGCTCGGTAGAGCTCTGGGGCGCGCCACAGGATCTGCCAAATCCATACGTCTACACGTACTCGCTCGAAATACAACAGGAATTGCCGGCGAAACTAACGGGGACGATCGGTTATCAAGGCAGCAATGGTCACAAACTGATTCGTCTCGTCAATCAAAACTTCCTGTTTCCAAACAACCCGGCGTTCTTCCAGATCTTTTTTACGACACCTGATGTGAACTCGAACTACAACGGGCTGAACCTGAACCTCGTGCGACGCTTCTCTGATGGTCTGCAACTTCAGGCGAATTATCGCTGGAGCAAGAGCATCGATCAGTTGTCGTACGAAGGGCCAGGTTTCGTCACCAATCAAACCTTCCCGCAGGACAACAGCTCCGAACGTGGACCATCGGACTTCGATGTGCGGCACTTCTTCAACCTGTCAGCTTTGTACGAACTGCCGTTCTTCCGCAGGCGGAACGATTTCGTCGGTAAGGTGTTTGGAGGTTTTGAAGTGACGAGTATCGTGACTGCGAGAACCGGATTTCCGTTCACGCCGGTGGTCGGCGGTTGCACGAGCACGCCCGGTGGTCCATCTCTCTGCCCCGTGCGTCCGCAAGGTTATATTGGACCAACGGAGTTCGACACGTCAGATGAGGCGTTCATCACCGGCAGCAATTTCCCGGGAGGTGGCGCTCCGTTTTTCACCGTATTCGACTTACCAAACAACTCCGTCGCGCCTCCGGGCATTGGCCGCAATTCGTTCCGCGGTCCGAAGTACTTCAGCGTGGACCTGAGTTTGGTAAAACACACGCGCCTCGGTGGTTTTCTCGGCGAATCGTCGGATCTCGAGTTGCGTGCAAACTTCTTCAACGTCTTCAATCAGCTCAATCTGAAGACGTTTGAGTTTGGCAGCGATGCGACGACGATCGGTTTCTTCAATCCCCGCGAGGCCAACGAACCCGGAGTGCTTACGAACAATCCGCGGTTTGGGATTCCGACGCAGGGTTTGGCGGGCCGCGTAGTAGAATTGCAGGCACGCTTCAGGTTCTAAGGTTTAGTCCGTGGTCCGTGGTCAGTTGTTTGTGACCTCTGCTTGGACCGCTGACCCACTGACTACGGACCACTGACTACTGACATGAAACATACACGACCCCTACCACTATTACTGTGTCTGCTTGTCGTTCTTGCGCTGGCATTTTCGACGCCGCCGAGTTCAGCGCAGCGCCGCGACGACGTCGAGAGACGTGTCAACGCGCTGCTTGCTCGGATGACGCTGAGCGAGAAGTTGGGCCAACTGCAACAGCTCGACGGCGAAGGAAACGGAAACTTCCGGCCGGAACATCTCGAGCTCGCACGCAAAGGTTTGCTCGGCTCGACTTTGAACGTTCGTAACGGTGGACGCCCGAATCAACTTCAACGCGTTGCTGTCGAAGAGTCGCGGTTGAAGATTCCGCTGCTGTTCGGCTTCGACACGATACACGGGTACCGCACCATCTTTCCCATACCACTCGCGGAGGCTGCTTCCTGGGATCCTTCCCTCGCGGAACGGTCAAGTAGTATCGCGGCGAAGGAAGCGTACGCCGCCGGTCTGCGTTGGACCTTCGCGCCCATGGTCGACATCGCGCGCGATCCACGCTGGGGAAGAATTACGGAAGGCGGAGGCGAAGATCCGTTTCTAGGCTCGGCATTCGCACGTGCGCGTGTCCGCGGTTTCCAGGGGGACGACTATTCGCAACCGGGCAAGATTCTCGCCTGCGCAAAGCACTGGGTGGCGTACGGCGCTGCCGAAGGCGGGCGCGACTACAACACGACAGAGATGTCTGAACAGACGCTGCGTTCGATCTATTTTCCGCCGTTCAAAGCCGCGGTCGATGCTGGCGTCGGCACATTCATGAGCGCCTTCAATGCGTTGAACGGGATTCCTACCTCCGCGAACCGTTTCATATTGACGAGCGTCCTGCGCGACGAGTGGAGATTTGACGGTTTTGTCGTCAGCGACTACACGTCGGTGAAAGAACTCATCAACCACGGCTACGCGGCGAACGATAAAGAAGCGGCGTGGTTCGCGTTGAACGCCGGCGTTGACATGGAGATGGTCAGCCGTCTGTTCAATCAACACGGACAGGCGCTGCTGACCGAGCGCAAGTGGACGCAGGCGACGCTCGACGAAGCTGTGCGAAGAATTTTGCGGATCAAGTTTCGGCTGGGATTGTTCGAGCGTCCTTACGTTGATGAATCGCTGGAGAAAACTGCGTATCTGACGGCTGAGAGTCGGGCGACTGCGAGGGAGATCGCGGGCCGGTCGATGGTGCTGTTGAAGAACGAGCGCGAGACGTTGCCGCTGGCGAAGAGTGTCAGGTCGATTGCCGTGATTGGACCACTGGCAGACGATAAACGTTCTCCATTGGGTTGGTGGTCAGGTGACGGCCGCGACGAAGACACGGTCACCCCGCTGGCAGGAATCAGGAATAAAGTTTCATCGCAAACGAAGGTTACACATGCGAAGGGTTGTGATATCACGGGCGACTCGGATGCAGGGTTTGCGGAAGCAGTAACAGCAGCGCGCAATTCTGATGTTGCGATTGTGTTCGTCGGCGAGTCGAAGGACATGGTTGGCGAAGCAGCCTCGCGCGTGACGCTCGATCTTCCCGGACGCCAGATGGATCTCGTGAGAGAAGTTTCCCGTGCGGGCAAGCCAACGATCGTTGTTCTCGTAAACGGCCGTCCGCCAGCCATTGGTTGGATTGTCGACAACGTTCCCGCGATTCTCGAAGCGTGGATGGGCGGCACGGAATCAGGGAATGCGATCGCGGATGTGTTGTTTGGCGACGTCAACCCTGGTGGAAAGCTCCCGGTTACGTTTCCACGCGTCACAGGTCAGGTTCCGATCCATTACAACTACTTGAACACCGGCCGGCCGCCTGAAGCCAACAATCGTTACACGTCGAAGTATTTCGACGCTCCGTGGACCCCACAGTTTCCGTTCGGTTTCGGACTCAGCTACACGCAGTTCAAGATCACCAACGTGCAATTGAATGCTACGCAGATCCGGCCCAACGGGACGATTCGCGTCACGGCGGAGGTTGAAAATGTGGGTAGACGCGCGGGCGATGAGGTGGTCCAGGTTTACGTTCGTGACGTAACGGCGAGTATTGCCCGTCCGGTGAAGGAACTGAAAGGATTTCAACGCGTGACACTCCAGCCCGGCCAGAAGCGAAGCGTGGATTTTTTGCTCGGACCCGAACATCTCGGCTTTTACAATCGCGAAATGAAGTTTGTCGTTGAACCGGGTGAGTTTCGCGTCATGGTCGGTTCGAACTCGCAGGACGTGATCGAGAAGACGTTTGAAGTTAGATAGGAAACGTAATCGCCCCCACAACACAGAAGGGGAAAAGCGGGGACGCGGAGAAGCGGAGAATGGATTCGCTACCTCGCCGCGTCCCCGTGTCACCGCTTCCCCCCGTCTCCGTTTCATTCCATTGCTGGCGTTCTGCCTCGTGCTATTCAGCGCGAGCGTTGCGCCGGCACAGTCTACTTTCTCAGCGTCAGACGAAGCTTTCCTCGAAGATCTCCAGCAACGCCTCTTTCAATATTTTTGGCAGCAAGCGGATCCTCAGACAGGCCTGGTCGCCGACCGTGCCCGCACTGACGGTTCAGCCCTCGACGAAAACCACCAGAACGTCGGCAGCATCGCTGCGACAGGCTTCGGACTGACCGCACTTTGTATCGCCTCCGAACATCGTTGGGTCGAATCAACGGCAGCGAAAGAACGCACTCGCGTGACACTTCGGTTCTTCGCCGATCGCGCGTATCACAAACAGGGCTGGTTCTATCACTGGCTCGACACAAAAACGGGGCAGCGCCGTTGGAACAGTGAAGTCTCCTCAATTGACACCGCACTGTTGCTAGGCGGCATTCTCACGGTGCGACAGTGTTTTGCAAGCGATCCGGAAATCGTGAGGCTTGCCACTAAAATCTACAATCGAGTCGACTTTCGCTTCATGCTCAACCACCACCCGCTGCTCCTCTCCCACGGTTGGAAACCGGAAACGGGCTTTCTCAATCCGCGCTGGGACACATATAGCGAAGACACGATTCTCTATCTTCTCGGCATCGGATCGCCGACTCATTCCATTTCTCCTCGGTCGTGGTACGCGTTGTGGAAAGATCGATATCGTTACTCCGGTCACACGTTCTTCACGACGATCGGCGTGCCGCTCTTCATGCATCAGTACTCACACGCCTGGGTTGATTATCGCGATCGGAAAGAAACGCAGGGCGATCGCATCGACTACTTTGAAAACTCTGTCCAGGCAACGTTGGCCCACCGCGCGTTTTGCATCAGCCTGGCGCATCAATATCGCGGATATGGTCCAGACGTCTGGGGCATTACTGCTTCCGACAGCGCCAAGGGTTATCTGGCATGGGGTGGGCCACCGCACGATCCCGACATCGACGGCAGCGTTGTGCCGTCGGCTGCCGGTGGTTCATTGATGTTCACACCGGAGTTGGCTGTGCGTGCGCTCCGAACAATGCGTGACAAGTACGGCGAGAAGATCTACGGACGCTATGGCTTCGTCGATGCTTTCAATCCGAATAACGGCTGGGTAAATCCGGACGTGATTGGCATCGATCAAGGCATCATTCTGCTGAGCGCCGAAAACGCCCGTTCCGGAAACGTCTGGCGTTGGTTCATGAAAAACCCCGAGATCCCACTGGCGATGCGGCGGGTTGGATTGGTGAGCTACAGAACACGCGCTGGTGACTACTACAAGCGCGTTAGTGAGCGAGCAATATTCTCGCGCGCTCGAGCCTCATATTCGATTCGAAAATACTCTGTGCAGTAGATCCGCTCGCGATTAGCGAAGTCCTGCAGTATCTTTCGACGTCCGCGTCGATACACAATATCGGGAACCCACGAGTATTCTTCTCGCACCTGGACCTCGTATTCCTCGAAACGTGCAGTATCCGCACCCAGAACGCTGAGATCGATATCAACCACAATCATCGCATCCTGAGTGGCGGGAACCACGTGATGACGGGTCGTCACAACATGATTGTAAATTCGCATCGCTTGCTCGTCAGAAAGCCCGACGGCCCAGGCGCTGTCGCGCGCCCACTCAGCACTTCGTTCCTCGTTATTACTTTTGTAAGTATCATAAATCCCGTCGTGAAACCACAAGGCCAGCTCGACCTCACTCGGTCGTTCGGCAAATGAACGCACACGTTCGAGGTGTGCAAGACACTCTCGCAGGTGTTGCATCGTGTGATACTTCCGATGCGGTTCTGAGTAACACGCCACAAGCCGATAAAAGAGCTCGTCATTTGTATGCGACGCGCCAAGTGATTGCCACATCGATTGCCAGCCAGTAAGCAAAGTCATGCCCGTAGAGTTTACGTTCTTAAAACTGCTCACTCAGGTTTGTATAAGAGTGGAAAGAACTGGCCCTCGATCTTTTGCCCTGGCGCGATAACCGGAACTCCCTCCAATAGAGGCGAATCGGACGCGGAAACCACACCATCACGAAAAGCATTGATCACCAGCGCTCGACGCGGGACCGCAGTTTCGTTTGCATACGAGCCATGGACCATGAACGAATGATGAAAGGAACACTCGCCTGCCTTCAGCTCAATCGGCACAGACTTGAAGTTCGCACGTTGCTCAGGCGCGAGTGCGTCGAGAATCGCATCCATATGGTTCGCGAAACTGGCGCGCGGCAGCAACGGCCACCGGTGACTGCCGGGGACGTAGTGAACACATCCGTTCGCCCGCGTCGAGTCGTCGAGTCCGATCCAGCAGGAAATATGGGCCACCGGAGTGGTCCTGGTCCAATAGGAATAATCCTGGTGCCAGATCACCACACCACCGTGATGCGCGGGCTTGTAAAAAATCTGGTCGTGCCAGAAACGCACCGCCCCGCCCAGTAACTGAGCCGCCGGAACGACAAACGCCGGATGCCACAATAAGTCGTGCAGCGCGGGTTTGATCCGCCACGCGCCTAGCGCATGAAAAAGACTTCTTGACGGGTCGGCAGACTCGTTTGCATTGAACTCGTAGAACAGATCGTGACCCGGATGCGACGGGTCGACCAGCTGGGCCAACTCACCACGCAGCGCCTCAAGTTGCTCTTCGTTCAGTACTTTCAGACCGGCAAGATAGCCGTTCTCCCGATAAAAGCTGACCTGCTCTTCGGTCAGTCGATAACGCTGCACGTCGTCTGTTTTGAACAGATCGGTGATCGGTTGATGGTAGCGCGAGAGATCCGGGGTCATTTCACACAGAATACACTGCTCCTTTATTCATGTCTTTTACGCGTTATAAAAAGGAATCATCAAGGAGGTGTTCCATTATGCTCGACAAATACACCTATCAATCAGTGTTGGCGGCCTCGGAAATGATTCACTGGCGCATCGAGGACATCATCGGTGGTGAAAAGC
>Ga0079215_10000040_pt1 | contig 19994 bp, 13 predicted proteins | sample NCControl_FD_77004 | JGI IMG/M metagenome (GOLD analysis project Ga0079215, IMG submission 77004) | Agricultural soil microbial communities from Utah to study Nitrogen management - NC Control | ecosystem: Environmental > Terrestrial > Soil > Agricultural land | place: USA: Utah | collected...
CGTTACTGTCGACTATCGGTCCCGCGGTGCTCGCGGCACGATCGGAGCTGACGCCGTCCCTCAAGAGCGGTGTGCGCGAAGGATCACATCGCCGGTCGACGTTGCAGACGGCACTGCTCGTGACGCAGGGTGCACTGTCGGTGGCCCTGCTCGTCGGCGCCGGACTCTTCGTCCGCAGCCTGGGCCGGGTCCGCGATATCCCGTTAGGGTTCGATGTCAGCCGCGTCGTCGACGTGTATCCGGATTTCCGCGACGCGAACCTGGAAACCGGCGTCGAAGACGCAGCCATCCGGCAATTACTCGCCGCCGCGCAATCGATTCCCGGCACCGCCGGTGCCGCGCGCGCCAACAGCGCGTTGTTCCGGAGCAGCACGGCGCGGCTCCGGATTGCCGGCATCGACTCTGTTGAGCAACTGGGCCGCTTCAACTTCCAGGTCGTCAGCCCGGAATACTTCGACGTCGTACAAACGCGAATCCTGCGCGGCCGTGGCTTCTCGTCGATCGATGCTCCCCATGCGCCTCGCGTTGCCATCGTGAGCCAAGCCATGGCACAGGCGCTCTGGCCGGGCCGGGAGCCGCTAGGTCAGTGCATGGAGGTCACCTGGGAAGCCGCGGCGAATGTGCCGTACGTTCCCTGCACCACTGTCGTCGGCGTGGCCGAAGATGCGGCGTACCAGGCTCTCACCGATGAGCAGCGCTTCGTCTACTACCTGAACCTCGAACAGATGCCGGGGGGCTGGGCGCGGCAGATACTCGTCAGGCTGAATGGCGAGCCAACCGCAACGGAAATCGAGCGCGTACAGCGTGCCTTGCAACGCGTCATGCCGGGGGACGGGCTTGTCATTCTGCGAAAGCTGCAGGACGTCATTGACGACCAGAGCCGGAGCTGGCGACTGGGCACCACGCTGTTCGTGGCTTTTGGGGGACTGGCGCTGGTCGTTGCCGCCGTTGGACTGTACGGCGTCATTGGCTACACCATCGCACAGCGGATGCACGAGCTCGGGATGCGCATCGCCCTGGGTGCACGCTCCGGCCACATTCTCAGGCTTGTGCTCGGCCAGGGCGTCTGGTTCGCTGCGGCGGGCGCGGCGTTTGGACTGGCGATTGCGTTTTTTGGGGCACGCTTCATCGAGCCATTGCTTTACAAACAATCGGCACGTGATCCGCTCGTGTACTTCGGCGTCGCAGGCACGATGATCCTGGTTGGGCTCGTCGCGAGCGCCGCGCCAGCGCTTCGTGCCATCAGGGCTGACCCCAACCGGGCACTGCGGTCCGAGTGAATGCAGGATGCAGAATGCACGGTGCAGATCGCAGACACACGCGGTAACCTGTTCTCAACTGTTCACACATTCTCCCATGCCACGTCAATCGAAGAAGGACATCGCCGCCGATTTCCTGAAGATGGCCGCGTCAGGCAGGGCCCGTGAGGCGTTCGAGCGCTACGCCGCATCGGGATTCCGCCATCATAACGCATGGTTCCCCGGTGACGGCCCCTCGCTCATGAAGGCGATGGACGAGAACGCGGCCCAAAACCCGGATAAGGAACTCCGGATCCACCGCGTCGTGGAGGATGGTGACCAGGTGGCTACGTATTCCCACGTTCGGCACAACAAAGGTGAACAGGGCGCCGCCGTCGTTCACTTCTTCCGGTTCGAAGGCGACCGGATCGCAGAGTTGTGGGACGTGGGTCAGGAAGTGCCAGCTGATTCGCCTAACAAGAATGGGATGTTCTAATTGCAAATTGCAAATTGCAACTTTGCAATTCACTCGCTTCTCAGCGACTCGATAGGATCCACATTCGACGCCCGGCGCGCGGGGAGGTAGCTGGCCACCAATCCCACCAGGACCATCGATCCCGACATCGCCAGGAAAGTGAGTGCGTCGAGCGGCGCCACGCCGAACAGCAGGTTGCCCAGCAATTTCGTGGTCCAGTACGCGGCCACGATGCCGACGGCCACCCCGCCGGCCACGACTCTCCCACCCTGGGCCACTACCATCCGGCGCACCTGGTCCGCCCGCGCACCTAACGCCATCCGCACACCGATCTCCCTTGTCCGTTCGGCCACCACGTAGGACAATACGCCGTAGAGCCCCACCGCGCCCAGGATCAGCGATAACGCGGACAGGATACCCAGTGTCAGCATCGTGAAGGAGAGCTGTACCATCGAGTCGGTGGCCAACCGCTCCATCGTAAAGACGCGATACATCGGCGCGTTTGGCGCCACCTCCTTCACCAGTGAACGAATCTCCGGTGCAATACTCTCGGCGCGCGGTGATTTCACGACGTACGCCGGCGACGCCACCAGCCACTCTGGCGAGCCCTCGACCACAAGCGGGAAATAGACCACGGGTTGTCCTTCCTCGCGGAAATTGTTCTGCTTTACGTCTTCCACGACACCCATGACCGTGGACCACGCCGTCTGCCCTTGCAGTTGCAGCCGGCGACCGACGGGATCCTGCCCCGGCCACAACTGCTCGGCAGCAGACCGGCTGATCATCACCGAGCCGAACGTTCCCTTCAGGTCACGCCCTGGAAATGCCCGGCCACGCAGCACGCGTATGCCCATCGTGCTGAAGTAATCACCCGCGGCGAACGTGTAGCGGAGCCGTTTGCCGGCGTCCGGGTTGGTCGACATTTCCTCCGTCCGGAACGGCGCCAATGGCGTCGCTTCGTTGAGCGGCACGTTTTCCACGATGCCGACCGACTCGACGCCGGGAAGCGCACGAATGCGCTCCATGAAGTCCATGTGGAAACGCGCATAGGCCGCGCCGTCCGTGAATGCCGGTCCTTCCGGCGCGATCTGGAAGGTCATCCGGTTTTCGGTCTCGTATCCCGGATCGACGTTCCGGAGACCCCAGAAGCTCTTCACAAGCAGGCCTGATCCGATCAACAGCACCAGGGCGAGCGCCGTTTGCGCGCCGACGAGACCGTCGCGAAGCAGGCGTTTGCCGCGCGTTGCGCCGCGTCCGCCCTCGCGAAGTCGCGTGAGATCGGGCGACGAGGCACGCATCGCCGGGACCAGGCCGCAGAGCAACGCAGCGCCGAGGGAAGCGACGATCGTGAACAGCACCGTGACCCCATCGAGCTTCACGTCGACAATACGCGGCAGGTTCGGCGGCGCGGCATGTACGAACGACGGGAGCCCCGCATACGCAAGCAACAACGCGAACGCGCCCGCCAGGGCGGCCACTACCACGGTTTCCGCCAGCTGGAGCCTGACGAGCTCCCGTCGCGCGGCCCCGATGGCCCGGCGCACGGCAAGGTCGCGCTGTCGTCCCTCGGCGCGCACCATGAAGAGGTTCGCCACGTTGGCGCAGGCGATGAGCAGCACGATACCCACCGCGCCGAACAACACCCACAGCGGCCGTTGCACGGCGCCCAGCACCTGGTCCCTGGCAGGTCGCACGACCGCGCGATGCTGGCCCATCAGCCGTCTGTAGTTAGGCGATCCTCCGAAGCGATCGGGCAAACGGCTGGCCAGGGTCGTCAACTCCGCCGCCAGCGCCTCCGGAGTGACGCCCGGCTTCACGCGCGCGACGAGCCGATCGCCAAAGCGTCCCACGCGCACCTGGTCTGTGCGGATGGTGTTTGAAATCCATAGCACCGTGCCGTCATCCGGGAACCGGAACTCGGGTCCCATGATGCCCACGATCGTGCGCGAGGCTCCACCGATGTCGTACACCTTGCCGAGGACCGCCGTATCGCTCCCGAACCAGGATTGCCAGAGGGCGTGGCTGATGACCACGACGCGGTCCTCATCCTCCGCGACCGGCAACCGGCCGAGGATCGGCTTCACGCCTAACGTCGAATACACCGAGGTCGTCGGCCACGACATCCGCACCCGTTCCACACGGTCTTCGACGCGCAGCGTGTTGGTGAATGAATTGAACGTGGTGAGATCCTCGATGAGCTTCGATTGCTCCTTGTACTGGATGAAAAATTCCGGTGAGACGCCGAATTCCGGCGGGAAATCCGAGCCTGGCGCGGACGCGCTGATCGCCATCAACCGATCATTGTTCGGGAATGGCAGAGGATTGAGCAGGACGCGGTTGACGACGCTGAACATTCCGGCGTTGACGCCGATGGCCAGTCCGAGCGTGCCGGCGGCAATTATCGTGAAGCCCGGCGAACGAGCGAGGGCGCGAGTGGCGTGCCGCAGGTCCCGCATCCAGTTGTCCAGCAGTGACTTCATGTCCTTGTCCTCTTCGGTCGCAATGGGTGGGCGTGTCCAGGTGGGGCGCCAACGCTCGGCGATGGCGTTTCGCGCCAGGTCGGCCGCGGTGGCGAGGGAATAGCCGATGGCCGCGAGTCGGCCTCGCGATCGCGCCGCCACGTACTCGCGCTCGATGTGCTCGATCATCTCGAACTCGAACTGCTCCCTGAATCCGCGCGGGAGCCATCGGACCATCCGGATCAGCAAGGATCTCATGGACGTCCCGGTGCGACGCCCAGTCGTTTTTGCGCCATCGCCGCGCTGCGTTTCAGCCGGGCTGCTTCGGTCGACAGCTCGCGCCGACCGGCAGCTGTGAGGGCGTAGTAGCGGCGCGCGTGGCCGGGATGCGGCGGCGGTTCCTCGGTGGGTTGGGCTTCCGCGACGAGACCCGCGGTGGTGAGTCGCGAAATCACGCGGTACAGCGATCCCGCGCGCGGCGTTACCGCACCGCCGGATTCCTGCGCCACCGTTTCCTTGATCGCGTATCCGTAGAGGGGCCCACCGGCCAGCGCGAGCAGCACATGGTAGTCGAGGAGGCTCATGGCGATTGGAGTGGGAACAACGGTCTGACAACGGATCGATTCAAATGGATGCGTGGCATATATGCTGAGAGAGTATTTAAGCCCGCTCGGGTTGGCAAGTTTCTCCGCGCAGGAACGTTCTGGCGGCTGAAAAACATCTGTCTTGCGAGCCACCTGCCGGTCCCTACCTTGTCTCCGTTGCGTCGCCCGCGGCAACACCTGACCGCTGTGGCGACGCAGTCACCCACGATCCCCTTTTGGGAGGCGCGTGATGCTTCGATTGATGTCGCGAGCAGTCGCTCTCATGTTCGTGGCTGTTTCCTCCGTTCAGGCGCAGCGCGGCACCATCCGCGGTCGCGTTACCGAAGAAGGAAACGACCGACCCATCCCCCACACGCAGGTAGGCATTGTCGGCTCGACCGCCGGCAGCGTTACAGATGGCGACGGGCGATACCAGATCACGTCCGTGATTCCAGGCCAGGTCACCGTGCGCGTGGTGCGCATCGGCTTCGCGGGCCAGAGCAAGACCGTCACGGTAACCGCGGGCGAGACCGCGACCGTTGACTTCCAGCTCGCATCGGTCGCGATGAAGCTGAATCCGATCGTCACGACCGCCACCGGCCAGCAGCGCCGCGTGGAAGTCGGCAACGCAATCGCGCAGGTCAATGCCGTCGACATCGTCCAGACGCAGGCGGTGAGCCAGGTCGCGGACCTGCTCGTGTCGAAAGCAGCGGGCGTGACGGTGTTCAGCGGCACCCAGACGGGCGCCGGCACCAGGATCCGCATTCGCGGAACCAGCTCGCTCTCGCTTTCGAACAACCCGCTTTTCGTGATCGACGGAATACGCGTCGAGGGAACGACCGGATCCTCGTCGGTCAGCGTGGGAGGAACGACGCCTGCGCGCATCGGCGATCTCAATCCCGAAGAAATCGAGTCCATCGAAGTCGTCCGGGGACCGTCAGCGTCAACGCTGTACGGCACGGATGCCGCGAACGGCGTCATCGTCATCACCACGAAGCGCGGTGCCGTCGGGCGTCCGCAGTGGACGACCTATACCGAGCAGACCGCGATTACGGACCGGAACGAATACCCGACGGCGTACTGGGGATGGCGCACGGGAACTACTTCTGCTACGACGTCGACGCCCTCCAACACCGTGCAGTGCTTCCTCAGCCAGGTCGCCGCGAACATCTGTGTCCAGGACAGCGTGACCAGCTACAACCTGCATGAGGACTCCGAGTCCACGCCCTACGGCACTGGATATCGCAAGCAATACGGCGCGCAGGTGAGCGGCGGCACGGAACTGCTGCGCTATTTCCTGCACGGCGAATACGAGGACGAAGACGGCGTGACCAAGGTGCCGGAGTTCGAGAAGCGCTATCTCGCGTCGCGGAACAGATCGCTGCTTCCTGTGCAAGAGAGCCCGAACCACCTGACCCGAATGACGGCCCGCGGCAACTTCAACGTTTCCCTCACCCAGCAGGCCGACGTCTCCGTAAGCACGGGGTACATCTCGTCAGATCTGCGGCTTCCCCAGAGTGACGACTCCGGTGTGACCGGCATTGCCGCCAACGTGTATGGCGGTCCGGGATTCAAGTACAACCGGACCACCGCTGGCGACACGCTCTATGGCTGGCGGTCATTTACGCCGCGCGACATTTACCAGGGAGAAACGAACCAGGCCATCGAGCGGTTCATCGGCTCGTCATCAGGCAGCTATCGGCCGCAGGACTGGCTCACGTTGCGCCTCAACGCGGGACTGGACCTCATCAACCGGAACGACACGCAGCTGTGTCGCTTCGAGAATTGTCCGAACGTCGGTACCGACCGGCAAGGATACAAGATCGACAACCGGACGACGTTCTACAGCTACACCATGAGTACCAACGCCACTGCGACACGGCGCCTCACCGAGGCCCTCGAATCGAAGACGACGCTCGGCGTGCAGCTCGGGCGAATTCTCTTCAACCGTAACGGCGCCCGGAGCGAGGTGCTGCCGCCGGGCGCGACGACGGTGACCGCCGGTGCTGTTGAATTTGCCGACGAAGCGACGTCGGAAAGCCGGACCATCGGCAGCTACCTCGAGCAGAACCTCTCCTTCAACGAACGCTTCTTCGTGACCGGTGCATTACGGTCCGACCGCAACAGTGCGTTCGGTGCGGACTTCAAGACCGTGATCTATCCGAAATTCTCGGCGTCGTGGGTCGCGTCGGACGAATCCTTCTTCCCGCAGATGGGGTGGCTCAATGAATTGCGCTTGCGCACCGCCTACGGTGCGTCGGGCGTGCAACCGGGAACGACCGACGCCGTGCAGTTCTTCACCTCGACGACGGCGCGCGGCGAGGCTGGAGACCAGCCGGCGCTTGTTTTCAGCACGTTAGGCAACCGGCAGCTGAAGCCGGAGCGGTCGACGGAACTCGAGCTGGGCTTCGACGTCTCCGCCTTCGATAGCCGCCTCTCCGCCGAGGTGACGCGGTACGTGAAATCGTCGAAGGACGCACTGATCAGCCGCATCCTGCCACCCTCGCTCGGGACAGGCGCAACGGCGCGATTCGAAAACCTGGGGAAAGTCCGAAATCAGGGATGGGAAACACTCATCACCACCCAGCTGATGCGGGGCAGCAACCTGGGATGGGAGCTGACCATCAACGGGTCCGCCAACAGCAACGAGCTGCAGAGCCTCGGTGGCGTGCCGAATATCATCGGCACCACGCAATCGCAACGCGTGGGCTATCCGCTCTATGGCTGGTGGTCGCGCAAGCTCACCGGTTTCGAAGACAAGGACGGCAACGGCATCATCACGTACAACGCCAACCCCGCCGTGAGCGAGATCACGGTCACCGACACGAACGTGTTTCTGGGCTCGCCACTACCGAAGCGTGAACTGGCGGTGGCCAGCTCATGGGACGTCTTCCAGCGGAAGCTCCGTATCCAGGCGCTCGTCGATTACAAGGGGGGACATCTGGTTTACAACAACACGGAACGCATTCGCTGCGCCAGCCGGTTCAACTGTTCGGGGTTGATCAACCCCAATTCGACGCTGTTCGAGCAGGCACGTACGGCGCTGGTGCGCGAACACCCGAGCCGCTCTGTCTCGGGGTTCTTCGAGAAGGGCGACTTCTGGCGCTTCCGCGAAGTGTCCTTGTCCTATACGCCGTCTACGGATTTTGCCGCTCGCTACTTCCGGGCCCGCAACATTTCCCTCTCGGCTGCAATGCGGAACATCGGGATTTTGTGGACCAAGTACACCGGCGTCGACCCGGAAGCTTTCGGCACAACCGGTGATGCACCATCCGAGTTCCAGGCCTTCGGGCCGCCCTCGTATTTCTCCCTGCGCCTCAACCTCGTGTATTGAGAATGCCCCGAATGCATACACACATCATCCGGCGCCTGGCGCTGTCCCGCTGGCGTCTCGTTATGCTCGCCGGGGCCCTCGCCATCAGCCCCTCCGCCTGCGATACCGACACCTTCCTCGGTATCGAGGACCCTGACATCATCAATCCCAGTAACGTCCAGTCGGCCGCGGGCGCGAACGCGGTGCGACTGGGCGCACTGGCTCGCCTGAATTCCGCGACCAGCGGCGGAGAAAGCCTGCTGCTGCTCGGCGGCCTGTTCACCGACGAATGGCTCAACGGCGATTCATTCATCGGCCGACAGGAAGTAGACCAGCGCACGATCACGATTCAGAATTCGTTTGTCACCGATGCCAGCCGCCTGCTCCACCGGGCGCGCTTGTCGGGGGAGCAGGCGATCGACCTGTTGGCGGAGTTCAACCCGACGGCGCCCGGGTGGCAGCCCGCCGAGATGTACTTCGTGCAGGCCTACATTGAGAACATCACCGCTGAACACTTCTGCAACGGGCTTGTCTTCAGCACTGTCATCGATGGCGAAGAGCGATACGGTTCACCGATGATGGTCGCGGAGGCCTTTACCCGCGCGCTTGCGCACGCCGATTCGGGCCTCTCGCTGGTGACTGGGACCACGAACGACGACAACAAAGTGCGTAACGCGCTCAAGGTCTTGCGTGGTCGCATCCTGCTGAACCTGGACCGTGCCGCCGATGCGGCGACTTCGGTCAGCGGTGTGCCGACGAATTTCACGTACACCATGCTTCACTCGCAGACCACCAACAGCAACCAGGTCTGGAATCTCAACAACCTGGCCTGGCGTTACAGCGTCGGAAACTCAGAAGGCACGAACGGCATCAACTTCGCCACCGCAGCGGATCCCCGCCTTCCGGTATGCGTCGGGGGTGACGCGACCTGCCGAGCCAATGGTGTCACGCGCACCACGCGCGATGATCTTACGGGACCGCTCCACGTGCAGCTCGTCTGGCCGATCCGGGAAAGTCCTGTTGCTCTGACCAGTGGCATCGAGGCAAGACTGATCGAAGCTGAGGCTGCCCTTCGCGCGCAGAACGCGGCTGGCGCTCTGACGACCCTGAATACGCTTCGCGCGACAGTGACAGGCCTTGTTCCGCTGGTCGATGCCGGTACAGCCGAAGCGCGGGTGACTCAGCTCTTCCGCGAACGCGCGATCTGGCTGTTTGGGCGCGGGTACAGGACAGGCGACATGCGGCGACTCATCCGGCAGTACAACCGGCCGGCGACATCGGTCTTCCCTGTTGGCACGTGGCACAAGGGTGGCAACTACGGGACGGACGTGAATTTCCCGATCCCGCAGGCGGAGCAGAACAACCCTAACGTTCCCGCTGGTCAGAGCTGCATCGATCGGAATGCCTGACCGCCAAGACGCAGGAAGCAGGAAGCAGGAAACAGGGAAGGAACGAAACGTTAGGTTATGACCTGAGGGCCCGCCGGCGAAATGCCGGCGGGCCCTCAGACCTTCCCTGCTTCCTGCTTCCTGTCTCCTGTCTAGCGCAATTGGAACCCGATGACTACCGGCATCCACCGCAAGTTCCGCCCTTCCTCGCCGGACGTGCCGCGGTCGGCGGCGACGTTCGTGAGTGAGGACTGTACGAACAACGACGTGGCGCCGAGGATGTGGAACTCGAGGCCAGCCCCGGCCTGGAATCCGAACTTCGTCTCGGTGTCGCCGGCGCTGTCATCACTGCCCGAGAACTTGTCGGCGAGGCCTGAGCCCGTACCGAAGTCGCGGAACATGTAGAACCCACCGCCACCCATCAGGTAGAAGCTGTTGGTCTTGGCGGAGTTGATCGGGAACGCGAATGTCGCGAGGGCAACGCCGGATGCGACGGTCGGGTCAGGGTTGAAGAATCCCCCTTCCGCAACGCCTTCCAGACGCGCCAGGCTCCACTCGGTGCGCAGGCCCAGCATGCTGCCGGGCTTGTGCCAGCCGATCGGCATCGTCAGGAGCGGAGCGCTCTCGTACCCGATGGTCCGCAGCGTCCCACTGGTGTAGCTCGCGCCGGTTCCCAATCCGACATAAAACCCGCTGTTACCGAACAGCGAGCGATGGCGGAAGTTGTTGAACCGGGTGTTCAGGCCCTGCAGTCGCGTGTCGACCTCAGACAGCCTGGTGTTCGTCGCATTCAGCTCTTCGCGGAGCGCGGCCAATGCCGTGTTTGCCGCTGCGAGTGAATCCGCGAGCGAGTTGATCCGCGCTTCGAGCGCTGCGTTGCGCGTCGCGGCGGCCGTGTTGGCTGCTTCGAGCGCATCAATCCGCGTCTGGTAGTCCTTCGTCACAGCCTCGAGTGAATCGATACGCAGAATCGTCAACGTTGCCACATCACCGGCCGATTCACGCCGGGTCACTCCACCAGAGGTGGATCCGTCGACGCGCGCGGTGCTCATTCCCTTGCGAACCGGAATGCGGACTTGCGACGTGTCACGGCGGGTGGTGTCAGTTTGCGCTTTGGCCTCTGCCACAGCCGAAAGCGTGAGCGCGACGGAAAGTCCCATCGCGCACGATGTCCATCGCTGCAATCTCATGGGGGCGCCTCACTGGATTATTTCGCGTTGTTCCAGACGGTCCATGTAGACCGCCGGACGCGTACACTTATACATGTTCGCGTGGAACTCTGCTACTCCGCATACCTCAGCTTGTTGCGACGGGCTCGTCCGTGAGACCAGGCGCTAGTCGTTAGGTGGTGAGTCCGACTATTCCTTTGGGATAGGTTGTGTGATGAGAGTCACAGGAGGGGCGATCGCGCGACCCGAGAACGCAGGGCCTGAGGCGCGGATCCTACAGGCGAAGTGCCCAGAGACGCACGGCGCTGATAGCGCGACACCGAGCGCAACTTCCGGGGGGACCAGCCTGAGAGCGAAAGGGTCATGCGCAAAACCAGTGAACTCTGTCGTACCCCCCGCGTCAGGCCCCAGTCGTTAGGCTTCTGCGTAACAGGCCGGCGTTGTTGCGGGACCGCTGCTCGCTGTTGCGTCGTGTGCGTACGTTAGGTCTCGCGCCGTTAGGTCTTGCCCCGTTAGGTCTCGCGCCGTTAGGTCTCGCACCGTTAGGTCGTGCGTTCCCAGGTCCGGTGCCCCCCGCCTTACCGAACAGCCCACCTCAACCCGGACGACAGCGCGAAGTACCGCCACGCCCCGCTCTCCCCCGCTCCGTCAAGCGCAAACGGCGCGTCATACGCCTCCACTTCCACAAACCACGCGCGGGACGGCCCTATGGAGAGGGCGGTTTGTGCCCAGGCGCGCCAGACCCCCGACCATGGGCCCATCGCCGCATCATGAGGCATCACCCGCTGCACACCGCCGCCGACGTCCATCGAAAAAGAAAGTGCCCGCTCCTCTCCGAGCTCCACATAGGCACCCGTTTCGATCGTTTCGGCGAGGCGTGGCGCGAAGTAACCGGCCGCCGATGTCCGCGCGAACGCCGTCCGGCGATATTGAACCGAAGGCTGCCACCCGCTGCCTAACGGGAGCACCAGCGCCCCTTCCAGCGTGGTGCGCGCGTTGGCGGACTCACTCGAGGCGTCGAGCCGGCCAACTCGCGCCTGTCCCCGGAGCCGGAACGGAGCCAGCGGCACCTCCACGGTTGCCCGGGCGTCCGAGCGCTGGACACGGTTCTCAAGCAGCTGGGGACTGAATCCGAGCGGCGCGCGCTCGATTCGAAGGTCCAGCGAAGACCCGGCGGCGGACCGGACCCTGAGACGCATCGACGCCTCAATGGGCGTCCACGCGCCAGGAGCGCTCAGCGGCGGAACGCCGGCACCGGAGCCTGGACCCTGTCCGGGGCCCGGACCGGGACCGGGCGCCGGAGACGTCGTGACGCCGTCCTCTTCGTACCGGACCATGCCGGCACTTCCGCTGATGCGCACCTGCGACGACGCCGTCGCCGAAAATCGGGCGTTGATCCCCAGGCCGTGCACATCCTGAACGTCGTTGCTGACGTTCTGCTGCGCGACACCGGCGCCGATCCGGACGCCGTCGCTGACCATGACCTCAACGGTGCCACCGTATCGCGTCGTCCGGTTGCCGTCGGAATCGCCTAACGATCCCGCTTCGGGCACAACCATCGGCGCCGCCGAGGCCCGGGCCGCATCGAGGCGAGTCCCCGCGCCATTGAAGCCCAGGCGTTCGGCGTGCCGGAACGCGGCACCGGCCGCGCGCGGGCGGCCGGCGCGTATCTCAACCCGTCCGAGCAGGTCCCATGCTTCACCGTCGTCGGGATGCGATGTGGTCCATGCCGCAAGTTCGTCGGCCGCCTGATGCGAGCGGCCGGCGCGATCGAGGAGTCGTGCCCGACCCACGGCGACGTCACGTTCACCAGGAAGAATGGCGTGCGCCCCATCGTACGCGATCAGCGCCTCCGCCAGTCGCCCCATGCGCGCGAGCGCGTCGCCCTCGGCCATGTGGCCCCACGGGTCATCGGGCTCGAGCGCGATGTACCGGCGATACAACGCGAGGGCGCGTTCTTCGGAGTCGTCCAGCTGAGCGAGTCGGAAAACCGCCCGCGATGCCGTCGAGTCGGTGGCAAAAATTTCGGCGTACAAAGCGCGCGCTCGTTTGCGATCACCGGCGTCCCACGCCGAATCGGCGCGCGACATGAGGGCATTACGATCGGGACGCGCGGTTTGCGCTCGCGACTCGGTCGTGATCGCCAGCACCAGAATCAGGGACGTCAACAGTGCTGGCATCAATCGGCACCACTTTGATGCGATTCAGGTGCATGGTGGCGTCGCGCCTGTATCAACCGCGCGATTTCGACGGTGCCTAACACCAGCATCAAGGTGGCGACACCCGTGGCGAAGGTGGCGACGGGGAGAACCGTCCGCACCGCCACCGTACCGCCGCCAGGCTTCTGCACCATCTCGTCAGGCACGATGAAGGCGAGTAACCAGCCAACCATCCAGAGGGCGGCGACCACGCCACCGGCCATGGCCACGTTATGCCAGATCTGACGCGACGAGACGGGATCAGGTTGCCCCCGCAATCGGCGCTTGAGGCTGCGGAAGGGCAGCAGCAGCGTCGACGCGAGGTAGAACAATCCACCGACGCCGGCACCGGGAACGCCTGGAGTCATCTCAATGGCCCTTTTCGTACGTGGCGAACGTCCGGTTCATGATCAGTTCCATCCAGGTCGCCTTCAGGAAGAACACTGCATTCACCGTGCGCAGTACGAAGAACGCGGGCAGTGACAGCAGGGCACGCCGCATCTCGCGTCGCCTGGCCGCTCCGACCAGGACGGGAACCGCCACCGCCGGCACGTCGATGACGTATCCGAGCAGCAGCCACGGGTTCCCCAGCGCAATGGCAAGCACCGGGAGCAGAAAGAGGTACGCCACGGACGCGATGATCGCATCCCAGAACGCCACCGCTACGGAGTGTCGGAGAAACGGCACCGAGAGGATCCCCTGGCGATGCAATCGCACGTTCTGCACGAAGCCGTGAGACCACCGTTTCAACTGTTTGCCAAGGAAATGGAAGTCATGAGGCTCGATCGGGTAGCTCACGGCTTCGGGAATGAACCGCACCTTCCATTCGTACTGATACAATGTCCAGGTGAGATCCATGTCCTCGGCGAGCGTCCGCGTCGACCAGCCACCGATCGCTCGTAAGGCACTCGTGCGATACATGGAGAAGCAGCCAGAGGCGATCAGTGGTGCGCCCCATGCCTCCTGCACGCGTTTATAGAACGTGAACGCAAACAGGTATTCGATGTACCGACCACGTTCCCAGATCGACTGGACCCGGCGGGGAAGGACTGAACCACACGCTGCCACGACCTCGGCATCTTCGAAAGCCGGGAGCAACCGCTCGATGGCGTCCGAGGCCAGCGTCGTATCGGCATCGATGGCCATCACGAGCGCGGTCCGCACATGGCGAAGCGCGAAGGTTTGCGCCCCGGCCTTGGAGCCCGTGTTGCGCTCCGGACGGATGACCCTGACGCCCAGCCGCTCCGCCACGCCTGACGTGTCGTCGGTAGAGCAGTCGTCGATCACGAGGATTTCCTGCGGGGCAACGCTTTGCGTCAGCAGCGAGAGCAACGTATCCGCCAGCGTCTCCGCCTCATTGTACGCCGGAACCAGCACCGTTACCGGGACGGTGCGCGGATGCCGTTCGGACGATGGCACGAACGAGCGCGCCGTCGATGGATGAAAACTGTCCCGCCCACCGTACGCTCGATGCATGCCCGAATCGCTGCGAATGCCAGAACTCATGAAAAGCCGCGTGTGATGCTCACACTGAAAGACGACAGGCGAGAGGGGTGGTCAATGTGTGCGAAATGGTCGTGGCAACGACGCGGCATTGTCGCATAACGACTTCGATGAATCGTGACGCATGTCACGAGGGGACTGGTGCAGCGTGAGCGCATCGCCCTTCTCCGACGCGTCACGCGCCGCGACCACGCTGTCACGCGAGTGGTCGATTCCGGGCGGCACTGTTACAGCGTGGACACAATTCATGTGTGCTCGCGTGCTGACGCGCGTCACAGCATCGCGAGAGCGTGAATCACGGCCCGGCTGTTGCTCATTCAGGGGGTGTCCGGACGCTTCAGGACAGCGCTCCTGGAACGTGGCACTTCTCGCCGGACGCGCAGCACATCCGAAAGACTACCGGAGGAATATCCGATGCGCATCGGAGCACTGTTAGGCATCGCTGTGGGGGTTGCGGCGTGTGCCGAGTCCCCATCCCCTGTTGCACCGCGCGCGCTCGACCAGGCGCCGGCGTTGTCGGCCGACGGTTCTTCAACACAATCGACGTTGCCGTTCAACGCCTCGCTCTGGGTTCCGTGCGCCAACGGGGGGGCCGGTGAGTACGTCGCCCTGTCGGGTGCGATAGAGTTCAGCACGCACGACGTGCTGGATGGAGACGGTGGGACGCACGAGCGGAAGATGATGCGCCCGTCGGGCGTATCCGGTGTCGGCGCGACGACCGGCCTGACTTACCGCGGAACGGGAATGAGCTTCATGAGCGAAGGCGTTTCCACCGACGGTGCGTCCTCGTACAGCTATGTCAACAATTTCCGGATCATCGGCCAGGGGCCGGGCAACAACGTGCTCGTGCACGCGCTCGTCCACCAGACCACGAATGCAGAGGGCGTGGTTACCGCTGAGGTGAACGTGAGCAGCAGTTCCTGTAAGTAACCCGGCACGTTTCCGCAATTCTGGAATGCGACCGTTCCCGTCAGGGAGCGGTCGCTTTCTTTCAGCCGCTCGAGACCGGCATGGTTATCGACTGCTGACTTGCCTCGCGTCGGTGGGTCGCGCATGGTCCGGGCTGTAGAGACCACGTGCCACCGGGAGGAATCGTGTACCTCATCCGCGACATCATGTACTGCAAGCCCGGCAAGGTCCGCCCACTGCTCGAGAAGATGAAAGGCATGGCGAAACTGGGCGAAGGAAAGATGGGTTGGGGGAAGATGCGCCTATACACTGATTTTGGCGCGGAGCGCTTCTGGACGCTGGTGTCGGAGTTCGAAGTCCCGGACCTCGCGACGTTCGAGAAGATGGATTCCATGCAAGGCTCGCCCGAGGACATGAAGGAGATGGAACGTCTCATGTCGGGCTATCACGACCTCGTCGAGCACGGAAGGCGCGAGATCTACAAGGTCGAGTTGTAACTCACCCCTTTCGCAGCGCAATCACTGGATCGACCCGCGCGGCACGCCGCGCGGGAATCCAGCTGGCGATCGCAACCGCCATCGCCAGCACGACGGCCATCGCCGCGTAGGTCAGGGGATCCGTCGTCGTGACCTCGAACAACATCGTCCGCAGCACCCGCGTGAGGGCGAGCGCGGTGAGCACACCGATCGCCAGTCCAATGGCGGCGAGGATGGCGCCATCCCGCATAACGAGTGCGAGTACGCGGCCACGTTCCGCGCCCAGCGCCATGCGGATCCCGATTTCACCCGTCCGCTGGGCGACCGCGAACGAGAGGACGCCGTAGATGCCCATCACCGCCAGCGACAGTGCCATCGCCGCGAACAGGCCAAGCAGGACCGCACTGTAGCGCGCCTGCGCGCTGGCGTTGGCGATGCGCGCCGACATCGGCCTGACGTCGAACACAGGCGCGAGCGGCGCGACGCGCTGGACGGCGGCGCGCACCGCAGGCGCCATCGCCGACGGATCACCGGCCGTCCGGACAAACACCATCATGCGCGGGAGCCGCGCCTGGCCGTACGAGATGTAGACGTCGGGGACGGCGGTTGAATCGATCGTTCCGAACCGGACGTCACCAACGATGCCGATGATTTCAGCACCGGTGTGGAATCCGCCCTGATACACCGCGATACGCTTTCCAAGTGGATCTTCACCCTGGAAGTACTTTCGTGCCGTCGCCTCGTTGATGAGAACAACCTTGGGCGCGTTCAACCGGTCTTCGGCGGTGAACAGGCGGCCGCGCTTGAGCGGAACGCGCATGGTCTCGAACCAGTTCTGCGACGCCCAGTGAACACCGACCATGGCGTTGCCGGTAGCGCTCTGTGGCCGGTCGGCCACCGTCATGATGGTGCCGTTGCAGCCGTTGTTGAGAGGAGGACAGTCGGCGATCGCCACCTGCTCCACCCCGGGAACGCCACTGATCTCCTCCTGCAGCCGTTCGTAGAACCCGGGCATGGAGTCCGGCGAGACGGTGCCGGCCGGCATGGAGAGTCGGAGCGTCAGCACGTTGCGGCCATCGAATCCCGGGTCGACCGCAAGCAGTTTGCCGAGGCTGCGGATCATCAACCCTGATCCGGCAAGGAGCACGAGAGCCAGCGCAACTTCCGCCACCACGAGTACGCGACGGCCGGCACCGGTTCGGCGGCCGGAGCCCGAGCTCCCATCCTTGAGATCCCTGATCAGGCTCTGGCGCGTCGCGCCTAACGCTGGCGCAAGGCCGAACAGGAGCCCGACGGACACGGTGACGAGGAAGGTGAACAGTAACGCACTCGCATCAAGGCGGATCGCGTCAAATCCCACCGCGCCGATCCCACCCGTCAGGCCCTGTACGCGCAACGTGTCCTGGGGATTGATCGCGCTCAACATGCGCGTACCGGCCAGGGCCACGGCCAGACTGGCCGCACCACCCAGGAGCGCGAGCACCAGGCTTTCGGTCACCATCAATCGCACCAATCGCCCCCGGCCCGCGCCCAGCGCGAGGCGAACGGCAATCTCCTGCTTCCGCGACATGGCCCGCGCCACGAGCAGGTTCGCCAGGTTGACGCAGGCGATGAGCAGCACCATGGCTACGGCACCAAAGAGCACCAGCAGCGATCGCTTGAGTCCCTTGGCCACGCGAATCGTATTCAGCGGGCGGGCCTCCGCAGTCCACTGTTCCGGCTTCTTGCTGGTGGTGAGGGTGCCGCCTTGCATTGGAAACGCGTCGTAAATCCTCGGACCGATCAGCGCGGCCTCGGCGACCGCCTGTTCCGCGGTCACGCCCTCGCGCAGACGGCCAATCATCGAGAACTCGAGCGACCATGGTTCACTCAACGCATCGGCTGGACGCGCCGTGAGATTGAGCAGGGCCTCGGCGCGCCCCGACAGGCCACGAAAGTCCGGCGGAAGGATCCCGATGATTTCCCAGGGCTGGTTGTTGAAACTCAGCGACTGTCCGATTGCCGCCGGATCCGCGTTGAACCGGCGCTGCCACAACGCGTCACTGATGATTGTCACCCGGCGCGCGCCGCCGGCCGCGTCCAGTTCGGATGGGAAGTCCCGCCCCTTCGCGACACGAACGCCTAACGTCTTGAGGTAGGCGGTCGTGACCTCCTCCGCGTACACGCGTTCCGGTTCGGTGCCGGTGATGATCGTTTGCGTCGGGCCGTGCGCGGCGAGCGACTGATAACTCTTCTGCGCATCCCGGAAGAAGGCGTATTTCGGGAAGGACCACGCTGCGTCACCGTCCTCACTCGAGCGCTGGACGATGTCGAACAGCCTCCCCGGCTCCGCAAAGGGCAGTGATCGCAGGAGCAGCGCGTCCACGGCCGAATAAATGGCCGTATTGGCCCCGATGCCGATGCCGAGCGTCAACACGGCGATGGCGGTGAAGCCCGGTCGGGCCGCGAGGCCGCGCAACGCGTACCGGACGTCATCGGCGAATTCCTGCAGTCGTTCGCGCACGTTGAGTCTCCGTTCCTTGAGTTCGGCTGAGTGTTCGAGTTGCGCGTCAGCGTCGGCCCAGGCCGCGCCGAGTCGGCGGATCGCCTCGGCCCGTGCCTCGTCCGGCGTCATGCCTAACGCCACGAGCTGCGCGACGCGCTCCTCGAGGTGGAACGCCAGTTCGTCCCGCATTTCGGCGCGGGCGAGCCGGCGGCTCAACGGGTCGAGATGGAAGAGGCGGCGCGTGTTACGCATGCGCGTCAGCTCGTCCGCAGCGCGAGGATGTCGACGAGCGCCCGCGCGTACTTCTCGAGCAAGGCGCCCTCGGTCTTGAGGTGCGCCCGGCCGGCGGCGCGTACGCGGTAGTATCGCGCCTTCCGGTTATTGCTCGTCAGGCGCCACTCGGATTCGATCCAGCCCCGCTCTTCCATGCGGTGCAGCGCGTAGTAGAGCGCCCCATCATCCACTCCGACGGAGCCGTTCGATCGTTGTTCGAGCCAGGACACGATCTCGAAACCGTGCATCGGCCCGAGGGTGAGGGCCTTGAGCACAAGCAGGTCGAGAGTCCCCTTCAGCAATGGCGGCGCAGGCGGCGACGGCGGCAAATGTCCCCCGAGAGTTTCCCACTAGACACTGGGGGAAGCGTAAGGGTTGCCTGTCGCCGGACTGTCTGCGGCTTGAGCTGGTTCGATGAACACGAACGGTTGGCGTGCTGGGCTTTAGGCATGTGACGTGCATCCTGTCGCGTTGTTCTTCAGCCCGGGTATCGTCACGAGGGCGGGCGCGGGCATTTCTGCAATACCGGTTCCCTTCATGAAACGCGCTAAGTGGTTCTCTTCCCTGTTGTTGCTGGCTCTCAGTACCTGCGGACGTGAGGCGCTCGAGCCTGAGACCGGGGACGTTGAGGCGATAGTTGTTACGCCTGCCATCTCGACGCTTTCCGTTGGCTCGCAGCTCGAGCTGTCGGCGCAGGTACTCGATGGATCCGGAACCGCCGTTCCGGATCGCCCGGTGCATTGGGCGTCGGAAGACCCCAGCATCGCGATCGTCTCGGGCGACGGCACAGTGACCGCCGTGGGAGTGGGAACGGTGCAGGTCGCGGCGAGCACAGGCGGACGGAGCGGACTCGCACAGATCACCGTGACTACCACGCCGGTGGCGTCGGTACAGATCACGCCGACGAACAAGGCTCTGTTCGTCGAGGAGAGCTTCCAATTCAATGCGGAAGCGCGCGACGCCGGTGGCAATGTGCTTCCGGGCAGACCGATCACCTGGTCGAGCAACAACGAAGCCGTCGCCACCGTCAGTGCGTCAGGCCTGGTTACCGCGCTCTCGCCGGGCGGCGCGATCATCAGCGCGACATCGGAAGGGCGCAGTGCACCGGCGTCGATCACCGTGTCGGCCATTCCTGTTTTCACGGTCCAGGTGCGGCCGCCGGCGATGACGTTGACCGACGGCCAGACCGCCCAGCTGGAGGCGCAGCCGGTCGACGCCGACGGGAAGCCGCTCGTCGGGCGACTCGTACTCTGGTTCACCAACAATGCGGCGGTCGCCAGTGTGACTGCGAACGGGCTGGTGACGGCGCAGGCACCGGGCAGCGCAGTCATCACCGCAACGTCGGAAGGGAAAAGTGCGACGAGCACCGTGACCGTCAATGCCCCGGCGCCTAACGTCGTGGTCCTGACACCGGCCCAGGTGTTGGTCCAGGAAGGCGGTACGGCGGCGCTCTCGGCCCAGGTCCTGGACAACCTGGGACGGCCGATGCCTGACGCGATCGTGACCTACGCCACCTCGAATAGC
>Ga0079215_10000049_pt1 | contig 18666 bp, 17 predicted proteins | sample NCControl_FD_77004 | JGI IMG/M metagenome (GOLD analysis project Ga0079215, IMG submission 77004) | Agricultural soil microbial communities from Utah to study Nitrogen management - NC Control | ecosystem: Environmental > Terrestrial > Soil > Agricultural land | place: USA: Utah | collected...
AAGGAAGCGCGGACGCGTCGACTCGTGTCGAACGCCTACAAAAGGCCCTTCGCCCCGCACCGCTCGCCCCTCACCCTCATTCGGGGGCCGAAGCAGCCTGTGACGGCTAGCTTTACGGGTCCCTCGGATCGCTGAAAAAAGTGTGACTCCTTTTCAACGGTTCCGCCGTAATAGGTGTCGAACCACGAACCTGCGAGACCCGTTCCCGTGGATATCAGAAGAGACCCCCCCAAGAAGACGAAACGGAACTTGCTGATCGCAGGGGTAGCCATCGCCGCTGTGATGCTCACGGTTGCACTGAGCCAGCTGGAAGCGCGTCCGCCTTCGGTGGCGCGCGCTGAAGTGATCATCGACTCCGTCCAACGCGGCGAACTTGTTCGCAACGTTCGCGCGCCCGGCACACTCGTGCCGGAGAACATTCGCTATGTAGCCGCCGTTGTCAGTGGCCGAGTCGAAGATCGTCCGCTGCGCCCGGGCGCGATGGTCACCGCCGGCACCGTGATTCTCGTCCTCAGTAACCCAGACGAGAACCTGCAGCTGCTTACTGCTCGCGAGGCGCTGGCGCAGGCGGAGCAGAACCTGGTGACAGTCCGGTCGAACCTGGAGAGCCAGAAGCTCCAACAGGAAGCGAACATCGCGCGCCTCAGGACGCAGCTGGCGCAAGCAGAGCGGAATAAGGCGACCTTCGAATCGCTCGATCAGACCCGGAAGGGACTTGCCTCAGAGAATGAACTCAAGGCCGCCCGTGAGACGGTCGTTGAACTGACCACGACCCTCGGCATTGAAGAGCGCCGATTGAAACTGATGGAAAGCTCGATGGCTGAGCAGATCGCCGGCGCCGAAAACACGGTGAACAGCAACAAGGCCGTCGTACAGCTGCGCCGCGATCGCATCGAGGGCTTGAACGTGAAAGCGGGTATCGATGGCCAACTCCAGAGCTTGAACCTCGAATTGGGGCAGTGGATCAATTCGGGAACCGAGTTGGCGCGTGTCGCACAGCCGGGCCGCTTCAAGGCCGTGCTGCGTGTCCCGGAGTCACAGGCGAAGGATGTCAGTGTCGGCCAGAGGGTCGACGTTGACCTGCACCCGGCCATCGTGAAGGGCCGGGTGATGCGCGTCGACCCGATTTCCCAGAACGCCACGGTGGAAGTGGAAGTCGCGCTGGAAGGTGAAATGCCGGCCGGCGCCCGCTCGGACCTCAGCGTCGACGGAACGATCGAGATCGACCGGATCCCGAATACGATGTTTGTGCAGCGTCCCGGAAACTCTCAGCCCGACCAGACCGTTGGGTTGTTCAAGCTCGAGCCGGATGGAAAGACCGCGGTTCGGACGAACGTGAAGTTCGGCAAGGCGTCGGTAAACCTGATCGAAGTGCTCGCGGGTCTGAATGTCGGGGACAAGATCCTGATTTCCGACATGGGACAGTATGACACGGTGAATCGAGTACGAATTAACTAAGACCACAGGCCAGAGGCCAGAAGGCCAGCGGCTGGATACAAATAGCGTTGTTTTCCTCTGGCCTCTGGCCTCTTGCCTCTGGCCTGATGTTTTGACTCCAACTGCGGAGCGAGGTATGGAACCGTTGATTCGGATGGAAGGCATCAAGAAGGTTTTCTACACGGATGAAGTCGAGACGCATGCGCTTGCCGACGTGCACCTCGAGATCAATCCGGGCGAGTATATCGCAATCGCCGGCCCATCCGGATGCGGCAAGACCACGCTGCTTTCGATCCTGGGCCTGCTCGATACGCCGACCGATGGGACGTACATGCTGAGCGGCGAACACGTCGCAAAGCTTTCGGCCGCCGATCGCGCACGCATCCGCAACCGGCAGATCGGGTTCATCTTCCAGGCGTTCAACCTGATCGGCGACCTCACGGTCTACGAAAACGTCGAGCTGCCGCTGACCTATCGCGGCATGTCGTCGCAGGAACGGAAGAAGCGCGTTGCTGATGCGCTCGAGCGCGTGCAGATGGGGCATCGCATGAAGCACTATCCGTCGCAGCTCTCCGGCGGTCAGCAGCAGCGTGTTGCCGTGGCCCGCGCGGTCGCCGGCGATCCCGCCATCCTCCTGGCCGACGAACCGACGGGTAACCTCGACTCAGTGAACGGCGAGGCCGTGATGGGGCTGCTACAGGAGCTCCACAAGGGCGGCGCCACGATCTGCATGGTGACACACGATCCGCGCTACGCTGCGCACGCCGATCGCTCGATCCACCTGTTCGACGGCAAAGTGGCGGACGACCTGGTACAGACGCACTAAATCCGATGGCCGATGGGAGATGGGGGATGGCAGCAAAATCCTCCATCTGAGGTCGCGGCGATCAGGTTCGGAGATGAAATTCCTCCTAATCTGATCGCCTTCGACTACCTGGCATCCGGCCATCCGCCATCCGCCATCCGCCATCACTCACATGTGGCCTTTCAAGAGTTCCGGCGCTCTCGCCGAAGTTGAAGAAGCACCACCCGCCGGACCACTGGTCTCCCTTCGCGGACTCGAGAAAATCATCGAGTCGCCGGCCGGGCGAAACTTCCTGCTCCGTCGCATCACGTTCGACATAAAGCCCGGTGAGTTCATCACCATCATGGGGCCGTCGGGCGCGGGCAAGTCGACGCTCCTCGCCATCCTCGGCATGTTCGATGGCGCGTGGACAGGTGAGTACCACTTCCGCGGCCATCCCGTTCACCGCCTCGATAACAAAGCCAGGCTTGCGCTCAATCGCCGGCATATCGGCTTCGTCTTCCAGCAGTACCACCTGCTCGACGACCTGACGGTCGCGGAAAACCTGGACGTGCCGCTGTCCTACCGGAACGTGCCGAAGGACCAGCGAGCGGCAATCGTCGCCGATACGCTCGACCGCTTCCAGATCGTCGGCAAAAAGGACTTGTATCCACGCCAGCTTTCGGGTGGCCAACAGCAGCTGGTTGGTGTCGCTCGCGCAGTCATCGCGCGACCGTCACTCCTACTGGCCGACGAACCGACAGGCAACCTGCATTCCTCACAGGCCCGCGAGATCATGGACCTGTTCCGCCAGTTGAATCAGGCGGGAACCACGATCATCCAGGTCACTCACTCTGAAGAGAATGCCGCAGTCGGCAATCGCGTGATCACGTTGCGCGACGGCTGGGTGGTGGAAGACAGGACCAACTAGCCTGCAGGGGCCGGAGGCCTGAGCCAGATATGGTGCATCACATTCGTCACCTGCTGGCGTTGGGCGCCGTCGTTGGTGGCGCGGCGATGTCGTCGCCCCGGTTAGCGCCAGCCTCACTGGCACCGAACTGCGGACGCGAAATTGCGAATCTTGGCGCACTCGCGGGTGTGCCAATGATCCTCCTCGGCGAGCTCCACGGACTCGAAGCCGTTCCGGAATTCGCCATCACCCTGGCGTGTCGTCTGGCTGCGAGTGGTAAGCCGGTGGTGCTGGCACTCGAGATCCCGAGGCAGGAACAGGCTCGGATCGATGCCTTCCTCGCATCGAAGGGCGGGCCGCCTAACGAGCAGGCGCTCCTCGAGGGCGCGTTCTGGCGTCGCGAGTTCCAGGACGGGCGCTCGAGCCGCGCCAGGCTGGCCTTGCTGGACGTTGCGCGCTTACTCCGCGCTGAGGGCGTTCCGCTACGCGTCGTCGCCGTGGACGACGCCTCCGTTCCTGGTCCGGCGCGTGATCAGGCGATGGCGTCAGGACTCCTTGCTGCGCGAAAACCCGGGGAGACCGCATTGCTGCTCGTAGGCGACCTGCACGCCCGCACCAGGCCGGGGGCGCCATGGAACCCCAATATCGTGTGGGCCGGGGTGCAACTACGCGCGAAGGAGCCGAAGCTCGTGTCCCTCGTCAATCGCTACGGTTCCGGTAAGGCGTGGATCTGTCTCGGTAGTGCGCCGAGCGATTGCGGGATCAAGGATACCAGGGGCCGTGGCACCGCACCGGATTTCCGGATTGAACGCTTCGCCGCTACGGATTCCATCGGCTTCGACGGAGTGTTCGAGACTGGGCCCGCGACTGCTTCCGGGCCTGCGCGTGAGCGTCGTTAGGGACGAGAAGTCGGGTAGACGGGTAGACGGGTAGACGGGTAGACGGGTAGACGGGTAGACGGGTAGACGGGCAGACTGGCAGAGGGGCAGACCGCGCTGCGGAGGGTTGGACGCCAAACGCCGGCGAGCACGGGTCTTTGGTCGCCTTGGCGATTTGCGATTGCGTCTCGCGATGCTCCTGAATCGGCCCGTCCCGATCTCCCGCGCCTGCCGGTGGAGTGCGCACTAAGCTGATCTCCCGTCAATCAGGAGTCCCGATGCAATTGAATCGTGTTCGTGATCTGATGAAAATCGCTGCCGTCATCATCGTCCCAACGGCCTCCACTCCGTGCGTGGCGTTTGCCCAGGACGGCGCACAGGAATTTCGTGCGGCACTCATCGCCGACCTGCAGGCCATGCGTGACAAGTTCATCGGCCTTGCCGAAGCGTTCCCACAGGACAAGTACAGCTGGCGACCGATGGCCGGTGTGCGATCGGTGAGCGAAGTGCTGATGCTGGCGGCATTCGAGGGATACAATTTCATCCCGGGTTCTTTTGGCGGTCAGCGGGCGAACCTTGGCACTCCGCAGGAAACCGGGGCGCTGCGCACTCTCAGCGACAAGGCCGAGGTCGTCGAGCATGTGAAAAAGGGATTCGCGCACGCGCAGCAGCAACTGGAGACGATCGACGCAGCAACGCTCACTGCTTCGCGCACGCTGTTCGGCACCCAGCGCACCGCCCCGAACATTGCGCTCTTCGTGTTCGGTGACATGCACGAACACCTGGGTCAGCTGATCGCATACGCACGCTCGAACCAGATCGTGCCGCCCTGGAGTCGGGCGGGGTGAGGAAGGGTGCGAAGGGTGCATAGGGTGCTAAGGGTGCAAAAGCGCACCCTATGCGCCCTCCGCACCCTTCGCACCCTGCTTGTTGATATCCCTGACCTCCAGGATACGCTTCGGATACCCACGGAGCGCCAGCTCGATCATCGCCCGCCCCACCGTCTCGTTCGTCGTCACGAGGTTAGGCGTTAGGCGCCGGAGGACCGGATAGACGGGCGCCATCACCCTGTAGAAGACGCTGTAGACACGCGTCTTCGATTTGATTCCACCGAGCGGCTGGATGTACCCTGGCCGCAGCATGTAAGCCCTGAGGGGGAGTTGAAGGAGAGCATTTTCGGTCCTCCCCTTTACGCGCGCCCACATCACCCTTCCCTTCTCGCTGCTGTCGGTCCCCTGACCGGAGACATAACAGAAGGTCATGCCGGGAGTCACCTCTGCCATGGCCCGGCCGGCCGCCAGCGTAAGGTCGAACGTCAGGCGTGAGTACTCTTCCTCGCCCTTTCCCACTGCCGAGACGCCCAGGCAGAAGAAGCAGGCGTCCGCACCGTGAAAGTCCTCGAGGGCATCGCGGAAATCGAGAAAATCGGTTCGAATCAGCTCGCGAAGCTTGGGATGCGACCTGCCTGACGACGATCGCTGGACCGCCCACACTTCGTCCACGCGATCGTCACGCAGACATTCGTGCAGTACGCCCGCGCCGACCATACCGGTCGCGCCGAAGAGTACAACTTTCACGGAAGACGAAATCGCGACACGAACGCCCAGACTTCGTCTGCGGCACGAATGAGCCGGGTCTGTGGCCCCGAAATAGCTTCGCCTCCCGGTGGTGGCGATTCCCCTGGCCATCCGTGGCCAGCGCCGGTCAGTTTCCAATGCGCGACTTCAGCATCACCACGACACCCCTTCCAGACAAGCAGGATCGCGGTCTGCCCCGGTCCCTGCTTCACCGTGAGGGTATCGGCCCGGGTCGAGCATGCATTTGCAGCGATCCATCGGTCGAGTCCCGCCCGCGCCGGTTGGTGAAGGACGCGGTTGTCGGTGCCGGGAAACGGCGGCCCCAATCCACCCGCATAAACTGCGCGGGGGTCGTCCACACTGTGGATCTGCATGACGGGCACGGAGCGTGTCGGCGCAAACGTGCGCAGGTCGAGTGAGCCGGCGACGGCGACGACCGCGGCGACCAGTCCGGAACGTTCGGCGGCGAAGCGATGCGCGAGAATGGCTCCGTTCGAATGGCCCGTTGCGTATACGCGGTTCCGGTCGATGCCAATGCGCTGTTCGAGGTCGCCGAGTAATGTCGCGACGAAACCCATGTCGTTCACCGCGTTCGCCAGCGCATATCCACAGCACCCGTCGCCCGCGTTCCAGGTCAGGAGACGATTTGGCAGGACACCGGTTCCGTTGGGATACACGACCACGAACCTTTCGCGATCCGCCACGCGATCGAGTTCCGCGTATCGCTGAAATCCGGAGGCGTTGCCGCCCCCGCCGTGGAACGCGACGACCACCGGAAGTGGCGTCGAGGTGACTCCGGGAGGGACGTGAACGATGTACGAACGACGCCGTCCGCCGTGCCGGATGGTGAACTCATGGTTCCCACTCGTTAGGCTCCGCTGTTCGCTACGGCGCTGCGGTGAACACGCCTGAATCGGCAGGATCAGGGAGAGCAAGCCAAGCTCGACCGGATGCGTCCATCGAGACCGCCATGTGAACGCCACGAAACCCGCGGCTGCGGCGTACACGACAAGGAGAATGAACCCGCTCAGGACGCCTCCTCCGCAATGATCGCGGTCAAGGTAGGGTGATTCCGCGCGCAACGGGAGTTGTCAGGAGCCATCCCCGGCGCGAGCGTATGCGCAGTTCGCCAACAGACCCTCATCGCAGCCCAATGAGATTCATGAGCGCCCGACTCGGTTTCGTCGTCGTCCTCGCGGCTCTGGTCGCCACCTCGTCGTCCACTTTGCACGCGCAGTCAGGCAGGATGACCGCCGCCGAATACGATCGGGCGGTAAACCTCCTGGGGCCCAACCTGACAGGGCTGATGATCGGCGGGACGGTGACGGCGAACTGGCTCCCCGATGGTCGATTCTGGTATCGTGCGCAAACGGCGTCGGGAAATGAATTCCGTCTGGTGTCGCCAGGCGCGAAGCGCATCGCCCCTGCCTTCAACCATCAACGACTGGCGAACAGCCTGAGCACCGTCGCCGGGGCTGCCGTCAATGCGATGCAGCTTCCGTTTCAGCAGATCGACTTCACGACGCGCATGGACAGCGTGTCGTTCGATCTCGGGCAACGCCGGTACCGGTGCGACGTGGGAGGCAACGGATGCGTCGCGGCTGGTTCGGCAACGGGGAGTACCGGTGGCCGAGCCGGGCGCGGGGGTGGCGGCGGGACCGGCGCGGGTCGAGGAAACACGGGACCATCGATGGTCCTGTCGCCGGATGGAAAGAGAGGCGCATTCATCCGCAACTGGAATTTGTGGGTGCGGGATATTGCCTCGGGTCAGGAGCGCGCACTCACCACGGACGGCGTGAAGGACTTCGGTTACGCCACTGACAATGCCGGTTGGCGCACGTCGGACCGCGCGATCCTGCTCTGGTCGCCCGATTCGAAGAAGATCGCGACGCAACAGCAGGACGAGCGCACGGTTGGCGAGATGCACATGCTCACCACGGCCGTCGGGCGTCCCGCGCTGCGAACATGGAAGTACCCGCTGCCCGGCGACAGCGTCGTCGCGATGATCCACCGCGTGATCATCGAGGTCGAGACCGGCAGGGTCGTCAGGCTGCAGCTGCCGCCGGAGTATCATCGCGCCACGTTAGGCGATGACATCAGCATGAACGACTACAAGTGGAGCCCGGACGCTTCACACCTGGCGCTGGTGTCCACACCACGCGACCACAAGGCGGCCACGCTGCGCGTGGCCGACGCCAGCACCGGTGCGGTTCGCACGGTGATGACGGAAAGCGTGAACACCCACTTCGAGTCGCGCACGGGATGGCGCGTGTTGTGGGCGACGAACGAGGTGGTCTGGTATTCGCAGCGCGACGACTGGGGCCAGCTCTATCTGTATGACCTGAACTCCGGCGCCCTGAAGAACAGGATCACTACCGGCGAGGGACCGGTCACCGACATCGCGCGCATCGATGAAAGGACGCGGACGATCTGGTACGGCGCAAACGGTCGCCAACCGGGCCAGGATCCCTATTTCCGGCACTACTACCGCATCGGACTGGATGGGAAGAACGTGGTGCCGCTCACGCCTGACGACGGCACGCACGATATCCAGATCTCACCCGACGGCAAGTACCTGGTCGACACATACTCCCGCCCGGACGTTCCGCCTACGATCGCGGTGCGTGATGCGAGCGGCAAACTCGTTATGCCGCTGGAAAAGGGGGACATCGGACCACTGGTCGCGGCCGGCTGGAAGCCGCCGATCCCGATCACGGTCAAGGCTGCTGACGGCAAGACTGATCTTTACGGCCTGCTCTTTCGTCCGACCGACTTCGACTCCACCAAAAAGTATCCGATCATCAACCACGCCTATCCGGGTCCGCAGAGTGGGAGTGTGGGAGGCCGGACATTCGCCGCGGCCCGCGGTGACCGCCAGGCGCTCGCTGAACTCGGCTTCGTCGTTGTATCCATGGATGGCCGCGGTACACCGGGTCGTTCGAAGTCGTTTCACGACGCGTATTACGGCGCCATGGGTCGCGACAACACGATCCCGGACCAGGTAGCCGGGATGAAAGATCTCGCGCGCCGCTACCCTTGGATCGACATCGACAAGGCCGCGATGTGGGGTCACTCGGGCGGTGGATTCATTACCGCCGACGCGATGTTCCGATTCCCTGACTTCTTCAAGGTCGGCATCGCCGAATCGGGCAATCATGACCAGCGCAACTACGAGGATGACTGGGGTGAGCGATATCAGGGCCTGCTCGTCAGGAATCCGGACGGCACGGACAACTATGCGCCTGAGGCCAACCAGCTCCAGGCAAAAAACCTGAAGGGGAAGCTGCTGCTGGCTCACGGCACGCTCGACAACAACGTCCCGCCGGGGAACACCGAGCTGGTGGTCGATGCACTCATCAAGGCGAACAAGGACTTCGACCTGCTGATGATACCTAACGCGGGGCACGGGTACGGAACCGCCGGTAATTACATGATGCGGCGACGGTGGGACTACTTCGTGCGCTGGTTGCTGGATAAGGAGCCGCCGGCAGGGTACGAGATTCGTACCGGTGGGCGGGTGGGGGGACCGGCGCAATAAACGAGCGAGCTGCGACCAGCGAGTAGCTGCGATCAGCAATCAGCGGCCAGAGGGCTGATCTCCGGTCGCTAATCGCTGCAGTTTCATGACCGTTGCCCAGTTGCGGACCGTGACGCCGTCGCCTAACGCCTTGCCGACGGCCAGCGACGCCTTGCTCTCGAGCAGGCCGTTGGGGCACCAGACGTAGACGACCGACGGCCCAAGGGCAACCGCTTCCGGCTTCCATGACTGCGCGGCAACCGGCTTCACGAGTGCCATGCCGCCAGGATCGGTCACGAAGGCGGCAAAGAGCCTGGTATTGTCGGTGGCGACCTTCAGCAGCAGGTTCGCGTCGACGGTCGCTTGCAGCTCCGCCGCGGACCGCAATGTAAAGCGAGACGAAATTCCCGTCTTCTTCACCAGCGCAGCACGCAATTCCTCCGCGGCGGTTTTCTTCAGCGCACGTTGCGACGTGAAGACCGCGTTACCGCTGTTGAGCAGCGTGCGGACGTCGCCGTAGCCGAGTGATTCGATGGCGGCGCGAAGGTCGGCCATCGCCACACGCTTTGCCTTGCCGACATTGATTCCGCGCAGCAGGGCCACGTACGTGGGCACGAGTCAGCGAGCGGGGGATGATCAGGCTTCGGACGGAGTCCGTAACGTCACCGATTACCTAACGCGGACACCCCACCGCCACACTCGTCGCCTGACCGGCACGAAACGTCTCCAGATACGCGCCAATCGAACACAACGGCGTCATGCTGAATCCCAGGCGGCGCAGGGAGTAGGGGCGAATGAAGATGCTTTCTTCCGAGATCGGCAGGGTGGACACGTTCTCGTAAAACGCGGGCGCCTTTCCCTCGCGGAACAGGTACTGCTCCACGTTCGAGACGTAAAACGCACTCACGACACCGCCGCGGTCCTTCAGCCACGAGCCTATCGCGCGTATCGCCTTGGGACCGGCGAAGTCACCCGACACCGGCACGATCAGGTTCTTCATGTGCAGATCCTTCACGTAGGCGAAGTTCTCCTCGCTGGAGAGAAAGCTCCGCGGACTGCCGGAATCGTCGTTGGAATATCCGGTGAGGTCAGCGAACGTCACGGTGTTGCCACCACCGCCGCCACCACCTCCCCCCGACCCCGACCTCGTGGTGATGGTCGGCCCATGCATGAAGAACGCATCGAACACCCACTTGAGCTGCTCCGCCTCTTCCGGTGTCAGCCGGAATCCGTGTGTCTTTGTCAGCCGATCGATGATCTTCGTGTAGTTCGTCTTCCACATCGTGGTGTCCGACGGCACGTTCCAGTACGACTCCCAGATTTTCTGGATGGCCGTCGACGTGTCGATCCCCGCCGGGCGGGGCTTCGAAAACAGGAGAGAAATGAAGTCGGCCCGATCGTTGGCCATCTCGAAAATCGCCTTGAACATCAGGTGCTGCATCACCGCCTGGCGCCGGATGTCCACGATGAACGCCATCTTCGGACGGATGGCGGCCATGTACGTCAGGTTCTGCTCGGGCCCGACACCCATGTACACGTTGCCGCGGATACCCCGGTCGCGGATCATCGTGAACAGCTGGCCGATCTCCCGCTCGTTCGACGTGAAGTTGTCCTGGATCTGGAAGTAGCCACCCGGCTCCGAGATCGAGTCGACGAGCGCCCAGAACTCGGCGTCGCTCAGCCGGTCGGGGAGGCGTGCCGCGTTCTGCGCGGTAACGACCGTCGACGTCGCGCCCGAGAAAACGAGGGCGAACAGGAGCGCGTGTACCACGTTACGAGCGTGATGCCTGACCATGCGTCGAGCCTCCAGGGAGGAGCCTAACGAAGAATGTATTCCACCGTCGAAACCACCCGTACGATCTTCGAGACCTGACTGCCTTCGGCAATTCCCTGTGCCTGGTCGCGCGGCAGGATCTCGAACACACCCTGATTGGCGCGGCGGATTCCGGCGAGCCTGCTCCGTGAATCCGACGCAAACTGCTCCGCTCCTTCACGGGCTCGCGCTGTCGCCTCGGCAATCATCGCCGGCTTGAGCTCGTTCAGTCCCCGGAAAATGAACGTCGGTCCACCTCCGGCATATTCGACGCCTGACGACAAAACGACACCTGCGTTCACGAGCTCACCGACCCGCTGGCTGGCCGCGTGAACGCGCGCCGGCGAGTCCGATCGTACCACAACAACCTGACGGATGATATACCGGTTGCTCGACATTCCGGGCTGCCGGAACTCATTCGCCAATGCGTCGACCACCCCGAAATCCTGCAAGGTCACCTGGCTCGTGTCGATCTGGTGGCGGTTCAGGAATGAAAAGATCTCGGCCACGTGCGCCTGCAATCGCGATTGCGCCCGCGACAAGTCGTTGTCAGCCACCACCAACCGCAACGGCCAGATCGCGAGGTCGGCCGTGACCTCTCGCTCCGAAATCCCTTTTACCGTCACAAACCGATCACCCAGTCGCGACCGCGCGACACCATTTCCCGCCGCCCAGCCACCAACCGCAAGCCCCAACGCCACTACCAGGACACGCACCAACCACTGGTCCTTCACAATTCCTCCCGTTCGTCACGATTCCGGGGAGGTCTTCCGTGCCTACCACGGATCCCCCGCGGACAGGCAGATTACCCCGGAGTCCGACAAGCGATCACGGGACAGGCATGTCTACGTACTTGAAAACGACCGACAGCTATCAGACAGGCGCTCGAACCATGCCGCGCGAGTATTACGCGTCACACGAGGTCTTCGCTCGCGAGCAGGAGCAGGTCTTTGCCCGTCATTGGATCTGCGTCGGACGGGCGCGGGATTTCATGGAACCTGGTTCGTACCGGCTCGCCGACGTCGCCGGCGAAAGCCTCATCGTCGTTCGTGACCGCGCCGGTGAAATCCGAGCTCACTATAACGTCTGCCGGCATCGCGGGACCCGGTTGTGCACGGGAGTTTCAGGAACGCTTTCCGAAACCATACAGTGCCCATACCACGCCTGGACGTATCGCCTGGACGGGCGGTTGATCGGCGCGCCGCACATGACGGGCACGCCGGACTTTTCGATCGCCGACTATCCGCTCCACTCGGCGGCCGTCGCGCTGTGGGAAGGCTTCGTCTTCGTCAACCTGGGCTCCAATCCGGAGCCGTTACCAACCGCCTTCGCGCCGGTGTGGGAGCGGTTCACCCGTTACAACCTGCCGTCGCTGGCGTCGGTCCGGCGGATCGAATATCCGGTTCGCGCGAACTGGAAGCTGATCATGCAGAACTACTCCGAGTGCCTGCACTGCCCAACCATTCACCCGGAATTGACGCAGAAACTTCCCTACACGAGCGGGGCCAACGACCTCACCGAGGGCGCGTTCCTTGGCGGGTACATGGAAATCAAGGCGCCGAACGAAAGCGCCACGATGAGCGGACGAGCCTGTGCCATACCGTTAGGCAGCCTGCCTGACGAGGACCGCACGCGGGCGTTTTACTACACGCTCTTCCCGACGATGATGCTGAGTCTCCATCCTGATTACGCCGTGTACTACACGGTCACGCCGCGATCGGCGACGGAGAGCCTCGTCACGTGTGACTGGATGGTGCATCCCGACGCCCCGGAAAAGCCTGGCTACAACATCGCCGACGCCGAGGAGTTCTGGGATCGCACGAACCGGCAGGACTGGCACATCTGCGAGCAGAGCCAGATGGGCGTCATGTCGCGTGTCTACAGACCAGGCCCGTATTCACCGCGCGAGAGTGTGCCGGCCGCTTGGGATCGCGAATATTTGCGGGTCATGGCGGGGTGAAACAACGCTGCGTGCTGATTGCTGATTGCTACTGCTGAATGCAACGTGCTGGGGCTGGTGCCGACTAACTGCCAGCACCAGCAACAGCACCAGCACCACGCGCCAGCAAGCAGCATGAAGCAGCAGCAATCAGCAATCAGCACGCAGCCGAAGTTGGTTCAGCTCCCAACTCCCCTTGCCACGATGATGGACACATTGTCCGTCCCGCCGCCGTTGAGCGCATCGGCGAGCAGCGTTTCCGTCATCGTCCGGGCATCGACCGCCATCGCCAGCACCTCTTCGATCCGTTCGTTCGTGACATGTTTCGTGAGGCCGTCGGTGCAGAGCATCAGGCTGTCCCCGGGCTCCAGGTCGATGAGCCCAACCGACGGTGTCATCTCGCTGCCGCCGACCGCACTCGCCAGCGTTTCGGCGGTGCGGAACTTCATGGCCTGGTCTTCGGACCATGCGCCGGCTGACACCATGTATTCACCGAACGTCTGGTCGCGGGTCATGGCCTGTACCCGCCCGCGCCGCCGCACATAGGCGCGACTGTCGCCGACGTGGATCAGGTACGCGCGGGGCCAGATCAGCAGCACCATCGTCAGCGTGGTCGCCGGCGCTTTCACGTTAGGCGAGGAGACCTCCGACAGCAGCTCCCTGTGGACCTCCAGCACGGTGTTCTCGAGGGCGCCGAGCAATTCATGTTCGCGATCGGTGTCGAGCTCATTGAAGCACACCGCCGCGCTCCCGACGTACGACAGGACCGCCGCCGCCGTGCGCTCGCTGGCCACGTCCCCATCGGGACCGCCACCGACGCCGTCGGCCACGGCCAGGAGGTGGGCCGTGTTCGTGCCGATCCGGTTGATCAGCGCATCGGGAGACAGGCTCCCCCACCGGATATCGACCGTTCGATTGATGTCCGCGACGACGAAGTGATCTTCGTTTGTTGGCCGGACCTTTCCCTTGTCGGTGAGGCCGAATGCGTCGATGCTGATCGGTGCCGCGATGGTTGTCATCGTCAGGCCCCCGTCTTCTGCAACGTCGCGTCGGCCAGCCACTGGAACGTCTCTTCCACGCCGGTCCCGCTCTTGGCGCTGGTGCGCAACACATGCAGGCCGCGCGCGGAAACCGCGTCCTCGTCGGCCTGCGTGAGTTGCCACTCGTCGGTCAGGTCTGCCTTGTTGAACGCAAAGGCGCAGGGGATCTCGCCGACCTGGCTGGTGATGGATTCACGGATATCGAACGCCTGGTCGAAAGTGTCGCGCCGCGTGCCGTCGACAACGAAGATCAGGCCATGCGCGCCGCGCACATAACTCGGGTTCACGTCATGGTTGCCGTCGCGACCCTCCAGGTCCCACAGCAACAGGGTGACCGGTTCGCCGCGCACGTTGACCTCCTTGCGGTCGATCTTCACGCCAACCGTCGAGAGGTATCTCGGCGAAAAGATCGAATGCACGTAGCGCTGTACGAGGCAAGTCTTTCCTGTCGCGAACATTCCGACCATACAGATTTTTTTCTGGAGCATCACCGTCCTCTTGTCATGCGCGATCGGGTGGACACGTCGATGTCGAATGAAACGCTGCGGTTGATTCTCGCTTGCATCGCGCTATCGGCGGCAGACAGCGGACGAGACGTGGCCAGTGGTTCACCGCGCACGAAATCCGGACGGACGCCAAGTGCCGCGAAGATCGCAGTTACGTGATCAACCCGCCACTGGGCCAGGGCCTGGTTGGCTTCCATGGTCCCGGTGGGGTCGGTGCGACCGATAATGGTAAGCGTGAGTTCACCGGCGTGAGCGCCGACACTGTCGGCGAGGAGCTTGACCTGGATGGCGACAGCGCGGGCGCGGGCCCTCTCGCCCAGGTTTGCCTCCGCGGCTCCCGGAGCAAAAAGGACGCGCTCGTCGACGATGGCTAGTCGAATCGAGTCGAGATGAGGCGGGAGGATCACGCGTGAATCGGAAACGATGACGTCCGAAACACCGGGCGGCAAACCCCGCTGCCGCATCATCCCAAGCGAGGAAAGGGGAAGGTCCCCTGACACCGTCAGCGTATCGCTACGCAGCGACAGGGGAGTTGTGGCCGGCAGCGCCCACTGTTGCCGGGCCCGCGTCACAACGACTCCACTGTCGAGCGACATGTACGGCTCCCATCGCCCCTTCAGCGCCCGCGGAAGCAATCCAGCGCCGGCCAACACGACTTGTGGCTCGCGCGCTGCTGGATCCCGTAGTCCTGTAATCACCCAGCCGAGCCAGCCGCGCCGGGCGTTCATGACAACGAGTCCGGGTTCGTTCTCGAGCGCCGCGACAGCCCTGTCGAATCGCGTATTTGCGCGAATCAGGACGACCAGAAGTGCTCCTGCGGCGATAGCCAGCGGTATGACCCAGCGCATCCACAGGTACTCGCCCCGGCCCTGGGCGTCAGTGTCCACAACCGTCTCGAGGCACTCTTCCAGCAGTGGATGGACGGTCTGCAACGGCGCCGTGTCGCCGGAGAATTCGGCCAGCGGTGCCGCAAACTGCAGGTGAATGGTTTCGAGCGTGTCCTGCTGCTTTCGGAGAACCTCTTCCGGTGCTTGTCCGCGAATGATCAGCGCCAGGAGCGCCATCGGTCCTGCTTCGACCTGCACCGTGTGATCGCCAACGGAAAACGTGCGTAACGTCGCCCCCTCGCCGGGACGGAACGAGTCCCGCACGAAGTCCTGAATGGCGGTCAGCATTCCGGAGATGAGATCCGCGTCAGGCGATTTCAGGCCGGGGGCTGTCGCGTGCGCGATCAGGAGTCCTGTTTCGGCATGAATGAGGAATGCCTGCTCGACGCGATACACCAGCGCGTGCTTGATGACGACCTGCGCATAGGGCACGCCGGTCCGCCACGATTCGATACGCCACTTGATGCCGCGCGCCGACAGGGAGTGCTCAACGGCGCTGTTGATCGACCTGACGAGCGCCGCCATCGTCTCCGCGATTGCCTTGCGTATCGCCGGCCCGAGAATCGGGAAGATCGCCGTGGCGATTTCGCGCGGGTTCCGGCGAATGGATTCGCGAAGCGCCGTCTCAACCGTGGGGGCGAGGGCGCGTCCTATCTGTCGATCGCGCTTCCCGCGAAGGACAATCGCCTCGGGGAGGTGTTCGGCGAGATCAGCAGCCGACACGTGCCGATCGCGGAGCTCGGTCGCAAGCTCCTCGAGTCGATTCTGCTCGGGGCCGACCAGCAGGTGTCGCAGGGCGGCAAATTCAGCGCCGCCGCCGTTGCGGCCACCCTTGTCCTGTTTCGGTGGCTCGGACGTCGTCGCGGGTTCGTCCGCCACAGGTCAGTCCTTCGACTTCTGCTTCGCCGCGTTGTATCCGTTACTCGTCAGGCGACTCACGAAATCCGTCAAGCCTGACGCGAGCGCCGACGTATCGAGCTTCTCGCTCTGCAGCTTGCTCGAGACCTGGTCCAGTTGGCTCGAGAGCCGTTCCGCGGTGCGGGTGAGATCCGCCGATTGCTGTGCGCTCTGGCGGACGAGGTGGTCGCGCAGTTCGGCGTCGGCTTGTGAGGCGGCTTCTTCGAGTGCCTGGTGCCGGCGTTCGAGACTCTTCACCAGTTCACGCATGTCGGCCGAGAGCGCCTTCAGGTCATCGGCGCGCCTGGTCCGCTCGGTCGCCAGGTGATCATTGAGTTGCGTAATACCCTGCTTCAGCGCTTCGTCGAGGTTCGTGAGTTCACGCGTGAACTCGGCGCGTATCGACGCCTGCTCCTGCTGCATGCGGGACTCGAGACCCTGAAGTCTGGCGTCGACCATGCGCATCTGGCCGCCAAACAGGATGTCGCGAACCTGGTCGAGACTTTCCGGCGGGGGAGAAGAAACGGGCGCCGGTCCGTTAGACGACGGCGCCTGGTCGGCGATGATAGTCATGGGCACAAGCTCGATGCTGAGTAGGCTCAGAACCTACTGCAACTTTCGTCCCCCGGCCAATAACGGTGATGGCTGCACCGTTAACACCGCTAAGTGTAAGCGGACTCTACAGATATGCCATCCAGGGTGACCGCTTCTGCTCCTTTAATCCGGCGTACCATCGACAGGCGAAGTACAACAGGACCACAACGATCAGCCAGACGAGATACAGTTGCCAAAGGCTCCACATGTAGCCTGCAGGCGCACGACCTGTGCCCATCGGATGATTCTCGAACAGCCAGGGCACGATCGTGCCCATGCGAATCTGCGAGACCATGAGCGCGATAACGTGAATGAGCGGGATATGCAGCACGTAGTAGAAAAACGGCACCTTGCCGAACACCGTCATCCATCGCGCCACGGGACCTCGAGCCGTTTCCAGCAAGGGGATGAGGGCAATCGTCGGCCCCAGCGTCATCAGGAGGAACAGCAGGGACGCCGGGTACTTGCTGGTATTCAGGAACGACAGCACCGCGGGGAGCTGCGGGCCGTCGGCGCCAGGCTGGGGTGCCGACCACGGATTGGGATCGCCGTAGAGGTTGAAGCCGCGCAGCACCAGGAACAGGGCGATGGCGCCCAGCCCGATCGTTAGGCACAGCTGGTCCCGCCTTGCCGCCGGCTGCGTGATGATGGTGCCGAATGCGTATCCGGCGGCCATCACGCCGATCCACGGAATCAGCGTGTACAGGACGACCAGGTTGGGCCCATCAGGCGTGAGCTGGACCGACGGCGCGAAGAACCCCACGTAGCCGAGCTTCCAGAGCACCCCTCGTGCGTCGTTGCCGAGCGATTCGGCAATACCACCCACCGCCCCGTCGAGCAGGTTGTGGCCGAAGATGATCACGAGCCCGAGTGCGGCGACGACGCGCAGCGGAAGCTTGACGAGTCCGGCCATGATGATCATGCACCAGCCGATCACCCAGATCACGCCGGCGAGCATGTATTGGCGATACTCGAAATTGAACGTCCAGGACAGCCTGATGATGGTCAGCTCGAGCACGACCAGCAACAGGCCGCGCGTGAGCAGGAAACGCGACAGGTCCTTGTGCTTTCGGCCGTACAGAAATGCCGACGTGCCGGCGAGGAAGATGAACGCCGGGGCGCAGAAGTGCGTGATCCAGCGCGTGAAGAAGATGGCGGGCGACGCGCCGCCGGCAGGAATACCGGCGAATACCCGGACGTGATCAATCGCCATCAACACCATCACGACGCCCCGGATGATGTCGATCGAGGCGATGCGTCCCGGGGCAGCCGTCGCCGGATACGCAGTGAGCGGTTGTTGGCGCTCTTCGAGTATCGTTGCGGTAGTCACGCCCCTAACGTGACTTCTCCCTGACACACGGTCAATGGCGGGTGGGGCCAGCGGCGCGTACGCGTCCGCCAGCGGCGCACCAGCGAAGAGTCCAAATTGCAGCAAGTGGGTGCGGAGTTCAGGTACTTCGCCATTTTGCATTCTGCATTCTGCGTTCTGCCTTTCTTTATTTCATTGCCTCTCTTTCCCGAGACCCACGTTTCGCAAGTCGTTGCTCTTTCCAGCAACGACTCCTCGGCACGCGCCCGGGCTGTCGACTTGGTCGTCGCCGCCTATCGGACGCCCGTGATCGCGGTGTTGCGCAAGCAGTGGTCGCTCGAAATGGAGGACGCCGAAGACCTGGCACACGACTTCTTCGCCCACGCACTCGAGCGCGAATGGCTCGTACGGTACGACCGCGAGAAGGGACGGTTCAGGACGTTCCTGCGCCGGTGCCTGCAGGATTTCGCGAGCACGCAGTACGAGTCGTCCCGCCGGCTCAAGCGCGGCGGCCACCTCACCGCGGTAAGCCTCGACCACGCCGGAAACATGTCAACGGCCGCCGAAGTCGACCGGCT
>Ga0079215_10000051_pt1 | contig 18478 bp, 12 predicted proteins | sample NCControl_FD_77004 | JGI IMG/M metagenome (GOLD analysis project Ga0079215, IMG submission 77004) | Agricultural soil microbial communities from Utah to study Nitrogen management - NC Control | ecosystem: Environmental > Terrestrial > Soil > Agricultural land | place: USA: Utah | collected...
CGGTCAGCGCGCAGAACCTGGGGATCACCGAGATGGCGGAGATGGTCCGCCGCGACCTCCAGTCCCTCGGCTTCAAGGAAGCGGAGCTGGTCACGACGAACGGCCACCCCGGCGTCTGGGGCTACTACGATGCCGGCGCCGAGAAGACGCTCGCTGTCTACATGATGTACGATGTGCAGCCGGTGGAACCGACCGGCTGGTCCGTGAACGCGTTTGACGGGGCGATCGTCGATCGCCCGCTGGGCAAGGTGCTCATGGCGCGTGGTGCCACGAACCAGAAGGCGCCCGAGCGCGCGTTCCTCAACGCGCTGGAAGCAATTATCAAATCGCAGGGAAAGCTCCCGGTGAACCTGATGATCGTCGCGGAAGGCGAAGAGGAACTGGGTTCGCCGAACTTTCCGCAGATCATCGACAAGTACGAGGATCGGCTGAAAACCGCATCCGGTGTGTTCTTCCCGTTCAACAGCCAGGAACCTGACGGCGACGTCAGCGTGTTCCTCGGCGTGAAGGGCATCGTGTCGTTCGAGCTCGAGGCGAAGGGCGGCGACCATGGGGGCCCGACCCGCTCCGAGATTCACGGTTCGTACAAGGTCATTACTGATTCGCCGGTCCTGCGACTGGCCCACGCGATCGCAAGCCTGACGACGCCTGACGGGAATACCATCCTCGTGCCTCGGTACTACGACGCCATTCGCCCGCCGTCGGACGAGGAGATGCAGCTCACCAACGGCATGCTGCCGCAGTGGATCGCGCAGGACAGCCTCGCCCGGGCAGGGCTCGGGGTGCGTCAGTGGGCAGGTGGAATCAGTGCCCGCGATGCGCTGATCGAATACCTGTTCAACACGACCATGAACGTCGATGGGATGTGGGCCGGCTATACCGGGCCCGGCATGAAGACGATCCTGCCACATATCGCGACAGCGAAAATGGATTCGCGACTGGTGCCCGATCAGGACCCCGATACCGCGCTGGCGCTCATCCGCGCGCACCTGGACGCGAAGGGATTCACCGATGTCCTGATCCGGAAGCTGAGCGGTTATCCGCCGGCGCAATCATCGGTGAGCGCGCCGCTCGTTCGCGCCGCGATCGGCACGTACCACAAGTACGGCTTTCCGCCGAGTGTGGCGCCGCGACTGGCCGGGAGCGCGCCATACTACGTGTTCACCAAGCGGTTGAACCTGCCGATGATCGCCGGCGGCATCGGGCACGGATCCGGCGCGCACGGTCCGGACGAATACATGGTCATCGAGCCGAAGGCGGGATCGAACGTCGCAGGGCTCGCGGCTATTGAGAAATTCTACGTCGACCTGTTGTACGCGCTGGCTGAAGCTCGTTAAGAAAGCGGATGTGGGAGGTGGGATGTGGGAGGACCCGATGGCCGAGCAAATCAGATCGATCGGCGTTTGAATTTTCCCATCCCACGTCCCACATCCACTTACCTACTGCGCCGGCCTGGAAGCTTTCGCGGCCAGCAGGTTAACAAAGAGCCGTGCCGCTCCCGGAACCCCGTTAGGCAGCTGGCGGAAAAAAGCCAGCGTGGTATAGACATAGGTCCCGCGCCCAAGGGGCGCCACCAGCAGCGCTCCTCGACTGGGCTGCTCGCCGGGATCGTTCATTGCCAGCACGGGCGTATACGCGGGGTCAAAGGTGCGCGGCATGTACAGGGACCGATCCTGGATCCACCCCTCGAAGTCGCGGGTGGTGATCCGGTTCGGCGATCGTAGCACGGCCGCATCAGTATCGAGGATCGTGACCGGCGCGTTTTCGTTCGTGACCCGGTCGTGCGGGCGGTTGATCGTGATCGGGTACGGCATGATGCCAGGCTGCTGCATCTCATACTGGCCATACTGTACAACGAGCGTGCCACCGGCGCGGGCGTAGTCGAGCAGCCGGGCGTTGTTGGCCACGAGGGCCGGCTGCGTTTCGTAGGCGCGCGGACCCACGACGATCGCGGTGTACCCGGTCAGGTCCACCTGACCTAACGTGGCCGGATTGAGGCGGGTGACGGTGACGCCGAGTTGTTCGAGCGCGGGCGCGCTATTGTCGCCGACGCCCTGGATATATCCGACGCGCATGTTCGCCGTTCCCGCAACATCGACCGACTCGATCGTCAGGCGGGAAGGCCGGTACATGCGTCGCGGCGAGATGTGCTCGTAGTCGATCGTCGCGTATCCCTGCGCATACTCCTTCCCGTCCAGGGTGGCCACAGCCTCGATCACGTGGCGACCAGCGGGGAGCGTCCCGCGAACGCGGAAGGGGACGGTGCGCGCCGAACCGGCTCGAGGCAATGTCACCGAACGCGTGCTCGAATCGGTGGTCAGGCCAGTCGGAAGGCGAAGCGTGACGTCGACGGCACGTGTGGCTGTATCCGGCTGCCAGACGTGAACGCGCAGTTCACGTTCGATCGGTACTCGGGCAGGTGCGTATTCGAATTCCTGGTCCAACCGTACAGAGACTGCCGGCACGCCGGCGATTGGTCGCCTGATTTCTCCCCGCACCTGATCGGCGTAGCGATACACCACCGGTGCGGTCAATATGAACGAGGCACTGTCCACCGTAACCAGAAGCAACACGTTGGCTTCTGAACGCACTGATCCTTCGTCTGCCGTGCTGCGAAGGTTGGCGAACATCGCGCCGGAACGAGGCTGGGCGAGCCACCATGGTGCTGTCACCGCACCGGTGCGTGCAAAGGGTTGTCCGCTAAACTGCCTGACGAGGGCGCTGTCCGGCGGCACGGTTACGATTGCTGGATGACTCAGTATCGTACCGTCGATGTTCGCATTGTCGGTCACGTGTACCGGCAATCGTCCGCGGTTATACACGGTCATTGTACCTGCAACTGGCTGATCGATTGCCCAGAGCTCACGAGACGCTACCGCATCGAGCACGATACCGCTCGCTAGGCGGAGCGCATTTCCAACCCGCTCCCGCGCCACACCAATGCTCCTGCCGATGTCGCCCTCGGCAATACCACCAGGCGGGGTGCCGGTCACACCCGGCTCGGGACCTGCCAGTGCGACGCTGCCCGGAGGCCACCTGCACGGTTCGTACAGTTCGCGGGTGCAGATCCTCGACAATAGTCGCTGTATTCGCGCGAGTGCGGGAATGGACCGTTCCGGCGAGTATGCATCGAACGACCGCTGAGCTTCAGCAAATGCCGGCGGCAGCGAATCGAGCGAGGCACGGGAACCCCCATCGGTCACACGCGCGCGGAACCGGGTCCACGATGTGTCCATTCCATCGAAAATCGACTGCTCCGCCTTCGGATCCACGGGCGCCGGGACTCGCGACGCCTGGCGCTGCAGGTAGTCCAGGCGGACGCCTAACGGCTGCAACGTGCCGAACGCCTGCGACCGGTGCTGCGACCGGCTGATCGCCGCGATCTCCGCGTACGAGCGCCCGAGGACCGGATCGTATTCGCCCACATTCATCGTGAACGTCGCGCTGTCGCGGCGGAAGCTCGCGCCGCGGTAGAACTTCGACACCGTCCATGCGCCATACCCGTGCGTCGACGCACGCGGGACGCGCGCCGTGTCGCCTGACCAGTCGTATGCCTCCCGCGCGAGGATACCGGCTGCCTGGTGCTGGCCGTGGCCGTCGCGCGGCGTGCCGGTGAAGACGCTGATGATCACATGCGGCTTGAACGACCGCACGACCGTCAACACGTCGCGCAGCAGCGAATCGTGCGGCCACTGGGTAAACGCTTCCTCGGCGTTTTTGCTGAAGCCGTAGTCGTAGGCGCGCGTGAAGAACTGCTTCCCGCCATCCACGCGGCGCGCGGCAAGGAGTTCCTCGGTCCGGATGACGCCCAGTGCCTCACCCAGTTCATTGCCGATGATGTTCTGCCCGCCATCGCCGCGCGTCAGGGAGAGATACGCCGTTTCGACGTTCCGGCCACGCGAGAGCCAGGTGATGACCTGGGTATCCTCATCGTCCGGGTGCGCGCCGATGATCAACACCCGCGTCGAGACACCCAGGCCGCGCAATGCAGCGCCTAACGCCGATGCCCCACGATCCTGCGCAACGGCGGGTCGCGGCTGCACGCCCCCAATCGTGGCGCAGGCTGTTAGGAACAGGATGGCGGGCATTTGCCATCTCCCATCCTCCATCCGCCATCTCACCGACCTGCTCCCATCCTCGGCGCCCGCATCCCGGCCACGTTAGGCGCGGCCCAGGCCTCGCCGACGATGCGTGCCTGTTCGGTCTGGTGCGTCGCGAAATACCCCTCGGCCGGGCTGGCCCGCTCGGGTCGGCCCACGTAGCGGATGATGAGTGCATTCCCCGCAGACGCGCGCAGCCGGGGCGCCACGAAACTCCACGCGCCCATGTTCTTCGGCTCCTCCTGCGCCCACACGATCTCGACCACGTTCGGGTACATGTCGACGACGCGCGAGACTTCTTCATGTGGCCACGGGTACAGCTCTTCCACCCGCGCAACGGCGATATGGCCAGGCCGTCCCTCGGCCACCAGCTCGTAATACAGCTTCCCCGTTGTAAACACGAGCCGCGTGACATCATCGCGACGTGCCACGCCTGGATCGTCGATGACTCGCTTGAACCCGGCCTGCGTCAGCTCTTCGACTTTCGAGGCGGCCGCGGGAAGACGCAGCATCGACTTCGGCTGCATGAGGACGAGCGGGCGCCGCACCGGATCCTTCGCCTGACGGCGGAGGATGTGGAAGTACTGCGCCGGCGACGTGGGATAGGCGACACGCATGTTCCCTTCAGCGCACAGCTGGAGGAAGCGCTCGAGACGAGCGCTGGAATGCTCAGGACCCTGCCCTTCGTAGCCGTGCGGGAGGAGCAGCACTACTGAAGAGTCCTGCCCCCACTTGGCCGTGTCGGCGGCGATGAACTGGTCGATGATCGGCTGCGCCACGTTCACGAAGTCGCCGAACTGCGCCTCCCAGAGGACCAGCGCCTCCGGATGGGCCGTGGAATACCCGTATTCGAAGCCGAGGACTGCCATCTCCGACAACGGGCTGTTCCAGACTTCGAAGCGGCCGGATGCGTTAGGCAGGTGTTGCAGCGGTATCCATGCTGTCCCGTTCTCCGAGTCGTACAGGACCGCGTGACGATGAGAGAACGTGCCGCGCTCGGAGTCCTGGCCGGTCAGGCGGACGTCCACGCCCTCTACCAGTAACGACGCGAACGCCAGCGATTCCGCGTGCCCCCAGTCGATCCCCCCGCTTTCGCCAACGGCTTCCCTTCGCCTCTCGAGTTGCTTGGCCAGGCGAGGGTGCACGTGCAAACTCTCTGGCCACGTCAGCAGCCGCTCGTTGAGCGCGATGAGTGATTCAGCCCGTACCGCCGTTGGCCCCGGCGGCACCGGAGCAGGTTCGGGTTGTTCCGGTTCGTGTGACGGCGCTGCGTCGCGATTCGCGTGCGCCGCTTCCAGCCCGTCCATCACGGCCTTCTCTTCGGCGGCGACGTCTGCTTCCGTGACCACGCCGTCCTTGATCAACCGGTCGGCGAGCACCCGGCGCGGTGTTGGATGTGCCCGAATGGCCTGGTACAACGTCGGCTGCGTGAATGAAGGCTCGTCTCCCTCGTTATGTCCCCACCGGCGGTAGCCCACGAGATCGATCAGGAAGTCCTTTGCGAACTCGTGCCGGTACGCGATCCCCAGCCGGACTGCGGCGATGCAGGCCTCGGGATCATCGGCATTGACGTGGACGATCGGCACCTCGAAGCCCTTGGCGAGGTCGGACGCGTAGTAGGTCGAGCGTCCGTCGTTAGGGTTGGTCGTGAAGCCGACCTGGTTGTTGGCGATGATGTGGAGGGTCCCACCGACGCCGTAGCCGCGCAGCGCCGACAGGTTGAATGTCTCCGCCACAATGCCTTCACCCGGGAAGGCGGCATCGCCGTGCACGAGGATCGGCAGTACCGACGCGCCGCGACCGTCGGGTGCCCCGTAGGCCCGACCGTATCCGCGTTGTTTCGCGCGCGCGAGACCTTCCAGCACGGGGTTCACGACCTCGAGGTGGCTCGGATTCGGCACCAGCGTCAGGCGCACGTGACGGTCGTCGCCAAAGGCACGCTGTGATTCGAAGCCGAGGTGGTACTTCACGTCGCCGGTCTCGCTGTCGGCGAGGTCAGCGTGCTTTCCGTCAAATTCATCAAATACGGTGCCGTACGGCTTGCCGAGGATATGGGCCAGCACGTTGATGCGGCCGCGGTGCGCCATGCCCATGACCACTTCGCGCGCGCCAAACATGGCGGCATCGTGGATCGCGATGTCGAGCATGGGGACCAGCGCATCGGTCCCCTCGATCGAAAATCGCTTCACGTTGACGTACTTGCGATGGATGAAGCGCTCGAGCGCGTCGACCTCGGTCAGCCGTCGCAGCAGCGTCCTCTGCTCCTCGGGCGACAACTTGCGCCGGAGTTCTTCACGTTCGATGACCCGCCGGAACCACTGGCGCTCTCCTTCATTCTCGATATGCTCGAACTCGAAGGCGAGGTTCGACTGATACAGCGACCGCAACCTGGCGGCGACATCGGCGGCCGTGCCGGTCTCGAAGCCCAACGCCTGCGCAGGTACCAGGGCAAGGTCCTCTTCGGCGATACCGTGGAAGGACGGCTGCAATTCCGCCGCACCCGGCGGTTGCGAGCCTAACGGGTCCGTTTGTACCGCGAAATGGCCATAGATCCGGATCGCATCCATGAGCGCGGCAGCACCGGCAACGCGCCGCAGGAAGGCGACATCGGGTGCACCCGGGCTCCCTGTTGTCGTGCTGGCCGGCGCGCCCGCGCTTCCCGACAAGGCTTCCGCGAACCGGAAGTATTGCCGCCATGCTTCGTCGACTGAATCCGGGTCGCGCCGAAAGCGCTCGAACATCTCGGCGACGTACCCGTCGTTATACACGCCCGTGATAGGGAGACTGGTCATGCCCTGAATTTACAAGCTGGACGCCGGAGGGATCGACGGGATTACGGCCTCGCGTCGCGGCGTGTTGCCCGCGCCTTCGACGTGAGGGGAACGGTTCCAGTGAGGACATGGACACGGAGACCACCGTTCGTGGTCTTCACCCGCGTCTCGAGTGGGAAACCGAGGAGCTGTTCGGATTGGGGCGGCGCGAGCAGTGCGATGTGCCACCCACCGAACTCCTCCCGTAAGTGGTCACCGAACTGTGACATCAGCCGGCGCGAGTCAGTGCGGTCTCCGAGTCGCACGCCGTATGGAGGATTCGACACGATCCACCCGGGTGCGGCCGGCGCTTTCACGCTCAATGCGTCCGCTTTTTCAAGATTCACAAGGCTTTGGACGCGTGCGCGTTGGGCATTTTCGGTCGCGGCGCGCAGAGCCGCTGTACTCCTGTCCGATCCCAGCACGTGGCCAGCTCCGTCCCGCCGCTCCATGGCAACGGCCTCTGCCAGCGTCTCTTTCCATCCGGCCGAATCGAACCCCGGCCAGGACATGAAACGGAAACGCCGGTTCTTGCCGGGAGCAGTGTGCGTCGCCAGAAGCGCCGCTTCAATCGGGATTGTGCCAGATCCACAAAACGGATCGATCACCGGCGACTGTCGATCCCAACCGCTCGCCAGCAGGAGCGCCGCCGCCAGCGTTTCGCGCATCGGCGCCTGGGTAACACTGGTCCGGTAACCGCGTTGGTGGAGGTGCGCACCCGACGAGTCGGCGCTGATGGTGCAGCGGTCGCGGTCGAGTCGTACCACGATGAGCTGAGAGGCATCACCGTTGGCTTCGCCCTCGCCATCGTCACCGGACGCCGAAACATCAGCACCGGCGCGGTTTGCGAGATCGCGCGCAATCCGTTCGGCGACCGCGTCACTGTGATACAGCCGGGACTTCCGGCACGTCACCCGTAGCGTCACCGGCTCACCCTTCGCCAGAACTGTTTCCCACGCGACCCGTTTGGAACGCCGTTCCAGATCCGCAAAGGTCAGCGCCTTGAACTCGGCGAGACGAACCAGGACCCGGCTGGCGGTTCTCAGGTTCAGGTTCGCGGCATACAGCTGACGTGGCGATGCGTTGAACTCGACGCCGCCATCCACCGACGCTGTGCCGGCTATTCCGAGCTGATTGAGCTCGCTGGCAACGATTGGCTCGAGTCCAGGGGCCGCAACCGCAAAAGCCTCATACATCAGATGTCGGAGAGTGGATGGCCGATGGCGGATAGGTCACGCGTTACGCTTCTCGCGTCCCTTGAGCCGATACCAGAAGAGTGCCGCAAAGATCAGCGCGTAGAACAGTGGCTCCCGGATGTCACGCTTGACAGCCATGTAGTAATGAATCATCCCGAGCACCACGGCCGGAAAGATCAGCCAGTGCAGCGCATTCCAGCGCTTGTTGCCCAGCCGCTTGATCCATCCCTTGGTCGACGTGATCGCCAGCGGAACGAGCAGAAGAAATCCGGCCATGCCTAACGTGATGTACAACCGGTCGGAGACGTCCTCGACCAGCAGCGACCAGTTGAGCTCCGCGTCGAGCACGAAGTAGATGGTCAGGTGGCAGAAGATGTAGAAAAAGGCGATGAGTCCGAAGATGCGCCGGTAGCGGATGAGCCACCCCCAGCCGGTCACCTTGATCACCGGGCTGACCATGAGCGTCAGCACCAGGAAGCGGATGTTCCATTCGCCCATGAAGTGCTCCATCTCCTTCACGGGATTGGAGCCGAGGAGGCGCGTGCCGCGGGTGAGGTCGGACCAGAGGGCGTAGGCGATCCACGCAGCGGGCAGGAGGCTGATCGCAATGACGGGATATTTCACCCATTGCGGTGCCTTGATGCGAGGGACGTTGAAACGATTGCGTGTTCTGGCGCGGGCGACCCTACCTTCCTCGGCGGGGGGGCCCCCCCGCGGACGTGATCCCGCTTCCGCAGGAAGGTTGGGCGCCATCAGCTGCGTACTGATTGCTGATTGCTGATGCTGCACGCTGCGTGCTGGTAATGGTGCTTCGGTTCTGTTGCAGTTCCGGCTCCAGCACCAGCAGCGTGCACGATGCGGCAGCAATCAGCAATCAGCACGCAGCTGCGTCCCATTCAGTAAAACTTCCGCAGGTCCATTCCGGAATAAAGGCTCGCCACCTGATCATAGCCGTTGAACATCAACGTCGGCTTCTTGCGGATCGACCCGATCACCTGCTCCCGCGCCTGGCTCCACCGCGGATGGTTCACCGTGGGATTCACGTTGGCGTAAAAGCCGTATTCGTGCGGCGCCGCCTTGTTCCACGCGGTGGCCGGTTCCTTGTCCGTGAACCGTATCCGCACGATCGACTTGCACCCCTTGAAGCCGTACTTCCACGGCACCACGTGACGCAGCGGGGCGCCATTCTGGTTAGGCAGGTCGACGCCGTAGACACCCGTCACGAACATCGCCAAAGGGTGCATCGCTTCGTCCAGCCGGAGGCCTTCAACGTACGGCCAGTCCAGCACGGGAAACCGCTGCCCGGGCATCTGCTTCGGGTCCATCAACGTGGTGAGCTCGATGTACTTCGCCGACGGCAACGGCTCGACGCGCTTGATGAGGTCTGCCATCGGGAATCCGCGCCACGGCACCACCATCGACCACCCCTCGACACACCGGTGACGATAGATGCGATCCTCGACCTTATGTGGCTTGATGAGATCCTCGAGCTGGTAATCGGCCGGCTTTTTCACCATCCCGTCCACCTTGACCGTCCACGGCTTCGCCTTGAAGTTCCGCGCGTTAGGTGCCGGGTCGTCCTTGGCGGTCCCGAACTCGTAGAAGTTGTTGTAGGTCGTGACGTCCACCCAGTCCGTCAGGTCGCCGCGCAGCTCTTCGCCGATCGCGACTTTTTCGACTTTCCCCGGACCCTGCTGCGGGACCGGGGGACGAAGCCGCGACATCGCCTCGGCGACGTTCGGCAAGGCAACGGTCGCCGCGGCCGCGCCAAGCAGACCGGCTTCGCGCAGGAACTCACGCCGATTGCGATAAACCGACTCGTCCGTGATTTCGGACGACTTGATGGCGTGCGGTGGTGTGACCCGAATGAGCATCCCCGGACTCCTGGCAGTGGCCGAACCCGACTGGCCGGCATCCGAAGATATCGCCCGAGAACGCCTTTTGGTTCCCGGTGAGCCCGGAATACCGCGTGTGCCGAACCGGAAATGCCGCTTCCGGAGTCAGCAGCCGGCGGACGTACTCACGCCAAACCCCCCATCGGCCGACCGTCCGTGTTTGCTCAGCGCGCTCCACAAAATCGAGTCGCGGATCTCACGAATGGTTTCCTGTGCGATGGCCGGGTCCCACGGCGCGCCCGACAGCGCACGCAGCCTGGCCGGACTGACATAAGGACGGTGGTTCGCGAACTCGGCCCACTGCCGAACGACGCCCTTCGCTCGCGCTTCGGCCGCGTACTGCACAGCTGCGTGAATGGTGCCGGCATCGTCCGACCCTGCAAACGATTTCACGAGGCACATCCACGAACCACTTCCCATTATCGGTCTCCTTCCCTGATCGTACTCGTTCAGACCCCACGGTCCAAACACAGGCTTGTCCAGGGTGAACCGGTCGAGCGGCGCCTCGAGCACTCGCCGAACCGCTTCGTGCACCGAAAGACGTCGCTCCGCTCCAAACAGCCCTGAAAACCAGTCGCGGGTCGCTTCGGGAACAAGGGTCAATCCATCGAGCGCGCGCAGCGTCGCGCTGCCGCCGTCGCGTGCAGCTTCGGGGGTAATAGCCGACGCATAACCGGTCAGCACCGGATCCTGCGCCGCGCTCAGATGGCCGTTGATTCGCCCCTCGCGCGCCAGCGAAGCACTCACGAACCAGTCGACGTTTCGCGCCAGCACTTCTGTGGGCCGGGCAACGCCGGTCATACGCGCACCGATGCTGTCACTGCGCGGGGCGCTGGCCATCTGGCGCACGGCCCCCGCGAGCCGATCGACTGACTGCCGCAGGGCGTGGTCGGTCCGATACCAGCCCGTGCCGCCGTACGCACGTTTCGCGGCCTGCCAGTCGAGGTCATGCGCGAACTCGTGCGCCATGACGCCGCTGTGGCTCACCGGGGGGAAATAGATCGTGCGACGGATCGGGTCGTGCAGCGCCAGTGCGCGATCGCCTAACGGGCTCGTGCCGAAATGGACCCGCAATCCTCGTGGCTCGAAGCCGGGGAGCACGCGTCGCATGTCGAGGATGGCGTTTTCAAGGGTGCGCTGGTAGAACGGACGCCAGTTAGCCCGCGCACCGGCGTCGTAGGAAACGGTCACGCCAAAGCGTGCCTGCAGGTCGCGAACGGTGGGGGCGGGATCTCCAGGTAACCAGGCACGTTCCTGCGCAAATGGACGCAGCGCCACGGCGGCCGTCAGGATCGCCGCATCTGCCTCAGGAACAGGAACGCTTGCGCGCGCCGTCAGCACGGCGAACTCCGCCGCCAGCGTCTCCTCATTGGAGATTCGCTCGATGAACCGGAGCCTCGTCAGGCGATCCTTGTTCCAGGTACTGCGGATCAATCCGCTGTAGCCGCGCACCGCGACCGTGATCGCCGCGAGGGGCGGCAGGTCTCTCGCGGCTGCCACCGCCGCCATGCGATTCGGGAGCGCGTCGCCCCGGGTCCGCTCGACGTTTCGTCCATGAAGCGTGCGAGCGCTTTCCGTGAACGAACCACTGGAGTCGTCGACGGATTCGATCCGTGCCAGCAGCGCCGGCAGCGCTTCCACCGCATCCTGTTCGTCGCGAGCGGTCAGCGGAACGATCACTGGGCGCTCCACGTCGAACTTTCGTGTGGTCCGCCAGATTTTCATCAGGGTCAGGCGACTGATGCCGTCCCGGTCGGCGACCGTGAACAGCGCGCGCGCATCACGCATGGACAGGATACGGTCGCGCGATTGGGCGGCTGCCGCCGTGGCAATCTCCGGTGCACGCCGCGAAACGGCGCCGGAAGCGGAGGCGAGCCGATACGCGAGCCTCACGGCCAGTTCGCCAACCCGCGGATCAGTGTGCGACGCGATCACGCTATCGATGATCGCCTGGTGCTGCGTCCCCAGTTCCTGACCGCTGGCGCCGATCGTAGAAACGAGGTTGAGCGCCTCGGGTCGAGGCCAATACGCGTCGCCCATCATGGTGCGCGCCAGCATCGCTTCACCGAGTTCGGCCGATCTCCTGGAATCAAGCGCGGGGTCGCGAAGCACCTGGTCGATCAGCCGGAACGGGCTGCCGAGTCCGAGTCGCAACCGTTCCAGATACAGCGCCGCTAGCGCGTCAGGTGACGAAATGGACGTGAAGGGCCGGGTCGCAATGCCATTTTCCAGGGAATCCGCGAACGCCAGTCCAACGCCCGCTTCCAGGATCATCTCCCGCTCGCGAACTCCCTTTTCGACGTGCGACCGCCAGATCCCGGTGCCCGCGATCACCGAAATCGCGAGCGCCGTAACCCCAATCGCATATCCTCGCAAACCACCAAGCCGCATGTTTTGCTCGATTTGGCCGCACCGGGCTCTACTAAATAGTGCAGACTGGTACACCACGTCCGCACGATCTCTCCGTCTACAGTCTTCCGACACTTCGAGCCATGGTTTCGTCACCGGCATCGGCACGTCGGCCGCTGGCGCCGCTTAGGTTCCTCGCGTGCTGACGCGACTCTTCCACTCCGCTTGTCTCTCCGGTTTCGTGATCTGCGTTCCGGTGACCGCCGGTGCGCAGGTGCAAACGGCGAATGTCGGACTGCACGCCGTCGGCGCGATCGGAATTCAGGGAGGATTCGCTCGACTCGAGCGGTCGAGTAAGGGACAGGAAGGTGGTTTACTGCTTGACGTTGGATGGCTTCGCGGCCAATCGCTTCGGTTGCAGACTGAACTCTCGGTCCTCCGCGCGTCACTGACTGAATATGTGGAGGTCGAGGATTCCACGTTTCGTGGCGATTACTACGACCTCAGTGGCAGTGTCACCGCGATCTGGTTGACCAGCCACAGTGCTAAGGTTTCTCCTTATGCGCTTGCTGGAATCTCCGTTCATGCGCTTTCGAGCGCATTCCAAACGGCGGTCCTCGACCAGCGCTACAACGCAAACCGGTTTGGCAGCCAGATCGGCGCCGGAATCCGGTTGCGGCTTGGCAGTTCACGGCAAGCACTGTTCTTCGAAGGCCGTCGCATCATCGCCGACCAGGTGGACCGAACAGTGTTGAGGGCGGGTGGCTTGGTGTTGCTGAATGACCTGTACCGTTGACGGACGCGGTCAGCTAATGCCAGAAGCAGCCCGTAATCGCAAACCAGCACGATCGAAGGCCAAGCCTGCTCCTCGCGACGCCGCCGCCAACGCTGCCTACGCGGTGAAGTGGCTGCAGCAACGCGGAACCGAGGCAAACCGGGAGGGACTCGCACGGTATGGCATCGTGGCGAAGAACGTCATCGGCGTCTCGGTTGGAACGATGCGGATTCTGGTGAAGGAGCTCGGTCACGACCACGCGCTCTCAAAAGCTCTCTGGAAGACCGGCTATTACGAGGCGCGCATGTTGTCGGCGATGGTCGGCGAACCGCAGCGGGTGACGCCGGCCGAAATGGAACGGTATGCGAAAACGTTCGACAACTGGGCCATCTGCGACACCATGACATTTGTACTCTGGGACCGCTCGCCGCACGCATGGCCCAAGGTGCGGGAATGGTCCACGCGCGACGAGGAGTTCGTGAAGCGCGCCTCCTTTGCCATGCTGGCCAGCCTCACCGTGCACGACAAGTCAGCGCCCGACGAACGGTATCTCGAAGGCTTGCGGTTGATCGAGCGGGAAGCGACCGACAACCGCAATTTCGTGAAGAAGGCCGTAAACTGGGCGCTTCGCTCTATCGGTAAACGGACTCCGATGCTCAACAAGGAAGCCATCGCCGTCGCGCGACGACTCTCCGATTCAGACGATGCTGCCTCGCGATGGGTCGGAAAGGATGCGCTGCGAGAACTAACCAGCCCCGCGGTTCAACGGCGACTGTCTCGGAAGCGCGCTCGCTGACCCTAACGCGACTCGAGCGTTTCGGCGATCGCCGATTGAAATCCCGGAGAACCCCAGTCCCGCATATCCTCCGTGACCTGGGAACCGGCGGCGATGAGCAGTCGAGCGACGGTGGCGTGGTCCGCCTTGGGGTTGCCGCAGTTCACCGAACCATGACTGCACCAGCTGAGCGGTGTTCCACCATATGAGGGCTCGCGCACGTCGATGAGCGCTCGCCCGGATGAATAGGTGAGGATCGCCATCACACATTCCACCGATCCTTCCCAGGATGCGCAGTGCAGCGCGTTCGCTCCTTGCGGGCCGGGTACGGACGGGTCGAAGCCCAGTTCCATCAGGACTGCAACGGCGGACGCATTCGACGCCCACGCTTCGTCAGCGACAGCGCGATGCTGGTCCTTCATCTCCGAGACTAGCTCCGGGTGCTTCGCGACCAGGGCCCGAGCCTCGTCACCCTGGCCGAGATGACAGGCTAGAAGCAGAAGTTCGGTTGGGTTCGCGTACCGGCGCATGACGTCCAGAGTCGACTCATTGCCCCGCCGCGCGGCGACCTGCATCGGCGACAGGTTCGGGCCTAACGTCCACTGGTAGATGTGATAGCTACTCGGCGCCTTCTCGTCGTAATCACCCTGGCTGGTCCGTAACGAGAGGGCCCCGGGGTCACGCTCCAGGATTTTGCTGGCCTTGTCGGGCGGACCTAACGCGGCGGCGAGGAAGATGTCGACGGATGCACCGCGCTCGACGAGGTACCGGGCCAGGTCGATCCGCGAATCCTCGGGAACGATGACGTCACCGATCATCCATTCCGCGGGCGACGATCGATGATCCAGGTCACGGGCGTCCGGATCTGCTCCACGGGCCAGCAGGAGGTCAACGACGTCGCGTGACCTCGCGAAATGCAGCGGCGTCTGCCCGTCGCCGCCGCGCTCATGGACGCGGGACGGGTCCTCGTCCAGGATTCGCTCGAGAATGTCGGTTCGGCCCAGCCTCGCGGCGGCGCAGGCATCGGGAACGGCGCCGGCAGCGATGAGCCGGTCACTGACGTCGCCTGACGCGGCGTGTAACGGATGAAATCCACCGGCCCACCAGCTGCTTTTCCGGTTCGGATCGGCGCCGAACTCGAGCAGCGTGTCGACAATGTCCACGTTGCCGTCCCCCGCGACCGAAACGAGCGCCGGCGAATTGAAGCCGAACAACGGTTCGTTGATGGCCGACCTGGCTTCGGCGCTCTCCGACAACACCCGGCGAAGTTCAACCGCATCGCCGCGATTGACGGCGAGCTTGAAGCGATCGATTGCTGTTGTCTCCGTTGTCATGACCCAGTATGCCTGGCCAGGCGTGAAGCAGCCAGCCGCCGGTGTGCGCTACGAAGCCTTACAACCCGCCGTCCGCGGCGACGGCCGCCGCATTGATCGTTGCCCGGGCCTTGGCGAGGACCTCGAGCGCGCGCTTCAACTCCTTCCGGCAAACCTGCGTGGCTTTTTCACCCGGATTTCCGCACTCTGCTACGCCAAGGAGGATCTGGGCTTTCTCAACGGCGAGGTCCGCCTCGTCGAATTTCGGATCGTGAAAGCGCCCAGCAGCTACGGCCGCAGTGGTCAGGATCGCCATGCCAATGGTGGACCCGACCACCAGGCGACGCAGCCGCCGCTCTACCATCCGTTTCACGAACCCATGCATAACGACCTCGCCGGAGATTTCAACGCGGCGCATCCTAATGCCGGACTCGTTATGCTGACGGGCTCTACGTCACAATGCCTGGCGATTTCACTCGTTATGGTCGCGCGTGCCGTGTGCCTAACGTCTGTTGAAATCCCGGCATGTCCAACAAATGTGACTACTTCTTCAGCGCCCCGTCGCCCGGGCGGTACCGGACGACCGCCTGCGCGTCGATGTCCTTTTCCGAAAATGCCACGCGCTTGAGATCGCCCTTGGCAAAGCGTTCAGCCTGGTCCGCGTGCCAGCGCGACGTAGAGTCGGGACTTTCCCCATACGCGAGCACCGAATACGCCCTGGGAACGTCGGTGAACTCGACCGCCAGCACCCATCCATCGCCGCCATTGGCGCTCAACTTTCCGTCGGGATCGCGGGCGAAGTTGAGGACCCGGAAGCAGCCTAACGCTCCACCGCACCCGCCCACCGGGACGTCAACGGAGCCACGTCGCACGCGATGCACTTCGCCCCAGGTCACGTCCCAGCGCCCGTACCGCCGCGCTGTTTCGGTCACCGCCCAGGCGAACGCCTCCGCAGCCTTCGTCTTGTCGCTCAGTCCCACCGGTGTTCGCGTCGGATCACTCGCCTGCCACCGCTTGGCATACCGCAGCGAATCGGGAAACCCCTGACCGTATCGCTGCCACCAGACTTCGAACAACGAACCGCCCCGGCTCGACGGCTCCGATGTGTTGTCCCACTTCTCGATCATCGCCAGCGCCGCGGCGACGTCGCCGGTGGGATTGGTCGCCTTCACGGCCGCGATCAGGTCCGGCTTCACCCGGTCCGCGAGCAGCATGCGATAGCTGTGCTTCATCCGGATGACGTCCTCGAGGGAGACTTTCTTCGTCCCGCTCACCAGATCAAGCCCGTGCTGGCTCCGCAGCGAAAGCGATGGCCGCTCGAAATTCGGATAGGGATTGTTGGTGTCGAGCGGCGCCCGGAGGTTCGTCCAGTGCGGCGAGCTGTTCTCGTTATGTACGTACCCGCCACGGGGATTGAGGACCTGCGGCAGCGAGTCGTATGGCACATACCGCGTCCAGAGCTGGCGGGTGGTCCGCGCTGGAACCGCCACCGTGTCTTCCCCGGGCGAGTGAGGCAACAGCGGGAGCGCCGCGTTCCACACGTAATAGATGTTCCCCGCGCGATCGGCATAGGTGAAGTTCGACGTCATGCGTGCACGCATCCGCATCGCGTCCTTCCATTCGTCCAGTGACGTCGCGCGCATCATCCTCAGGAACTGTTCCCCAGCCCGGTAGTCGCCTTCACCGGCCGTTTTCACGACGTAGATCTTCCCGTTCGCGCGATGGACGACCGGTCCGATCGCGGTGTGCCACTGTTCGCGCGTCTCGTTCGAAAACGCATCGCCATTCTTATAGGAAACGGTGGCGTATTCGCGCCTCAACGGCAGCGACGCCCCGTCCATGATGTAGTGACCTGGATTGACCGAATCCGCGTCGAGCGCGTACAGCTCGTCGAGGTCCTGGGCGTTGTTGGTGGTGGCGAAGCCGAGGTGGCGATTGAATCCGCCGATCACCACGAACGGACCACCGATCCGGAAGTCACCGTAGAAATCCACGATGCCCGGCACTGTCAGGTGTGCTTCGTAGTATCCGGAGTTCCAGGCCAGGTGCGGGTTGCGCAGCAGGATCGCGCGACCGGATTTCGTCCGACTCGGCGCAAACGCCCAGGCGTTCGATCCAACATTGTCGACCGTCTGTTCTTCCGTGTCGTCGCCCCCCGTTCCTGTCGCCACGCGACCCACCTGTTCCAGCATTCGCCGGTACGACCGGATCGCTCCACCTGACGTGCCGCCGACGTCCTGCGCCGCCACGTCGTACCCGGTGAAACGCGGCATCCCCGGCGGGAAATCTTCTGGATTGAGCTCGATGTACCGGTTCAATCCGACCGCGAACCCTTCGTACACGTCACGCGTGAGCTCATCGAGTCGATGATAGTTCTCGATTGCGCGGTGCTTGTCGTACCACACCGAGAAATCAGACTCAATGCTGTCGCGTCCGTAGACGCGACTCATATTGCCGCTCACACGCAGGATGGTCATCGCGGTCCGGGGGCCGTAATCCTCGGACATCACCCACGCGAGCCCGTACGATCCGGCACGCAATGACGTGGCCCGAATGTGGGGCACGCCATGTTCGGTGCGTATGATCTCGACGTCCTTCCAGAGTTCTCCGGCTGCCTGACGAGCATTGGCGGTGCCGTGGGTGACGACGAGGGGAACGGCGAAGACGACGGCGCGACGGAGTGTTCTGCTCACGAGATCCCTGGGAGTACGTGGTGAAACGAAAATCTGGCGCCGGGGAAAGCCGGCGCCAGTTCCAGTGTCCTCGGGATCAGGGGTTGGATCGTTCGCGAGGCGGCCTCAGTCCTCTTGAAACAACAGCGTCAGGTGTCCTTCAACGCTTACGTTGAGCGCGTACGTGTATTTCCCGGCGCCCAGTTTGTTCTCGCCGACATAGTCAATCGGCTGGATAACAAGCTCCTCACCCGCGATCTGGACCTCGATGTAGGCGTAGCGATACGCCGTCGACACGTCGCGATAGTCACTCAACCCGTGCGAGGGGATGGCTCCGTAGCTCACTTCGTTCTCCGGGAACACGACGTCCACGCGTTCGAACGGGAAGGAGCTCAGGTTGGCGATCCGGATCCGGACGTCGCCACCTCCGGGCCAGAGAGGCGAGTCGCAGCCAGGAATGGCAAGCAGCAGAGCAAGGGTAAAGCTTCGAAAGGGTGACCAGCGAATCACGATTCACACATCCGACGGGAGACACTTGAGAGACAGTTGGCCGCGTTCATTCCCTTATTCCAACGCGACTTCATGACCCCGTA
>Ga0079215_10000052_pt1 | contig 18425 bp, 12 predicted proteins | sample NCControl_FD_77004 | JGI IMG/M metagenome (GOLD analysis project Ga0079215, IMG submission 77004) | Agricultural soil microbial communities from Utah to study Nitrogen management - NC Control | ecosystem: Environmental > Terrestrial > Soil > Agricultural land | place: USA: Utah | collected...
GATGATGACGTTGATTCCCTGCTTCGCGAGGGCTTCAAGGTTCTGTCCAAGCGCGGCGAGATCCGCATCGGTGTTGTAATTCAACAGGTGCACCGCGCGCCATTGCTTTGACTTCGCTGTTGCGACGAACGGCACGCACAGCAAGAGCAAAGCGACGAGGATTAATCGCTGGGCGCAGTTGATCATTTCGGCGTTTCGAGTTTCTTCAAGTTTTCGACGGCGCTCGTGTTCTTCGGGTTCAGCTCGAGCGACTTCTTGAAGTTCTGAATTGCCAACTCGCGCTCGTTCATGTTCATGTACGCCTCAGCAAGACTGTCGTAAGTGTTGAAACCCTTCGGATACGCTTCGACGTTGAGCTTGAATATCTCAATCGCCTCTTTCATCTTGCCTCTGGCCATCAACCGGTAACCGAGCGCATTCAACTCCGGCTCTGCGAAATCGTACGTCGCGGCTTGTTTCGCTTTTAGCTCGCGATACTCGGCAACCGCGGCAACGGGGCCCTTCTCGCTAATCGTCTTTTCGACAACGGCGGCGATCGACATCTTCGGCAGATCGTATGGCTGGTCGTAAAGGATCTTCGCGATGTTCTGGCCCAATCGATTGAGATTCGGACTGCCGGTGTTGTCGAGGATCACAACCAGGTGCTTCTCGTTCGGAAAGCGCACGATGGTAGTGGTGAAACCGTTAATGCCGCCGCCATGCGTGATGACGGGTATCGATTGCTCCTTCACCTTGAACGACGCGTTGGTGACGATCCAACCATATGCATAATCCTGGAGAAACGGTTTGTACAACAGCTCTTTCGACTGCGGCGTCAGCAGTTTGTCCGTGTAGAGCACCTGGTCCCAGAGATACAAATCCTCGACGGTTGAATACAGCGAACCCGCGGCGTACGGGATCGACATGTCGAGATACGGGGCGTTGGTGTAACCCGTGGCTGTTTTCGCGTAGCCCGACGCGCGTTTTTGAAGGAGCGGATCGTGCAGATCGTAGCCGGTGTCTTTCATCCCGACTTTATCGAAGATCATTTCTTTCAGCGCCTGCTCGTAACTCTTTCCCGTTACGCGCTCGATGATCGCGCCGAGTAGAAAGTAACCGGAGTTGTTGTAGGCGTACTTCGTTCCGGGTTCGAATTCGAGATTGCCGCTCGTGTACTGCTTCACGAAGTCGCTGACTTTGTACGGATTGCGACTTACGTTCGCGAAAAAGCCCGGCTGGCCCGTGTAACTCGGAATGCCGGACGTGTGCGTGAGCAGATGATGGACCGTGACCTTCTCGCCGATGTCCTTCCGATAATCCGGCAAATAGTCTGAAATCTTTCCGTCGAGTTTGATCTTTCCTTGCTCGACCAGTTGGAGCGTCAGCATCGACGTAAACTGTTTCGTGATGGAGCCGAGGCGAAACTTTGTATCGGGCGTGTTGGGAATGTTCCACTCCATGTTCGCCAGCCCGAATCCACCTTTGTAGATCACCTTGCCGTTCTCCGCGACTAAGGCGGAGCCGTTGAACTGGCGATATTTATGGGCAAGCGTAAGTACTTCCTGGATCTTCGCCGCGTGATCCTGGGCTAGTGCCGCTTGTTGGGAGACAAGCAGTATCGTTGCTGCATAGAGAACAAGAGTAATCGAGATGCGGAGGGTCTTTTTCATCGTTTCGGTCCTCTTCGTAAATGTATGAGTCAACGCAGCAGATCGAGAAGGTTATTGTGGCCGCCGTGCTCGGCCCAGCCGGCGGCGGTCGAGCCGACTTTCGTGTCCTTAATATTACGATCGGCGCCGTGCGCAAGCAGGAACTCAACCATCGGACGACGGCCGTTGAGCGCTGCGTAGTGCAAGCCTGTGGCGGCATAGTCGAAACCGCCGGGAATCACGTTGATCTCAGCGCCTTTTTCCAACAGCAGTTTGGCGGCGTCGATGTGGCCGTGCATGCAAGCAAAAACGAAGGCGTTATTGACGATGCCCTGCCGGTCCTGAGACCAGGAGTGGACGTGGTCGATCAGCGATTGCTTCACTGAACCTCCGCAATTTGACCCCTCAATCGTTTCGACCTCGCCCCATGGCCAATTAATTTTGCCAGCCTCGGATTTTAGGGTTCCATCCGGATTGAAAAAATCTTCGATTAAATCGGTGCGACCGAGTCCGGCTGCGGTGCGGAGGTTTTGCACTTTCGCGCCACGCTCGAGTAACAACGCAAGCACGTTTCGAGAGTTCCAGTACAGTGCTTCTTCAATCGGCGACCAACCACCGGTCCCGTCGATCGCTGCGCCGTGATCGAGTAGCAACTCAGCGCAGGGCCGGTTATCCATGCTAGCGGCCGCGACGAATGGTTCATTTAGCTCCGCGCCGGCATCGATCAGTATCTGCGCCATCTCCGCATTGTGAGGTTTGTCTTTACCGTCAAGCACGACGCATTGGAGCAAGGTGGGGTGACTTCTCGTCGATCGTGCGGTTGCAAGGGACGGGTCAGCGGCGATTGCGGCTTTGAATTGTTCAAGATCGTTCGTTTTGACTGCCTTCATTGCGGGATGAAATTTCGCGTTCATAAAACCGTTACCTCTTGGCACATTGTTCCACACATTACGCTGATAAACATATTGCGGTTCGTTTTTGACCAAACAAGTGCGCGGACAGCATAATCGATGACTATGAACGACAAAGACCCGTTAGCGACTTCAGGATTGCCGGCATTAGCTCCTCGCAAGTTGCCGAACACGGGTCAACCAACCGAGTCGAAGTTCTTGATTCTTGTCGTTGATGACTCGGCTGATAATCTTGCCGTCATCAGTTTATTTCTTCAACACCAGGGTTATAGAGTAGTGACAGCGAACAATGGTGAAGACGCTGTTAACGTCGCGGCGCAGACGTTGCCCAACGTGATTCTGATGGATATCAACCTGCCGGGATTAGACGGGTTGGGAGCAACGCGCAAGATTCGCGAAACGGAAGCGCTGCGTGAGGTGCCGGTGATCGCGATTACGGCCTTCGGCACCGAGGGTTTTCAACGAGCGGCGTATGATGTCGGCGTAGCGGGTTACCTGACGAAGCCGATCGATCTCGATCGAATGCATCAACTGATCGCGCGACTGCTTTCGCCAACCGGATCCGGCAAGTTGAGCGGACAGATCTGAATCATTTATTCCTTCTTCAGAAAACTAAACTATAGAGTCGTTTCATAGTGGTCTCCTATCCGAAGAGTACATGGAATATAAAGCATGCAACCAACGCGTAGACAGTTTGTAACTGCCGCAACGGGTTTTGCGATCTCACACGCATTGCTGCGCCGGGTCGGGTTCAGCCAGCAGAAGAAGTCAACGAGGGTTATTCTACTCGGGACGAAGGGTGGACCACGAGTCGGCGAGTCGGGGCGCAGCAATCCTTCGACGCTCATCATGATCAATGACGTTCCGTATCTCGTCGATTGCGGGTATGGAACGACGAAGCAGCTGCTCGCCGCGGGAGTCGCACTCAACCGCCTGCGGTACGTCTTTATCACGCATCATCATTCAGATCACAATCTCGATTTCGGTCCGCTGTTGTATAACGCGTGGGTCACGGGGCAACCGATGCGAGTCGACGCTTATGGTCCAACCGGGATGAACGAGTTGGCCCGTAACTTCTTCAAGTACTTAAAATTTGATATCGACACGCGCATGGTAGATGAGGGACGATCGGATCCGAATAGTTTGATAACAACTCACGACGTGAGTAAACCGGGTGTCGTGATGACGAATGATGACGTGAAGGTCAGCGTGTGCGTGGTGCGTCATCCTCCGATCACTCAGGCATACGCTTATCGTTTTGACGCGAAGGATCGTTCGGTGGTGATTTCAGGTGACACTGCGTACGCGCCGGAACTGGCTGAGTTTGCGAAAGATGCGGACGTACTGGTCCATGAGGTGATGTATTTGCCCGGTATTGACGCGCTCATCAAGCGTCTGCCAAACGCGAAACGCCTGCGAGAACACCTGATTGTCGCGCACACTCTCCCGGAGGAAGTCGGCAAGATCGCCTCGCAAGCGCGCGTCAAAACCCTCGTCCTCTCCCACTTCGTCCCCGGCGACGATGCCACGATCACCGACGAACAGTGGTCAGAAGGCGTCCGGAAGCACTTCAACGGGCGCGTTGTCGTCGGGAAAGATTTGATGGAGATCTAATTGGAGATCCCAAATTCGGATCTCCAATTCGGTCAAAAGCGACTTCCAGCGCGGCGCCCGCTCCGGTATCATCTCGACGCCAACCCATTAGCTTCCCAGGAGGATAGTCATGTTTACCAGACGTTTCCTAGTTCCGTCGGTTTTGCTGTTCGTCGTCCTGATGTCGGCAGCGTTGTGCGCGAGTGCGCAAACTACGAACAAGGTTCCGCTGACGCACGAAACGATGTGGATGATGAAGCGTGTTGGGGCGCCGGTGCCGAGTCCGGGTGGGAAGTGGGTGGTGTTTTCCCTCGTCGAACCGGCTTACGACGAGAAGGATCAAGTTTCGGATTTGTGGATTGTCCCCACGGAAGGAGGCGCGAAACCGAGACGTCTGACGTTCAGTAAAGGCGGCGAGAGTGGCGTCGCATGGAGTCCCGACAGCCGCCAGATCGCTTTCTCAGCGCGCCGCGAGGGCGACGAAGCGAGTCAGGTTTATGTACTGGACGTAGCGAATGGTGGCGAAGCAGTCAGAGTAACTTCCCTTTCAACCGGAGCACGCTCGCCGCAATGGCGCCCGGACGGCAAAGCGCTCTCGTTTGTTAGCACCGTCTTTCCCGGCGCCGCGGACGACGAAGCAAACAAGAAGATCGCCGCAGAACGCAAAGCACAAAAGTATCGCGCGCGCGTTTACGAAAAGTTTCCCATTCGCAACTGGGACAAGTGGCTTGAAGACACGCAGGTTCACCTGTTCATTCAAGACGCTCAACCCGGCGCCAAAGCAAAAGATCTACTCGCCGGAACAAAACTCGTAACCGAACGCGGCTACGCAGGCCGCACCACCGACTCCGGAGACGAACTCGACGCCGTGTGGACACCAGCAGGCGATGCACTCGTCTTCGTCGCCAGCACCACACGCGATCGCGCCGCGTACGCGCAAACAAACACGTCGCTCTTCAAAGTATCGACCAGCGGCGGCGAACCCGTCAGATTAACGGCAAACGCCGACAGTTTCACCCGGCCCACCTTCGCTCCTGACGGCAAAGCGCTCTACGCCCTCACCGAAATCGAATCAGATACAAAAACTTACCATCTAAGTCGACTCGCGAAATTCACATGGCCCAACCCCGGACAACCGACAACCATCACGGCGAGATACGATCGCTCAGTCAGCAGCTTCGCGCTCACACCCGACAGCCGAACGATCTACCTCACCGCCGAAGAAGCAGGAAACGAAAAACTCTTCACCATGCCCGCTAACGGCGGTGAAGTAACGCTCGCGATGGACATGATGCGCGGCGTTTACACAAACCTGCGCATCCCCGCGAAAGCATCGTCACCGATCCTGATTGCAAACTGGGAAAGCGCCACTAATCCCCCTGAGGTTTTCCGACTCGACCTCACTTCGAAAACTCAACAGCCACTCACTTCATTCAACGCTGAACAAGTCGCGAAGATCGACTGGCTACCACTTCGTCACTTCTGGTTCACAAGCAAAGCCGGCAAACGCATTCACAATATGATCGCGCTGCCGCCGAATTTCAACGAACGAAAAAAGTATCCGTTACTCGTGTTGATGCACGGTGGACCACACAGCATGTGGCGTGACAATTGGGGACTGCGCTGGAACTACTACCTGCTCGGCCGGCCGGGTTACGTCGTGTTGCTGACGAACTACTCCGGGTCGACCGGATTCGGCGAGACGTTTGCCCAGAGCATCCAGGGCGATCCCTTCAAGGGACCCGGCAACGAGATCAACGAAGGCGCCGACGAAGCGATTCGCCTGTATTCGTTCATCGACGGCTCCCGTCAGGCGGCAGCCGGTGCAAGCTACGGCGGGCACCTCGCAAACTGGATGCAAGCAACCACCACACGTTACAAGACACTGATCAGCCACGCCGGTTTGATCAACCTCGAATCGCAATGGGGCACGAGTGACGTGATCTATTCGCGTGAGATGAACAACGGCGGACCGGTGTGGGAGCAGGGCGCGGTCTGGCGCGAACAGAATCCGATCCGATTCGCTGCGAATTTCAAGACGCCGATCATGCTTTCAGTCGGCGAGAACGACTTCCGCGTGCCGCTGAATCAAACGTTGGAAAACTGGAGCGTCCTGCAACGTCTTCGCATTCCCAGCCGTCTGGTGGTCTGGCCAGATGAAAACCACTGGATCCTGAAAGGTGAAAACAGCCGCTTCTTTTACCAGGAAGTTCACGCCTGGCTTAAGAAATACCTCGATGACTCGCCCAGCATGACCTCCGGTCAGCGTTGAGCACCACTCAAATTGGTCTTACCGCAAGCGTTTTATTGCCGGGATTGGTAATAAATTACGCTTGACAGTCGCAATCCGCGTGAGGCAGAATACGCCGCCTGCAAATGCAAATCAGCGACGAGGCCGAAGCCTTGTCTTTCGGTAGAACAAACACAAGCGAGTGAGTTTGGTGGTCTCGAAAGCAGATCTCCGTAGCCGCATTGGACTTGAGGTTCAGGCTATGCCATGCGTCGCAACCATAAACTCTTGGTCTTACCACTCAACGCCATCGACCGGCGAGCGTGCGTTTTCAGCCGTCTCACTAATGGAGAATAAAGTTATGTTTACAGAAAACCCGAACAGACGAGTTTTTTGGGCCGGTTTGCTAGTGATCCTCGCGGCCTTTACGGCCCCCGCACAGGAATTCAGAGGATCGCTCGCCGGTAAGATCATGGATCCGAACGGCGCTGTCGTTCCCGGGAGTAAAGTCGACATCAAGAACGTCGAAACGGGAATCACCTCGGGCGCGACCACTGGTGAAGACGGCGCTTACAGTTTCCCGCTGTTGCCGCCCGGCAAATACCAGCTCACGGTGACGAAGGAAAACTTTAACACCGCGGTGCGCGACGGCATCGAGGTTCGGGTTGCGGATCGTCTGACGCTTGACGTGCAACTGGAAATAGGCGTGACCGCGATGGTAACCACTGTCGCTTCAGCACTGACGCTCGACACCGGCACCGTCAACACGGGCACTGTCGTGACGGGCAAACAGATCAGCGAGCTGCCGTTGACCGAGGGTACTGCTTACCAATTAGCGACGTTGGCTCCGGGCATTGCTTACACAGGCAATCCTCTCTTCACTGGACCAACGTCCAATGGCAACCTCGCCGCCTTCCGGTCCAATGGTGCAACCGGGGCAAACCAGATCACACTCGACGGTTCGCCTAACTACGCTTTCGATGGCGGCGTTGGTTTCTCGCCACCATCCGACGCAGTGCAGGAATTCAAAGTCCAAACCAACACCTTCGACGCGCAGCAAGGTTACTCCGCGGGAGCGACCGTAAATGTCGCAGTGAAGAGTGGCAGTAACGATCTCCACGGGTCCGCGTGGTACTTCAATCGCGATCGCAGCCGCACGGCGAACAACTTTTTCGGCAATCGCAGCAACCAGGCGCGACCGATCAGGACCTATCATCGTTTCGGCGGCGTGTTCAGTGGCCCTGTTGTGTTGCCGGGTTTCAACGGAAAGGACCGCACGTTCTTCCTCGTATCGTACGAACGTCTCAAAGACAACATCGCAGAACCGCAAATCTTCACCGTGCCGACTGAAGCAATGCGTCGCGGCGACTTCTCCGCGTTGATCGTCAATCGCAACAACATCGCAGCCGCGGCGAACACGGTGATCTTCAACCCGTTCTCAGGTACGCAGAGCGGCAGCAACGTCGTGCGCACGTCGTTTGGTTGTCCAACGTCAGGCGCACTCCCCGCGAACTCGCAGTGCAACATCATTCCCAGCAACCTCATCAATCCAGTAGCGGCAAATCTGATCAAGTTTTACCCCTCGCCAAACATCGCAGGTGTTGGCAACGGCACGCAGAACAACTTCTTCTCGAATCAACTTCGGCACCAGAACTATCGCGGCTGGCTCGCGCGCATCGATCACCGCATCAGTTCAACCCAGTCGATCTTCGGCAAGTACTATCACAGCTTCAACCCGGAAGATCGCCAGGACTGGGCGGGCGTGGTGAATGGTTTTCCGATCACGCGAGGGTTTGAATTCCGCACCAACGACGGCGGTAACATCGATTACACCAACGCAATCAACTCGAACCTGGTCTTCGACATTCGCGTCAGCTTAAATCGCTTCGTGCAGGAACGCCGTCCGGCGCAACTTTTCGATCCGGCCCAACTCGGGTTCGCAGCAGCGTCACTCGCCGCAATGCGTGGCTACCAGTACTTCCCGCGCATCATGATCCGAAACCTCGACGCAACGCGCCCGATCAGATCGACCCTCGGCTCGACGCGATCCGATTGGAACGAAGGCCGCATCCGCCCGTTCTACATGGGTTCAGTGCAACCGACGATCACCCACGTCGTCGATAATCACACTTTGAAGTACGGTTACGACTTCCGCGTCGTCCGCGAAAACTTCAGCACCGATGCTTACAAAGGCGGACAGTTTTTCTTTGACGGTTTGTTCACAGCACCGGCGTCCAATTCATCGACCGCCCTGCGAAATGTGTTTGGCCGCGACGTCGCTGCATTCCTGCTCGGTGTTCCAACCACTGGTTCGGGCGGCAACGCAAGCCAGATCGACAACTCGATCAACTACTCGGTCCAGTCGCTTTATCACGGTATCTTCTTCCAGGACGACTGGCGCGTTTCCAAAAACCTGACGCTCAATCTCGGCCTGCGTTTCGACCTCGAGCAGGGTTTGACCGAACGTTACAATCGCATCCTTCGTGGCTTCGATCTCGGCACGCCGAGCCCCATCGAAGCGCAAGCCCGTGCTGCGTACACCACTTCATTCAATGCAAACCCGGCAAACTTTCCACGCCACCCGAGTGAGTTTCGCGTGCTTGGCGGCTACACGTTCGCCAACGAAAACAACCGGAATGTTTGGGAGGCGGATCGCAGTAACTTCCAACCACGCATCGGCCTGTCTTATCAGTTGAACGAGAAGACAGTGCTTCGTGCCGGTTTCGGCGTGTTCATGGCGCCGTTCATGATCGAAACGCCGCAACAAATCGGATTCGCAGGCACGACGCCTTTTGTGCCTTCGAACAATAATGGTCTGACGTTCGTCGCGACGCTGACGAATCCGTTTCCGGCCGGACTGAGCGCGGTTCAGCCTTCGTTCGGATCGAGTCTTGGTCTGCTGTCGGGCATTGGTGCTGATGTGGCGAGTGAGGCCGCGCCGATCGTCGGATTGCTGAGAAAGAACGCGAAGTTCGCGCGCGTCGTGTTTGGTATTCAACGCGAGCTGCCGGGCCAGATTGTTGTCGAAGCAAACTACATCGATGCGCATGGATACGATCTCGCGGTCAGTCGCAACCTAAACTTCGTACCGCGCGAGTTCCTCGGCACGGACCCGGCCAGCGACACTGCTTCAAACACTTTCCTGTCGACGAACATTCCGAATCCCTTCCGGAACCTCGTCCCAGGCGGCAGCGCATTCAACACCGCCGCGAACATCTCGCGCGCGCAGTCGCTGCTCGCGTTTCCGCAGTTCGCTGCTCTTTGGGTTCAGGAGTACAACGGCACCAACCGTTACAAGTCGCTTCAGATGCAAGTCAATAAACGCTTCGCGACTGACATGACGCTGACCGCGACGTACACCTATTCCAATCTTCGCGAAAAGGTCAGCTATCTGAATCCCTCCGACACGGTTCTGGAAGATCGGATCTCGCAGTTTGATCGGCCACACCGGTTTACATACGCAGGTGTCTATCAATTGCCGATCGGACGTGACCGCGCGTTTGGTAACAACATGAATCGCGTGCTCGATGCAGTCATTGGCGGTTGGCAGTTGAATGGAACTTACGAGTGGCAGAGTGGCGAGCCTTTCCTTTTGACTGCGGCAAACCTGTTCTTCCCAGGCGATCCGACGACGATGACCAGCCGGCTCGGCGATGGCGATGGAGGGGGCGGCAAGTTTGGCATCGATCGATCTGCATTCGACGCGCCGGGCCTGGTGGCACTGTCGGCGTTTGGCATACGCAACGTTCCAACAACACTCGAGAACCTGCGTAACCAGCCGTACTCCGTTGCGAACCTCTCGCTCACGAAGAATTTCAACATGGGCGAAGGGCGCCGGTTGCAGATTCGCGCTGAGGCGTTGAATGCGTTCAATCATCCGTACTTCGGTGCGGGCATCGGTCTGAATCCCGGACCGCCGGGGGCGCCGAATGCTGCTTTCGGCATCGTGACGACGCAACGCAACAATCCACGCGACATTCAGTTTGGAGCGAAGTTCACTTTCTAACGTTTGGTATCTGTATTTTTCTCGTGCTGGAGGACCGTTTTAGTTGCGCTGCTGTTCGCAGTGAGCGCGGCAGGCCAAAGTAATGCCAAACGAATCCTCGTCGCGGCGGACGGATCGGGTGATTTCAAGACCGTCCAACATGCGGTGGACCATATTCCCGACGGGTACACCAATGCTCGCATACTCACGGGTGAAGCTCGTCAGGCAGTTGGAACGATCGCGTGGAACGACGCGCAAAACAAACCCGCTGAGTGGTACGCCAGCGCCGAGGCGTTGCGCATTGCAGACAACCTGATTCTCTATCAACGCGAGTCCGGTGGTTGGCCCAAGAACATCGACATGGCGAAGCTATTCGATGAAAAAGATCGGGCGCGGCTTCTCGCGCAGAAGAAAAACAACGATTCGACGATCGACAACGGCGCAACTTTCACACAGTTATCGTTTCTGGCGCGTGTCTACACCGCGCAACCGCACGACCGGCATCGCGAGTCGTTCCTAAAAGGATTTGATTACCTGCTGAAGGCGCAGTATCCAAATGGAGGCTGGCCGCAGTTCTATCCGAACCTTAACGGCTACTACAAACACATAACCTTCAACGACAACGCCATGATCGGCGTCATGAAACTGCTGCGCGACGTCGCGGCAAAGAAACCGACGTACGCGTTTGTTGACGAAGCGCGACGCGCGAACGCAGCGAAGGCTGTAGAAAAAGGAATCGAGTGCATACTGAAGACGCAGGTGGTTGTAAATGGCCGGCGCACGGTGTGGTGTGCACAACACGACGAAGTCACCCTTGCGCCTGCCGGTGCCAGAACGTTTGAAGTTATTTCGTTGAGTGGTGGCGAAAGTGTCGAGATCGTGCGATTCCTGATGTCGTTAAAGGAACCATCGCCCGCGGTCGTTGACGCGATTGAGTCGGCGGTGGCGTGGTTCAGGCAGTCCGAACTAAAAGATGCCGAAGGTAAATCTGTTTGGGCCCGATTCTATGAGATCGGCCCCAATCGCCCCATCTTTGTCGGTCGCGATGGTGTGATCAAGTACGATGTGAAACAGATCGAAGAGGAGCGACGAGAGAATTACGCCTGGTACGTTTACGACGCAGCAAAACTATTGAGCAAAGACTATCCTGCGTGGGTGAACCGCAGATCCTTAGAAACTAAATGACGACAAGACGCGAGTTCATCAAGGAACTTCTGATCGGCGGAGTCGTGGTGGCTGTCGCACCGCAACTGATTGCGTTCGGAGCGGAGACGAGTCCGTGGGAAACAACGATGCCGGCGATCCTAAACCGCATCCGGCCACCTCGTTTTCCCAGTCGCACATTCTACGTCACGCGATTCGGCGCCAAAGGCGACGGCAAGACCGATTGCACCGCAGCTTTCCGGCGGGCGATCGATCAGTGCACGAAGGCCGGCGGTGGCAAAGTCGTCGTTCCCGCGGGGTCGTATCTGACGGGTGCGATTCATCTGAAGAACAACGTCAATCTCGAAGTCGCAGAAGGCGCGACGATCAAGTTTAGTCAAAACCCGAAAGATTTTTTGCCTGTGGTCTTTTCGCGGTGGGAAGGTGTTGAAGTTTTCAACTACTCGCCGTTCATCTATGCGTTTGAACAGCGGAACATCGCGATCACCGGTAAAGGGACACTCGATGGCCAATGCAACTCGGAAGCGTGGTGGCCCTGGAACGGACGTCCCCGCTATGGATGGAAAGATGGAATGCCGCAGCAGCGTCCCGATCGCAACGCGTTATTTGCGATGGCGGAGAAAGGTGTACCAGTCCGCGAACGAATCTTTGGCGAGGGTCATTATTTAAGACCGCAGTTCATTCAACCTTATCGCTGCCAGAACGTGCTGATCGACGGCGTTACGATTCAGAACTCGCCGATGTGGGAGATTCACCCGGTCCTGTGCCGCAACGTCATCGTTCAGAACGTACACATCAACAGTCATGGACCAAACAACGACGGCTGTAATCCCGAGTCGTGCACGGACGTGCTGATTAAAAATAGTTACTTCGACACGGGTGATGACTGCATCGCGATCAAATCAGGACGGAACGCGGACGGCCGCCGGTTGAAAGCTCCAACTGAGAACATCATCATCCAGGGTTGCCGGATGAAGGACGGCCATGGCGGGATCACAGTCGGCAGCGAGATCTCGGGCGGTGTGCGCAATCTTTTCGCAGAAAACTGCCGGCTTGACAGTCCAAACCTCGATCACGCGCTCCGCGTGAAAAACAACGCGATGCGCGGAGGTGTGCTGGAGAACTTCCACTTCCGGAACATCGAAGTCGGTCAGGTGGCCCATGCCGTGATCACGATCGATTTCAACTACGAGGAGGGCGCGAAAGGATCGTTCACTCCCGTCGTTCGCGATTACACGGTGGACCAACTGCGCAGCACGAAAAGCAAACACGCGCTCGACGTGCAAGGTCTAACCGGCGCCCCAATCATCAACCTGCGATTGACTAACTGCACGTTCGAGAACGTCGCCGATGGCAGCATCGTGAAGAACGTGAAAGACCTGACGCACGACAACGTCAGGATTAACGGGAAGTCAGTTGATTCCATTATGTCAACGCCGCCGATCTCTGAACGTGCGGCCGCAACGGCGATGACGGCACTATGGCGAGACGCGGCCAGAAAAGAGAACGGTTATCCTGCCAAATGGACCTACGATCATGGTCTGGTGTTGAAAGGAATCGAGCGCGTTTGGATAAACACCGGTGACAAGAAGTATTTCAAGTTTATTCAGGACAGCTTGGACCACTTCGTCACGGACGACGGTTCCATTCGCACTTACACGATCGACGAGTACAACATCGACCATGTCCTTCCCGGACGAAACCTGCTCATGCTCTACCGGGAAACGAAGCAGGAAAAGTATCGCAAAGCGGCTGCGCTTCTTCGCGAGCAGTTGAAAACACACCCGCGCACGTCGGAAGGCGGTTTTTGGCATAAGAAGATTTATCCATGGCAGATGTGGCTCGACGGTCTCTACATGGGCGAACCGTTCTATGCCGAGTGGGCCGCCACCTTTAATGAACCGGCAGCATTTGACGACATCGCCAAACAGTTTATCCTGATGGAGCGTCACTCACGCGACGACAAGACCGGGCTGCTGTATCACGGCTGGGATGAATCGCGGAAGCAACGTTGGTCCAATCCGGAAACCGGACGCTCACCACACTTCTGGGGTCGCGCGATGGGCTGGTATGCGATGGGCCTTGTCGACACACTCGATCATTTCCCGCAAAGCCATCCGCAACGCCGTGAGTTGATTGCGATTCTGAATCGTTTGGCAGAGGCGGTCGCTAAATATCAGGACCCGCGCTCGGGAGTGTGGTACCAAATCCTGGACAAGGCTACTGCAAAAGGAAATTACCTGGAGTCGTCGGCTGCGTGTATGTTCGTCTACGCACTGGCGAAGGGCGCGCGACTCGGATACTTGCCGGCAAAATACTTCCGCGTGGTCGAGGATGGATATCGCGGGATTGAAAGGGAGTTTCTCAGAACAGCCGCCGACGGCCAGCTAAATCTCGAAGGCACCGTGAGCGTTGCCGGATTAGGTGGAAATCCATATCGCGACGGCAGTTACGAGTATTATCTGAGCGAGAAAGTAGTCACGAACGATCCAAAAGGCGTCGGCGCGCTGCTGCTCGCCGCCACCGAGATGGAGAGTACAGCCAGGCAATCGATTGGCACTGGTCGAAACTAACTAAGTCCTGCGCGACTTCATTAACCGGCACCGGAAACTTACAATTAACATGTCCGTGGTCAGTTGTCCGTGGTCAGTTGGTTTATCGTCACTCGGCAGACAACTAACTACTGGCAACTGACTACTGACAAAACCTAATGAGCCAGGCAAACGCCAACATCTTCAAGACGATTGATGCGGAGAGACGCGGAACGACGTTTGACGAAGTCGTATCGCAGCTTCGCGAAATGATTCATAAAGGCGAGCTCCGTCCGGGCGATCGACTGCCGCCGGAAAGAGATTTAGCGAAGCGTCTCGGCGTCAGCCGTCCGACGTTGCGCGCGGGAATTAGTTCGCTGGCTGCTGTCGGTGTATTGCAACCGCGGCGCGGCGCGGGCACGTTCGTAGTCGAAGCTGAAGGACCACCTTCACTCGACAGCAGTGCATTGCGCTTGATGGCTTCACTGCAACGATTCACGCCGGCGGAGATGTTTGAAGCACGACGTTCGTTGGAGATGGCAATCGCGGCGCTGGCGGCGGAACGCGCGACTGGTGAAGAGATGGCGCAGATGTCTGAAGAAATCGCGGGCATGTTCGCGTCGCTCGATGAACCGGAACAGTTTCTGGTCCACGACATGCGGTTCCATCAAACAGTCGCCGCCGCGTCCGGCAATCGAATCCTCACTGCGTTGATGAACATGGTTGCGACGATCCTCTTCGAAGTGCGACGGAAGACGGTGAAACGCGCGCGCGACTTGAAGGAGTCGGCTGAGATGCATCGCACCATCTACCGCGCCATACGTGATCGCAATCCCGAAGCGGCCCGCGACGCCATGCGCGATCACCTCATGCTGGCGCAAAAAGCTCAGGAAGAGGAAGAAGAGATCGAGTGACGATCCGGGTGATCTCCTTCATCCTCTTCTGCGTCTTCGTCGCGAAAGGCGACGGCTCTTACACGAACCCCATTATCGACGCTGATTATTCTGATCCTGACGTAATTCGTGTCGGCGACGATTTCTATCTCACCTCGTCGAGCTTCAACTGCGTTCCCGGTCTACCGATTCTCCATTCAAAAGATCTCGTGAACTGGAGGATCATCGGTCATGCACTGCAGGAACAACCACCACGCGACGTATTCGCACGGCCGCAGCACGGTAACGGCGTGTGGGCCCCCGCGATCCGTTTTCACAATGACTATTTCTACATCTTTTACGGCGACCCCGACTTCGGTATCTACATGGTGAAGTCGCGCAACGCTGCCGGTCCTTGGTCAGAACCGTTGTTAATTAAACCCGCGCGAGGTTGGATCGATCCGGCTCCGTTCTGGGACGATGATGGTAATGCGTACCTGGTCCATGCGTGGGCCAACAGCCGTTCCGGTATAAAAAGCATCCTCACGATTAACCGGATGAGTCCCGACGGCACGAAACTTCTCGACGATGGCAAGACAGTATTCGACGGCCGTGTGAACCATCCCACGATCGAAGGTCCAAAGCTCTACAAACGCAATGGTTATTACTACATCTTCGCGCCCGCGGGTGGTGTCGCTACGGGCTGGCAGGCGGTGCTGCGATCGAAAAACATTTATGGCCCTTATGAGGACCGGATCGTCATGGATCGCGGAAAGACTGACATCAACGGCCCGCACCAGGGAGCCTGGGTCGAGCTAAAATCCGGCGAGTCGTGGTTCGTTCACTTCCAGGATCGAGCAGCTAACGGACGTGTCGTTCATTTGCAGCCGATGCATTGGGTTAACGATTGGCCAGTGATTGGTGTCGACGTTGATGGGGATGGAAAAGGCGAGCCTGTTGCGAAACATCGAAAGCCGGATGTGGGACGTAATTATCCGCCCGCTACGCCTCAAACAACCGATGAGTTCGCAGGAACGAGACTCGGACTTCAGTGGCAATGGCACGCTAATCCGCAGGATGCCTGGGTGTCGTTATCAGCGCGTCGCGGCTGGTTGAGAATGCCTACCGTGCCCCAACCGGGCGGCACGCAGAATCTATGGACTGTCCCAAATCTGCTGCTTCAGAAGCTGCCGTCACGAGGGTTTACTGTAACTACGTTGATTGATGCGTCCGCGTTGCGCGAAGGCGAACGTAGCGGATTGCTAATGATGGGCCGTGACTATTCGTATGTTGCGATTGTGAGAACAGCAACCGGCCTGGGAGTCGTTCGCGTTACCGCTAAGGATGCTGCAAAAGGAACTGCGGAAACCGAAACCGCTTCTGTCCACTTAAAAGCAAAATCCGTGTTCCTGCGTGTCTCGGTTGCTGAGGCAATCTGCGCGTTTAGCTACAGCAGTGACGGCAAAAAGTTTCATCCGGCGGGCGACGACATTTTTGTTGCGCAACCCGGTGTGTGGATCGGCGCGAAAGTGGGTCTCTTCTCGATCGGCGCCGCAAACGGTTACGCAGATTACGATTGGTTCAGGTTCGCGCCTCTGCCACGATCCGCACAAACTCGCGCGCGCGTTCAGTGATCAAATGAGCTTGCCCTTCGCGAATCGCTTTTACGTCCACGAGATCGGCCCCAACACCCAAAGCACTCGCACCTGCTTTAATAAAATCCGCCGCCGTCTTTAGCGAAACGCCCCCGGTCGGTACGAGTTCGATCTGCGGCAACGGCGCTTTCAGCGATTTGATATAACTCGCGCCTCCCACTGCTCCCGCGGGAAACACCTTCACAAAATCCGCGCCCGCCGACCATGCCTGAACCACTTCGGTCGGCGTCAACGCACCGGGCATCACCGCTATGCCATATCGCCGGCAAACTTCGATCGTTTCCAAATTCAACGAAGGACTGACGACGAATCGCGCTCCCGCAAGAATGCATGCCCGCGCCGTTTCACCATCCAAAACTGTGCCCGCGCCAACCAGCGCTTCACTTCCATAACGCTGCGACACTTCTTCGATCACGGCAACAGCGCCGGGAACAGTCATCGTGATTTCGAGTATTGAAATACCACCCGCCCGAATCGCGTCGATCGCCTTTATCGCTTCATCAGACGACTGTGCGCGCACGACAGGAATGATGCCGATATCACGGATTGTTTGAATAACTGCGGCTTTATTATCTGACATCAACGAGCCAAGATTATCGTTCCACGTTAACGTTCCACCCTCGCCGTCCCACCCTTCATCACCCGCTCGACTTCCGTGAGCGTCGCCATCGTCGTATCGCCCGGCGTTGTCATCGCCAACGCCCCATGCGCCGCGCCGCATTCAACTGCCCACTGCGGCCCGCGTCCCATCAGAAAACCGTAAATCAATCCGGAAGCAAAAGAGTCCCCACCACCTACGCGATCCAGTATCTCAAGGTTTTCACGCACCGGCGCGCGGTAAAGCTCGCCGCCCACGTAACAAACAGCACCCCAATCGTTAATGGTCGCTGTTTTCGCATTACGTAGTGTCGTCGCGACGATCTTGAAATTCGGAAACTCGCCAACCGCTTTTTCGATCATCCGGCGGAAGTTGTCGACGTCGAGTTTCGAATGATGCTCGTCGAGTCCTTCAACTTCGAATCCCAGCGCCGCCGTGAAATCCTCTTCATTGCCAATCATCACATCGACGAGCGGCGCCAGTTCGCGATTGACCGCGATCGCGCGCTCCCGGCCACCAATGGACCGCCACAACGAATCGCGATAATTCAGATCGTAAGAAACGATCGTGCCGTGTTTCTTCGCTGCCTCCATCGCCTCGCGCGCCACAGCAGGCGTCGTTTCGGACAAAGCGCAAAAGATACCGCCAGTGTGAAACCACCGCGCACCTTTCTGCGCGAACATCTTGTCCCAATCGATATCACCCGGCTGCAACTGCGAGACCGCCGTGTGCCCTCGATCCGAACAACCGGCCGCCCCACGCACGCCGAACCCGCGTTCGGTAAAGTTCAACCCGTTGCGGACGGTGCGGCCGACGCCGTCGAACTTCACCCACTTCAGGTGCGACTGGTCCACACCTCCCTGGTAAATCAGATCCTGGACCAAACGACCCACGGCATTGTCTGCCAGCGCAGTAACGATCGCCGCATCCATTCCGAAACAGCGCTTCAGACCGCGCGCGACGTTGTATTCACCGCCCCCCTCCCAAACTTGAAAACTACGCGTCGTGTGAACGCGTCCCTCGCCGGGATCCAGCCGCAACATCACTTCGCCAAGCGACACCACGTCCCAGCGACATTGCGCCCTGTCCTTTATTTCCAAAACACTCACGCCCCTTGTACCCCTCGCGCCTCTTTGCGACCGTACAACATACCGGCAATCACGCCGATACCGATGCCTATCGCACCGGCAAGCAACATGTAACTCAACAGCGTCTGGCCCGACACTCGCGAGATGAGTCCAACTAACCAACCAACAAA
>Ga0079215_10000060_pt1 | contig 17472 bp, 13 predicted proteins | sample NCControl_FD_77004 | JGI IMG/M metagenome (GOLD analysis project Ga0079215, IMG submission 77004) | Agricultural soil microbial communities from Utah to study Nitrogen management - NC Control | ecosystem: Environmental > Terrestrial > Soil > Agricultural land | place: USA: Utah | collected...
ATCTTCAGGCCCTGGGATTTTTTCGCCTGCTCCGATGCGATCGACAATTGTCCGGCCAATTTCGCGGCGATTTCCAGAAAAATTTTGCTGACCTCGCTGCGCGGATCCTGGACGAGACTCGGCACACCGTTATCGCCGCCTTCGCGCAACGTCGGCGTGATCGGAATCTCACCGAGATAGGGGATCTTGAATCGCTCGGCCGCCCGCTGGGCGCCGCCGCGCGAGAAAATTTCATGCTTCTTATTGCAGCCGTCACAGACAAAATAGCTCATGTTTTCGATGAGACCGACGATCGGAATGTTGACCTTATCGAACATCGATTTCGCCCGCACCACGTCGGCGAGCGCGACACTCTGCGGCGTGGCCACAAGCAACGCGCCGCTGACCTTTAACTGTTGCGAAAAGGTAATTTGCACATCGCCGGTGCCCGGCGGCATATCCACGACCAAATAGTCCAATTCGCCCCAATGGACATCCGCCATGAGCTGATGAAGAGCCTTACCCAACATCGGACCGCGCCAAATAACTGCTTGATCAGGATCGAGAAAAAAACCGATCGACATGACCGGCAAGCCATGCGCGATGGCCGGTGTGATTTTGGAAACGCCGTCGACATCGATTTTCTCCGGCTCGCCTTTTACACCCATGATAATCGGCACCGAAGGACCGTATATATCGGCGTCGAGCAAACCCGTTGCCGCGCCGTGCATTTTCAATGCAACAGCCAGATTCGCCGCTACAGTGGATTTGCCCACTCCGCCCTTGCCGGCAGCAACCAGCACGACGTTTTTGACAGTAGGCAGGAGATCCGTTTGGCCGGCGCCGGCCTTGCTGCCGCGCACTTGAGCGCCAAAATTTATCTCCAGCCCGTTGATTCCACCGACCTCGGCAAGCGCCTTCTTGCAATCGTTTTCAATGGTTTCGCGCAGCGGGCAAGCCGGGGTAGTCAACTCGACGGTGAAGCGCACTTTGCCTTGGGCAATGGCGAGATCCTTTACCATGCCGAGGCTGACGATGTCCCGATGAAGCTCGGGATCTTGCACTTTGCGCAGCGCCTCGATAACGCGTTCTTCAGTTACACTCTCCACGATTTTCCTTCCGCTAAAAAAGTATTGACCTATAGGGTCTACGATGTCAACAACGCCTAACCGTTAACAATCCGCGATTTGTCGGGTCTAAGGAGACGCGGATGACAAAATGCGCGCGGACGGACGCTCTCGATAGCTTGATGGGATGGAAGGCTTTTGTTACCATTGATCGATCCCAAAAATTCCATTCTGGAGCTTAGGAGAGCACGATGAACAAAACTTTTGCCACCTTGTTGGCGGCATTGATTCTGAGCTCGTCGATCGGCTGCGCCGGGGGTAGTTTGACAACCCGCGAAAAGGGCGCCGGCATTGGCGCGCTAGGCGGCGCGGCAGCTGGCGGAATCATCGGAGCGGCGGTCGGGCATCCTGGCACAGGCGCAGCGATCGGCGGCGTACTGGGATTGGGTACGGGCGCTCTCGTGGGCGACCAACTGCAGGGACAGGAAATAAAACAATCCGATCAACAAAAGCAAATCAATACGAATCAAGCCGAATTAGAGCGTCAACGGCGGGAACTCGAACAGCTCAAACGGCAACAAAGCGAATATTAGGACATTTCTTTCAACACAGCCAGATTTACTGCCATCTTATCGATAAATTCGCCAACCTTACCTAACCTGTGGCGTCGTGCCTGCTAGGAGGTTTTATGAAACTCAAGAGTTCTTCAACCCCAATTTTTTTAGTGGCCGCATTTCTGTTCATTGCCGGTTGTGCAGGCGGCGAGTTGACGAAGCGTGAAAAGGGCGCCGGTATAGGCGCGTTGGGCGGCGCGGCGGCGGGTGGAATCGTCGGCGCAGCGGTGGGGCGCCCGGGCGTCGGAGCCGCTGTCGGCGGAGCGCTCGGATTGGGCGCCGGCGCCCTCATCGGCGATCAACTGCAAGGTCAGGAAAACAAGCAAAAAGAACAGCAGAAAGCGATTGACCAACAACACGCAGAGCTTGAAAAGAATCGCGCCCTCATCGAAGAGTTGCGCAAGCGAAACATCGAGGCGAAAGAGACCAGCCGGGGCGTCATGGTGAATTTGCCCAGCGTCAATTTTGAGTTTGACAGCGCAGACTTGAGCCGTGACGGTAGGGACAAAGTAAACCAGATCGCCGATATCATAAAACGCGACGCGCCGAATCGCCGCGTAACGGTCGAAGGCCATGCCAGTCGCGAAAGCGCGGCGCAAGAAGGCTACAATCAACGCCTGTCGGAAAGACGCGCGAACACGGTTGCTGACTCGTTGGAGCGCAGCGGCGTAAACGGCAGAAACATTTCATCTCAAGGGCTTGGTACTCGAGCGCCGGTGGCATCGAACGACAACGAAAGCGGCCGGCAGCAAAATCGGCGGGTCGAAGTTATTATCGAGAACTAGCGCAAACCAAACTGCGGCTCGGTGCCGGCAAGCAGTCGTTTGATGTTTTCGCGATGGCGCAAGGTAACCATCGCCCCCAGGAAACCGCTCATAGCGATTAGTGCGACTGAGTAGGAAAAAGCCCAGAGCGAGATCGGCGCCGCGAGCGCGGCAGCGATTGAACCCAAGGAAACTCTTCGACTGCAAAGAACAGCCATCGCAAAAGCAAGAATCATAACCAGAGTCGCCAACGGCGCCAGAGCAAGCAGATCTCCGAATGCCGTGGCGACGCCCTTCCCGCCCTGAAATTTTAGAAACACCGGATACAAGTGGCCCAGAAACGCGGCGATAGCGACGAGCGCGAGTGAGGCGTCAGTCAATCCGAGCCGTTGGCCAATAAATACCGGCACGAAACCCTTGGCGGTATCAGCAAGCAATGTCAGCAAACCGCGCCCTTTACCCAGCACGCGCGCGACGTTGGTGGCGCCGATGTTGCCGCTACCCGCATCTCTAACGTCAACCCCGGCCAGCCTGCCAAGAATAAACCCGCTCGGTATTGAGCCGACAAGATACGCGAATGTTGTGAGTAGGATCGTCAATAAGGGATCAAACACGAAAAATACCTGCTCCGAATTCGGTTTAAAACTGCCTACCCACCTAAACAGTCAAGCACCCTCGTTGTGAGATGGGAATCGAGTCTCGCCTTTTGCCCTTCCGTTTATCGATTTCCGCTTGCGATCGCGAAGCAACGATTTCTTGTAGACCAGCCTGAGACTAAAAAGCCCCACACGGTGAATCCGTGCAGGGCTTTTGCTTGTGATTCTATGATTCTTACTTCGCCGGCCGTTTATAAAAATCGGGATTCATTCTAGTCGTCGTGCCGGACTTTCCGAGTTCTTCCTCGAATATCTTCCGAATCCATGGCGCCTCATCGTAATATTCGATCTGGTTGCCGCCTTGCTTCACGTCCTTATCGACTTTGCTGATGTCGCCGAAACTTTCGCCGAGACTGTATTTGATTCCACCCAGCCGCGGCGGCAAGTAACGCGCCCCCGTGGCGCCGGTGTTGAAATGCTGGTGGAACATCATGGCGGGGGGAGTAAAAACACTGCCATCCTGCCAATCGTAGCGCTTGGGCTCGTCACCCTCTCTCCAGAACAGCGAGAAACCCTGGCCCTTGATGATCATGACGTTAAAGCCAGGCCCGTGGCGATGGGCCTTTTTATAAGTGCCGATCGGAAACTCGGAAATATGCGCCGCCATGGAGCCGTTGGCCAGCTCTAACATGACATTCTTGCCGGAGGCGCCGCGCTCTTTCCAGTCTTCTAAGGCGAAATTACGCGCATCGGCGATAAAGTTCGTGTCCCAAACTCGGCCCGGGTAAGCCTTGCCCTTACCGCTGAAATATTCCGGATCGCCGTCGAAGCGGTCGGTGAAATCGCGCGGCGTGTTGAAGACGAAGTCTTCATTGTGAAACAAGTTGAAGACAATCGGCATGCTGTTGACGGAGAAAAATCTCGCCGACTCGGTTCCCGAGCCGTTGAAATGCTGATACCAGGAGTTGAGCGGCAAGGCGAAGAGGCTTCCCTCCTGCCATTCGAAGGTCTGCTTGGCACCCTTATCGTTCCAAATAGTCGTCCCGCCTCGTCCCTTGAGGACGTAATGCAAGTCCTCATACAAATGCCGCATCGGGTTGAGCTTCTTTCCCGCGGGAATCTCGCTCACGTAGGCGCCGGTTGCGCCCTCCGCCCCTTCCATATTGATGAACGCGCCGCTACCGCCGGTTCTATCCCAAGGTTTAACTTCAACCTTTCTGAGATCCTGCACAAAAAAGGTCTTGACGACCGGAATTCCCTCGCCGAGTTGCCATTTGTCATAGCTGGGAATGTTATCCATTACGTTGTCAATTTGAGTTGCTGGCTTGGACATAATCTCCTCCAAAACTTTGGTTGGTTAATATCGCATACGACGCCCGAAAGCAAGTTAGGTCAGCGTGCGGTTTGATTCGTACACCGCTAATTTTACGGCAAAAAAGCCGAGGTAGCATTGACAACCCAAAGGAAACTCTACTAAATGGCACGGTGATGCGTCAGCCCACTATCAGCGTAAAGTCGTAGCTGAATGATGGATGACGGCAAAGATTTAAAAAGGAGATTCCCTTGGCTACAACCGTTGAAGCGCCCATGGTTGGAAAAATATTGAAGCTCGAGAAAAGTCCCGGCGATCATGTCGATGAAGACGAAGTGATCATCGTTATGGAAGCGATGAAAATGGAAATCCCTATCGTCGCGCCGGTCAGCGGTACCTTGAAAGAGCTCAAAATTTCGGTCGGTCAAGCCGTCGAAGCCGAGCAAGTGCTCGCCGTCATCGAGTAATCCACACGCATCAAATCCCGCGGTTTCGGTTTGTCATTGCCGAGGAGAATCCATGGATAATTGGACGTTTGGCTGGACTCTAGCGCTGGTAGGCATGTCCGGCACCATGTTGGTGTTGTGGATCTTGAGCCTGCTCATCCTGCTCATCAGAAAAGTCTTCCCGGTCAAACCAACGGAACCCAAGAAAGGCTAGTTCCCCCTCATGGAATCTGCGCTCGTTTCCGGCATCGAAGGTCTTTTTCTCGGAGTTCTCAATCTCGGTCTCGGCCACGTGATCATGATCCTGATCGGATCGTTGCTCCTTTACTTGGGTATCAGCAAGGGTTATGAGCCGCTGCTTCTGGTGCCGATCGGCTTCGGCGCTATTTTGGTAAATGTCCCGTTGTCGGAAATGATGGCCGAGGGCGGCTTCATTCGCTATTTCTACGATATCGGCGTGCGCACGGAAATCTTTCCATTGCTGATTTTTATCGGCATCGGCGCAATGACGGACTTTCAACCGCTCTTGGAAAATCCAAAAATCGTCTTGCTCGGCGCCGCGGGCCAATTTGGGATTTTTATAACTTTATTGCTCGCTCTCGCGCTCGGTTTCGACAAGCTCGATGCCGTCGCGGTTTCGATTATCGGCGCATGCGACGGTCCGACGGCGATTTACGTCAGCTCCAAGTTCGCCCCTCACCTGCTTGGCGCCGTTTCGGTAGCGGCTTACTCTTATATGTCGTTAGTGCCGCTGATCCAGCCACCGATTATGCGCGCACTTACCACGGAGAAAGAGCGCACGATCGTCATGGGCGCGGTCAAACAACCGATCTCCCAAACAACGAAAATCATGTTTCCCATCGTTGTAACCATCTTCGCTTCGATCCTTGCGCCGAAAGGCGCGCCGTTGATCGGCACGGTCATGCTTGGAAATCTATTGAAAGAGTCTAGCGTCGTCGACCGTTTGAAACGCGCCTCGGAAAATGAGATCGCTAACATCGTCACGCTCCTGCTCGGCCTGTGCATCGGCGCGACCATGGAAGCGGACAAGTTTTTAAAGGCCCAAACGCTGGTGATTTTGGCGCTAGGCTTCATCGCGATCAGCCTGGACACCGCGGTGGGCATACTTTTTGGGAAGCTCATGTGCGCGCTCACCGGCGGCAAGATCAATCCGCTCATCGGCGCTGCCGGCATTTCCGCGTTTCCCATGTCCGCGCGCGTGGTCCAAGCTGAAGGCCAGAAGTACAACAAGAAAAATTATCTGCTCATGCACGCCATGAGCGCCAACGCGGGCGGGCAGATCGGCTCCGTCATCGCGGCTGCGGTTATGCTCTCGGTCTTGCAAGGAATGGGCATCGTTGGCCAATAGAGGAACCCTATGGCCCAAACTCGGGAAGAACTCGAAAAACGGCTGGCTTCGCTGGAGAAAGTCGCGCTCGAGGCCGACCCCAAGGTTTCCGCCAAACAACACGCCGAGGGCAAGCTTACCGCGCGCGAGCGCATCGACAAGCTGCTCGATCCCGGGAGTTTCGTCGAAGAGTTCATGCTCGCCGAAACTCAGTGCAGCGACTTCGGCATGGCGGAAAAGAAGCTGCCATCGGACGGGGTGGTCACGGGTTTCGGCAAGATCGACGGCAGACTCGTTTACGTTTATTCTCAAGACCGCGCCATTCTCGCCGGCAGCGTCGGCAGCGCTCACGCGGAAAAAATCGCTTACGTGATTCAAACGGCGCGCAAAGTCGGCGTGCCCTGCATCGGACTCAATGATTCCGCCGGCGCGCGCATTCAAGAAGGGCTTTCCGTCACCTCGGCGATCGGCAAAATCTTCTACGAAAACAGCATCGCGTCCGGCTGTATCCCGCAGATTTCCGCGATCATGGGACCGTGCATCGGCGTCGGCTCATACTCGCCGGCGCTCACCGACTTCATTATTCAAGTCCAAAATACCAGCCAGATGTTCATCACCGGACCGGCGGTCATCAAGGAAGTGCTCGGCGAAACCGTCACAATGGAAGAGCTCGGCGGCGCGAAGATTCATTCAGAAGTTTCCGGCGTCACCGACCTGGTGGCGAAGGACGACGAGGATTGTCTGGGCATGATCCGCCGTCTCATCGGTTTTCTGCCGTTGAGTTTTGAATCGCCACCGCCGCGAAAGATACCCGCTGATGACCCGGCGCGTTCCCTGGATTCGCTCATAAAAATCGTCCCGGAAGACGTGAAACGCGCTTACAACATCAATCAAGTTATCAAAGCGATTATCGATGACGGCGATTTCTTCGAGCTAAAAGCGAAGTTTGCTCGCAACTTGGTGATCGGCTTTGGCCGGATGGATGGATACCCCGTAGGATTCGTCGCCAACCAGCCGATGTTTCTCGCCGGCAGCTTGGACGTCGATGCCTCGGACAAAGCCGCCCGCTTCATCCGCTTCTGCGACGCGTTCAACATTCCCGTGATCACATTGATGGATGTTCCCGGCTTTTTCCCCGGCAAACAGCAGGAAGAAAAAGGCATCATCCGCCATGGCGCGAAGATGCTCTACGCCTACGCTGAAGCGACCGTGCCGAAGATCACCGTGGTGTTGCGCAAAGGCTACGGCGGCGCTAAGCAAGCGCTCTGTACCCGCGAGATGGGCGCCGACCAACTTTTTGTCTGGCCCGGGGTCGAACTAGCGGTAATGGGGGGTGGCGGCGCGGTGAATGTGCTTTACCGGCGCGAGATCGAACAATCCGCCGATCCAGCAAAAACGCGCGGAGAAAAAATTGCCGAGTTCCAGCAACGTTTCAACGGCCCGTTCGAGGCGCTTTCAAAGCAATTCGCCCAAGCGGCCATTCGGCCGCAGGACACGCGCAAGCGGCTGATCCAATGCTTGGAGATTTTGCGTAATAAAAAAGAAGAGCGGCCCAAAAAGAAACACGGGCTTATGCCGGTGTAATGCAGCCCTGCGCGCTCGACTCATCGAAGGAAACCGGTAGCGTCACAAAAAAAATGCTGCCTTTGTCCGGTTCGCTTTCCAACCAGATCCGCCCGCCGTGGGCTTCCACAACCTTTTTGCAGATGGCCAAGCCAAGTCCGGTGCCGTTGTGACTGGACTGCTGGGATCCGGTAACTTGGCGGTACTTGTCGAAAATGTGATCGAACTCTTCCCGCGGCACACCGATGCCGGAATCTTGGACCCACCACAGCACTTCGGCATCGCCGCAACGGCGCGCACCGATTGAAATCTCCCCGCCGTTTGGGGTGAACTTGAAGGCATTGCTCAGCAGATTTTCCAGTACTTGGCTGATGCCTCGAACGTCGACAAAAAGCCGCGGCAAGTCGTCGCTGATCTCGGTCCTAAAGGCGATACGTTTTTTGTCCGCTTCCACCGAGTGTTCGACAAAGCCTTCATGAAGCAGCGCGTTAAGCTCCACTGGCGTCTTCGTTAATTGCAGTTTGCCGGCGTCGATCTTGGAAAGGTCGAGAAAATCGCTCACGTGGCTGATCAGGGTCTGACAGCTTTCCTGCACTTTCCAAAGCCATTCCTGATGCAGTTGCGTGGTATCTCCAAAGACGCCATTACGTATGGAGTCCGTGATCGACACTACGTTGGACAGCGGAGAACGTAAATCGTGCGCGACCATGGCGGTGAAATCGGCTAGGATTTGTTCTGCGCGTTTGCGCTCGTCGATCTCGCGCCGCAGTTCCTGATTTGCCTGAACCGTGGCGCTATAGAGCCGCGCGTTCTCCACGCCAAGAGCAATCTGTCGCGACATAGCCTGTAGAAACTGCTTCTCGTCGGCGCCAAAGGAGTGCTCCTTAAGGCTCAGTATCGTAATCGCCGCCTGCAACGGCGACTCCTGCCGAAGCGGCAAGACCGCCACCGCCCGGACCGGATTATTCGCTGCGGCAGAGACAAACTCCGGAGCGGCTTCGACGTCATCGACAAACCACGGATGGCCGCACCGCCAGAAACATTGTTCGAAATTGTTGCCAAGGTTTGCCCAAATCGCTTCGATTTCCTCCACTGAACACGACTCGGGTCCGACGCTATAAAAGCTGCGGCCGCTAATTTCCCTGGAAAAATGCACAAAGGCAAAATCAAAACCGCTGGCCGAGATCAACCGCTTCAAGCCACGGTCGATGACGTGCTCGACCGAAAGCGTTTCGGCAATCTCTTGAGCGACTAGATTGAGCGCCTCCAATTGGTTCGTGTAAGCCAGAAGTTGCTCTTCGCCCTTGCGCAGCAGGGTGATATCCCGCGTGATCGTTGCCGCGCCGACCACATTGCGGCGCACGTCGCGAATCGGGGAAAGCGAGGCGGAGACGTCGAACAGCCGACCGCCCTTGCGTTTTCGCTTGCTCTCGTATCGATTGATCCCACGACCTTGCTTGACGACATCCAACAGCTCGAAAACTTCATCGTGATGGTCGTTGGGAATCAGCTGCAAGATCGACTTGCCGAGTATCTCTGGCGCTGAGAAACCATACGTCGATTCTGCGCCGTCGTTCCAGTTCGTGATAATGCCATCTAGGGTCATACCGATAATCGCATCCTCGGAGGACTCGACAATCGCCGCCAATCGAGCGCGCTCCTCTTCCGCTTGAACGCGCACCTTCACGTATCCGACAACGAACTTGCTGCCCACCAACCAGGCCAAAGCTCCGGCCGTCAGCACAACGATAAACAACCCAACCAAATTGCGCATCAAAGCGCGATTCACCTGGCCAAATGCCAAGGCTTTAGGGATCCCCACCATCACGTAAATCTGTCCGGCAGCAGCGTTGTTTGCGATCAGCGGTTTGAGGGCGTAAAGGCGTTCGACGCCGTCCAAACCGATCAATTCACGGGTGGTCTGGTTGCGCAAACGCAGCATTTCAAACATCGAGGCGTCGGGAATATGTTTGCCGACCCACTTTTCCGATTCCGGAAATCTTGCCAGAAGAATGCCTTGGCTATCGACAACCGACAGAGCGACGCCATCCGCCAGATGGCTCTCCGCCGCAAGCTGGTTGATCCATTTCACGTCCAATGCCGCGAAGATAACTGCGCGAACCTTCCCTTCGAGCGTCAAAAGCGGAAAGGCAAAGGCGACGCTCTGGCGCTTAGACCCGCCGCCAACCGCGAAGTCACCGGTTGCGAACCCGTTCACCGCGACGGCACGTCGAAAGTGGCTCGCTCCTGCCACGCTCTCGCCCACTGCCTCAAGATGCGCGCGGCAGCGCACGACGCCGCCAGCATCGGCGACACCGAGATCGACATAGAGACTATTATGTTCAACAAACCGCCTCAGAAAATCGCTGCATACTTGCGTATCGCCGCTAAGGACTTCCGCCGAGTCAGCGAGAAGAGCTAACAGCTGTTTGGCTGAATCGATGAAACGCGACTCACGGACAGCAACATTCGCGGCGATCTCCCAAGCGTTTTCCTGCGCCTCGGCGATCCTCAGATCCCGGGCGATCTTGGCCTGATAGACAATCGCACCGAGAATCGGCAGCACGACGACCATAAGAGTAATGATCAACCGTTGCCGCAGCTTGCGCAGGAAGGATTCGGTAGCCTGGAGTATGATCCGGTCGAGCTTCCACATCACGGTTACCCAACCCTCGTTGTTACGATCCGAACGCCTGACTGCTGAAGTTTTTTAGCAAAATTGTTGGCAAGCGGAGTTTTATGCAAAGCATTCCTATCTGTGGCGGGAGGGTTATCCTTTTTGAACATGCACAGCCGGGATTGGTGTCTGATCCAGGTCAGACTTCATCGTCTCCATCTGCTGCTGAGGAATCCGACGCCTCCTCGCGGCCCTGAATCCAGCGCGTGAGCTGGCTTTCCCGCAGGCGCCATTGCCCTCCGACTTTGAATGCAGGCAGCTCATTGCGCCGAATCATTCGTTGCAAAGTGCGCGTAGAAACGTGAAGCAACTCCGCCGCCTCGGGGAGAGTCAGTAGCCGCAGACTTTCGAGGCTATCATTATTCATCGGCAACTCCGCAATGGGTCTTGAGCAATGCGGGTGCCAGCGACCGAAAAGACCAAGCATCTGAATTTGTTAGAAGTTTGGTCGATCGACATGGCCACTTGGTACAGAATTGGACAAGTCATGACGCTCATGGAGCAGCGGTAAATCCCCCTGTCGTTGGCCGCCGTGAAGGGTCCATCGACAAGGAGCTGGGGCGAGGTCAAAAGTGATGTTAACTGCGGTGCTTAATTGAGGTCTTGCTACTGCTGATACAAGACTTCGGCCGCGCGCTCGGTATCATAACCACCCAGCGCGGCCACTGCCCGTTTGAAACCATCGGAGCGGATGATTCGCAGCAGCTTGGCGCCGCGCTCTGATTCGTAAAACTGCCGAGCAACGACTAAATCGTACTCCTCGTCGCTCACCGGAATAAAATCGAGCCCCAAGGCGGTCGCAGCCGCTCGCACCCCGAGCCCCGCGTCGGCAAGATCGCTGGCAATCGCCACGCCGACCGCCATATGGGTAAACTCTTCGCGCTCGTAGCCGGCGATAGCCGCCGGACGAATATGCAGTTTTTTTAGTTCATGATCGAGGAGCACGCGGGTGCCTGAGCCGGTTTGCCGATTGACGAAGCGCATTCCCGGTTTGAGTAAATCTTTGAGTCCGCTGATCGATTTCGGATTGCCGCGCGCCACAAGTATCCCCTGCTCGCGTTGAGCGAGATGGACCAAGACCAGCGGCACTTTAGGAATCGTTTTTTTTATATCGGGAATGTCATACACGCCGCTTGCCGTATCGAGAAGGTGGGTACCGGCAATATGCGTTTCGCCTCGTTCCAACGCCAGCAAGCCGCCCAGGCTGCCGACATTTGTGGCGGCGATCTTGAGCTCCGGATGGCTGAGCTTAAGCCGGTCTTCCAGGACGCCTATGGCAAGATCGTGACTGCCGGTGCAGAGAATCGTATTCTCGATATCTTTCATCGGTCGGAGCAATTCGACTTCAGCTTCGTCACCGGCGTTGAGCCCCTCGACCAGGCTTGGAATGCGCAGCAAACCATCGGCATGGACCATCGTCGTAATCACCCCCGCGCCACGCGCAAGCGGCACGGCCACGAGCTTTTCACCGACCCGCCCTAAGGTCACGCGCAGGAATTCTTCCAGGCCCAGATGCGAAGCAATTTTCTTGGGCACGAGCGCGCGCACGTTGGCATGCACAGGCGCGGCGGAGCCGAGGAATCTCTCCAATGCCGGACGCAAAATTTCGCGCGCGATAACGATGGCTGAAACCGGGTAGCCTGGCACACCGAGCACCGGCTTGCTCGCGACTTTTCCAAGCACCGCCGGTTTTCCGGGCATCACGTCGATGCCATGCGCCATCAACTCTCCGGACTCAGCGACGACATCGGCGGTCAGGTCATGCTCGCCGGCCGAAGATCCGGCGATAATCGTCACCAGATCGCACTCCTTGGCCGCTCGCCGCACGGCGTCGTTGAGCGCGGCCAGCTCGTCGCGCGCGCGCGGATACTTGACCGGCGCACCGCCCCACTCGCGCACGAAGGCGGCAAGCACCGTGGAATTAAAATCGATCACCGCGCCCGGCTTGGCTTCTTCGCCTGGTTGGATCAATTCATCGCCGGTGGGAATGATTCCCACTTTTGGACGCGCCTTTACCCTAACCATCGTATGGCCGGCGGCCAGCAAAGCTCCTAGATCATAAGGTCGCAGGCGATGTGAGCGCGGCAAGAGCAATTCCGTGGCGACCACGTCTTCGCCGACCAGGCGCACATGGTTCCATGGCGCCACTGACTCGAAGATTTCCACGGTGTACTCATCGAGCTGGTGAACCTTCTCGATCATGATTACCGCATTGGCCCACCGCGGCAGTGCGTTACCGGTATCGACATATTGGAACACGTCGGCATCGGCCACGTCCGCGTCAACTAGCTTGAGAGTCTTTCCAACGAACTCCGTCGCGCCGAAGGTATCCTCGGCGCGCACGCAAATCCCATCCATGGCGGAGGCGTGATAGTGCGGCGACGAAATTTTTGCGAAGATCGGTTCCGCGGTGATCCGATCCAGTCCTTCGTCGACTGGAATTTCCTCAGTGAGGAGGCGCGATGGATCCACCGTCGCGACAAATATCTCGCGCGCTTGCGTAAGCGGAGTTTTCTTGAGATAGCGTTTACGCGCCATAGCCCTCGGCAATTTCAGGTTCAAGGGTTCAGGTTCCGAGTTCGCTCGCCCAACCCGAAACGCGCAACTCGGAACTAGAATAAGATAACGTCCACCTCTTCACCCTGCTCCAGTCCATCCTGATTCATATCGATCCGCACCATGCCGTCGGCCTTCACCAGAGTGAAAATCGCCCCCGATTTGCTTGGCAACGGCGTTGCAGCCAATGCACCCGATTCGCCTTCAAGCGTCACCCGGACATAATCTTCCCGGCCGATCTGCGAGGCAATGTTGGTTTTTAATTTCGCCTTGACGGTCCTGGCGAAACGTCCGAGCGCTTCCATGCTCTCGCCGCCGAGACGCCGAATCATCGGCGCGGCAAACAGATCGAAAATCACCAAAGCCGATACCGGATAACCAGGCAGGCCGAGAATCGGTTTGCCGCAAGCCCTGGCAAAAATCGTCGGCTTGCCCGGCGCGATAGAAATGCCGTGAAAGACGAACTCAGAGTCTGGGAAAGACAAAATTGTTTCGAGCGCGATATCTTTCGCGCCCATGGAACTGCCGCCGGACAGCAACACCAGATCAGCCCACTCGAGCGCTTCACCGATCGCGCATTTAAGCGCGCCGCGATCATCACGCACGACGCCCCAGTCTTTCAATGCGCCGCCGCATTCTTCGATCAAGCCGGCCAGCGAATGCTGGTTGATATTGCGCACCTGTCCCGGGGCGGGCACGGTATCGGCATCGACGATCTCGTCGCCTGTCGAGATCAGCGCAATGCCCGGCTGCTTATGAACAGAGATCGAAGGTATGCCGACGCCGGTCAAAGCGCCGAGGTCGTGCGCGCGCAGCCGCCGCCCGCGCTTAAAGACCAACTCGCCTCGTTTGATATCGTCGCCGATCTGAATGACGTTCTGCCACGGCGACACGCCGCGATGAACTTCAACAAGGCCCGCGCTCGTTTCGTCGGTGTACTCGACCATCACGACGGCATCGCTTTCGGGCGGCATCATGCCGCCCGTCGAGATGCGGACCGCTTCACCGGGCGCCAGCGGCTGCGCCGCCTCTTTGCCCATCTCGACGACCCCCGCAAGTTTCAGGTAAGCCGGCAAGCTCTGGCTGGCGCCAAACGTATCTTTTGCTTTGACCGCGTAGCCGTCCATGGCCGCGCGATGAAAATGAGGCAGATCGACGGTGGAATGAAGGTCCTCCGCTAAAACACGGGCGCGCGCCGTGATCGACGCGATCCGCTCAGCTTCAACCGGCTCGACCGCAAGCAAGAGTTGCAGCGCATCTTGCGGCGCCAGGACCTTGAAAAACGTTTGCGCCATGTTGAGCGGATCATAGGCAGAACGACGAGTGGAATCAAATCTAAAAACTCCCATCCCCGATCTTGACAGGCAGGTGGCTTAGGCAGAAAATCACGCCCGCGAACTGGAGGCAGAAATTTGGCCTGCGCTCGCGTCAGTAAGCTTGAGCACTCATCTGTGAAAGGACACCTATGAGCGGACCTGTAAGAATTTCCATCGGCGCCACTTCCAAACGGGTCGATATCGCGAACATCGTCGGCCTGACATTTTTCAACAATGTAGAATTGCCGCGCCAATCCCAGCTAGATGTCGCCATGGGATGGCGCGACTCCGAGCTCGGCGGCACCGGCCCGGCAACGCTTGTCGATAGAAAGAAATATGACTTCGGTTTCGGCAATCCGGTCGGTCTCTCTGCCATGGCGTACCTCGGCTGTGGCTTTTACAAAAAGAAAATCCCGCTGCGCGCCATTGGCGTGTTTCCAACCTGGGACCGATTGATCTTCGCCGTGCGCAAAGGCATCGGCATCGACTCTCTCGCAGACGTGAAACGGCAAAAATATCCGCTGCGCATCTCGACTCGCCGCCGCGGCAAGCTTCAGACTACCGTTTATGCCATCGAGGAAGTGCTCAAATCTTACGGCATGAGCTTCAAGCAAATCGAACGCTGGGGCGGCAAAGTCATGGAAGCGCCGTCGCCGAGCAGCGAGGACCGCAAGGATCATATTCAATCCGGCAAAGCCGACGCGGTTTTCGATGAAGGCGTCAAAAGCTGGGGAAATACTGCGCTCAACGCTGGCATGTGCTTCTTGCCGATGGACGACGCCGCGACGCGCCATATGAGTAAACTCGGGTTCCCCAGCGCGACACTGACGCGAAAACACTATCCCAAGTTGGACCGGGATATCCGCTGCGTCGATTTCAGCGGCTGGACCTTTTTTTGCCATGCCGATCTTCCAACGGAAATCGCTTACGGCATGGCTAAAGCCGTCGACCTTTGTCACAGGCAGATTCCGGTGGACCACTTCGACAAACGTCCCATGACCATGCGCGAGTTCAGCCGCGGCGGCGAAGCCGGCCCGTTGAATATTCCGCTCCATCCCGGAGCCAAGAAATATTACAAAGAAAAAGGATATCTTTAGGAGGGGACATGTGCAGAGCGAGCCCGCGTTCGAAACGGTCAACTCGGTCAAACCATCTCGCCTCTCCTTCGATCCTTCCCCGCGTCGTGAGGAGAAAACAGGTGACGGCTTGAACGAAGCGCAAGCGATTGAACGGTTTAAACGAATGTCACGTCTGGCTTTTTGAAAGGAATAATTGATGTCTAACAAACCTAAAATCACTTTGGGCCTGCCCGACCATCCGCGCTGTCAGGCGATCATGGACGGCAAAGTCGGGGTTGAAGGCTACGATCTCGATGTCGATCCAAACTTCGTTTCATCCGGTGAGCGTCATTATAAGTATCTTCATGGTGAATGGGACGTCGGCGAAGTTTCTGCGGCGAGCTTGCTGCGCGCCATCGAGAAAGGACAGCAGCTGCTTGCGATCCCGGTCTTCTTCGAGCGCGGGCCGCGCCAGCGCAACATCTATCATTGCGACAAGCATCTCACCCATCCGTCGGAGCTGAAAGGCAAAAAGTTCGGATGTTTCCGCTACGGCGCCACCGCCGTGGTCTGGGCGCGCGGCTATTTGCTCGACGCACACAATATAAAAACCACCGACATGCAGTGGTTCGTTTCCGGTCGCGAAGTCTTCATCGGCCACGAGCTACCCGTTCAAGTGCAGCGCATCGACCCGCCGCCGCCATTCGGCGGCGAGAAACTCGTGCTTTCCAAAATGCTCAGTGAAGGCGAACTGCACGGCGCTGTGGTTCCTGGCGACAACGGTTACGCCGGATTCTTCGGCGGCGGGGAGACGCCGAAGATGATGTCCGCCCACCCCGGCGTAAAACCGTTGTTTAACGACAACCAGGAAATTATCGATTACGTGAAAAAGACCGGCATCAATCCGATCATGCACGTATTGTCGATCCGCCGCGAAGTTGCCGAGCGCCACCCTGACTTGCCAGCGAAATTGACGCGCGCCTTCATGGAAGCTCGCGACGTTGCCAGCCAGTACATGCCCGCCGAGGAAATCGCCGGATATCGGCAAGAGCGCGACATGCTCGGCGAAGATCCGTACGCCTATGTTATGGGCGACGGCGAGAAACGCACGCTCTCGGCGATGAACCGTTACCAGATCGAACAGGGGCTCATGAAAACCATGTTGCCGATGGATCAATTGTTTACCGGTCACGTTTGAAAGATACAACAATGAAAAATTTGTTTCCGCCACAACGCACCACCCCACTTCCCGGCGGCTACATGGGCAAGATTCTTCGCGTCGATCTGACAACCGGCGCGCTGAAAGACGAGAATCTGCCCGAGGAACCGATCCTAAAAAAATTTATCGGCGGGCAAGCGTTAGCGTTATATATCTTGATGAACGAATTGCCCCTGAACGCGACGCCGTTCGGTGCGGAAAATATCGTCGTCATCATGACCGGGCCGCTCACCGGCAACGGCTTCACTCCCGGCGGCACCAAGATGACGGCCGTCTATCTGAGCCCGCTCACCAACACGACTCTCGGACGCGGCGCCACCAGCGGTTACTGGGGCACCTATCTCAAAGCGGCGGGCTACGACGGAATCATTCTCCAGGGCGCGTCGCCGAAACCGGTCTATCTCCACGTCAAGGACGGCAAAGCCGAGTTATGCGACGCCGCGCAAGTTTGGGGCCTCGGCACCCGCGACACCGAAGATCGCTTGCGTGAAATCGCCGGCAATCGCGACGCCCGAGTCCTGTGCATCGGCCCTGCCGGCGAAAATCTGAATCGCGCCGCCATGCTCGCCAACGACTACAACCACTTCGCCGCCCATAGCGGCGGCGCGGTTCTCGGTTCCAAGAAATTAAAAGCTATCGTGGTGTCGGGAATCGAGCGGCCGAGCTACCGCGACAAAGCCGGTCTGGCCGACGCCGGCGCGCGCTGGCGCGGAGTGCTGCAGCAACACGACGTCAAGAAAAAGAAAACCAAATACGGCCACGGCGACGCTTGGGGCGCGTTAAATAATCTCAACTGGCGCAGCACGGATATTCAACCCGCGCATATCAAAGGATTCGACCAAAACGACGTCGTGCTCCGTCCTTGTTTCCAGTGCGCGCGCCTGTGTCCGTGGGACGCCAAGCTCGGCGAAGGCGAATTCAAAGGCACCGTGGTGCATTTCAACGCCGGCGGCGAAT
>Ga0079215_10000067_pt1 | contig 17153 bp, 40 predicted proteins | sample NCControl_FD_77004 | JGI IMG/M metagenome (GOLD analysis project Ga0079215, IMG submission 77004) | Agricultural soil microbial communities from Utah to study Nitrogen management - NC Control | ecosystem: Environmental > Terrestrial > Soil > Agricultural land | place: USA: Utah | collected...
AGCGGACGACGATGTGATCGGTGACGACGCGGCGGTTGCTCATCGGATCAGATTCTCTAGATCTTCGATGGAGCCGCCTTCGTAGCGATCAGCAAGATAGGGGGACGGGTTGGCCTTGTGCTTATGAAGCCAGCGACGCCTTGCCTTTTCCGCATGCTCGCACCCACAACTGCGGGACTTTCCGTTCCGCAAGTTACCTGAAAACACAATGGTTTCATTCCCGCAGGAACAGGCACAACGCCACAGGACATGGCCACGGTTGCGCCCCGCGTCGCAAATGACGGTGAGGCGTCCAAACCGCTGGCCCGTAAGATCGATTTTCATGCCGACACCTTCACGCCCATGATTTCCAGATCGCGCCGAACCGTAGTACGGCTTAGCGACAAGCGCTCCGCGATCTGACCGACGGATACGCCCTTGTCCCAGCGCTCCTTGACTTTCGCCCGGCGCTCTTCGGATTCGATCTGGCGTTTGGTGGGCTTGCTCATGCTGCGCGCCTTATGGGCATCTTCGGCCGGCGCGGCGAGATGCCGGTGAACGCAAGCCGACAATGGGCGCTGCAATAAGGACGCCCTTCCACGCGATGATCGCCGCAAAAATGAAAATCAGCGGCGCCGACCTCGCCGATCGGCCAGCGGCAATGATGCGGCTGCAAATCCAGTAATGAGACGCCTGGCACTCCCTGCTCGGAAGGAGGAACGGTCGGGAGGAGCGCTGCCGGAGGGTGAAGCTCGACGGCGTGCATCTTTTCGGCCAGGCGTCTCATTTCGAGTGGTCGTGGAGTGAGTACCCGTTTACGCAGGAGTCCTGTTTCGCTGCGGCGGGTCGGCTTCAACATGCCGGATCGCTTTTCCTTGCGAGGGGCGCTGAGCTTGAGGCGATGCACTTTGCCTATTACGGCATTGCGTGACATGCCGATCACGTCGCCAATCTGGCTGCACGAATACCCCTGATCCCGTAGGGTGGTGAGCACCGTGACTTTTTCCTCGGTCCACGACATAGACAGCTCCGGCTAAGGGGCGCCCGGCGGGAGATGGGGGGTTACCCGCCGGGCCTTTGGGCACTAGAGGAAACGAGGATCGGTCACGAAGAGACAAGCCGAGCAGGACTGGCTTGGGCTTTGCTTCCCATCCACTACACAACGCGTACAAACAGGGTGGTCCCGCGAATGGCGGGGAACTTGGACTTAAGCGGCAACCTCAGGCCGAACCACAAACTCTGCCGGGTCCAGCTCGACGTCTGTCTCTTTGGCGAAAGCCAAAATCTCTTGGTAGTAGCGATGGGGAATGTAGCCACCCGTCCCGCTCTGCTCGACCGGCAACGTCCATTTGGTGATCGCCGACCTGGTCAGCCCAAGCCGCTCGGCAAGGACTGCGGAGCCGCGCTTTTTTGCGTCATCCCCCTTGCCGTCGAATTTCCGTATCACACTGTATGCAGGTTCAAGCTTGGACATGCGCACCATCACGTTCATAGTAGCGCATGATATTCCGTTTTAGAACGTTGTCAACTGGTGTGTTCTAATACAGAACTTTTCTATTGGCATTGATGCGGGACAATGGCAAAATGAACACACAATCGCTTAGCGCCCTTGAGGCGGAGTATGCCGAGTGGCTCAAGAAGGCGCTCGACTACGCAAAAGATGTTAAGGGGCTCACTCGCGATCAAGTCGCTGAGCAGTCTGAAATCAATCCGACCAGCCTAAGCAAGGCTAAGAACGGGCGCGTCGGAGCCAAGGGCCGTGCGCTTAGCGGTCCGGAAGTGACAAAGTTGTCACGCGTTACGGGGTATCCCCTGCCGCCGCATTTGATCGTTGAAAATGAGACAATTGTGTACGACGCTTTAAAGCTTAAACTCAATTTAGCCGCAGGAGTTTGGCGGGAGGAAAGTAAAGCAGTGTCCACAAGTCAGATAAGGGTGCGGATTGCATACGATCCAGCATACGAAGGCATGGACCGTTTTGCGAGACTGCTGGATGACGATCATGCCATCCAATACGCACCTAAGGGATTTTACTTAGTTTGTGTTGATTATCGAGATGCTAGGAAAACAAAGATCGATGGCGATATTGTGGTCATCGAGCGGCGACAGCCGGGCGGCGCAGGAAATCTATCAGATATAACCGTCCGAGAACTTCGTCTGCGGCAAGGTCAATGGTTTCTAGATTCCCTAGCGGCTGAGGACTCCATCGAGGAGCCCATACTATATACTGATAACAGCCGTACACTGCGCATTCTTGACCTCGTCATCAGCGCCTATCGCCCCGGAACACGCATGTAGCATTTATGTCACCAGAGCGGGCGCTCCGTTCTGGCTTATTCAAAAAAGTTCTATTTTAGAATTTTTGGTGTTGACTGACGTTCTGATTTAGAACAATATCGGTCCTGTCAGACGATGGCAGGCCGATCCGCCTAGGTCCCCATCCTCTCCGGAAAGTCCGGTCATCGGCTGACACTTTGGAAAGCCAAGCCTCCCATGCATGGCATTCCTCCCTCCCTAAGCCTATAGGCCGGGACTTAGCTCATACGGCGAAAGTTCCGGCCCCTTTTTAAACGGGACCGGCATTAGATGATTTCCTTTCTGAAACTAACGGCAGTAGCCGCTCTATCCTTCCTCGCTGCTGCTTGTCAGCAGACCTTCGAAGATGACTATAGCCATTCTTCTTCTGTCTACGGAGATGCCGATACAGGCGTCTGGGAGAAGATCGATGAAGCTGCGCAGGGTGGATAAGTATTTATGTGTCAGACAAGCTGATTAACGCTGAGCTTCTACCTCATCGCTACGGCTTCGCCTTCGCTCTTCATCTTACCAACGGAGCAAGGAATTAGATGATCTCGAAAGACACAGCAACCGATATGGCTCTTCTTTTCCGCGACATCGAAAGCTCTGAAAGGCTTCTCAAGGAAATTGAAGAAGCAGTAAGGCGCTACAGCGTTGTTGATATCCGGGACGCCTTCGGTCGCCGTGCAGATGGCCTCCAACTTGGGGTTCCTAGTGGAGACAGCAGCCATCGAATTTTCAACGTCCCTTGGAGCCTAGCCAAGCCAGTTATCGAAGCCACCATCGCATCAAAGCGCGCGGAGCTTGCGGCTTTGAATGAGAAGGCACGGTTCGAGCTCTTGGGCAGCAAACTCAACGGCCAGATTGAAGAGCCGCGCAGCGGCGACACGGACGGTGCTGAGCAACGGACGCCGGCCTGACACATAAAAATGCCCTTCCGGCAGGGGCGTAGCACATCGGACTTCGAGCCTACTCCATGGCTGGAATGAAGTCCCTGGGGTGTGCTGCGCCTCTTCCAGGATGGCAGAGTCAGAGGACAGAGCAATGAAATTCCCCAGCATATACCGGGGCCGCAGGGCCGACAGAAAGGGTGAGACCGCGTCTGTCAGCCCTGCGGATATTCGGATCCAGATGATCCTCGACTGCCGCCGAACCGATATGACCGCATACGGGGTTTCGTCGGCGTTTGCAGCGATAGGTGGATTGCTGGCGGTTAGCTGTGTTGCGGCCGCTTTCTCTGGCGGCGACTTGGTCGTCAATTCTCTGTTCGGATCGACCGGCGCGATTGCTGCCTTCTTTTTCGGCCGCGCCGCAATCCGGTTACGCAGAGAGATCCTCGTCAAGATGTTTGTCTCGATGGGCAACGAAGCCACGCTCCGGAAGCGCGAAACCAACCTGCGCAGACGCTGCATGGCAATGTATCACCGCCTCGCTGACCTTACCAGCGAGCGCGGAGCGGGGGAGGCTAGGGACGGGGAATGTTGGGGGCAAAACGACGCCCCGTCCCTAGCCACTATTATTCCGATCAACCGCAAACCTCACTGAGGGGTTCCACGATGACCGCCATCTTCAGAGATTTCGACGAGGTCTGGTTCGAAGTGTCCCCTGAGGGCATGAAGCTGACCGATAAGGAAGGCGTTGGGTATCCGTTCCACTTCCGGATTGAGATCGACGCTTCGTACCGGGACGATTGGAAGATCGTCAATGTCTGGATTGTCGATCACGAGTTTATCACGAACACGCGGAGCAACGAAATCCTCGTGCCGCTGACCGGCAAGTTCCTCAGCGAGGCAGAGACGTTCTTCTACCACTCCGACAAGTTCGGCGACCTGCTTCAGGACAAGGTCGATCAGGAGTGCCTGCCGGAGATCGCAGCATGACCGACAAACCCTATCCGTTTACGCCTGAGCAGGAAGCTTGGCTGCACGATCTGGAGACGACGAGAGAGCCGCAGACGATGCGGTATCTGCATCTATTCGAACCGCACCAGGATAATAACGACCTCCTTCAGCCCGGCTATTGCTGCCTTGGTCGAGCATGCGTGGTGCTCGGCGTGCCCGAAAAGCGAAATGGTAACTACGGGTCGTTCGATAATCACATCGGCCACCTGCCTACCGATGCGCGCCTTCGGCTGCGATTGAAAGTTAATGCGATAGAGACCCTCATCGGAATGAACGATGACGGCGAGAGCTTCTCTCAGATCGCCGCATACATCCGCGAAAACGCCTGGACCGTATTCGTGCTCCCTGGGGAGGAAGTGGAATGACCCGCGTCACCCTCCCTCAAGCCCAAGCCATAGCTGAAAAACAGTATGAGGCGAAGAAGCGACGGCTCAACGGTCACATCGCCAGACGAGCAGATTGGATCACCGTAAGAGCATCCATGATCATGCGCAACGGTGCTGATCATCAGGAGATGAAGCTGCTGGAGGGCGGGATATGAACGACATCACAGATCTTGTCGAGGCCGAAAAGCTCAACTGTCTTTGCCCGCTCTGCGACTGCGGAATTGAGGCTTGGGAGGAGTACGCAGTCGTCAAGGCACACGGCTTTGCCGTCCTCGCCCACGAGATTTGCTTGGCGGAAGAAGACGAGGATGACGAAGAGGAGGGCGACGAATGACCTCCTTCCTCTGGACCCTGAGCGACTTGGAAAATCTACGCATGGGCTACCTCTACGGACTGTTTGACTACGACGAGTTCCGTACACGACACGCTGAGATGAGAGCCAATGCAAGTCCCGTCTGTATTTGTGATCGGTCTGTTGGTGGGGATGATAATCGGGGGACTGATTATTTGGATGATGTGGGGGTAGAATAATATGTGTCAGGCTGACCAATACTCCTGGGCATCTACCTCATCGGCGCTACGCGCCTCTTCAATCTAGCTGAGGTGCAAGGAAATGAGAAAAGTTACTTCAGAGCAATGGGAAGCCGAGGGTCGTAGCCTTTATGGCGACGACAAGATGAATTGGAAGTTCCGTTGCCCGTCCTGCGGACACGTTGCAAGCGTCGCAGACTGGAAGGCAGCCGGAGCCAGCCAAGGCGAGGTCGCTTTCAGTTGCGTTGGCAGGCATCTAAACGCCAACGACAAGGCCACGTTCGGCCGCAGCGGAGGCCCTTGTAACTATGCAGGCGGTGGCCTTTTCAAGATTAATCCGGTCACGGTCGATGACGGCACCTTTAAACACTCGATGTTCGAGTTTGCTGACCACCTTCCGCAGCGAACACCCAGAGTCCGGTTGAAGAGCGCGCAGCGCGATGAGGTCAGCGCTGAGGATCAATCAGCCAGCCTGACACATAAAAATAATCTGGGCACTGTGGAGTTAACCGATGACTGAAGACGAACCCGATTGGAAAGCACGCGCCAAACAACTGAGCAACTCAGCCTGGGACGCGGTGAAGGAAATCAACGAAGGCCGGGTGTTTGTCGATACGGGAACCGCAAACGGGAAACTCTCGCAGTTGGTTTTAGAACTTGCTGAGCACCTTGGCAAGGCCGGCCAGGAAATAGACAGCCTCCGTGCCTCACTAGCTAACGCAGAACGCAGAGCAGAAGACGCTGAGGCGAGGAACGTCTTTCTAGAGACTGAATTTCTCGCGCTTGCTGAGAAGGTGAAGAAGCCGTGACCGAGCCATTCGACGAAGAGACCGGCGAGATCGAGACGACCGTCGAGGAGACATCGGACCGCCCTCAGAAGCTCTCAGAGCGCGCTGCAGCGGGGATAGAGAAGCCCCAGTACTGGCGCCGCATTGAATCGATCCAGGGCGAGGGCGGGCCGGATTTCGAGCTGGCGTTCTTCAACGCCCAGGCAGAGATCCCGGCGATGATCGAAGCCGACAAGAACAACCCGCATTTCAAAAGCCGCTATGCGTCGCTCGCTGGCGTGCTTGAGCGTGTGCGCCCGATCCTAACCAAGCACCGCCTGACCATCAAGCAGCATGTCGGGCGCATCCATCGCCTTGGCATCGACAGCGGCAAGCAGATGTTCCTGCCGGTGCTGACCACGCTGACCCATGTTGACACCGGCCAGCACCAAACTTTCCCATGGGAAATGCCGATGGAGAAGGCGACGCCGATCGCGATCGGATCGCTGAGCACCACCGCGAAACGCTACTCGATTTGCTCCATCTTCGGAATAGCCACCGTCGATGACGACGCAGCGGCCGCAACGATCCGAAACAAGATCGAGAGCGAGCAGGCAACCGACGTGCTCGACACCCTCCTTGAGCAGATCAAGGCCACCAAGACGCTGAAGGATTTGAAAGCCTGGCTGAAGACCAACAGCGACGGTTTCGAGGTCTTCTCCGACGACAAAATGGAGAAGCTGAAGAAGGCTTACAACGATCACCACGACGCGCTTCAAGACGCCGAGAACGCCAACCAGGACAAGCCCGAGACGAATGGAAAGAAAGGCGCTGCCAAATGATAGAGCGCTCCCTTTCTCAGGCAGGAGACGAAGCAGCATGAGCGAACTTTTCTACGTCGCAATCAGCAAGACGCACCCGGGGATAGGATGCGCGTCGATGGTAGGCTCCGCCTCTCAAAGGGAGGTTGAAGAATTCTATCGAGATAATGCGGGATGTGAAATTCGCCGTGTCGGCGGCAGGGAGATGTGCCGTCTGATGACTACTCTTCCGCAGCCACCTCTGTCCTCAGATGAAGAGGCGCAAAGCGCCGACACGGGCTCTCAGCAAGAGCGGGGCCAGCCTGACACCACCAATCATGACAAGCCAGAAGCTGCTGCGAAGGGGAAGGGGAAATGAGCGAAGATCGTGCTCGCGAAATCATCGCCAGTTTTCTGCTCTGGCATGATCCCGCATACAAGCCGGGACGGTATGAAACATTAGAGAAGATTATCGCTGAGGCGAACGATTTTCTATGGCCGCAATCTCCGCCCTCAGATGAAGAGCGAGCGAAAGCTCGCGATGAGGTAGATGCAGCGAAGTCGATCAGCCAGCCTGACACCCAAATAGACATCGAAGACATAATCGCCGAAGCCAAGGTCATGCCCTAATGAGCCGCGCTCTTGTCGTCATCCAGAGCCAGCGCGACCGTGACAAGGCGATCTCTTGGATCAACCAGGCGCCGTTCGGAACCAGAGTTGAGTTCAAAGCGACGCGCCGGACGATACCACAGAACTCGCTGCTCTGGAGCCTGCTTACCGACCTCGCCAATCAGGTGCCATGGCATGGCGTACGGCTAAAGCCCGACGACTGGAAACTCATCATGCTCGACGGCTTGAAGCGAGAGATCCGCATGGTGCCGAACCTCAATGGCGACGGCTTCGTCAATCTCGGCCGGTCGTCAAGCGATCTGACCAAGGATGAGATGACCCAGCTTATAGAGCTGATCATCGCCTGGGGAACGCAGAAGGGCGTGCAGTTCAAGCTTCTGCCGATGGAGGCCGCCTAATGGACCATCGCACGGTACAGCTATCCCCGAAGAAGCGGGACCGCAGCTACAGGGTAGAGATACCGAAGGCTGTGAAGTTGGAGGTGTTCCGACGCGCCGGCGGTCCTGAGGCGCTGGTCTGCGAGGGCGAGTGCTGCCTGCCGCTTCGTGGCAAGCCCTTCGAGTACCACCACCTGCGCGAAGAGTGGACGTGGAACCTGCCGAAATCTCAGCGGCCACCGATCACCGCCGCCGACGTCAAGCTTCTGTGCATTCCGTGCCATGACAATGTGTCAGCAGTCGGAACAAAGGACCGGTCCCACGGCAAAAGGATCGTCGAGAAGGCTGCCAGGGTCAAGAAGAAGTCGTCGTTTCTGACCAATCGCGACGGCGAGTTCAAAAAGAAGATGGATGGAACTGTGGTGAGGCGAGGATGAGCAGATATCCCAGACACTGGTGGTTCAAAAATATTGATTCAGAGCCCGTCTTTTGTTGGGAGGAGAAGAAGGCCTGGTGCGCAAATTGCGGCACGGTCTCAGACGACTCCAAATGCCATTGCACCGACCCCACCATCGGACACGGACAGAAAGCAGATTGGCGCCCATTTGACCAAGCATGTTTCGACGAGATCTCTCGACTTAGGGCAGAGCTAGATGAGGCGCGGGAAGCGCTGAAGCCGTTCGCGAACATCGAGCCGAGCAGCTTCTACGCCAAGACCGGCTATGAGGCCGAAGGTTACAGCGTCATTTTGAGCGCGGAAGGAAGGGTCGACTTCACCGGAGTCGATCTCGCTCGTGCCCGCGCTTTCATCGACAAGGCAGGGAAATGACAAACGACGCTTGGCCATGGATTTACAACGTCTCCATCATCGCATGCATCGCGATCTGCACCATCAGCGTCGCCTATTTTGCCCGTTCTCCCGATGGGCTTTGGTCGATGCTGATGCTCTTTGCACTGGCCAGTCGAAGCGAGTGCGCTTGCGAGGACGAAGAGGAGGCTGTGGAAGAGCAGCCTAAAGCAGCATGAAGCACGTCCCCGTCATCATCAACGGCAAGCTGGTGAAGCCATACCGTGTTTGGACGCGCCGGCACTATCGCCCCTTACTCGTCGGCGCCGCCTGCGCTGCAATCTACGGCTGGGGACTTCGATGGGCAGAGAATGAACTCGGTATCGCAATGCCTAACTGGGTTGTCGCTTTGACGGCTCAAGGGATGTGGATGCTAGGCGCTGTGTGCGCAAGGCTTATGTGGTTTGACTAGGGGTTTTATGTGTCAGGCCGGCTCTTTACGCCTGGGCACTGACCTCATCGCGCGAAGGCGCTCTTCAATCTAAGGACGGGGCAAGGAAATGAACGATCTTCCAGAAGCACCGAGGAAGTATGTTTGCCGGGAATGTCGCGAGACGTGCCTCGAACCGTTATCCGCAGCAAATCCGTTTGATCCCGCCGATACGATCTGCGGCTGTCCGACCTGCAAATCCGCAGAGAGCCTTGTCTGGGCTTGTCAGTTCGAGGGGTGCAAGGCCGAGGTCTCCTATGGCACCCCAGGAGGCTATGGGTTCCGGTACTTTAGCTCGTGCTGGAAGCATTCGCCACTTAACCAGGCAAACTCCCAAGGTAAGACTGAAGAGCAGCGTAGCTGCGATGAGGTAGTAGCCGAGCACTCCCCAGTTGGCCTGACACATAATGATTGAGAACACCTTTATCGGCTTATTCATCTTCGGCTTCGGCGCTCAAGTAGGCCGCATCCTTACCTTACGCCATCAGGCCCGTAAGACGGTCGAAGGCATAGAAGCCTTGATCAATGCGAAATGGCACTCTCCTCAGGTTCTCGCTGTTCGTCTGCATAGGGATCAGGAAGCCGTTGGCGACGTAGCCCCTGCAGAAATCATCTGGTCACCGCCGGCAAGGATGCCGATCTGGCTGGAGCTGCAATACCACTACGAGAGATTCAGAGCACCACGCTTGAGGAGGGCGAGATGAAATTAGCGGAAGCTAAGGCGGAATGTGAGCGTTGGTTTGCCCATCTCGATCGCCAGCGCGAGAAGACCAAGGCGATCCAGCAGCTCGCCGCTGATCGGCGCGAAGGTCGATGCGACAAGGAGGAGGGGCAACGTCGACTTCGCCGGATCGATGGCGCTGGTATCACGGTTTACGACGGCGCGAGATTGGAACAGGCCGTGAAGGTTCTGTTGAAGAATGTTGTCACTGTCGAGCGAAAGAAGTCGCCGCCGTTCAATTTCAGTGAAGAGTCTTAAGTGGCGCGCCAATTGGCCGAAAGGATATCGGCATGAAGACTGCTCTCAACATACTAGGACACATCTACTGGTACTGCTGGATAGCCTTAGGTCTGCTTCTGGCATGGGGATATTATTTCGCGTTTCGCATTAGGGATGCGTGGAAGGGTAGGAAATGAGCGACACAGCAACAATTGAATCCCCTACAGTCACGGCAGGGCGGGTTTATACGCCTGCCCAGATTGCTGAGTTTGCGCAATGCTCATCGAGCTATGTTCGCAAGGAGATCGGAAACGGTAATTTGCCAGCGTTCCGACTTGGCGGCAAGCTGTTGAGGATCAAAGGGGAGGATGCTTGGACATGGCTTACGGGTCGATCGGGGAATACCGGCTTAGCAAGCTCACGAGGGGATCGCGAGACTTCCCTCACGGACAATGGTGCGCCGTATGGGGAGGGAAGACGGACCGGCGTCGATACGGCCTTGGCGTCTGTGCGAAGCGAGAGGAGAGTTTAGCGCTCGCGGCGCTGGCGGACTTCGCGCGGCGGAGGACGGCGGCAAGCGTCGCGGTGAGTAATGCTCCGCTATCCGAGATCGTCACCGCTTATATCACGGATCGGCGCGACGCGGGTCGAAAGATCAAGAGCGCGGAAGCCAATTGGAAGGCGCTGAGCAGCGTATTCGCGCACATGAAGCCTGAGGGCGTCGAAGCGCCGATGGTCGTGCAAGGCAAGACGCTGACGGCCTGCCACCATTACGCGGTCCTGCGCTCGAACGCCGGTAGATCGCGCGACACGATATGGACGGAGTTGCTGTTCCTGCGGACGATGCTGGCATGGGCGGTCAAGAATGACCTGATCGAGAAGATGCCCAAGGTCTTCGTGCCATCGAAGGGCGCACCGCGGAATGTGCTGATCACCGAGGATGAAGCCTGGCGCCTGATCGACGGCTGCGTGATGCCTCACCTCAGACTGTTCACGATCATCGCTCTATGCGCGACGGCGCGCAAGGGCGCCATCCTCGAACTGACCTGGGACCGGGTGGACTTCGAGCGCGGCGTGCTGGATTTCAACACCCATGAGGAACGCGGCATTCTCGACAGCGGCTACCAGAAAGGCCGCTCAGTTGTGCCGATGAACAACCTGCTGCGCGCGGCGCTCTCAGAAGCGAAGACCGGCGCGAGATCGAAATACGTCGTCGAGTGGAACGGCCAGAAGGTGGGAGACATCAAGAAGGGGTTCTCGGCAGCGCTAAAGCGCGCGGGGCTCGAAGGCCGGAGGATCAGCCCGCATGTGCTGCGCCACGCAGCGGCGAGCTGGATGGCGAGCGCCGATATACCGATGCGGCAGATTCAGAAGCTGCTCGGGCATAGCAGCGAGAAGATAACCGAGACGACCTATGCGAACAAGACAGGCAGCAACTACCTGTCTGGCGCGACCAATGTGATTGATTTGAAGCTGAACAGGAAGACGGGATGAGCCAAGCGAAGCTCGACAACGTCACCGAAATGCTAGTGGAGGACATATTGAACACCACCGACGAAGACATCTTAAAGGAAGCTGCAGAGGACTGCCAGCTTTCCCCAACGCAAAAAGCCTATGCCTTGCTATGGCGTGCGAAGGCAGACGAGCCGCTTGTGCATCTTGCACGTCGTGCGCTGCTTGACAGCCTGAGCCATGAGGAGCAGCGCGAGGCCATCACCTGGGTTATCAACGCCTTCGGCCCTATGTCTTTGGCGGGCATAGCGGCGGCGGACATGCGGGCTGGAGTGTTCCCGCGCCGGAGTGTCGATGTCATCCCGCCAGAGGCCGCCGATAAGATTGGCTGTAATGCAGCCGCGCGCGAAGTGCTGCCAAAGTCCTAGGAAGGGAGCCCGCAGAGATGGTGGGCGGTGCAGGGGTCGAACCTGCGACATCGACGGTGTAAACGTCGCGCTCTACCGCTGAGCTAACCGCCCGCCCTGTGGAAAAGACCGGAATTAGGTTCATGGAACCTATCGGAAAATTTTCCATAACACTTAAGTTATTGTATTTTAAGGCGTAAATAGATAGAGTTTCGAGTAGGCCCGTTTCGGTGTAAACAGGATGCCCCTACGAGCACTAGCGCCATCTGGCGACATGTAATCTGGATTTTGTGCTACTGGCGCAACCTGTGGCACATGAAGTCGTCTGTTGAGGTTCAGTGAGGCGGGGAGAGGTTCGTATGTCACGACAGCGCAAGTTCGAAATGGTCCCTCATTGCGAGGAACAGGCAAAGCGCATCGCCAATATCATGGGGCCATCATCAGCGCACGCTCAAGCGCTTGACCAGTTGTACCTGCGCCGATCAGCAGGCGAGGACGTTTATCTGTGGGTTGCCAACAACGCTATCCTTGTTGGCCCCATGCCTGGAGAAGAACATGATCACGCATGGTCAGTCGATTAAGTGGGACGGCGGGTCGGTTAGCGTTAGCGGCTGCAAGTCCAGTCGCGATGCGAGGAGGATCGCTCTGCGAATGGCCATCAAGTCCGGCTGGCGCCCGCCACGGTGGTGGGAATGCTGGCGATGGAACGAACACCGTGTCGATTTGGATTTCAGCAAAATCGACGAGCACCCAATTGAAGACCGGCGCCAGCCGCAGAGCATAGAGACGTAGAGCGGTTCGTAGGAGGAATGAGATGGCCACGAGAAACGCATGGTGCCGGATAATCGAGCGTTTCGCTGATGGGCGGCAGATCTGCAATTGCGGCGAGGCCTATTTGACGCCGTGTGGCGAAGTTTGGATAAACTCGGAGCGTATGACGGATTATCCGATATGCCAATACGGCTGCGATTCCGCCCAATACCAAGCCAAACTCTACATTGCTGATCGGGTAGAGGCCGAGTTGAAGACCGGCGCCAGCCGCGATGAGGTAGACGAACATTGACTCCCTATTCCCGTTTTGTTCCAATATGGAGATGCGTCAATATCTCCCTTGTCCTGCAACGCTGGGCGACTGGCCTTATCCGATGTTCCGTCTTGCCTGCACGAGGTGCCCGAGGCGAGGCCAGTACCGTACATCAAAGCTGATAGAGATGATGGGTCACCTCTGCCCCCCAGAATATGTAGCAGAGCATATAGCTCAATGCTCAAGAGGGAGAGGGATCAGCCGGCCGAGGAAAATGGGCCAGCCTTCCTGTGGAGTTTATTTCCCGGATCTTGTCGTCGGGAATGATGGGTTCCCTTGGAGGGAGGAGTAGGCCCCACACGCTAGGCAATATACGATAATCGACGATATCAAGCTTTGTGAATTGTGAATGAGGAGCGACTATGCGCAATAAGTATGTGGGCCAGTGCTACGTTTGCCGCGAAACGGTCGAGCCAGGCAAAGGGCATTTCGAGCGCAACGGTAAAGGCGGGTGGCGTGTACGCCATGTGCTCTGCCAGCCTGAAAAGAAATCTGACTAGGAGTCTTAGCGTTTAAACCACACTTCCGGCAGCACTTTATAGTCGATGACCTGAACGTGAGAGAACTCTGCCTCTGCCTCTGGCCAGTCATAGGCGACGCGGGCTGCATAGACGGCGAATAGTATCGCCGCCATCGCCTTCATAAGGCGGACAAAAGTTTTATCGCTATTTGGGTGGGCAGCAACTGCATCGCCGCGGCGCCCATGACTATGCTCACCCAGATAATCTTTGGAAGTAGCTTCTTCAAGCTGAGGTCGATCACGGCGGCTTTGGGTGGCTTGTTCACCAGGTCCCTGAGCATATCCCGGAGCTCTCCGAGCTGGCGCCCGTGGTCCCTCAGCGTCTTCTCGATATGGGAAAGCTGCTGCTGCATCGCACCAACCACCCGATCCATTTCGGCCATTCGGTCGCGCCCCTGCGTAAACGCCTGTCATGAGATTTCGTTGCCTTCATTACGATCTAGTGTTGAGGGATAATCGGATCAGCCATTGGGGAGATACACCTTCTCTCTGGTGGTCAGGACGGGCGGCGAGTGTCCGCTTGCCGTTCGTCCGCTGCTAAGCATCTGTTAAGAAAACGCGAATTCTTTTACACAACGCCGACGACATGTTAAATTCTTCGTCGGGAAGGCGGCGCTGAAAGCAGAAGCGCCTGCGTACTAGGCTGGATAGAAATGTTCCCGACGCCGATTGAGCGCTTCTCAATATATCGGGCAAGCCAGAGCTGGAGTAGCGCCCGGCCCTTCCCATATTTAAGATAAGTTATTGATATTGCTTAAGCTAACTGCCCTGCGCGACTTTTGGTTCGCATTCGGGATAGCTTGTTGAAAATCAATTACTTAACCTGATTTTTGGTACTGGCGGCCTTCTCAGCGTCAATTACCGCCTGATGCGCCCGGTTGTGAGATTTCACTTGGCGAATGGTCTTGGGATCGTCCCGCTCGCTGAAGGTGATATACCGGTACGGCTTCGACGACGGGATCTCAACCACCCGCGTTTGTACCTCTGGCGGCTTCGTGCCGCATCCGGTCATCACCAGCATGAACAGGACGATGCAGATCGACAGGAAGACGGCGTTAGGCTTCGGTGCGGTCATTTCTTCCCCCTGTCGCGACAGAATGGCGAGCCGGCGCATAGCTGCTTCGCGGTTTTGCCTTCGTCATCCTCTTCGGACTTAGCGATACGGTCGAGCAGGTCGGCCATGGTCACGGCTGCCTGCCGCGCGGTTTCGGACTTGGCGACCTCGCATGCAGCGCGCTCCGTCGCGACCGCTGCCGCCTTGCCTTCCGCACCGCGATGCCAGGCATATGCCGACGGCGCGCCGACAATAAGCACGCCAGCCAGAATATACAGCGCATTGGCAGACAGCCCAGGTAGAGCCCATCCAATCGCTGCATTGACGAATTTTCCAACTATCGCAATCATCCCCTCATCCGTTCTCGGTATCGACGGGCTGCCTCGTTCTCACATATGCGGCAACGTCTTTGCCGTCCGTTGTGGTGCGTGTATTCGTGCCCCTTCGGGCACGTTGTGAATTGAGCCCGGTAAGTAGTCATCCCGTTTGGCTTAGGGCCGCCACGAATTTTACGCTCTGCATCACGCTTTGCTTGGCCGCTTGCCCGCTTGCTTGCCCTTATGCAGGCCCTGCATTCCCGTTTTCCATTGCAGTTAATAACAAGGTTATCGCCTGCGTACTCGTGCCCCCTTGGGCAGTGAGTCTTAAGTGAAAACGGATGCTTAGGAATATTCCTCCAAGTGTGCCGAAGCGCAGATATTAATCCACGCCTTGTATTTTCTGCATGCGTCACAGGATCCAAATGCTGTGGATTAACGCAGAACGGTTGCCTGCAAGTGTGATCAATGATCAGGCCAACTGGAATAGGGCCGACATGGTGCTCATATGAGACGCGATGGGCGCGTCTATATTTGCCATCAAGTTGAAATCCAGGATACTGGTTTCCTTTAGTTCCCATAGGGGAACCTGCGTGAAGCCAACAACCCGTGTTTGGCTCGAAATACACGAAATTAAGAAAACGGATTAGATCTTTATCTTTCATATTATAGCTCCTAATCTCACTTGGAGCCTTATATTCTACCTACCTCGTGAATTCAAGTCATCCTGACGCGCGTAGATGATAATGCAGAGCAACGCGATCTTGAGCAGGAAGGAGACCAAGAGGAACTGCGGGATGGTGACGCCGATCTGACCGAACAGGTCACCGATCGCGCTGATCTGGCTTTGGCTTTCGAGGATCACGGCGCCGTCGAGGCCGAGGAGTGCCATCTGCGTCGTCGATGCCTTCATGGTGCGCGACTTGGAAGCCTTGAATGGTTCGCGATAACCAAGCACCTGCGACTTCGGGAACTGTGCTATGCTAACCTGGTTGCCTTGGTTGCCGCCGAGCAGCGAGACCTTGCCGTCGCTCTCACCGAGCCAAAGCCCGACATGTCCTTGCCAACCGCGCGGATCGCCCCTAGTCAGGACGGCCACACAGCCTGGGTAAGGCTTCTTGACCTCATTGCCCCAGGTCAGGAACGAACGGGCCGCCAGCGACTTCGAGCCGGCGTTTCCGGAGCGCTCTAGCATCGCATTCGTGAAACCAGCGCACCAGGCCGTTTCATCGTTGTCGATCTCGGGGAAGCCTGCGTCGCGGAAATATCCCAAGATCTCGGGATTATGTTGCGCGCCCGCGATCTCCTTCGTACCGATCTCCTGGCGCGCAAGCTTCAGCCACGCAGGCTCGCCCCTTACCGGCTCTTCCGGCTTCGGCGGCTCCTTCGGCGCGACAGCCTTGCCGCCAAAGATCGCGGCGAACAAGTCCTCTAGGAATTTGAACATGCTTCTGCCCCCTTTGGCGAAGGTGAGTAAGTAGATTTATTGATTGGATGTCGTAGAGTTCGCAGCGTAAGATGTACGTAGGTTACGCGCGAGGGATGGAGATGTTATATTTAGTTGTTGGAATTTGTTGCTTGGCGATTGGCGGCTTTGTTGGCTACCAATTCGGCTACGATATCGGGTATGAAGAAGGCGACGAGGGCCTTAAAGACGTAGAGAGGCATCGCTAGGCTTTACGAAGCTTCAATCTGCATAACCTTCGCAATGCGCGGGCTTCCGCCATTAAATAGACCCGTTGTTTTGCGGCTCATGGGGCACAGCAACGCGAGATTTATCAGTCTTACCGCCAGAGATGGCAGAGATCAGCTCCTGCTGCTTCATGACCACAACGGCTAACATCTCAAGCGCCAGCCACATTCTAGAACCAAGCTGGCCCACAGACGGCGCCCCTGCTTCCATCCATTCTACCTCGGTAGGCATCCCAGGCAACGCACGGTCAGCAATCATCCTAGCAAAATACCTCCCCGGGTCGCGAGGATCACAACCTTCATCAAGCAACGCGGCAAATCTCTTCGCCACATCATGCTCACGGATTTCAGTCCAGGCTGTCTCCAGCTTGATTTCTTCGTTTTCTACCGTCCCCTTGCTACGGTGGATTCTTGGTTCTTCCGGAAAATGACGATTTGGGGTTATGGCATTCCAACGCTCCAGATCGACTCTTCCCTCCAACAAGAATTCAGGCTGCAAAACCGGGCACGTCAGGAGGACCCCGTCATCATATACGCCTGTCGCGTTCAGTGTTCCTGGGCCTTGGTCACCTCCCGTAGGCGAACCAATGATAACTCCAGTTGAAACAGTCATGCGTGTCGTTGCGCTACCATTGTTCGTCGTTCGAAACAGGTAAGATGCGCGCTCGGCTCCATTGGTCGGCACATCGATCCGAGATAGGAGATCACCATAAGTGGTTTCATTGCCCGCGCTATCGTCCC
>Ga0079215_10000068_pt1 | contig 17145 bp, 14 predicted proteins | sample NCControl_FD_77004 | JGI IMG/M metagenome (GOLD analysis project Ga0079215, IMG submission 77004) | Agricultural soil microbial communities from Utah to study Nitrogen management - NC Control | ecosystem: Environmental > Terrestrial > Soil > Agricultural land | place: USA: Utah | collected...
CACGAACCAAAAAACCTAATAACAGTCGCGGTGCTGATCGCGCCGTAAATTCCTGCTACCAGATCGTCCGCCATGATCCCATAACCGCCCGGCAAAGCTTCAAATCGACGAGCAGGATATGGTTTGAAAATGTCGAAAAACCGAAAAAGATTAAACGAAACAATCACCCAGACGAACCATGGACCATCGGCGAGGAACGAAAGCGGCAACAACGAGATCATCTGCCCGGCGACTTCGTCAACCACCACCTTTCCCGGATCTTTCATACCGAGAAGCCGTTCGGTCCGGAATGCCGCCCAGGTACCAAGCACAACGATTGCCCCAATGAACGCCACTTGCAATGGCCACACTCCCAGCAGCAAGAAGATCGCCACGCCAACCATCGACCCAAACGTTCCGGGGATCAATGGCAGGTAGCCGACGCCAAAAGTCGCGATTGCCAGAGCAACGTAATCGAGCGGTGAATGTGTTCTCGCGAGTGCCGGAACATCTGCCGGTGACACGAGAACCGTGGGGTTGAGTTCGTCGCTTGATTCTTTGACGGGCAAGGTCAACCGAGGATCCTTCCGATCAGATCATGCTCGTGCGCTTCCGTGATCTCGACGTGGACCAAATCTCCTGGCGCGGGCAGCACGCCATCTGGAACATCGTTGATCAGGACACAACCATCGATGTCCGGCGCTTGCGTCTCCATTCTGCCCTGCCACAAAAGCTCACTCTCTTTCGACTCGCCTTCGAAAAGTACGCGCACAGCTTCGCCGACACGCGCCTTATTGTTTCGCTGTGAAATCTTCGCCTGTTCTTTCATCAGCGTTGTGCGTCGTCGTGAAGCAGTTCGGTTCGGAACTTTGTTGGGCAACTCGAACGCCGGTGTTCCCTCTTCATCTGAATACGTGAAGACGCCGACGCGATCGAATTCCACGTTCTTGACGAAAGCCAGCAACTCTTTGAAGTCATCTTCAGTCTCACCCGGAAAACCGGTAATGAACGTGGTCCGGACCGCGATTCCCGGAACGCGACGTCGCACGCGTTCGATCAAACGCTCGAGACTCGCACGATTACCGCCGCGCTTCATCAGCTTTAACACATTTTGCGACGCGTGCTGAAGCGGCATGTCAAGATACTTCACCGCTTTCGGTTCCTCGGCAAGCACGTCGAGAAACGCATCGCTGATGTGCGTTGGATAGGTATACATCACCCGGACCCACTCGATGCCGTCCGTGTGTGACAGTTCGCGAAGTAGTCGGGCCAGTGCGTCCTGTTTGCCAAGGTCCTCGCCATAGCGCGATGAATCCTGAGCCACAAGGATCAATTCCTTAACGCCTTCCTCCGCAAGTTGATGCGCTTCCGCGACGATGGAGCCAAAGCGACGGCTGCGGAAATGGCCGCGCATCTGCGGGATGAAACAGAAGGCGCACGGGCGATCGCAGCCTTCAGCTATCTTGATGAACGCGTAGTGCGACGGTGTCGCCAACACGCGCGGTGTTGAGTCGTCGTAAAGATAGGTCGCACTTTGGTTGCCAAGAGGGATAACGGGAAGCGTTCGCGTGTTGGTCTTCGGATCGCAAACGGCAAGGATGTCGTTGATCTGGCTCGTCCCGATGAACGCATCGACTTCCGGCATCTCCGCTTTTAACTCGTCGCGGTAACGCTCGACAAGGCAGCCGGCGACGATGAGTCGTTGCGCGTGGCCTTCAGTCTTCAAACGCGCCGCTTCGAGAATCGCGTCGATCGATTCCTGTTTGGCGGAATCGATAAAACCGCACGTGTTCACGACGACGGTGTCAGCCTGCGCGGCGTCCGCAGTGATCTCATAACCATTTTGTTTGAGTTGGCCCATCATGACCTCGCTGTCGACGAGGTTCTTGGGACAGCCCAGACTTACAAAACCGACTTTCTTCATTTACGAGTGTGGTCCGTGTGCTCCAGTTCGGATAGGGCGTTTTCGATCTCGCGTTTCTCCGTCGCGGTGAGTCGCTGTTTACCAAACCTGACGCGGTTGTAAGCTCGCGTGATCATCATTGCCTGCGCGGGGACCAATGTATTTGCGAATTCGAGCGGCGTGAGATGTTTGGCGCGTGAGAGTCCACGTTGTTCCATGACATTCAGAAGTCGTTCGTAGAACTCAACGCTTGAATACGTTTCGTCCGCACCCGTGACGACGGCGCTGCGGCGCCAGCGAAAACGCCAGAAACGCTTACCGAAAATCATCGTAAGAATCATCAACACGGTCCCGACCACGACTACTGCAATAGATAGCGTCGTCGCGGTCATGTAACCACGCACCGTGTTCAACAGATTCGAAGCAAAGCGACCGTAATCGAACAGTTGATTGTGGATCGAGCTCGCCAGGGATCGTTGCTCCTGTTTGTCGTAGCCAACCACGTACTGAAACCAGAGCAACTCGAGCGCTTCGACGTACTTGTGTAGTTGAGCAGCCAAACCAGTGCGCACCGGCTCGGCGCGTCCGATTGAAGGCGTCGGATCGAAAGTTACCCATGACCGTGACGACGGAAAGTAGACCTCGACCCACGAGTGTGCGTCGCTTTGTCTGACTGTGTATGCGCCCGACGTCTCGTTGTACTCGCCCGGCAGGAAACCGTTCACGACGCGCGCGGCGATTCCGTGTGTTCGCAACATCACCGCCATCGCCGTCGAGAAGTACTCACAGTGCCCCGATTGCACGTTGAAAAGAAAATCAGACAGTGGATCCGGGCCGCTCGCTTTCATCTCGAGCGAGTAAGCGAAGTTCTTTTGCAAGTCGAGCTCGATCGCTTGGGCCGCATCGTAACGATTTCGTGCCTGCGCGTTTCGCAGCACCGCCTGTGCGTGATAGACGATGCGGCGGTCCAGGTTCTCGGGCAATTGCAGATAACGTTCGAATGCGTCCCCGTAAGGACGCATGTCGGCGCGCAACTCTTCAACCGGCGGATCGTCGGTGTCGGAAATCGCTTTATACATCAGCCGCTCGTAATCGTGACGTCGCGACTGAAGTCCGCCTTCAGCGTCAACACGAACGAATGGCAGGTCGCCTTGAATCGCCACCACGCGCGGCGCGCCAAAAAGCACGGGCGATTCCAGGGGTTCGAGAAAGAACGTTTGCGACGTCAGACGATGAAGCGCTTCAGTCGTGCCGACTGCGAAGAAACCACCGCGCTCGTTTACGGGTGCGGCGCGGCGAGCGTCAGACGATTTTCGCCAGGCTTTTCCGGTGAACTCGTCGAGCGCAACCCCACGCCAGCGAAGACCCTGTGGCGGCCCCGGATCGTCAACGCGCACGCGCATCACAACGGCATCGTCCTGTTTCAGCGTGCCGATCTGTCCGAGCGTTACGCTTTCCGAAAAGCCGATGAAGTTTGTTAGACCACTGCCACTGCGCGTCAGTGCCGCGGCGCCGGAACGCGGCGCGATCAGAAATAACGGCAACGCCAGTGCAAAGATCAGAACCAGTAAAGCGACGGCAACTACGGGTAGCCGCGCCGCTTCAGTGCTGCGCCACGACCGTTTTCCACCTTTGCGAAACACGCGCGAATCCGGCGGCACGAGCAAACGTGTCTCCGCGTGCGCGATAGATCGTCGTGCTTTTTGAATCTCAAACGCCGTTACCGCACATAAACCGCACAACAAGTAGAGCGTCAGCGTGACCAGAAATACCGGACTGAAACTCAAACCAGCCGCCAGTAACACTTCAAAGAACGAAATCAGGTACAGAAACACCCAATCGCGATCTTTCTTAACCTGGACGAGCTTCACTGCCGACAGGAAAACGATCAGATGTGCCAGCGCTGTAACACCGAGACGCTCCGCCGGTTCGCCAATCGACTTTTGATACTGCCAGTCAACGTAAAACAGCGGTATCGAGAGTAACACGATTGCGAGACCGTAACGTTCGGGCAGTTGCCAGCGCGTTCCTTCAAGGTTCCAGCTCACGATCATGACGACCAAAAACGCCAACGCCAAGCCGTAGCTCAAGCCTCCCGCCAGAACCAGCGCCAGCATGGCCACTGCGATCATGGCGTAGGAAAAAGCCTGGAAGTAAGTCAGAAACTTCATCTACCGTTTAATCTTAAGCTCGAACAACTTTGGCCAAAGCTTGCCTGTTACGAAAAGCCGCTCGGTCGATTGATCGTAAGCGATGCCATTCAACACCGCTTCCGGATCTTGCACGTCGCCGGGTTGCAACAGCCCTGCTAAATCTATCCACGCCGTGACGCGGCCGGTCTGTGGATTGATGACCGCGACTCGATCGTCATGCCAGATGTTAGCGTAGATTTCTCCGTTGACGAATTCGAGTTCGTTGAGCTCGCGGACGGGCACTTTCGCGTCCATGACTGCGATGGTTTTTGTGACCTGAAAGCTGTCTGGATCGATGAAACGAATGCGATTCGAGCCGTCGCTTAGAATCAGCGACTGGCCGTCGGTCGTGAGTCCCCAACCTTCGCCGTCATACTTAAACTCGCCGAGCTTCTCGAAGCCCTGGGCGTCGTAGATAAAACCGAGGTTTTGCTCCCACGTGAGCTGATAAATCTTGTTGTTCAGATGTGCGATGCCTTCGGCGAAATACGGCGGCGGGACATCGAGTTTCTTCAGTATTCTCCCGGTTTGAATCTCGACGTTGCGGAGACTCGAGCGGCCTACCTGGCCGGTGCTTTCGATCATTTTGCCGTCGAGGAAGACGAGACCCTGTGTAAACGCACTCGGATCGTGCGGCCAGATATTGACGATTTCATAGCCGAATTTCTGGACGACCGCGTTTTCCGGCTGCGCATTGTTTCGCGGGGCGTTTGTATTGGTGGTGCCGCTGTTGCACTGCAAAGACGCCAGCGACAGGAGAAGCACGAGAATCAGGGGCATTCGGGCCATATCGGCATTTTGCGTGATTTACTGTTATTTGTGAAATCCGGGGTGGTTGGGTATTACTCGGAGATAACCACCGGGCGACTTTCACCGCGGGTTTTGAGGTAGTTTTCGAGGCGTTCGGTGTCGTCGTCCGACATCTGATGAATTTTTACGGCGAGCGACCACTTCTTCTTTACTCCGTCGCCGGATCGATTGTGCTTTAGTAGCGTTACTACCGCTTCCACCAGTCCGTCCGGCAGATCGACGCGTACAAAGAGGAGACGACCGACGCGTGAAAGTTCGCCCTCGGTGAACCGGGCGCCGATCAACGACAGGCTCATGCCAAACTTGCTGATTGATTCGCAGTGACCACGCGAGGGTTCAGAGTACGAAACTTTCCCGACTGCTACTTTGTCGTCCACGAGCGAGATCGCAGCCGGTAAGTGGGTGTTGTATCGCGGCACGCGACGGCGATTGCTGCGTTTCCCCTTCTCCTGCACCGCCTCACGTTGGACCGTTCGGAGCGGATCGAAACCCTTAAACACTAACCCACAGTTGTTGCACAGCAGTTTATGGAGCCCAATTAAACGCAGCACCGCCACCGCGTCGTCATAGTCGCGCTGAATCCTCTCACTCTTACACCGTGGGCATCGCATACTGCTGAAAGATGATAACCCGAACGGCTACTCTCCGGCTTGCGTTATAATAATCGGGCAATTGAGATGAACCATCCGGACCACACAGCAGAACCTCGTACGGGTCTCGACGCGCTAATCGAGGCTTACAAGAAAGACGTCGACGTAACCCTAATCCGCGAAAACCTCCGCCTCACTGTGGACCAGCGTTTTCAGCAACTAATGAAGCTTCAGCAATTCGCAGAAGAACTTCAGCGCGCTGGAAGGGAGGCGCGGTTACAAGAGTGACGGATTTCACTGCTCTCATACGCCTGCTTTCCGAAAGCGAAGTTGAATTCATCATTGTGGGTGGTGCGGCCGCAACTGCGCACGGCTCAGCACGTCTAACTCTTGATCTGGACGTCGTTTACAACCGCAGTTCCGGAAACGTTGAATCGATGGTGAAAGCCCTGCGATCGGTTCAACCGTACCTTCGAGGCGCGCCACCCGGATTACCATTCGAGTGGAGTGTAGAGACGATTCAGAAAGGCCTCAACTTCACGCTGACCACCACACTGGGCGCTTTGGATTTGCTAGGCGAGATCGTTGGAGGAGGAAGTTATGAACAACTGCTTCCTGACACGATCAAGATCCAAATCGCCGGAGTGGAGTGCCGCTGCCTTGGATTACAGCGCCTGATTGAAGTGAAGCGGGCCGCCGGCCGTCCTAAAGATCTCGAAACGATCGCCGAACTCGAGCGAATACAAGAAGAAAGCCCCGGAAAGTCAAGGTAACAATCCTTAAAGCAACTGAATGATAGTTTTTGCGCGCGTCCTGCGCCTTAGTGATTGGCACGTAATACTGATCTCTAAGGAGAAGGAAGCAAATGCGAACTATCAAACTCACACTGACCCTAATTACTCTTGCTGGACTGATCTCATTGGCCGGACTCGCGCTCGGCACGAGTTCAAATGCCGCCGCATTGTCCAACGATAAAGTCAACGCTCACTGGAAAGGATATGCCACCTTTAGTCCGACCGGCGCTGGACCAAACGTCGCGCGCTGCGGTGCATTCCCGCAGTTCGTCGAGGTGTTTTTCGCCGGTTCCGGGATCGATAACGAAGGCGGAATACTCACCAACACGGTCTCCGCATGCACTAACACCGCAACTGGCGAAGTGTTCGATCTGAAAGCCACTGACACTTTCCAGGACGGCTCTACGATCAACATCGAAAGCGACCCCTTCCTCCAGGTGGTCGATCCAACTAACTGCGCGGTAACGAACTCGCATGCAATCGGGTTCAGAGTCGCCGGGGGAACGGGAAAATATGCCGGCGCCACAGGTCACGGCCGTTACCACATCGCCGGCAACCACACGCCATGCAACGGTGCCACCGTACCAAACGCTGTTTGGTTCGAAGGCATCTTCCAACGCCCATAAATCTCGGGTGCATAAATTGGACGAGCGGGGGACGAACGAAGCCCGCGAGAGTTTTCACACTACTCTCGCGGGCTCGTGGTTTATTATTAACGCCTCATGCCAACCATCAAGTCACTCAACAAACTAGTAACAAAAGCACGCAGCCTGAGAGACCAGCATCGCGAACGTCACCGACCGAGCGGCTTCGCTTTCGCAGTTGCCGACCGCATCGACTTTTTCGACAAAACACATTGGGACAAAGTGACGTCACACGATTCGTTGTTTCTCTCGCGTCGCTACCTGCGCGTGCTTGAAGAGGCCGGTCCCGAGAATCTGCGACAGTGTTACGCCCTCGTCTTTCGCGATAAAGAACCGGTCGCAGCTATCGCCGCGCAAAGTGTGACCGTTTCAGTCGCGCGTTTGCGCAGTAAGTCCGCGAGGGAGCTCCCGCTGGACCGGCTCGAAGAAAAGATGCTCGTCTGCGGAAACCTGCTTTCGTGGGGCATGCATGGCATTTCTTTCGCTCCAAATGTGGACCACGAACCGCTCTGGCCCGCGGTCGCGGAAGCGATCTATCGACTGCGTCGCGTCGACAAGCTCTTCGGTGACACGGCGTTTGTGATGGTTAAGGACATTCCCGATAGGTACGCATCGTCGGCAAACGCACTCTCGCGTTTTTCGTATCGTGAACTCGAAACGGAACCAAACATGGTTCTCGAGATCTCGCCAAAGTGGAAGGGTTATGACGACTATCTCGGCAGTCTCACGTCTAAGTATCGCAAACAGGCAAAACAGATTGAGAAGGAGGTTGAAGCGGCCGGTTGCACCGTCACTGAAATAAAGAGCGACGAGATCGCTAGCCAAGCTGAGCAGTTACACGCACTGTATCTTCAGACTCACAAAAACGCGCGTCTGAGACTGGTGACACTACCGGTCACCTTCCTTCCAACACTCGCGCGAGAGCTGGGCGACGACATGCGCTTCACAGTGCTAAAGCGAGGCGAAACGTTGCTGGGGTTTGTAACGACAGTGAAAGATGGCGAGACCGCGGTTGGCTACTACATCGGATTCGATCGCGCAGCTAATGCCGACATCCCGATCTACTTCCGCTTGTTGCAAGCGGTGATCGATCACGCAATCTCGCTTGGCTGCACGCGGCTCTCGCTCGGCCGCACCGCTCTGGAACCAAAAGCACGCCTCGGCGCGCGTCCTGATCCGATGCGCGTCTGGATTCGTCACCGGATTCCGATGTTGAACCTCGTAGTCCGCGGGCTGCTGCACACCATCGACGATCACGAAGAACCGCCGGAGCGCAATCCTTTCAAGTGATACTCAATTGGCGGCAGTCTGCATGAGCCAAATATCAGCTTCTACGGCGACATACGTGAAGTAGATTGTGCGATTGTCGCGTGAGATTGCAGGGCTGCCGATGTCAACGTCCTGGTCACTCACGACCATCAATTGCCGGTGCTTTCGTGTGAGCGTATCGAATAACAGCAGATTGCCCTGACTAACAAAGAGCAGATGACGATTGTCGTTGAGCCAGATGGGCCAATCACCAAAATCGGTCAACCAGTCGTAAGTCTTTGTTTCCAGATCGTAAATGCCGATGCCCGAATGCACGCCGTTCGGAAGATGTTTGATCCCCGCCAACTTCTTACCGTCCGAAGACCACGACCAACCCTCGAAAGAAAGACTCGCATCGCTCAGCGGCGACAGATAAAGCAGCTTCTGATCGCTCCACGCCTTGTCGGGACTAATTACGACGCCGTCGTTCTTCGGCGCGTGGATCGAATACGCAATCATGCTGCCGTCAGCGGACCAGGGCGAATAATGTCCACCGGAGCTTTGCGTCAGTTGTCGCAACCCCGAACCGTCGTGATTTACGATCCAAAGTTCATAATCCCCTGTTCGTCGCGAACTGAAAACGATGCGTTGACCGTCCGGCGACCAGCGAGGCCACATATACCGGTACTCGCCGGGCGTAATGTCACGCTGTTCTGTACCGTCCGTTCGCATGACAAAAATATGTCGCTGCTGGCCCATCGAATTAACCGCCAACCATTCACCGTCCGGTGACGGATCCGGAAACCAGAATTGCATCGAGCCTTCAGTGATCGAAACGGGCTTGCCAATTGTTTTTTGAGCCGGACTAAACGACGCGCTGCGGAGATTTCTCATTTCAGTTTGTGCTGAATACGCCAGCCGCCCGTCGCGTGAAAAACTGAAATGCAGGACAGACGTCGTCGCGCCCATTGCGGTCACGGCTTCGGGAACGCCGGAAGTTGCGCCTGTGTTTTCATCAATCGCGATGCGCCAAATGTTCGAACTGCCGCCACGATTGCTGGAGAAGTAGAGATACTTTCCGTCGGGAGACCAAACCGGATTCAGATCGGTGAACGAACCGTCTGTCACCGCTACCGCTGTACCGCCATTCGCCGGAATGGTCCATATGTGTTCTCGCTGGCCGTACCTGTCTGGTCGGCTCCAATATGCGATCCGCTTCTGGCGCGGCGAAAACACAGGCTGAAGCGCGTCACCTTCCGAGATTCGTTGTCGATGATTTGTTTCCAGATCGATCCTCCACAGCTCACTTCGAGTCGGACGCGTTGAGGGTTGAGGAATCTTCTCGGTTCCGATCAGGATCGTTCCACCGTCGAGCGACCACGAGGGGCTGTAACCAAAGTCGGAGACTCGCGTCGGCGATCCGCCATTGGCGCTCATCACGTAGATGCCACCTCCATCGCGTTCTGAACGAAACGCAATGCGATCGCCGGTTGGCGAGAATGCAGGTTGGGAGTCGTCGGTTGACGAATTTCTCGTAAGGTTTGTCGAGTTGGTGCTGCCAATGCTTTGGAAATAGATGTCCCAGTTACCTGACTCGCGGCCCGCGTATGCGATCGAAATCCCGTCAGGCGATAGTGATGGAAAGAACTCCGGACCAGATTTCTGTGTGATTTGTTCGAAGTTGATTGCTCGTGGATTGCTGGCGGTCTCCGTTCGAGTGAGCGAGTTGATGAGAAAATATCCGAGAGTGAACAAGACGAGCATCGCTACTACAATCACCATTACGCTTCCCACGCTGAGAGTACGCTTCGCCATCGACGCCAGTGCTGCGTACTCCTTCGGTGGTGCGGCGTCTTCCGCAGGGCTGCGAACGGAAGCAAGCCCGACTCTGTTGAGCAGATCGGTAAACCGTTTGTCCGAACGAAGACTATCGACAACTGGATCGACCGCCAGCCAGATCAGCCAGCCGTCGCGTCCTTCGTACGCGTGCTCGAGCCATTTGAACGCGCGGTCCTTGTTACCAAGCGCGGCATGAACTGCCGCAACGCGATAAGGCGAAACGTAGGTTTGCGTTGATGATTCGCTCAACTCGTCAAGCAACGCCGACGCTTCTTTTTTTCTTCCGGCCAATGCGTACACGCGTGCGAGCAGTGCGCGCGGCAACGTGCTGGTTCCTGAGAGCGCGATCGCCTTTTGCAAAGCGCTGATCGCTTCGTCGTACCTGCCACACTGTTCGTAAGTCAAAGCGAGTTGAAAGTGCGTGTAAACGAAAGTTCGATCCATCTCGAGGTTTCGCTGAAACTGGTCCAAGGCGTCGTCGTAGCGGCGCGCGAGGTAGAGCAGCAGTCCGATGTTCGACCCGATTGACAACGAAAGGGGATCCAGTTCGAGCGCCTGTCGTAACTCGTCAATCGCCTGGTCTAATCGTCCCATCGACGCGAGGTAAAGAAACCCATACCAATGATGCGCGACGGGGTCACCCGGCTTCAGCTCCAGCGCGCGTCTGAACTCACGTTCTGCTCTGGACCAGTTCCAATCGTAATTAGCAAGACAGTAACCGAGCGAAGCGTGAGCCTCCGCTAGCGTCTCGTCGAGCTCGAGGGCCCGTTCGGCAGCCTCGCGAGCCTTTGGATAAGCTTCCTTCGGAGCAAGCGTCGCAATTCCAAAACCGCCAAGCACGAGGTAGGCATCGGCGAGCCCAACATAAGCGATGGCGTAATTCGGATCTGCCTCGATGGCTCGATTGAAGTATTCGATCGACTTCTTCACGTCCTCGTCGGTACGCTTGTTCCAGCAGTATCGTCCTTTGAGGTACGAGTGATAAGCCTCAATGTTGTCGGTGCCGTTTCGTGATTGCCACGTGGGCGACTCGCGATCCGAAAGCGTATCGCGCCGAAATTCGCTCGTGTCGTGGGATCGCCTCAACTCTTCTTCAAACTCGAGACGTTGGCGCAGGTTCTTGAGATCCGCGAGAAACTCTTTGATTGTTTGATATCGTTCGTCGCGGTCTTTGCGCAGAGCTTTTTTGATGATCCATTCGAGTTCGGTTGGCACTTCTGTCCGATGACGCACTAGCGGAACAGGCTCGCGGCTCAGGATCGCCGCGATGACGTCGGATGACGTTGGTCCATCAAACGGCGCGCTTCCGCCCACCATTTCGTAAAGAACGGCGCCCAGGCTCCAGATATCCGTGCGCGTATCGACAGCCAGCGCGCGCGATTGTTCCGGCGACATGTAGGGCGCAGTCCCGATGATGATTCCCTGCTGCGTTTGGAACAGCGTGGAGGCGTCGGAAACAGTCGGCTTCGTCTCTGTTAACTTTGCCAGACCAAAGTCGAGCACTTTCACTACGCCGTCAGCGCGGACCATGATGTTTTCCGGTTTGATGTCGCGGTGCACGATGCCGGCCTCATGCGCTGCCAGCAATGCCGTCGCAACACTGGTCGCAATCTCGAGCGCTTCGTTGATCCCCAGTGGTCCATTCGCGAGACGCTGGCGCAAGGTCTCACCGTCGATAAACTCGACGACGATGTAGTGCAAGTGCTCCGCCTGTCCGATTTCGTAAACGGTAATAATATTTGGGTGATTCAACGCCGAGGCCGCTCGCGCCTCGAGCTGAAAACGACGAACTCGTTCCGGATCTCTTGTAAAAGCAGTTGGCAGCGCCTTGAGTACGACTTTCCGTCCGAGTCGCGAATCCTCCGCGAGGTAGATTTCGCCCATTCCGCCGGAGGCTAGCCGGTTGACGATTTGGTAAGGACCGATCGCCGAGCCCGGAACAATGTCGCTCGCCGCGAGCGACTCTGCCATCACTGCATAGGCGGGTGACTCGATAAACTCGCCGGAGCGCGCATATGAATCAAGCAGGACTTCTACTTCGCGCCGCAACTCAGGATCGGCGGCGCACGCTTCGTCTAGAAACGCTTCACGCGTAGATGGATCGCGTTCGATAGCCGATTCAAGTAGAGCCTTGATTTGCTGCCAGCGTTCGGGCGTCATTTTGCCAACTCATGGTAAAGCCAGGCTTTGGCCGTGCTCCACTCTCGTTTGACTGTAACGGGAGACACGTGCAGTACTTCCGCTGCCTCCTCGACAGTTAGACCACCAAAGAACCGCAACTCGACAATCCGGCTCTGGCGAGGATCGATAAGTGCGAGTTGCTTCAGCGCTTCATCCAAAGCAACAACCTCTGCTGCCTTCTGCTGTGACACGACGAGGGCTTCGTCGAGTTCCAGATTGCGAGTGCCGCCACCTCGTTTAACCGAGGCATGACTGCGAGCGTGGTCCACCAGAATCGTGCGCATCACCTGCGCCGCAAGTCCAAAGAAGTGCGCGCGGTTCTGCCATTGCAGATTCTTCCGGTTGACCAGGTGAAGAAAAGCCTCGTTTATGAGCGCTGTGGTCTGAAGCGTGTGACCTGCACGCTCGCGACTCATGTAGCGATGCGCTAGACGGCGCAGCTCTTCGTCGACCAGCGGCAGGAGTTTGTCGAACGCCGACTGGTCGCCATTGCTCCAGGCGAGAAGCAACTCTGTGACTTGATGGGTTTGGGGGTTAGTCATCTTCCTATCAAATACGCGCCAGCGAATTCTATCTCAGGCTGTTCGGGTCCCTAAGGAAATATAAACGCGGGAATGAGCCATTTTTCCCCTCGATCTCGCTTAGAGGTTGAGAACGTGCACCGGAGAGGAGAACTCCCAGATGAGCAGCTACGTCTTTATCGAATCCCGTGACCCGTTTGAATCGCGGGACACACGGTTTATCGAAGAAACAGCCGTCGAAGTAAAGGAACGCGGCCACGAAGTCACGGTTTTTCTGGTGCAGAATGGCGTTTTCGCTGCCCGCAACAGCGCTCGGCGATTGGATCGGTTGACGGATGCCGGCGTTTCGGTGCTGGCGGACGATGTCTCACTGCGCGAACGCGGCATCAAGCCCGACGATCTCGCACCCGGCATTCGGGAGGCAGGAATCGAGGCGCTGGTTGACGCCATCGTCCAGGAGAACACGAAAGCACTGTGGCATTAATTTCGCGGAGGCTTGCTTCAAAAGTCTCTTGCAGAACTGCTTCTCTGTGCAGCCTCTGTGCCTCAGTGCGACTCTGTGGTTATTTTCCTGAGCAAATCATTAACCACAGAGGCTCAGAGAGCACAGAGAAAACCTGTTGACGATTTAGGGCAAGCAATTCGAGGAAGGAGTGTGAATCATGAACGAGCGACGCTTAACACTGGCACTGATGGATCCGCCGTACGAGTCAGCAAACTCGACCACCGCGCTGCGAATCATCACGGCCGCTCTTGAAAAAGGTATCGACGTGAATGTATTCGCGTACGAGGGCGCCGTCTGTTTGCCGTTGAAGGACCAGACGCCCCATGCGAATCCAGTGAAAGGAACGAGCGTTGAGGACGAGGAACATCCGACGACGAAAGCTTTCGTCAGTTCCCTGCTCGCAATGGGCCAGGACAAACCGCGGCTGACGTGGGTGAATTGCGGACTCTGTGTTGACGAACGCGGTGCGACGAACGTTGTCGACGGCGTTAAGCGTGGCAGCCCGGCTGACTTCTTCAAGATGGCAAGTGAGTCGACCAACACACTAGTTATCCCGACCAAGTGACCAAGGAGTTTCCCATGAGGATTTTGAACATCGTCGAGACAGCTTATCGCGCAACGTTGGAAGAGCAGGACGACACGATCCTGTGGCTGAGTGGAGCCTTGAAGAATGCTGGCGCCGATCTGGGTGTCATGCTTCGGGCCAACGCCGTGAATTATCTGGTGCCGCAGGAGTGCCCGCGCGTGAAGATTGGAACGATCGGAGTGGAGCATCCGGCGCGCCCCAACGAAGATATCAAGCGGTTGCTCGAAAAAGGCGTAACGGTTTTTGCGATCCGTGACGATCTCGAGGAGCGCGGATTGGATTTCTCGAACTGCGTTACCGGAGTGAAACTAATCCGGCGCCACGACGTCGCGCTGTTGTTAGACGACTACAATCATGTGTGGCACTGGTGAAGATCACTCGTACCTGAGCGCGATGATCGGATCCACCTTCGTCGCGCGTCGAGCGGGGATCCAACATGCCAGCAGTGCGACTAAGCTGAGTAACAACGCGATCCCGACAAAGGTTGTCGGATCGGTCGCACTGACACCAAACAGTAAGTTCTTCATCGTTCGCGTAAGCGCCAGCGATGCGACCAAACCTAATGCGACGCCGGCTAGCGCCAGTTTCATTCCTTGTCCAATCACCAATCTGAGCACGGTGCCCGCCTGTGCGCCGAGTGTCATTCGCAGTCCGATCTCGCGCGTGCGTTGAGCGACCGCGTATGAAAGCATTCCGTAAATGCCAATACTTGCGAGGGCCAACGCGACAATCGCGAACGCGCTCAGCAACAACATGGAGAACCGTCGCGACGCGAGCGATTGCGATACGATCTGATCCATCGTCCTAACGTTAAAGACCGCCTGGTCCTTATTTAAACGTGCTATCTGGTCGCGTATTGTCGCCGCAAGACTCGCCGGCTCGACGTCGGTACGCGTTAGTAAGTTGACGCGCCGAACAGATCCCGGCCATCGTTCGGCAGGAATCTGGTTGAAATTGAGGTAGAACTGCGGAGTTCGAATGGCAGACCCGTCGAGGTTGTCCTGTTCTACGTGACGGACCACGCCGATGATCTCGTAACTCGGCGTGCGGGACGAAGATTGAGACAGACGCTTGCCGATCGGGTCTTCGTTTCCAAAGTGTTGTGCGAGCGCTTCGTCGATGACCACGGTCAACGGAGTAATTGGGGTGTCATGGGTTGTAAAGGTGCGGCCCTTCACCAGCTCGATACCCATGGTCTGGAAGTAATCAGGACTGACAGTGTAACGAATACCGCCGGGTTCCTTGCCTTTCTCCGGCCGCGGTTGGCCTTCGATAAAGAATACCGGGCGGTTAACTACTCCTAGTGGAAGCCCATTTGAGATCGCGACGGCTTTGACGCCCGGCAATCCGCGGACATTCTCCTGCAATTGGTTGAAGAAGCCCACCACCTGATGACCGTCGGGATTATTTGCCGAGATCTGCATCGTCAAGAGATTCTGCGGCTGGAAACCCGGATCCACCTGTAACACTCTGCGGAAACTTTGTATCAGCAAACCAGCTCCGACGAGCAGCGTGAGCGTGAGAGCGACTTCACCAACTACCAACACGCTGCGCACGCGCTGCTTGCCTCCGGAAGAACCGCGATCGCCTTCCTTCAGTGCATCGGTTAAGTTGAGACGTGATGCTTGTAACGCCGGCGCTAACCCGAACAACAAGCCGGTGACGAGAGACACGCCGACAGTAAAAACCAACACTCGCAGATCCACGTTAGCCTCATTGAGACGCGGAATTCCATCGGGTAGCTGGTGAGCAATAAATTTCATCCCCCAAAGCGCGAGGAGTGTTCCTAACACCGCACCAATCGTCGCCAGCATCAGGCTTTCCGTCAGTAACTGACGAATGACGCGCCCGCGGCTCGCCCCCAGCGCCACGCGCACCGACATTTCTCGTTTCCGCGTCGATGCTCGAACGAGCAGCAGGTTAGCGACGTTGGCACACGCTATGAGTAACACCAGCCCGACCGAACCTAACAGGATCAACAGGGGCTGCCGCACGTCGCCGGTAAAAAATTCGTGGAGTGGCGTTAAGGTTGCGCGACGCCCTGTGTTGCTTTCGGGATACTGTTGTTCAAGTCGCGCATAGATTAGGTTTGTCTCCGTTTCCGCTTGTTGCAGCGAAACATTCGGTTTCAATCGCGCGACAACGCCGACGCCGGGATCGGCGCCACGAGCGCTGAAACGCTGTGCTGAAAGACCGATCGGAACGGAAACGTCGGCGTCCAATCCGAATTGAAAGTCTGCTGGAGCAACGCCGACGACCGTGTAGGCCTGATTGTTGAGCGTGATCTGTCTGCCGACGACGCTCGCGTCATTGCCAAACTTGCGACTCCAAAATGCGTGACTGAGAATCACTGATGGAGCGGCGCCGGCACGATCGTCTTCCGGAAGAAAATCACGGCCGAGCAATGGCTTGATTCCAAGTAGGCTAAAGAATCCTGCGGAAACGAGTCGACCTTGCAGGCGTTCCGGCTCTCCCGCCCCGGTTAAGTTATAGTTTTCGTTGGACCGCATCACCGATACCGCATCGAAAACGTTGTTCTGATGTTGCCAATCGACGAAGTTAGGATACGAGACAGAATTTCTCCCTCCTCCTCCCGTACTCTCTCCCACCATTACCAATTGTTCTGGTTGCTGATACGGAAATGGACGCAGTAGAACAGCATTCACGATGCTGAAGATCGCGGTATTCGCGCCGATGCCCAAAGTGATTGTGAACACTGCGATAAGCGCGAAGCCGGGATGCTTGATAAGCATGCGGGCGCTGTAACGCACGTCTTGCCAGAATGTCTCCATAAAGCCGCCGCCTTTGACCTCGTACGCGAGGTCGCGCATGCTGCCGACATTTCCGAAACTCTTCGCCGCTGAAAGACGCGCCTCGTCTGCTGTCATTCCCAGAGCGCGGTTTGCTTCGGTTTCCATCTCGATATGCGCCCGCATTTCTTCGTCGATGTCGTTTAGCACTTCGTCGCGTCGCACGAGAGCGCGCAACCGCGCCGCTAAAACATTGAACCACTTCATTGCTTGTTTCCTGTTAAGTTGCCGCGCGCATCTTTGCAACGACGAGCGCCAGCCGGTCCCAACTTTCTTCCTCGACGCGAAGTTGTTTTTGGCCGGCTCTTGTAAGCTTGTAGAACTTGGCTTTGCGGCCGGTTTCGTTTTCGCCCCACTTGGCACTCACCCAGCCCTTCAGTTCAATGCGATAAAGCGCGGGGTAGAGCGCTCCCTGCTCGACTGTAAGCATTTCGTCAGACATCCTTCGGATGCGCTGAATGATGCCGTAGCCATGCAACGGCCCCAGGGACAGCGCTTTTAGAATCAGCATGTCGAGTGTGCCTTGGAGCAGATCAGCTTTCG
>Ga0079215_10000072_pt1 | contig 17031 bp, 9 predicted proteins | sample NCControl_FD_77004 | JGI IMG/M metagenome (GOLD analysis project Ga0079215, IMG submission 77004) | Agricultural soil microbial communities from Utah to study Nitrogen management - NC Control | ecosystem: Environmental > Terrestrial > Soil > Agricultural land | place: USA: Utah | collected...
AGCGACTTGCGCAATCCCAACAGCATCGCCTTTTACACTGATCGATCCGGCACACGCTGGTTTTATCTCGCGCTAACCGAGCGTCTCGTTCGTTATCGTTACGAGGCCGGCAGTGAAGCGCCTTCGGGCGAGCCGGAGGTGCTGGCAACGTTTCCGGACTATGGTTTGGGTTACAAGTACGGCGGCTGGCATCTCACACGCACCGTTGTTGTCGGCGGCAACGGGAAGATTTACGTCGCCGTCGGGAGCAGTTGTAACGCCTGTGAAGAGAAGGAAGAAGTGCGGGCAACGATCGTCGAGATGGATCCGGATGGAAAAAATCAGCGTTACTACGCACGTGGCCTACGCAACGCCGTGGGAATCAAGTGGGTAAAGGATCGGTTATGGGCCACAAACATGGGTTCAGATCATCTCGGCGACCACCGTCCCGCGGATACCTTTTATTCAATCGAAGCTGAAAAGAATTACGGCTGGCCATATTGTTTCCAGGCCGGAACTAAAATTCTCTCCGATCCGAAGTTCAACTTGCGCAACAAGAAATTCGACTGTCGCAAAGTGCCCGCGGCGCACAGGCCCTTTCCCGCACACAGCTCGCCGCTCGGACTCGAGTACTTCGATTCAACTAACGATCCCGTTTTGGCCAATTCCTTCCTCGTCGCCCTGCACGGCTCGACAAAGCGACGTCTGCGACGTGGGTATACCGTCGTGAAGATCCAGGAATCCGGCAGCGCCACGGTCAAAGACTTCATCACCGGCTTCTTCGACGGCACCAACATCAACGGCCGCCCTGCGGATGTTTTCAGTTTCGGAAAAAACGCGTTTCTCGTGACCGACGATCACTCCGGCGTTGTCTATTACGTTTACCGAAAGTCGTAGTTTGTATTTGCAAAAAACGCGCGCTCATCTGTGCTTCTTCTTCCTCCTTCGTTTTTCTATGGCCTGGCTTAGCCTCCATTTTTGTAACGTTGCTTGAGGATTACCGTCGTACCCGTGCAGCAGCCAGTCGCTTTCGGAGTCATTTAGAGGAGACGGTGTTTGAGTCTTTAGCTTCTCCATTGCATGCCTGTAACACTGGTTTGCGGCCAGGTTCGTCGGATCGAGATGGTAAGCATGGAATGCCAACTTAGCCGATCTTACATAATCGCCGTCCCAGTATTCCTGGCGACCCGCATCGTACAGAAAATTCGCCAACTTTCCTGCTAAGAACTTGCCAAACTTATAGCGCCAGTGTCGCGCCATTCTCTCGATTACGTCGGCCGCGTAGAGCTCGACCATTTTTTCCTCGCATGGATCATTCACTCCATTCCAGGGCCTGTACTTCTCCCACGGTTTATAAATATAGCCTTTCGTCGCAACGACGTGATGCCCGATTTCATGAGCCAGTGTACTGGCCACTTTTAAGGTCGCTACGGGCGTATGCATCATGATGTAGGGAATTCCAAAAAAGATATCGTTTGCATACAACACCACTCGCGCCTGCCGATCTTTCGTTTTGAACTCGTAGTGCCCATTGTACAGAAAGCCGCTCAGGTAACGTGGACGCTTGACGTATTCAGGATCATTGGAACGGTCGTCGATGATCTTGATGGCGTGTAAATCTTTAAGATCTTCCTGGTTGATCCACTTCAGCACACGCCAAACGTGCCATTTCGCGGTGCGACGAAAGCGACTCGTTTCCAGTTCAACCAACATATAAGCAGTCTATTACATTAATCAGTGTTGCCAGGCAACGACGGGATGCTGCGCAATCTTGGGCCTGTGGATTTCACCTAGCCGGGATTGCGCAGCTTCAAAGCCAGAACCTCTCGTGAGAGAAGCAAATCAACTCAGCCTTTCAACGTTGGGCTACAACCCCTGTTTGCCGGATTCTTCAGACACGGATCTGCGAACATGTACGGCACGGTAATGATGATCATTATTCTGTTGCCCACCGCGCTGAGTATATGCTCAATTAGTCTTGCGAGGCCGCGTTTCGCTTGACTACTCTTCGAGGCGTTAGAAGGCACCACATTTGGATCGAAATCGGGGCCGACCTTGGGCCCGCTGGGACCAATGGTAGGTTTTATTGGAAATTGCTCCATCGGTGGCGCCGGGAACGTTCTCCACCCGAACCTTGGATCGTAACCATCTGCGCGTCTGGGCCATGGCGGCGGCCAGCTATCCTTAGCGCCGTAACCGCCGATTAACCAAGTCATCAATGGATCTTCTTCAATAACAATGTCGACGTCGATGACAAACCAGGTCTCGATGATGTTTCCCTCTTCGTCAACCGTGTATTGGATGGTGAAGCTGAGATCTCTAACCTCTTCGTTCGTCAGATATCCGTTCCCGTTGACTGCGTTGTTGAGGCACTCGTAGTGAATCTGCAGACCAGCTCTGACGTTAGGTGGCATGCCACCGTACTGCCGTTCGAACTCAGCGATGTGTCCCCCAAAGCCTCGTCCCCCGCCCCAGAAACCTGATCCTCCACCGCAGTCCTGAAAACTGTACTCCACGCCGCACATTTGCGGCATCAAGCCAGTCGGATCGGTCGCATTAACCGGATCGTTGTTTACGTAGGTATAACGATTGAGGGTTTGCGGATTTGAGATCATTCCCGCCATCGGATCCGGACTGGTCCAACGTCCCGCGTAACTTTCGTATTTCCGGAACCATGTATGGTCCAATCCTGTCGCTTCGTCGCGCTCGGTCAGTGCGAACTTCTGACGCACCCTATTCGTCACAGCGTACTTCTTAGCCGTATTGCGCAGCCCTACTCCAGCCCAGATCTCTTCACCAAACGGCAGATAGTCATGGCGTGAAATAATAGTGCTGGTGCCACTACTGCTGTTGTTCATCAGCGCGCGTGCCGAGCCTTGCGCATCCGTTAACACGTACTTCAAATTCGCACTGGTGCTTGTGCCGCTACTCGTTCCGGGACACACTGCGGTCCCATTCTCCGCGAATTCCGGAGAGACGGCGAATGCTAATCGCACATTGTCGCGCCCAACCAAAGGTATCTGGCTGACCCAGTGATTTAGGCCAGACGTATCCGGTGCTCGTTGCAGGAATGCCTCGTACAGATCGGTCACAAACTGAGTGGAAGTATTACCACTTGGATACTCGGCAGAGGTGAATAAGGAGTTACCTAACTGTTGCGCCGCTCCGATAAAGGGACGGATGCCACGAGCCTGTGCAAGTGTCAGTGTCGTAGTCCAGTTCGTTAACTCGGTCGAATTTGGCTGCCTTCCCAGAGCGCCCTGGTAGAAATCCTTGATGAATTGATCGATCGTCTTGTAGCAATTCGAGGCGGCGTCATAAACAGCCAGCAACTGCCCGTTACGATAGATATTCTCTCGTTCGAGCAAACTACCTTTATAGTCTGCTACCAGCTGACCAAAGATGTCGTAGACCATCTGACGCGTGACGTTGTTGCCGCTAGTTTGAACTCGCTGGCCCGCACCGTCGTAGACCGAACTCTGCGTTCCTATTTCATCCGTGCCGGCGGCAGTGATTTGGCGACCATTGGCGTCGTAGGTGTAGTTCATGCCGTCGCCCTGCGGATCGAGCCGAAACTTCCTGTCCTGCGTAATGTTTCCGGCTGCGTCGTACGTAATGGGTGTGGCGCCGGTAGAGATGAAACGGTTGGTGGCAGCATCGATATCACTTGAAAGCACTGTCGTAAAAGGAACACCTGTGTTTCCGGCGCCTGACTGAAAACGATTACCGAAGCGATCGTAGCTAAACTCCTGTTTCCAGCTCGGAGTGCTGCCGGTCCCTTGCTGGTATTCCGAAGCTATAGAAAGCCGGCCGAGTTCATCGTAGGAGTAGCGTTGCTCCCATTCCTTAGTGGACGAGCCGTCGATAATTCCGTCAATACGAGCAATCTGCCCAGTGTTCTTCGACTTATCAACGCTGCCATTGCTTTGTGTCACCTGCCCATACAGGTAGTCGTAACGTTGCAACTCAGAGCCAGCGCTGCTTTGTTTCAGCTTAACCTGACTCACCTGCAACGCATTGTTATAAGCAATTGAACGAACGGCGCCATTGCCCCACGTTTCTGACAGCATCGCGCCACTCGGTGCATAACTCAAACTTGAGGCAAACGTCGTCGTGCCATCGTTGATCTGTGACAGGCGTCCGGCGTCGTCGTAAGAATGCGTCAGCACCCGATTGGTCGGATAAGTTTGTGTCGCCAGAAGTCCAGCGAGATTATAGGTGTAGCCGAGTGAGTAAGTGTTCGATCCCGTCACCTGTTTCTGTACGTTAACCCGACCGACCACGTCGTAGCCGAAATACGTGCCGGTAATCGAAGAGCTGCTGCCATAGAGGATGGCGATCAGCCGGCCATTCGACGAACCTTTACTATAACTAGGTGCGCCGCTCGGTAAGGCTTGCGAGTCGTAGTAGTAACGTACGTCTGGTGTTGAGTCGGAATAGTCAATCAGCGTCGGGCGATTGAGTACATCATAAGAGAAGTCTGCCTGCACGCCCCGCGCGTCGCTGCTGCGTGTTAGCAAACCGTGCGAGTTGTACTCAAACTTCCGCGACCAGGAGCTGTTGCCGGTAAGGGGATCACTCAGATTATAGGCGGAATTTGTCGAGTGCTCGACTTGCCGCTCGCGAATCATACGCGACAGGGAGTCGTATTTGAAATAACGATTCTGTGAGCCTTGGGTGATCTTCACCAGATTGTTCAGCGCGTCGTACATGTAAGAAGTGGCTTGGTTCGGCGAGCTGACTGTGCCCAAGCTGCCGGAGGAATTCGGCTCGTCGAGGCGAATGAGGCGACCGAGCGCGTCGATGATTTGCCTTCGCTGTTTGCCGGCCTGGTCCGTAATCGTAATAACATCACCCTCAAAAGTGTTTTGCACGGTCGTCGTCAGCGAAGGATTGGCATCGTCGCCTCGTGGCATTGTCACCTGCGTTATGCGGCCCAATCTATCAAACGTACGAGTAGTCCAAATGCCCGAAGGATTGATGGAACAAGTACCGTAATTGCTGGTGCAGTAATATGGATTGCTGGTGCGGTAAGGACGGCCCATCGAGTCGAATTCTGTATCCATGACTGACCAGCCATTAGCAGAGGTATAGCCGAAGAAGGTTTGCGTGACTTCGTCACGCCCGTCGAAGTAGGTCTTATTCTGGATATTCCGAGTCGAATCCAGTTTTGTCGTGGCAACGAGGTGTGAGTGATAACGTCCCGCGCTATCGGCTGTGAGCGCGTCCGAATAGTCGAAAGAAATCTGGCCGCCGTCAGTGAAATCGACCTGATCGGTGCGCAAGGTATCCGGGTTATAAGAAAAATAAGTTGGCTGGTTGTTTGGATCGGTTGTGGTTGCCACCAGACCGGTATTCATGTCGTAGCTGATGCTGCTGGTCAGGTGCAGCCCACTGGGATTGCCGTTAGTAACTGTGACCGGATAAGCATAGTCGTTGTTGGCGCTCGAGTAGGTGAACGATTGCGTTTGGCAACAATCAACCTGCGCCGTCACCACATTGCCGGCGATATCGTAGGTGGTGTTATGAGTAATTGCGCCTGTGGTTGTACTGGCGTCCGGATAGGTCGTAACAGTAGTCACGTTGCCTCGGTAATCCGTATTGGGATCGTAAGGGGTATACCAATGGCACACCCAATCATACTGGAGGCAACCGTAGAAACCACTCTCGTTGTATCCCCACTCGACGCATTCCCAGTCGCAGTTTTCCTGCAACTCCTGGTACGGATCAAACGACAGATCGTGCATTACAATGTTGGTCCGCGCCGTGAGGGCTAGACCGTCGCCCCCAGCGTCGTACGCGTAGTCAACGCGAGATGCCGGTGTCGCCGAAGTGTCCGGAAACACTTTGACCATCGATGGTAATCGCAACAAGTACCGGCTCAGGTAGTTCGAAGATGTGACATAAGTGATTTCCGTCTTGCGCAACTGAGTCGACGAGACGCTTCCGTCAGTAGTGAAATCTCTTTCACTAATTACGGAGATGTTGTTGTAAGGCGTACTTGAGTCGTAGCTGAATACGCTGGCCTTGGTTTTACCAGTCTCATTCGTAGTCCTGATGCTGGCGAGTCGCGGCGTGCCGTTGGTCGGATTCTGTTCCCAGGCCATGACAGTCTTACGGTAGACCACGAATGCTGCACTTTAGTTTCGGTAATCAATCCATCGTTCCATGCGCCAGCGCTCTTGATGCTGCGCGTTTCCATGACCGTGTTGTCCGGAGCAGTCACAGTAGATATTGTTTCGGTTGTTTGTTCGGAAAGAGAAAACTGGTATTGCGGTGCGCTGCCTCCGGTCGTGCGTCCCGCCCACTCATCAGTACGAGTCGAGAACGTAGGCACGTCTGAAAGACTGTTGGCTGAAGTTGGGTAACCGTAAGTGGTCGTTGCGGCTGTGGTGTTGGTGCCTTCGGTGACTGTACCAGTGGTGCTTGTCGAAGTCGTGCTGGCGGTCATTCCGCGAAACTTTACCATCTGATAGATCATTCCATACGCCGAATGATCAAACCGGTATCCGATATCGCCGCTGGTACTGCTGCTGCCTTCGCTACTGGCGGGCAAGTATACATACTTGAGAACACGTGCAGTCACAGGTTTGGCGACATTTATACCCGACCCAAACAGGCCTGAAGGTAGAGTTAGGTTCTCGTAATAAAACCGCATTACTTGCAAATCTGACTGGCCCGTAAGTCCTGGTGTTGTGATGGTCACCAGGTCGTTGTTTGAATCGTAGTAGAAACGCACGTATCTTCCAACGGTGTCCTGAACGGTATTGATCCTTGGTCCGACGCTGTTCACGTAACTGATTAAAATGAAATTACCGTTGCGATCAATGATGCAGGTTGGGTAGCTGCGATAGCCGCCGCCAGATGCGCCGTAAAACACTTGCGTTCCGTCCGGATAAAACAGCGTGCCCCAACCGCTCCCGCCGGTGAAGTGGATGAACGAGCCGTCATTAGTGTCGTAGTTGTTGGCACTGGTCTGCACGAGCGCGTGCCGCGTTCCATTCGGTTCGGTGAGAGTGAAACCCGCGGTACCCTGATCCTCTATCTGGCCAAAGCCGAGACGAAAACCAGGAGCCGGATAACCGGTATCGACATCGTAGGTCATCCACGTCGAACCGTTGGAAGGGTTGGTCGACTTATTCCAGACCAGGCTGTTGTAGATTAGCCCGAGCGACACGTCCATGCCGCGGCCGGCGAGATTTACTATCGGCAAACCAAAGTTAAAATTGTTATTTCCACTCTCATTGGTTGGTACTGCAGAAGCCATGGTCATCGCGCCAGGTTTCTTTTTACCCATTGGCGCACCGATGACGTTGTTGGCTGAATAAAGTGAGGTTGTTTCGTTGTCCGGCAATGGATCGTCATTTGGAGGTCGGATAAATGCTATCACGCCGGGAATGCGTTTGGTCGTTGCGTGCGCACGTTGTAGCTTCCCGCCGGACTGCTGTGGAAGTTGAGAAGTGTCGGTGCGATTTGTTGCTTGTCCCTCCTTCCTGGTCGAGTCCACTTTCTTTTTACCGCCAAAGTTTTCATTAGTCGCAGCCGATACAACGGTTACGCGGACTGAGGCATGCTTGTTACCGGCCTGAGCTGTCGCGATCGCTTCGCCGGGTTTTCCTGCTACGGCCTGACCGTTGGGCCGTATAAAAAGCACCGCTTTGTTGCTGGATTTCCAACGGGGTAGCAAGCCATGAATTGCATTGCCGTCTCCACCCAGTGGAACCGCAGAAAATAACCGAGGCTCCCGCGAACTCAATTGCACTTCAGCAGCAGGATTTACCTGAATCGCCGCCACTTGCGCTTCGCGTTCCGCTTGGGTTGTCGCAGCCGCTGGTCGGAATGCCTTTACGTTCGCGATCTGGAGTTGCGCCTTTTTTCAGCGTTTCCAGGACTGACGCAACCCAACTGCTTACTTCGCTGGTGGTCTCATTTACACTTTCTCGGGTGGATTTGAGCGCTGCCGCTGCTACCGGCCCAGGTATTGACAGACTGATCAATACCACGATCACACCAATCGCGATTACTTGCCGGACAGACCCATTCCTCAGACGACTGTTAAGTATTGACATCGCAGAAGCTCCTTGAGATTGAGCCCCTGCCGCTGGTGGGCTAGAATCATTCCGCCGAGAACTGATCCTTTGCACACTATGGCAGAGGGTAAGGTTCAACGGGTAGCTCCGTCGTCACGCCATTGACATCGGAGCTTTTTTACTAATTCAAAAACTTAAGGCGAACTTCAGAAGCGTGTTTGCACGGACAAGTTCACGTCATACTCGAGTTGATCGCTACGAGGCGAGGTACGTCGACAATTTGATGCTGGGGGAAACTCAATTCGCAATCTACTTGCAGCTGGAGACACTGTCAACAAAGAACTTCTTTGTATTTCCTACTGCAGCAGAGCCTTCAGTGACTTAGACGCGACAAGAAGAACAAAGTTCCAAAATATCCGACGATCCCTCCATTCACGTTTAGTAGGCGGTCCAAGAAAGCCGATGTGTATCAAGAGTATTAAATGGTCCTGTGATCAAAGACTTTAATTGCCAGGTTTGTCGAGTCACATTTTCTTAGTCGGCGATTTGCCGAACACCCCAAGACTAAAAGGGCTGCTCTCTTGTAAAATACGCCAACCACACCCGTTTGCCGAAAGGAAAACCCTTATGCGTTTTCGTGTCTCGCTGCTTGCAGTCGTCATCGTCGTCGTCTCTCTCGGAGCGCCCGCACTTGCTCAAAAACGAAACATTACGGAGAAGGATCTCTTCAACTTCGTGTGGATCGGTGACCCGCAGGTCGCGCCCGACGGATCGCGCGTCGCTTTTGTTCGCGTCACGGTGAACGACCGCAAGGACGGTTACAACACCGCGATCTGGACTGTCGCGACCGCTACCGGCGAGACGCGCCAGTTGACGAATGGACCACGCGACACAACTCCACGCTGGTCGCCCGACGGTAAGTATCTGCTCTTCGTGCGCGCGCTGGAGGTGAGCGGGCGAACGGAACCGCCACAGTTGTTTATGTTGGCAATGGGCGGGGGCGAGCCTTTTCAGTTCACGACACTGCCACGCGGCGCGGGTGGTCCACAATGGTCACCGGACGGAAAGTCGATCCTCTTCTACAACTCCGCCACGCCTGAAGAGCTTGCGAAGGCTGCGCGTCAAAACACGCCTTCAGGTCAACCGTCGCCGGCTCCCTCAGCGAGTCCCACGCCGCCCGAACGCGAGAGCGACGTGCGAGTGATCACTCGCGCTGTTTACCGTTCAAACGGCGCCGGGTATCTCGACTTCAAACATCCGCAGCACATCTGGGTCGTTACAGCTCCGAAGACCGGCGATGAAAAAGTCACGCCGAAGCAACTGACCAGCGGACGTTACGATGAGGGCGGCGCGTTCTGGTCCAAAGACAGTTCAACGGTCTACTTCGAATCGGATCAGATCGACGAACCCTACTACGAACTCGCGTCAACCACGGTTTTTTCCGTTGCCGCAACCGGCGGCACACCGTCGAAGTTCACAACGTTCGAAATGGGCGCAGGCGGGTTCGTCCTCAGCCCTAACGGCAAACAACTCGCAATGATCGGTTCCGTTCGTCAACCGATTCGTTCGTATTCACAACCCGACCTCTGGGTGATGGACATGACCCCCAATGCGAAACCGCGAAACCTCACCGCTTCGTTCGACTACGACATCGCCAGCGGATTGACCGGCGACAACGTCGCACCGCGCTCCGGCGGCGGCAATCTGCCCGTCTGGTCCGCCGACGGACGCAGCGTGATCATCGGCTACGCGAAGGAAGGCAAAGCGAATGTCGGATCGTTTGATGCTACGAATGGGAAGCTCTCAGACATCACTACCGGCAATCACGCGGTCGTCAATTTCCGCACAGTTCCCGACGCTTCAAAATTTGCGCTTCTAATCTCCACGCCGACGCGCATCGGCGATCTTTACTGGCTCGACACAGCAGGCGCGCAACCAAAACAACTCACGCGTCTCAACGACGAGTTGTTCTCAAAACTAAACCTGACCGAACCTGAAGAAATCTGGCACAACAGTTTCGACGGCAAAAAGATCCAGGTATGGGTACAAAAACCGCCCGACTTCGATGCGAACAAGAAGTATCCGTTGATTTTGAACATTCATGGTGGACCACACGCTGCGTACGGTTTTATCTTCGATCACGAGTTTCAGTGGATGGCGGCCAAAGGCTACGTGGTGCTTTATCCGAACCCGCGAGGCAGCACCACCTACGGTCAGGAGTTTGGCAACATCATCCAGCACAACTACCCCGGCGACGATTACAAAGATTTGATGGCGGGCGTTGACGAGTTAATCCGTCGCGGTTACATCGACGAGAAGAAACTCGCGGTGACTGGCGGCAGTGGCGGCGGTCTGTTAACAAACTGGACCATCGGTCAAACAACACGCTTCGCGGCGGCCGTCTCGCAACGCGATATCGCGAGCTGGACCGATTGGTGGTACACCGCGGACTTCACCCTCTTCCATCCGACGTGGTTCAAGGCGCCGCCGTTTGAAGATCCGGAAGATTATCGACGTCGATCGCCGATCACTTACGTCAACAAGATCCAGACGCCGTTGATGTTGATTCTCGGCGAGGTTGACTGGCGAACGCCGACCGGTCCAGGTGGCGAAGCGATGTTTCGCGCGCTGAAGTATCGCAAGATACCGACGGTGATGGTGCGCTTTCCAAACGAGTCGCACGAGCTCTCGCGCTCGGGCCAACCGTGGCATCGCATCGAGCGTTTGCAACACATCGTTGGCTGGTTTGATAAATGGATCATGGGCGTTTCGAAACCCGAGTACGACGTCGGTGAGATAACGAAGAGTACGACTACTCAACAATGAAAACGCTGGGCTTGATTGGCGGCACAGGTCCGGAGTCGACGATCGAATACTACCGTCTGCTTGTCGCAAAGTATCGTGAACAGGCAGAGGGTCATTCGCCGCCGCTGATTATCACCAGCATCGATCTCAAACAGATGATCGAGTGGATGACGGCCGGGAACCTCGCCTCGGTGGCCGATGGTCTCGCCTTCGAGTTCGAACGACTACACAAGGCTGGTGCGGATGTCGGAGCGCTCACCGCGAACACGGGGCACATCGTTTTCGATGAACTTCAGCAGCGCTCGCCTATTCCATTGATCAGCATGGTCGAAGCGACGTGCGAAGAGGTACAGGCGCGAGGACTGACGACTGTCGGTTTATTCGGCACGCGATTCACGATGCAAGCGCGGTTCTATTTTGAGGTGTTCTCGCGGGCCGGGCTTAAGTTAGTTGTGCCGGCCGAGGAGGAACAGGATTACATTCATGGTATTTATCTCGGTGAACTGCTGAAAAATATCTTTCTTCCGGAAACGCGCGCGCGTCTGCTCGAGATTGCAATCGAGATGAAACGTCGCGACAACATAGAGGGTGTAATTCTCGGCGGGACTGAGTTGCCACTCCTGCTGCGCGATGAGGAGCATGACCGTATGCCATTGCTCGACACCACCCGAATTCACGTCGACAAACTCGTGACCGAAATATTACGGTAAACATGTTGCGCTGCTGACGAGAAGTAGTATCATCCTCGCACACCTCCACCACGAAACTTATCCCCCTGAATATCCCCCCAATTGTGTTGTTAAACGAAAGGAAATCATTATGGGACTCTTTGACAAGATGTTTGGACGCGGTGCTGCGGACGCTGAGCAGCAACAGGGCGCGCAACAACGATTTAATGAGCTCAAGCAGAAGTACCAAACTGTGCTCACAGTTTCTGACAACGAAAAGATTCAGTTTCTGAACCTGCATGTTCAGGACAACAAGCTCTTCATTCGCGGCATCGCGCCTTCGGAAGAGGCAAAGAGTAAGTTTTGGGACCAGGTCAAACTAGCCAATCCCAATGCTGACGACATCACTGCCGACATTACCGTCGATTCGAGCCGAGCAATCGGCGCCGCAGCCGGTGGCGGTCAGGGTGCAGCAGGTCAAACATACGAAGTGAAGAGTGGCGACAATCTTTCGAAGATCAGCAAGCAGTTTTATGGCGACTCGAACGAGTACATGCGGATCTTTTACGCGAACCGCGACAAGCTGAACGATCCCGACAAGATCCAGATCGGACAGCAACTGACAATCCCACCAGACGACGACAAATAATTCCCGATTGTTGAGGGGTGGCCCTTCGTGGTCACCCCTCGCTACAATCGTGGCCCATGGATTCAAACTCGTTACCAACAATCACCACACCTCGTCTCGTAATGCGCTGGGCGTCGGAAGACGATGTCGACGCGATCTACGAGATCTTTTCCGATCCGCGAGTGATGCGTTACTGGAGTTCTGGTCCACTCCCTAATCGAGAAGCGGCGGCCGCGATGCAGCGGGAAATCGTGCAGCACAATCTGAGCGACACCCAAATGAAATGGGGCCTCGCACTGCGCGACACGAACAAACTGATCGGCACAGTTACGCTCTTCAACCTGAGTATCAGCAACGGCCGTGCTGAAATCGGCTACGCGATGGGCAGCGCTTACTGGGGCAAGGGATACATGAATGAAGCACTCAAGGCGTTGATCGTCCATGCGTTCGACGTCATGAACTTTCGTCGCCTCGAAGCTGACGTCGATCCTCGCAACGACGCCTCAATCCGCACTTTGGAACGCCTCGGCTTCCAGCGCGAAGGCTTCCTCCGCGAACGCTGGCACGTCGGCGGCGAGCTCCAGGACGCCTACTTCTACGGCCTCCTCAAGCGCGAGTGGCAGCGCTAAATCCACCATAGCCGTGCAAGTTTTCGCCCGCGGCGCGTTCATCTCACTAGTTTGAGATTGAAAACGCGAGGTTAAACCCGTCATGAAATCCTTTCTTTTCCTGCCGCTTGCTGTTGCAGCGATAGTCACTTCCAGTCTCGTGGCCTATATGGCCGGACCAACTGAAACGATACCGCCCGTTTCCCCGTCAACGCTCCAAGCCACAAAAACGATGCGTGCTTTCGATTCTGAACAGGAGTTGAGGCGCTATTTCCGCGAGCTCGCCCAAAAGCAGAAAAAGAACATGCGCCGCGCCGCCGGTCTTTCGGCGGGAGCAGCTGACGCCAACAGCGCCCCGGCACCACTGGCCAAGGCCGAAGCCGGCAAGGATAAGGAAGAATCCGTCACTAACACACAGCACGCCGGTGTCGATGAAGGCGGGATCGTTAAGGTCCATGGCGATCATCTCCTCGTTCTGCGCCGCGGTCGACTCTTCACAGTGAAGATCGGAGATAACAGTTTGAACCCGGTGTCTGCCGTTGACGCGTTTGCCCCAGACATCAATCCCGAATCCACCTGGTATGACGAGATGCTCGTCTCCGGCGATAGTGTTGTCGTTATCGGTTACAGCTACGATCGCGGCGGCACGGAAGTCGGCTTGTTCAATATCAACGATCAAGGTCGACTGTCCTATCGCTCGACTTATCACCTGCGCTCGAACGACTACTACTCCTCTCGCAACTACGCGAGCCGCCTGGTAGGCAACAAGCTGATCTTCTACGCGCCGCAGTACATGTATCCGGGGATGGAAGATCCGTTTGCGTCATTTCCGGCGGTGCGCCGCTGGCATCGTGGCGCGCGTGCTAATGAGTTTCGACGCATCGTCGCAGCAACCAATGTTTACCGGCCGGAGACTGAGTTCGACATCGACTACGGCATGGCCATGCACACTGTGACGGTATGCGATCTCGCTAATGGCGGGTTCGAGTGTCAGGGTACATCCGTGCTTGGACCAGCGGGCCGGGTGTTCTACGTCTCGCCCGATGCCGTCTACGTGTGGACCAGCTCATGGGCGCGTCATGCAAAAGATAAATCGCCGTCGATCGTGTTTCGCATGCCGCTTGATGGTTCAGGTCCCAGCGCCTTGCGCGCATCCGGGAGCCCGGTGGACCAGTTCTCGTTCCTTCAGAGTGAGGATCAGCATCTAAACGTCCTCCTGCGATCGGAATCGAGTGGGGACGGCATGTGGGGTGCCGAACTGGCTGAAGGCTCACTCGCGTTGATGCGTGTTCCGGTTTCGAGTTTTACTGACGGCAGCGAAGCAGCTCCCGCATCGCGTTACCGGCGATTGCAAAAACCCGAGGGCTACACATTTCAGAATCGCTTTGTGCATGACTATTTGATTTACGGCACCGGCAGCGGCTGGGGTCGCCCAACGAAAGAGGCGGTTCAATCGAACCTCTTCCTGGTCAATTGGGCGCGAGGGAATTCGCACCAGATGATTCTGCCGCACGGCGTGGATCGCATCGAACAAATGGGTTCAGACGCAGTTGTTGTCGGCACCGACGGAAAGGATCTGCACTTCACATCCCTGCGGCTGGGAGACTGGCCCGAGATCGCATCGCGGTACACGCGAAAAGGAGCATCTCAGGGTGAACTACGAAGTCATGGTTTCTTCTACAAACCAGATGGCGATGATTCGGGAACGCTTGGCCTTCCGATAAGTCTGCCTGGTCGGGCGGGCTACCGGCATCTGTTTGAAGACTCTGCGGCGATTCTCTTCCTGCGCAACGACTCGCTGAAGTTTCGTGAAATCGGAGAGCTCGGCGCGCAATCGGAAAACGCGATCGACGATAAATGTCGTGCGTCATGCGTTGACTGGTACGGCAACGCGAGGCCTTTGTTCCTGCGCGGACGAGTGTTTGCCTTGCTCGGCTACGAGATCGTGGAAGGGACGCTCGACGATGGCCGCATGAAGGAACTACGTCGCGTCAACTATGCGCCTGGTCGTCAGTACATCACCCGCGGTGAGTGAGTTGCATCATTCAAAACCTCCCGCAAAGGCGCAAAGATGCAAAGAAAAGCAGTTTCTCTTTGCGTCTTTGCGCCTTTGCGGGAGACTTTCTGGTGGTCAATTTTGGTCCCCTGTTGGTAAACTGCCCGCTCTGCGCGCTGCCGTAATCGCACTAAAAACAGTTTACCTTTCAGGAGGTCACCCCAATGCTCCGAAGACGTCAGTCTTTCGTCATCCCGTTCCTGCTGCTCGCGCTCGCTGCGGTGACAGCAGCCCAAACCGCGCGACGTCCGCTTAAAGTCGAAGACTTCAGCCGCTTTCGAAACGTCAGCGATCCGCAAGTCGCGCCAGATGGTAATTGGGTGGCCTACGTCGTAAGCACCATCGACGAAAAAGCGGACCGCTCAAATTCACACATTTGGATGGTGAACATCGACGGCAGCAACAACCGGCAAATCACGTTTAGCAACGAAAGCGAGAGCTCGCCGCGGTGGAGTCCGGATGGCAAGTATATTTCGTTTACTTCGTCACGACCCGGCAAAGCGCGCGGCAATCAAGTGTGGCTGCTCGATCGGAGCGGTGGTGAGGCTTATCAACTTACCGAGATCAAAGGACGCCTGCAAGGACACGAGTGGTCGCCCGACTCGAAACGTCTGGCACTGGTCATCGGCGATCCAGATCCTGAATCAGAACCTACGCCAACTCCGCAACCCGGGGTGACCGCACCGCCGCGCGTGCCGAAGCCGATCGTAATCGATCGTTATCGATTCAAGCAGGACGGCCAGGGATATCTGCTGTCCGGCCGTCATACCTACATCTATCTTTTCGATCTCGAAACGAAAAAACTCGACCGGCTGACGAAGAGCAAGTGGGACGAGAGCTCGCCCGCGTGGTCGCCCGACGGTGCGCGCATCGCTTTCATGAGTAATCACGCGGACGATCCCGATCGCGATCCGGCCGCGCAACTTTACGTAGTCGACGCCAAGCCTGGCTCGACGGAAAAACAGTTGACGCCGCCAGGCATTCGCGCCGGACGTTCGCGCCCCGAGTGGAGCCCGGATGGAAAGACGATCGCTTTTCTCGAAGGCGATGAGATGAAGTTCGGCGCGTACAGCATGGACCACCTAATGCTGGTCGCCACCGACGGGAGCAAGCCTCCACAACGATTTAAAGCGACCGAAGAACTGGACCGTGGCGTCGGCGCGCCGCGGTTTAGTCCTGATGGCCAATGGATCCGTTTCCTCGTAGTCGACGATCGATCGGTGTATCCGGCAAGAGCGAACGTGTCGGGTGGGAAAGTTGAGCGGCTGTTGTCGCCGCCCGTCGTTGTTTCGAGTCTGAATTCCGCCGCCGGCAGGACGGTCTTGTTAACCGGCGGTAACGCGAAAGGAACCGAGATTTATGTCGTCGACGGCGATAAGCTGCGCCAGTTAACGAAACAAAACGACGCACTCTTCGCGGAACTTGATCTCGGCATCACCGAAGAAGTCGGTTTCAAAAGCAAAGACGGCACGCAGGTCAATGCGCTGCTGACGTATCCCGTCGGCTACGTCAAAGGAACGAAAGTGCCTCTGTTGTTGAGAATCCATGGTGGGCCAAACTCGCAGGACCAGCATTCGTTCAGTCTCGAACGACAAATGTTCGCAGCTCACGGTTACGCTGTGCTGGCGGTGAACTATCGCGGCAGCGCCGGTCGCGGCTCAAAATTCTCGAAAGCGATCTTTGCTGACTGGGGCAACTACGAAGTTCAGGACCTGCTCGCAGGAGTGGACCATGTGATCAAGATGGGCGTTGCCGATCCGGATCGACTTGGTATTGGTGGTTGGAGTTACGGCGGTATTCTCACTGACTACGTCATCGCCACCGACAATCGTTTCAAGGCGGCGACAAGCGGCGCGGGCGTCGCTTTCACTATCGCGTTTTACGGTACCGACCAGTACATCATTCAATACGATCACGAAATTGGACCACCTTGGAACCCAAAGGCCTGGGAAACCTACGTAAAGATCTCGTATCCGTTCCTCCACGCGGATCGCATTCAGACGCCGACGCTGTTTCTCGGCGGCGAGCGCGATTTCAACGTGCCGATCGAAGGCAGTCAGCAGATGTACCAGGCTTTGAAGTCGCTGGGAGTCGACACGCAGCTCATCATTTATCCGAACGAGAACCACGGCATCCAGCGGCCGAGTTATCAACGCGATCGGATGCAGCGATACCTGGACTGGTACGACAAGTACATCAAGAAGGCCGCTGGTCCATCGAGCACTTCGACGGCACGCTAACCCGTGAACTTCTCTGC
>Ga0079215_10000074_pt1 | contig 17006 bp, 15 predicted proteins | sample NCControl_FD_77004 | JGI IMG/M metagenome (GOLD analysis project Ga0079215, IMG submission 77004) | Agricultural soil microbial communities from Utah to study Nitrogen management - NC Control | ecosystem: Environmental > Terrestrial > Soil > Agricultural land | place: USA: Utah | collected...
AATGAGTCGCCTGCGCCGCACTGTGGCGGATCGCCGGCAGACGATTGTCGTCAACGACACAACCCGCGATGACCGGATATCCGAAACGCGGCCGGAGGCCCGCAGCGTGGTGGTTGCTCCACTTCGCTTTGGGGACAATCTCCTTGGCCTGCTGGAGATCGAACACCACAAGCGAGCAGCGTATGGCGAGAAGCAGCTCGTGGTCATCGAGCGGTTCGCCTCGCAATTGTCGACCACGATCCAGATCCAGGAGCTGCGCAAGCCACTGGCTGAAGCGTTAGGCCGGCTGGAATTGCAGCTCGACCGGTTGGGCGACTCGGCTCGGCTGCTGCGCAGCGGGGCCGAAACCGTGGTGGGTCTTGTGTCGGACATCAATCGCGGGATCGCCGAAGAGGCGGAAGAAGCGACGGCGAGTCGTGCTGCCGCGGACGAGTTGTACCGATCATCGTCGGCCATTGCGCGCGACGCCGGCGAGGCAGCAGCCGCGAGCGACCGGTCGGCCGTACTCGCCGCGGAACATCAGTCGACCGTTGGCAACGCGGTGGAGCGACTCGTGACGGCGAAGGGCATCGTTGCCGATTCGTCGGCGCTCGTGGGCGACCTGCACAAGGGTGCGAAACGGATGACCGAGTTCATCCGGGTGATCCGCGACCTGGCAGACCAGACGCACTTGCTGGCGCTGAACGCCGGCATCGAGGCGGCGCGGGCCGGCGAAGAGGGGAAGGGCTTCGCGGTCGTCGCCGAAGAAATCCGGCGGCTGGCGTCGCAAAGCGGGCGAGTGTCCGAGGACGCCAGCGCAATCCTGAGTGGCTTTGCGGAGCAGATGGATCGCGCGACGCGACAGATGGATCGCGGCCAGGAGATGGTCGCGGACGTCGAAGCTCTCTCGGCATCGGCGATGAGGGCGTTGGCGTCGATCCTGCAGGCCAGCGACGCGGCCGCGGCCTGGTCGCGGCGGATCGCGCTGGTGTCGACCGAGCAGGAGAAGTTGGTGGGGGTCACGCGCGACAGGGCGGAACGCATCGACGAGATTTCCAGTCGCAATCGCACGGGCTCCGATCTGGTTTCGAAATCAGCGACTGAACAGGCGGGGGCGTTGCAGGAGCTGGAATCGGCGACACGGGAACTGCGGGAGCTTGCGACACACTTGGCCGATTTGACGCGACGGTTGACACGAATTGAGACGACATGATTGGTAAGTGGACGTGGGAGGTGGGACGTGGGAGGAACCTGATTTTGAAACGATGAGCACTGGAACTCGGCCCACCACCGTCCAGCTTCCGTCCTGGGCTCGCGTAAGCGAGCGGCGGCTCGCGCACATCGAGCGCGTCACGGCGTTGCTGGATCGCTGGGCGGTGGAGCTCCGGCTATCGCCTGACGAGGCGCGGGACTGGCATGATGTCGGCCGGTGGCATGACGCGTTGCGTGATGCTGAGGAGGCTGAGCTTCGCCAGTGGGCCGGCGACGTGTCGCTCCCGCTGACCGTCCTCCACGGGCCGGCGGCCGCGCGACGGCTCGAATCGGAAGGTGAGACCCGCCGCGAGGTGCTCGAGGCGATCCGCTGGCATACGTTAGGCAATCCGGACTGGGGTCGCACCGGGCGGGCCCTCTACATGGCCGACTTCCTCGAACCCGGGCGTCCCTTCTCCAGGGCCGAGCGTGAATTCCTGGCCCGGACGCTGCCGAGCGATTTCGACGGGGTGTTCCGCCAGGTGTTGCATCTCCGGCTCGAGTGGACTCTCAGGGAAGGGAAGCCGGTCTTTCCCGAAACCGCGGCGCTATGGAACCAGCTGCTCTGAAGCGGATCGCCATCGTGGCGGTGGCGGCCGTGGCGCTGGTCGTGGCGGCCGTATTGTGGCGCGACCGCGGGCTGGATCCGCCGGGCACCATCAGCGTGCTGGTGCCTGACGATGTCCGGATCAAGGTCGAGGTATTGAACGCCTCGGGACAGCGCGGGCTCGCGCGTCGCGCAACGTTTGCGCTCCGCGACGCCGGCTTCGACGTGGTGCGCTTCGGCAACGATCCCGAGGGCCGGCAACTCGACAGCACACTGGTCCTGACCCGGTCCGGCCATGACGACTGGGCCCGCCTGGTCTCTCGAGCGTTAGGCGGCGCGCGTGTCGAAGACCGGCCCGATACGACCCGGTACCTGGACGTCACCGTGCTGTTAGGCGCCGACTGGCGCCCGCCGGCGAAGCCGTTCCACCCGTAGCTGTCCGCAAGCGGCGGCGATGTCCAGGCCGCGGCTCTTGCGGACGGCAACCTCTACTCCGGCGTTCTTCAGCTCACGGGTAAAGGTGCGCATGGCCGCTGGCGTCGACGGGACGAAGTTGCCCGTCCCGCCGGGGTGCAGGGGAATGAGATTCACGAACGCCCCGCACTCGCGCGCCAGCCGGCCGAGTGCAATGGCATGTTCCAGCGCGTCGTTCACGCCGCCCAGCATCACGTACTCGAAGGTGACGCGCCGATCGAATTTCTTCGCCGCCGCGATCACTTGAGTCAGCGGATACTTGACGTTGATCGGCATGAGCGATCGGCGCAGGTCATCCGAGGGCGCATGAATCGAGATCGCGAGCCGGAACTGCTCCGGGCGCTCGGACAACGCGACGATCCCGGGAAGCACACCGACCGTCGAAACCGTGATATGGCGAGCGCCGATGCCGAAGCCGTCAGGGCTGTTCAGGATTGTCAGCGTCGGATCGACAGCCTTCCAGTTCATGAACGGCTCGCCCATCCCCATGAACACGATGTTCGTCGGCTTGATGGGCGGATCGAGCAGCGCCAGTTCGCGTACCTGCCCCGCGATCTCGAAGGTTTCCAGGTTGCGCGCGAATCCCATCACGCCCGTGGCGCAGAAGGCGCACTGCAATGCGCACCCTGCCTGCGACGAAATGCATAACGTGAGGCGGTTGCCGTCGGGGATGGCGACCGTCTCGATCGCCTGACCATCGGCGAGTCGAAACAGGAACTTCCGCGTGCCATCCGAGGACAGCTGGTCGACATCGATGGAGAGTCGCGGAATCGAAAAGCGCACCGAAAGCTGTTCGCGCAATGCGCGGGGCAGGTCGCTCATCGCCTCGAACGACTCCACGGGCTTCACCCACACGTGCCGGAGGATCTGCCGCCCACGATAGGCAGGCTGGCCGGTTTCGGTGAGGAACGCGCTGAGTTCAACCAACGCCTGCGATGGCGTGAGATTGAGGAGATTCGTGACGGTAGCCTCTCCGGAAGCGGTCACGGCACCCCGTGACGACGGATCCGGGTTACCTTCACGTGACCTCTCGGGGCTATTGCTGAACCTGTTGATAGCCATAGACTTAACTTAGTGGACTTCACGCCCAACGTCAAACCGCCTAACTACCAGTCGGGCATCGCAATCCGTAGATTACGACCTCCCCATGGCAATCCCCGTACACCCGTCGGCCCCTCCCAGCACCGCACTGAATGGTGCTGCTGTTTCGTGAAGGCTGTTTTGTGAAGGATGGATCTCGAGGGTCCCACCGCCTTCCACGCGCGCGCGACGATGCATGGCCCAGCGCGTTGCACGCTGATTCGCGCCGGCGCGATGACGCCTGGCTGACTACGAACAGCGATCGTTTTTCGTCGCGGTGAACACTACCGATACCGCGCCGTCGCCTGTGCCTGGCGACATTGACCACTATCCCCTCCGGAGGAATCGCGTGAGCGAGGCCAGTCCATTGTCCACAGGTATGCGAACGCACACATGCGGCGCCCTGCGGCTTGAACACGTGAACCAATCCGTTCGACTTGGTGGATGGGTTCATCGCAGCCGGAACCTCGGCGGCCTCGTTTTTGTCGACCTTCGAGATCGCACCGGGATGGTGCAGATCTCGTTCGATCCGCGCACCGCCGGTGCGGAAGCCATGGCGGTCGCCGAGCGGCTCGCGGTGGAGTCGGTGCTCCTCATCGAGGGAACCGTCGTCGCCCGCCCGCCCGAGGGGCAGAATTCGGAGCTTGCCACCGGCGACATTGAAGTCCGCGCCACGATGGCTCGTGTGGTCGGACCTGCCGTCACTCCGGCAATTCCCGTGGCGCGTGGCAAGGGTGAGAAGCTGGCCGCCGAAGAACTGCGCCTGAAGCATCGCGTACTGGATCTCCGTCGCGTAGAGCTGCAGGACAACCTGGTGCTCCGACATCGCCTGATGCAGCGCGCCCGCAGCACGATGTCGAACATGGGATTCCTCGAGATCGAAACTCCGATTCTCACCAAGCCCACACCCGAAGGCGCCCGTGATTATCTCGTGCCCAGTCGCGTGCATCCTGGCGAGTTCTACGCACTCCCCCAGTCGCCGCAGATCTACAAGCAGTTGCTGATGATGTCCGGCATGGACCGGTACTTTCAGATCGCACGCTGCTTCCGCGATGAAGACCTCCGTGCCGACCGGCAGCCCGAGTTCTCTCAGCTGGACATCGAAGCGAGCTTCGTGACCCAGGACGACGTATTGCACTTCATCGAGCAGGTGCTGGTCGCCATCTGGGACGAGGGCGGTGTGAAGGTGAACGCGCCGTTCCGTCGCATGGCGTGGCGCGAGGCGATGGAGAAATACGGGATCGACAAGCCCGACCTTCGTTACGCACTCGAAATCACCGACCTGACGAAACACGTCGGGCACGACGCTGCACCGTTTGTGAAAGAGGCGCTGGCGGGTGGCGGTCGCGTGCGAGGCCTGGTTGTCGAAGGCGCCGCCGATGCGTCGCGCAAGGAAATCGACGGGTTCACCGCTGTCGCAAAAGAAGCGGGAGTTGGCGGACTGATCTGGGCGAAGCGGACGGGAGAGGTCTGGGAAGGGCAGGGCGTCAAGGCCATTGGGGCCTCGGCGCTGGATAAACTGGGTGCCCCGTTAGGCACGCTTGTGCTTGCCGTGGCGGGCAAGGATCGCGCGACATCAGCCGCCCTGCACGGCGTGCGCATGGCGCTTTCCAAACGCACCGGATCACGCATGGTCGAAGACCATGCGTTCCTATGGATAGTGGACTTTCCGCTCTTCGAGGCAGATGAAGCCAAGGGCGCACGCGTATTCGCCCACCACCCGTTCACCTCGCCTCACCCGGAAGACACCCAGTACCTGGAGACGGAGCCGGACCGATGCCGCGCGCTTCATTACGACGCGGTGTATAACGGGAACGAACTGGGCAGCGGCTCGATCCGCATTACCGATCCGCTCGTGCAACAGACGGTCTTCCGCCTGCTTGGAATTCCTGCCGATGAACAGCAGCGGCGATTCGGATTTCTGCTGGATGCTCTCGCGTCGGGCGCACCACCGCACGGGGGATTTGCGCTTGGCTTCGACCGCATGACCATGTTGCTCGCCGGCGCGCCATCGTTGCGCGACGTCATTGCCTTCCCCAAAACCACCGCGGCCCGGGCGCTCTTCGAGGGGGCACCGGTTCCGATCCAGCCTGCGGACCTGAAGGATCTTCACCTCGCCGTACAGAGCTGATGCCTGACGACACCATTACGCAGCGAATCAGCGTCGAAGGCGCCGATCCACTCACGCTGTCCGGCGTGAACGACGCAAACCTGACCGAGTTGGCGAAGCAGACCGGTGCCCGCGTTGCCTTACGAGGCGATGTCCTCACCGTCTCCGGGAGTTCCGACTCCGTCGATCGCGCGTCGGCGATCGCGCAACGCATGATCGACGCCGCCCGCCAGCGGATGCCGCTCGAAGCCGACGACGTGCTCCGCATGACGCTCGAAGTCAATCGCGACGGCTCCGAGAGCGCGGAACGCATCGTGCTTCCCGGTGTCAGGCGCGTCATCCAGCCCAAGACGCCCGGCCAGTCGGAGTACCTCAAGCTCATCGTCGAGAACGACATCGTAGTCGGCATCGGGCCGGCCGGTACGGGGAAGACCTACCTGGCCGTCGCCGCGGCCGTGGATGCGCTCATGCGCAAGCGCGTCAAACGGATCATCCTCGCCCGGCCGGCGGTCGAAGCAGGCGAGAGCCTCGGCTTCCTCCCGGGAGACATGCAGGCGAAGGTCGATCCATACCTGCGCCCCCTCTATGACGCGCTCGAAGACATGATGCCCGCTGAGCGGATGCAGCGCGCACTGGAGATGCGCGTGATCGAGATCGCGCCGCTGGCCTACATGCGTGGCCGTACGTTGAGCGACGCCTTCGTCATCCTCGACGAAGCACAGAACGCCACGAGTGCGCAGATGAAGATGTTCCTGACGCGTCTTGGCGTGAATTCGCGAACCGTCATCACCGGCGACAAGACCCAGGTCGACCTGCCGTCTCGTGAGGAATCGGGACTGATTCAGATCGAGCGGATCCTGACCGGCATCGAGGGAATTGCGTTCCACTACCTGACGGATGTGGACGTCGTCAGGCACCGGCTGGTGCGCGAGATCATCAAGGCCTATGCGGCGGACAGTGACGGTTGAACGCGGCATCGTCGTGGACGCGGGTCGCCGGCGCCTGTCGCTCGCGACCACGTCGGTGCGCGCGCTGGCGGACTTCGTGCTCCAGCGCGAGCGCGTGAAGTCCGCCATGCTTTCGATCGCGTTCGTCTCGAGGAGAACGATGGCCGACCTCAATCGGCGCCACCTCGGCCATCGCGGCGGCACCGACGTCATCACGTTTGCGTTAGGCAGGAGGACGCCAACGGCGCCGCTCGTCGGCGACATCTACGTCGCACCGGATGTCGTGGCGGAGCAGGCGCGGCGGTTCCGGGTCCCGGTACGCGAGGAACTCGCTCGCGTGGTGGTGCACGGCGTGTTGCATGCCGTCGGGCACGAACATCCCGAAGGTGACGGCCGCGAGCACTCGCCGATGTGGAAACGCCAGGAACGCTGGCTGGCGGCTGCGAGAGCGGAGGGGGTATGGTGACCGTCATTGCCCTCCTGTTTATCGCCGCCGGTACGTTGCTGGCCACGTTATGCGCCACGGCCGATGGTGCGCTCCTGTCCCTGGATCCCGATGACCGCCTGCCGCCCGCGATCGCCGAGTTGCGGGGCCGGCGCGAACGGATCCATCGGGCGCTCGGCTTCGCGCGCGTGCTCGGTCAACTCGGCGCCGGTATTGGCGTCGCGTTCATCCTGTACCGGTTTCCGGCGTCAGCCTGGCTGACCGCGGCCGTTGTCGTCGTCACGGCCTTCCTCCTGGTCGGCATCTCGGAGAGTATCGCGCGAAGCGTTGGTGACGCGCGTGCCATCGACATCGCCGGCCGCTTGTCGCGCCTCGTGGTGTTCATCGAAGGGGTGTTGTCGCCTGTCGTGCTGCTCGGCGAAGGGATCGACCGGGGCCTGAACTCGTTGATGCCGCCGCCAGGACGGGAAGAAGAGCGTGAGGCAATCACCGAGCAGTTCCGGGCGGTTGTTTCGGCCGAAGCCGAAGTGCCGCCTGACGAGCAGGTCCTGCTGAACGGCGTATTCCGTCTCGCGCAGACCGAAGTCCACGAAATCATGGTGCCGCGCATCGACGTGGTGGCGATCGACAATTCGTCGTCGTGGCGCGAGGTGGTCGACCTGGTCCGGTCATCCGAGCACTCCCGGCTTCCCGTGTACGCCGAAACGATCGATAACGTCGTCGGCGTGCTCTATGCGAAGGACCTGCTCCCCTCCGTGCTGGCGGGGAAGGAACCGCAGGGCGGGTGGACGACGCTCGTCAGGCAGCCGGTGATCATTCCCCGGTCGAAGCCCGCCGACCGGCAGCTGCGTGATTTCCAGTCGTCGCGTAGCCACATCGCGGTTGTCGTCGACGAATACGGCGGTACCGCCGGCATCATCACGATCGAGGACGTGCTCGAGGAGATCGTGGGTGATATTCGCGACGAGTACGACGTTGAAGAGTCTCCGGTGGAGCACGTCGGAGAGGGGCGCATACGAACCTCGGCGCGACTTACGCTGGCCGAACTCTCGGAACTGTTGCACACCGACTTCGAACGTGAGGGCATCTCGACTATTGGTGGGTTGGTGTATGAGCAATTCGGGCGCGCGCCGAAACAGGGCGAGTCGTTCCAGCTCTGCGGCTATCGCGTCACCGTGGATCGGGTGGAAGGCCGGCGGGTGCAGCGTGTGAGCGTCGAACGCGCGGATTCGCGCTCCGGGCACGCGGCATGACGACCACCACGCTGCTGATGATCACCGTCGGCATCGTCGCCTGGCTCACTGCGGCGGCAACGGCGGTGCGTTCGGTCAGCCGGATCTGGCTGAGGCACTGGGTCGAGCAACAGCTCAGTGGTTCGGGCGCGGCCGCATTGTACCTGGAGAAGCCGCACGGCCTGTTGCTTGCTGCCAGCACCGGCGTCGCGCTGACGGTGTTTGTCTCGGGTGTGATCCTCGCCAATTCGGCGCAGGGTTCGATCTGGATGCTGCTGCTGGAGAGCCTGATTTTTGCGCTGGTGTTGCTCGTGGCGGGTCAGCTGGCGCCGAGGGCGATCGCCAAACGGTGGGCCCCGCAACTGATTCCGGTGCTGTTACCGCCGTTGCAGGCGCTGGAGATGATACTGAGTCCGGCCCTGCGATTCGTCAGGCGACTTGCCGGCGAGCGACAGGGAGCGGCGATGGAGCCGCCGCCGACCGACGAAGAGACGCTCGAAGAATTGTTGCGCGAAGGGGAGCTCGAAGGCGTCGGTGAAGCCGGCGAGATCGCCATCATCAGCGGCGTGGTGCAATTCGGCGAAAAGCGCGTGACCGACGTGATGGTCCCGCGTTCCGAGATCTTTGCGCTGCCGCAGAACATGCCGGCTGGGGAGATGGCCACGCGGGTGTCGCAGTCGAAGTACAGCCGAGTTCCGATCTATCGCGATTCCATCGACAACATCATCGGCATGGTCCATGTCTTCGACATGCTGAAGAACTCGGGGACGGAGGTTCCGTCGCTGCGACCGGTCTCCCTCACGCGGCCCGTTACCTCGTGCAAGGAACTGCTCTCGAGCATGCTCCGCGAGCGGCGGCAGATGGCCATCGTCCGCGATGACGCCGGTGGGACGGTGGGCCTGTTGACGCTCGAGGATCTGCTGGAGGAGCTGGTCGGCGATATCCGTGATGAACACGATGAGCCGGCAGCGATGACTCCGGTCGCTGCTCCCCCGTCTCGAGCGACATGACGACAGCTCCGCCGGCACTCGCTGATCGCTCGTCGCTGCTCGCTGCGTTTGACGCCGGCAAGACCGCCGCCCTGGCGCGCGCCGTCTCGATGGTCGAGAACCAGCGCGACGGGTTCGAACAGCTGCTTTCTGCGCTGCACTCGAGAGTGGGGCGCGCGCGCCGGATCGGCGTGACCGGGCCACCAGGTGCGGGGAAGAGCACGCTTACCACGCAGCTCATCAGCACGTACCGCGCCGCGGGGCTGAAGGTGGGTGTGATCGCCGTCGATCCAACGTCGCCATTCACCGGCGGAGCGTTGTTAGGCGACCGGGTGCGGATGGAATCGGTGGCACTCGATCCAGGTGTGTACATCCGGTCCCTTGCCACCCGCGGCTCACTCGGCGGCATTTCGTCCGCAACCAGGTCCGTCGCCGATGTGCTGGACGCGTTCGGATTCGATCGCATTCTCATGGAGACGGTGGGCGTGGGACAGAGCGAGCTGGAAATCGCCCGCGCCGCCGACACGACCGTCGTCGTCCTGGTCCCGGAAAGCGGCGATTCGATCCAGGCGCTGAAGGCCGGCCTGATGGAGATCGCCGATATCTTCGTGGTGAACAAGGCGGATCGACCCGGTGCGGAGCGCGTGCGCAACGACATCGAGCTGATGCTCGGCATGCGACACGGGCACGCGATGGACGCGGCTGGACATCATGGGGTTGACCTCAAGGCGGTCGCGAATCCCGGCAAGGCCGCTCGTCAGGCGGCCCGGGAGGAACAGTCCGAACGCTGGACGCCGCCCGTGGTGCTCACGACGGCCCACAAAGGCGAGGGGATCGCTGATCTGGCAGGCTTCCTGGATCGCCACCACCACTATCTTGAAGACGGTGGCGAGCTCCGCGAACGGCGGCGCCGCCGGCTGCGGGAACAGGTGATGGACGTGGCTGATTACCGGCTCCGTCGTCGCCTGTGGAGTGACGAGCAGGTGAAGGCATTTGTGGATTCGGTTATCCCGCGCATCGAGCGCGGTGAAGTGTCGCCGTACGGGATCGCTGACGAGCTCCTGATCAAGGGCGCGCCAGCCATAGCGCGGACATCGTCATGACATTGACCCCCGAAATCAGCGAACAGGAACGCGAGCGGCAGGAAGAAGTTGAGCGACTGCGGGCAGAGGTGGCCCGCTGGCGCGCTCGTTATGCAGCTGCCGAAAAGCGTGACCTGGCCTTTGTGAACTCCGAAGGCGAAGTGGAGCCGGTGTACACGCCGCTCGACGTCGAGCACCTCGACGCGACTGCGCTCCCGATGCCGGGCGAATACCCGTACACGCGCGGCATTCACCCCACGGGGTATCGCGGCCGGCTGTGGACGATGCGCCAGTTTGCCGGCTTCGGGAGTGCGAAGGATACGAACCGGCGCTTCAAGTTCCTGCTCGATCACGGCCAGACCGGACTGTCGACGGCGTTCGATTTTCCGACGTTGATGGGCTACGACTCCGATCATCCACGGTCGGAAGGGGAAGTCGGCAAGACGGGCGTTGCCATCTCGAGTCTCGACGACATGGAGACGCTGTTCGAGGGCATCCCGCTCGACAAGGTCTCGACGTCGATGACCATCAACGGTCCGGCCGTCATCCTCTTCTGTTTCTATGTTGCTGCCGCCGAACGCCAGGGCGTGTCGTCGAAACTGCTGCGTGGCACCGTGCAGAACGACATCCTGAAGGAGTACATGGCGCAGCACGCGTGGTGTTATCCGATCGAGCCCGCGCTGCGCCTGATCGTCGACCTGTTCGAATGGGGCGCCGAGCACGCGCCGCAGTGGAATACGATCTCGATTTCCGGTTACCACATCCGGGAGGCGGGGGCGACCGCGGCCCAGGAGCTCGCGTTTACGCTCGCGAACGGCTTCACCTATGTGGAGCGCGGCATCGCCCGCGGGCTCGACGTCGATCGGTTTGCGCCGCGGCTTTCGTTCTTCTTCGACATTCATAACGACTTTTTCGAGGAAATCGCGAAGCTCCGCGCGGCGCGCAGGATCTGGGCGCGGCACATGCGCGAGCGTTATGGGGCGAAAGATGCCCGGTCATGGACGTTGCGATTCCATTCGCAGACCGCCGGCGTCACCCTGACTGCGCAGCAGCCGATGAACAACATCGTGCGCGTGGCCTACCAGGCGATGGCGGCGGTGTTAGGCGGCACGCAGTCGCTGCACACGAACTCGATGGATGAGACGCTGGCCCTGCCGACCGAAGAGGCGGTGCAGGTGGCGCTCCGCACGCAGCAGGTCCTCGCCTACGAGAGCGGCGTACCTAACGTGATGGACCCGCTGGGCGGGTCGTACTACGTGGAAGCGTTGACCGAGAAGCTCGAGCGCGAAGCGGAGGAGATGTTCGGCGAGATCGAAGCGCAAGGCGGGGTCGTTAGGGGGATCGAGCAGGGGTGGTTCCAGCGTCGCATTGCCCAGGCGGCGGCCCGGCAGCAGTGGGAGATCGAGCAGCGGCGGCGGCTGGTGGTGGGCGTCAACGAGTTCGTGACGGATGAACCGGATCTCGCGATCCCGGTGCTGAGGGTGGGGGCTGACGTGGACGCAGCGCAGCGGGAGCGGCTCGCAACCCTCCGCGCGACTCGCGACCAGGCGCTCGTCAGGCAGCGGCTGGACGCACTCCGCTCGGCGGCGTCAACGGACGAGAACCTGATTCCACACATTCTCGATTGCGCACGCGCGCGAGCGACGCTGTACGAGATCCGGCATGCGATGGAACAGGTGTTTGGGGCGTATAGGGAGCCGGTCTTTTTCTAAGACGGTGTTCGTTCGGCTCTTCTTCACGCTCTTCTTCACGTTGTTTTTCACGTACGACACGTGAAGAGACGATAAAATCGCCGACGTCACCCACCGAACAAAATAGCATTGCGCAACTAAAGGGTTGCGCATCGGCGCGGTTGCCGCTACATTGATATGCAACTCAACGGTTGCATATCTATGTCCACGACTACCATGACCACCGACCGGATCGAAAAGACCACCTTCCTCCGAGCGCCCCAGAGCCGCGTCTGGCAGGCGCTCACCGATGCCACGCAGTTCGCCACGTGGTTCGGCATCAAGCTGGACGAGCCGTTCGTCGTCGGCCGTTCAGTCCAGGGCCAGCTTACCATGCGCGGCGAGCAGTTCACGATCGATTTTGCCATCGAGCGCATGGATCCCGAAGAGCTCTTTGCGTACCGCTGGCACCCCTACGCCATCGACCCCAAGACCGATTATTCCACCGAGCCCATGACGCTCGTGGAGTTCCGGTTGAAGACCGTGCCGCACGGCACGGAGCTCACCGTGACCGAATCCGGATTCGATCGCATACCTGCGCACCGCCGCGACGAGGCGTACCGGATGAATGAGGGTGGCTGGAAGAGCCAGGTCGAAAAGCTGCGTCGCCATGTCGAGAAGTAGCGCGGTCAGTCGGTCCGCGGTTCGCGATGCGGCGCCACTGTTCGCGGCGCTCGGAGACGAGACGCGTCTCCAGCTGGTGATGCGGCTCGCGGCGGAGGGGCCCGCGTCGATCACCAGCCTGAGCGTAAATGCGAGAGTCTCTCGTCAGGCAATTTCGAAACACCTCGACGTGCTGTCGGACGCGGGACTCGTGCGCAGCACGCGACGCGGGCGGGAACGCGTATTGGATCTCGCCCCGGACCGGCTGTCGGATGCGCACGACTACCTCAACCGCATTTCGCGGATGTGGGATCAGGCAATCGGCCGGCTGAAAGCGTTCGTGGAAACTGACGAAAAGTGAACTCCCGGCGAGTTACCCCGCGAAACGATCGTGAGTCTTCAGAAGAACGCTCACGGCGGTCGAATGCGAGAAGACGAAGAGGAAAACGCTCACGGGCCGGTCTACCGGCACACCGCACCAGTCGGAGAACCCGAGCTGGCGATCGGCGATGGAGATCTGATTGAGGACCTCAGCCGACACATCGAAGAACACGTCGGGCCCATCAGCATGGTGTTCCATGAACTGATTTCGCCCTACGTGCACGTGGACGTACACCACATTGAACCGACGCCAGAGCGGCCGTGGCATGTCCTGGTAACGACAGGCATGAGCAGTCGGCCCATGACGACGCCGGAGGGAGTGCCGGACGATTGCCGTCACGCCGAACTGGTAGTCTCGCTTCCGGCTGATTGGGGAGTCTCGGAGGCGGCATTCAAGGATGAGCGGACCTACTGGCCGGTTCGTCTCCTGAAATTCCTTGCCAGACTGCCACATGAATACGGAACGTGGCTCGGATCGGCCCACAGTATCCCCAATGGCGATCCCGCCGAACCGTACGCGCCCGACACCCAGCTCAGCGGCGTTATGCTGCTTCCATCGGTGACGCTTCCCGCGGAATTCCATGAGCTCGACCGGCCGGATAATACCACGGTGCGTTTCTGGAGTTTGTATCCGCTGTACACTGAAGAAATGAACCTGAAGCTCCGCAAGGGAGCCGAGGTCATTCTGCAGCATTTCGAACGCGTTGGGATCACCGACGTGATCGACAAGTCGCGGCCAAACGTTGCCGCGAAGAAAGGCTGGTGGCCTTTCTGAGTATCTGGTCCCCCGAAGGCGGTGGCATACCGGCGCGGAGTCACTGTTAGGCTGCTGGCACGTTGTACGTGTTGCACGGATATCGCGATCGCCTGCAAGGACGGCGATAACACGCCTCCGACGACACTGATCGTGACGCTGACGCGAATCGGCCACAGTCAGGACTATTGACACTCGGCGGCTCTGTGCGATTCTCTGGACCGCGGTTTCACCCTATGAATCACGCGAGTTCACGTGAACCCACGCTCGATCGTACCACTGGTAACGGCGCTCCTCTTCTTCGGGGCCTGTTCCCGGCCGACTGACGATCCGGCGACGAGCAGGGGGAAAGCCGTGCAACTCACGCCACCGCGGCCCGGTCCCCAATACGCTGTCTACGAGGCGTCGATCCTGACGCTCCAACAAGCGCTGGCGGCGGGGCAGGTCACATCACAGCAGCTCGTCCAGGCATACCTGCACCGCATCGAGGCGTACGATCAGGCGGGACCGGCAATCAATACGATTGTGCGCCTGAATCCGCGCGCGCTAAGTCAGGCGGCGGCGCTGGACTCCGAACGTGTTGTGAAAGGACCCCGCGGCCCGCTCCACGGAATCCCGATCCTGCTCAAGAACAACTACGACACCGAGGAACTGCCGGCGAGTGCGGGTTCGATCAGCCTGGCAAACGCGCCACCGACACACGATGGCTTCATCGTCGCCCGGCTGCGTGCGGCCGGCGTCGTCATACTGGGCACGACGAACATGATGGAATTCGCGATGGGGATCACCACCAACAGTTCACTCGGTGGGCAGACGCGGAATCCATTCGACCCGGCGCGATATCCCGGGGGCTCGAGCGGCGGCAGCGCTGCAGCGGTGTCCGCCAGCTTCGCTGCCGTGGCGTGGGGGACTGATACCTGCGGCTCGATCCGCGTTCCGTCGGCGTTCAATGCGCTTTTCGGCCTGCGGCCGACCAAGGGCCTAACGAGCATGACGGGGATTATCCCCTTCTGCCCGTCACAGGATGTCGCCGGTCCGCTGGCCCGGACCATGACCGACCTCGCCATTGCACTCGACGCCACGGTGGCGCTCGATCCGGCGGATCCGGCGTCGGCGCGCTGGGCCGGGAAGCAACTCCCCCGTTTTGTCGCGGCGCTCGATACCAACGCGCTCCGCGGTGCGCGCATCGGCATGGTGAAGCAGCTCTTTGGACACGGCCTGCTCTCGCAGGAGGTGTCGGACAGCGTCCGTGCGGCGGTTAAGCGCATGCGCGACGCCGGCGCGTACGTGCAGGAGTTTTCGCTGCCCGCGCTCGAGGACCAGGCGCTGGCTGCCAGCACCATCGCGTTCGAGTTCCGTAACGCCTTTAATCGCTACCTGTCGACACGTCGCGCTCCGGTCGATTCACTCGGCGACATCCTGGCCAGTGGCCTCTTCCTCGCCGAACTGCAGGGCGACCTCATGATGCTCAATTCATCCCCGGATACGACATCGCCCGGTTATGCCACCGCGATGGCCAAGCGTCGGGCACTCCAGGCGCTGCTACAACAGTTGCTGACTACCAACCGGCTCGACGCCCTCGTGTATCCGACGGTCCGGTATGAGCCGATGCTCATCGGTAACCCGCAGGATGACCCGAATTGCGAAATCAGCGCCAACTCGGGATTCCCGGCGCTGAGCATTCCGGTGGCCTTCACGCAGCGAGGACTGCCGGTCGCGATGGAGCTACTCGGCGCGCCGCTCACCGATGCGCGACTCGTCGCCATCGGGTACGCCTGGGAGCACCTGGCCTCGCCGCGGCGGCCACCACTCTTCACGCCTCAACTCCACGACGTGACCGCTCCTGCGCCAGGATCGGTGAGTGCGACGATTACGTCGGATTCGATGCGGGCAACCGTGCGCTTCGTGTTCGATGCGTCAACCGGCACACTGGAATACCACGTCAACGTGAAGGGAATTTCCGCAAGCGACCTGCTCGCCGTGAGTCTTCATCAGCCGCCCATCGGACGCGAGAATGGTCCAGTCATCATGAGGCTTGCGGCACCGGGGCAGGTCAACCTGAAGGGAAGCACCGTCCTTCTGCCGCTGGCGCGCGTCGCGCTTCACGCCGGCCTGCTGTATGTGACAGTCCTCACCCGGCAGCACCCGTTAGGCCATCTCCGGGCGAATGTCCCGTCGCCGTCAACTCCGGTCATCCCATCCATCTCGCGCGCATGGACTCCATCGATCCACACACCAGCTCCGACGTCCTGATCGTGGGAGCCGGCATGGCCGGTCTCTACACCGCGTGGCGGTTGCAACAGGCCAACGCAAAGCTTCGCATCCGATTCCTCGAGCGGTTGCCGCGCACCGGCGGCCGGCTCGAGACGGACCACGTGACGATCAACGGCGTTTCCGTGAAAACCGAGGAAGGCGGCATGCGCTTTCTGGTCACGCACGTGGAACTGGTGTCGCTCCTGAAGGAGCTCGGTCTGTGGACCCAGGTCGTGGACTTTCCGATGGGGGACGATCACAACCTCTTTTACCTGCGCACGCAACGCTTTACGCGCGGCGAGGCGACGCGCGATCCCGGAATATGGAGCCGGATCTACGCGCTCAACGCGAAGGAGACAGGAAAGCAGCCGGGGGATGTCCTTACGGGATTGCTCACCGAAGTCCTCAAGGAGAACGGAGTCGATACGAAAACGTGGCCGGCTACGCCGGATGCATGGACCACGCTGCGAACGAAATACACGTGGCGCGGGATCCCGCTGTACAAGTGGGGATTCTGGGCGCTGCTGACGGATTACGGACTGAGCGCCGACGGAATCGAGATGCTGTACAAGTCCAGCGGCTTCATCGCTCCCTTCGATCAGGAGGTCAACGCCGGGTGCGCTCTGCAGCTGCTTGTGGACTTCGTGAACCCGAGCTTCCACACGCTCGCCAGTGGATACGAGACCCTTCCGAATGCCCTTGAAGCGCGCGTGCGAGCTGCTGGTGCGGAGATCCTGTTGCAACACGAAGTGGTCGCGATGAACCAGGAGCCGGGCCGCGGATGGACTGCCACCGCCCGCACCGCTGACGGGACGACCCGGCGCTTTCAGGCGCGCCACGTCGTCATGGCCGTGACGCAGCTAGCGTTCCAGAAGTTAATCCCCTTCGTCCCGGCGTTCCGAGACAGCGCGCAATTCACCAGCGACGTCAACTCGCTCACGGATATGGAGCTGGGAAAGATCAACCTGTACTACGACCACAACTGGTGGACACCGGCGTCGAACGTCGTCAACGGCGGTTCGTGGACCGACCTTCCGCTCGCGCAGTTCTACTGCTTCGGGCAAGCCGATACGCCCCTAACGACGCCAGCGTCGGTCACCCTCTATTCCGATTACACGCGCACCGCGTACTGGGCGCAATTGCAGGCCA
>Ga0079215_10000077_pt1 | contig 16492 bp, 13 predicted proteins | sample NCControl_FD_77004 | JGI IMG/M metagenome (GOLD analysis project Ga0079215, IMG submission 77004) | Agricultural soil microbial communities from Utah to study Nitrogen management - NC Control | ecosystem: Environmental > Terrestrial > Soil > Agricultural land | place: USA: Utah | collected...
TCGCTCCGAATAATCGGTCTCAATACGAATGTCTTTTGCTTCCAGCGCCGGGCGCACAGCATCGAGTGCCGCTTCGACGACTGTAACGAGATCCACAGGCGTTAGATGAAGCTGAAGTTTTCCAGTAATGACGCGCGAAACGTCGAGAATGTCTTCGATGATCTGTTTCTGGGCCCATGCGTTTCGCTCGATCACATCTATCGCGTGCTGCGCACTTTCCGGATCCAACCGGCCTGACTTCAACATTCGCGACCAACCGATGACGGCATTCAGCGGCGTGCGCAGCTCGTGTGAAAGTGTGGCGAGAAACTCGTCCTTTAATCGGTTCGCTTTTTCCGCGTCACCGCGCGCCGCGCGTTCGCGCACGAGCAGATGGGCCAACTTCTCTTCTGCCCGCTTGCGTTCGTGAAACTGTCCGATCTGAAATCCGACACTCGTAACCATGTCGTTGAGGTCACGATCGGGTTGCCGGATCTGTTCACTAAAGAACTCCATCACGCCGACCACTTCATCGCCGAGAAGAATCGGAAAACCAAAAGCGCCGCGCAATCCTGCTTCCGCTGCGAACGACGCCCGCAGAAAGTTTGGATCCTTGGTTACGTCCGGAATCCACGCGGGCTTGCCACTGGCCCAGATACGGCCGGGCAAGCCAGTTTCACGCATAAACGTGTGCTTACGTGAAGCACTCTCGAATCCGTGCAGATTCATCGACGCGCTATGCCAGAAATCGACGCAACGCAGTGATTCACCTTGATGATCGACGGCCCAGAGCACGCCGACCTGCCAACCTAGACTCACGCAAACTGTATGCAGAATCTCATGCGTGCCTTCGACAAAGTCGATCGAGCGCGAAAGAATCCTTGTGATTGCATATTGCAATGCCAGCCTTTGCTCGGTCCGACGGCGATCTCTGATTTCGCGTGCTCGCGAGGTGATGTCGCGTTTGATACTGATGTAGCAGTGCGGTTCGCCAAGTCCGCTGCGCATCATGAAGACCGTGAGCTCCACGTTGAGTTCTTCACCACCTTTGGTTCGGCAAACAACTTCCCCGGAGTATTCGCCTGTCCTGGCTAGTTCTCCTGTTACTTCAGCGAACGTATCTTCGCCGAGGTCGAGAGCCGGTGATTGGCCTTCGAGGTCGTCGTCGGAGTACCCGAGTAGCGTGAAATGAGCGCCGTTTTGCTGAAGATACACGCCTTTTGGGTCGAGGATGGCAATCGCTTCCCGGGAATGCGCGAAGATCTCACGATAGAGATCAGCGCCCAGTTCTACGGGTCGCGCAGCCGGTTGAGCATGAGCTTCTGCGGACGACATAGCAGGTTTTTAAAAGGGGAAACTTCAGGGGTGAGGCGATCTTACCACATATTACGAGCGTAGCTGGACGGGGGCAGCGGAACGGACCGATTCGTAGACCGCGTTCGCAATCTCAACCGACATCAATCCGTCAAACGCGGTGACTAGCGGCGGTGTGCCGTTCACAATTGAATCGACAAACGCGCGGTCTTCCTGCACATAGCCCCACTTCTCCTCGCGCGGCGTCTGCTGCATCGAGTGCGAAGTGAAGTGGCCCTCGAGGTTGCTGCTGCAAATAAGGCTTTCCATCTCGCGCGTCACGAGGGTTGCGTGATGACAAAACACTTCCACTCGTTCGAACGGAAACAACCAGCTCGCGTCAGCGGCAGTTGCAAGCGTCGCGTGCATGCCGTTAGCGAACTTCAGCAGGACCGAGAAGTCGTCAATCTCGTTGTACTCATGACTCGATCCGATCGCGTGCAGGGTTTCGATCTCGCCGAAGAGAAACCGCATCATGTCGAACATGTGAATCGGCGTTTCATAAAGAAACCCGCCTGTGACTTCCGGGTCGCCGGTCCATTCGGGTTTCAACAGCTCACCGCGATTCATTTTCACGTGCGCCGAGTGTGGTTGATGAGTTTCGGATAGCAATTGTTTCAACGTTGCATACACCGGTGCGAAGCGACGATTGTGACCGACCTGGAAAACCGAATTGGTGCATTGTGCTTTCTCGAAAACAGTTTCCGCGTCAGCGATCGTGGTGGCTAGTGGTTTTTCGCAGAAAACGTGTTTGCCGGCGTGGACAGCGGCAAGTGCGAGTGGAACGTGTCGCGTGTTTGGAGTAGTGATGAAGACGGCATCAGAACGTTCGATAACTTCTTCGGCACTCGCAGCGACGCTGGCGTCATGTGCACGCGCGAGCGATTGCGCGCGATCCGCGATGACATCGTGGACCGAGGAAACTTTAACTCGCTCGTCTCGCGCGAGAATCGCGGCGTGGACTCCAGCAATAAAGCCCGAACCAATAATTCCGATTTTGATCGTCATGAATTTACGATTTGTTCCGCGGTGTTTTTGGCATCACGCGCTAAGCCAAACGGATCGCGTTCCCAGTACTCCGGCCTGAAGATCTCGACGCTTGCGACGTCGTCATATCCAATTGAACGAAACGCGGCGACCATTTCGCGTAAAGGAAGTATTCCGAGTCCGGGCAGCAGGCGATGACGATCTTCAAGCTCCGCGCGCGGCAGGTCCTCGGCGTCGTTGATGTGAAAAATGTAGATGGAACGCGGATCGAGCTTCTCGATCATCCTGACGTTCGAACCGCCGGCGTAGAAGTGAAAACTGTCGATTACCAGACCGAGATTGTCGCGTGCGGCAGTACGCACGATCTCGTCAGCGAGATCTAGAGTCGGAACACTGCAATCCGGTTGGCCCAGAAATTCAAATCCGAGCGCGACGCCATGTTCCGCGGCGATATCGCACAATTCAGTCAAAACATGGACCGACTCCTCGACGACGTCGACGTCGCTTTCGGGTAAGCGTCCAGGTACGACGACGATATACGGACACTCGATCTCCGCGGCGATTTTGCTCAGTTCGCGACACTCTTGTTTGATTCGTTCGTAATCTTGCGGGTCGCGAAATGTGATGTGCTCGATCGAGTTGATACTCAACGGCGGGACGCCGGATTCGGCAAATAGTTCTTTGAGTTCATCGACGGATTTGTCTTTAAGTTTGGCCTTCCAAATTTCCAGGTAATCAAAGCCCGCCGCCTTCGCCGCCTGGAGGTCGATCTCCAGGGAAGCGCGCATTGTTGTCGCGCCGTTTAGTGCAAGTTTCATAGGTTTTTGCAGCATAACACGGATCGATTGGCCGGGGTTTGACTTGCCGTGTCGTTAGTTGTAAAAGCGTGGTGTTCCCAAACCAAAGGAGAATCAAAATGGCTTTACGACTTGGCGACATAGCACCCGATTTTCAAGCAGACACGACAGAAGGCCCCATCAGTTTTCACGAATGGATTGGTGATAGTTGGGCCGTTCTCTTCTCGCATCCCAAGGACTTCACACCCGTGTGCACGACCGAGCTCGGTTACGTGGCACGCTGCAAGCCAGACTTCGACAAACGCGGCGTTAAGGTGATTGGCCTCAGCGTCGACCAAACCGACTCCCACAAGAGATGGGCCGAAGACATCAAAGAAACGCAGGGCACGGCGCTCAATTTCCCGGTGATCGCCGATCCGGACCACAAGATCGCCGAACTCTACGACATGATCCACCCGGAGATCAGCGACGTGTTCACTGTTCGCTCAGTCTTTGTGATCGGTCCCGATAAGAAAATCAAACTGATGATTACGTATCCGGCGAGCACTGGTCGCAACTTCGACGAGATCCTGCGTGTGATCGACTCGTTGCAGTTGACGGCGAAGTACAGCGTCGCGACGCCCGTTAACTGGAAAGACGGTGACGATGTGATTATCGTTCCGTCGCTTTCGGATGAGGCCGCCAAAGAGAAGTTCCCGGGCGGTTGGAGAGCGCCGAAGCCGTATCTGCGGATTACGCCGCAGCCGAACAAACCGGCAGCAGCAACTTCAGACACGGCCGCGAAGAGCGCGTCGTAAGATTTGTTGTTATTCGTGGTTCAAATTGAGAGTCCCGTCTGGCGATCGAAGTAGTGAGCTTTCTCGGCATCGATTCGCAGCCAGACGGGGCTTTCCAGTTCCGCACGAAAGTCCGCCGCCGCGCGGGCGATCAATTTGTTGGTTCCGACCGACAAAAACACGAAAGTCTCATTACCCATTAACTCAGTAACATAAACAGTTGCCGGAGTCGCATTATTCTGAGGTTCAGTCAGAACACTGATGTGCTCGGGCCGAATACCAATTGTTAACTGATCCGCGTTTTCTCTGGTCACTGGAATTCGAATCGACTCGCTAACAAATGCTCCGCTTTCGATCTTGCCGTCAATAAAATTCATGCTTGGACTGCCGACAAACTCCGCGACAAACCGGTTCGCCGGACGATTGTAAATATTCAGCGGGGTGTCGAATTGCTGTAATCGCCCACGGCTCATGACGGCAACACGTGTTGCCAGTGTCATTGCTTCAGCTTGATCGTGCGTGACGTAGATCGTCGTTGTTCCTAGCTGGTGTTGCAGACGTTTCAATTCACCGCGCATTTGCACACGCAAACGAGCGTCAAGGTTCGACAACGGTTCGTCCATCAGATACGCGCGCGGTTCGCGAACGATCGCGCGTGCGAGCGCGACACGCTGTCGTTCGCCGCCCGACAGTTGTCGAGGTTTGCGATCGAGCAGCGATTCGATCTCCAGCATTCGCGCGACGGACGTTACTCGCTTCGTTCGCTCTGGCTTGTCGAGCTTTCTCACGCGCAACGGGTAGGCGATGTTTTCGGCGATCGTCATGTGCGGATACAGTGCGTAACTCTGAAAAACCATCGCCAGGTCACGATGTTGGGTTTGCACGTCGTTGATTCGTTCGCCGCCGATGTAGACATCGCCGGTGGTGATGGTTTCCAGACCCGCGAGCATGCGCAGCGTTGTCGTCTTGCCACAGCCGGACGGTCCAAGCAGTACGACGAACTCGCCGTCAGCGATCTCCAGTGAGAGATCATCTACTACCAGCGTGTCGCCAAACGCTTTCGTCACATTTTGAAATTTGATTCCCACTACCCTTTCACCGCTCCCAGCGACAGCCCGCGCACGAGATACTTCTGCATCGCCATCGCAAAAACCAGAATCGGTACGATCGCAACGGCTCCCGCCGCACTCATCACGCCCCATTTGATCTCGTATTGCGTGACACGTCCGGCAATGCCGACCGGCAACGTCATTGACGCGTCAGTCTGCGTCAACACCAGGGCAAACAGAAATTCGTTCCACGAGACAATCAAACAGAACACCGCCGTTGCTGCCAGTCCGGGCGCGACTAAGGGCAGCACCACGCGCACGAGCGCGCCGAGACGTGAATCGCCGTCGACGAGCGCGGCCTCCTCGAGATCTCGCGGGACCTCGTCAAAGAATCCGCGCATCATCCAGACGACAAACGGAAGGTTGAAAGCGGTATAGACGATGATCAACGAAGCTTTTGTATCCAGCAGCCGCAGGTCGCGCATCATCAAAAACAGTGGGACAGCAGTGACGATCGCCGGGAACATTCGTGTCGACAGGATCCACAGCGAGAGCCGGCGATCGAGATCGTAAGGTAGACGAAACCGCGCGAGGGCGTAAGCTGCGAGCGTGCCGAGCACGAGCGCGCACAAAGTCGAAATGACGGCTACGATCGCGCTAGTGATGAGATACTGCCCAAACGACCGCGCCACGAAAGCCTCGAAATAATGTTCCAGCGTGGGTGTGAAGTTGAACCAGGGCGGCGGGAGCGCAAAGTGGTCCACTTCTGACTTCAACGAGATCGTGAACATCCAGTAGACCGGCGCGAGCGCCGCTACTAATGCCACCACGACTAAAAAATACTTAAGCGCGCGACTCATGTTTTAGGAACCGGATATAGACCACGCTAATTACGTTCGTCAGTGCGAGCAGCACAAACGACATCGCCGCCGCATAACCAAAATCGAAAAACCGGAACGCCGTGCGATAGATGTAAAGACTTATTGTTTCCGTCGCGAAACCTGGACCGCCCTCAGTCAAAAGGAAGATCTGATCGAACACGCGCAGCAGGTCCATTGTCCGGAGCAGAAGCACGATCAGGATCGCCGGCTTCAACAACGGCAACGTCACGTGCCGGAACGTCTGCCACCGGCTCGAACCATCGATCAAGGCTGCTTCGTATGGCTCTTGCGGGATCGCCTGTAGGCCCGCCAATAAAACCAGAAACACAAACGGCGTCCACTGCCAAACGTCAACCGCAATCACCGATAGCATCGCCAGTCCCGGTGATGCGGTCCATGTCAACGATTCAGTGTCAATCCCGATCTGTTTGAGTGTTCCATTGATCGCGCCGAAGTTTGGGTTGAGCATTAGCCGCCAGACAACTGCCGCGACAACCGGCGGCAACATCATCGGCACGAGCAGCGTCGCGCGAAAGAATCCACGCCCGCGAATCTGATTGTTGAGCAACAGCGCGAGTCCGAGTCCGAGCAAAAACTCGCACGTCAGCGCCGCAACGGCATAAACAAATGTGTGCGCCATGGCCGTAAGGAAAAAGCCGTCTGACGCGAGGCGCGTGAAGTTGCCGAGTCCCCAGACCTCGCCGACTTGCAGGCTGACTGTGATGGAATAGATCAGCGGATAGATCGAAAGCGCGACAAGCACGGCCACGGCCGGAGCGATTAAGACGTAGGGCAGCCAGCTGGAGCGTAGTAGGACCTTGCGACGCATCAGTTTTGGCCCTGCTGGTACGGCTTTGCCGTCGGATGTACGGCGGGGCTTTGCCCCGCCGTAGTGCGATAAATGGGTAAAGCCTTCCAGCGGGGCGGAGCCCCGCCGCACATCAGGCGGCGAAGCCGCTGACCATGACGTCTACTGACCGCGTTGGACAATCTTCTCGATTTCGGCATTCGCCTGATTCATCGCTTCGGCGGGAGACAATTCGCCGCTGTTGGCCTTCGAAAGAAAGATGCCAAAGACGTTTTCGATCTCATTCCACTGCGGCGTGCGTGGTCGCGGCCGCGAAGTCTCGAGCGAACGCATCTGCGCCGGGTACGCGGGAAACTTCGCAACCAGTTCCGGATCACGAAACAGCGATTTGCGCGTTGGCGGATTACCTCGCAGCGCGGATCGTTTCATCTGTTCGGCCGTAGTTGCCCATACCAGGAAATCCATTGCGGCTTCCGTGTTTGGCGAGGCACGGGGGATCGCGATCAGCCAGTTGCCGATTTCCGCTTGTCCCGGCTTGCGCCCGGAAGGCAGCGTCGCGAATTCTATCTTTCCGATCACCTTCGACTTCGACGGATCGTCAAACTTTGTAATCCACACGGGCCAGTTGATAGCCATCGCCGCGGTTCCCTGCAACAAATGGGCCCCAACTTCCTCCGCATTAAAACTGGGGTAGCCGGGCGGCGAGTACTTGCCCATCTGGACCATGAACTCGAGCGCCGCAATCCCTTCCGGAGTGTTAACCGTCGGCTTGCCGGAAGCGTCGAACATCTCGCCGCCGTAAGCCCAGAAGATAGGCATGAAGTCGGCGACGGCCGCGTTGCCCTGGGCCGCGCGCATCACGTAGCCGTACATGCCGGAACCAGTCTCTTTCTCCTGGATCGTTTTTGCAGCAGCGAGCACATCGTCCCATGTCGCCGGCGGTTTGAGACTGTGCTTCTCAAAAAGATCTTTGCGATAGAAGAACAACTGCGAGTTGCCGACGTAGGGCAGCGCGTATAGCGAACCGGTCTGGTACGGGTGCCGGCAGAGAGCGATCGACGTCTCGACGAAGTCGCTGTCCGGCCCGTTTTGCCCGCGTGTTTGCAACAGCGGCGTCAGTTCGGTAAGGAACTGTTTCGAGGCAAAAATCGGAAACCACGGGTCGTCGAGCATGATCAGATCGTAAGCTCCCGTACGCGCGTTGAGATCTATCATTTCTTTATCAAAGAGGTTGGCGTACGGAAACTCGGTGATGCTGAGATGGACGCCGGTCTGAGCTTCGTAGTCAAGCGCAGCCTGTTTGAGCGCCTCGCCCTCGGGCCCCGCCATTGCGGCCACAGTCAATTGTTTGCGGGATGCTTGTTGTGGATCCTTGCTGCAACTAATGGTGACGACCAGAAGTAGCAGCAACAGCGTCAATATGATTGTCAATCTCATAAGGTTCGGCGCATATAATATGGTCTATGCGACAAATCGTCACTACAACGACCGGCGACATCGACGTCCTGAAGGTCCAGCAAAAACCGGACCCAACTCCGCGAGATGATCAAGTTGTCATTCGTGTCCGCGCAGCGGGTCTGAATTTCGCAGACATTCTTTCGCGGCAGGGCCTGTATCCCGACTCGCCTCCGAAGCCTTGTGTAATGGGCTACGAAGTGGCCGGCGTCATCGAAGCCGTCGGCAAAGACGTCAACAGCTCGTTTCAGGGTAAATCAGTCGCCGCGATGACACGTTTCGGCGGCCAGTCGGAAATGGTTGCCGTGAAAGCGACGCAGATATTCGAGAAGCCTGAGAAGCTGACGTTCGAACAGGCAGCGGCGATCCCGGTGAATTACCTGACGGCGTATGCGTTGCTCGTCGTAATGGGTTCGCTGCACGCCGGCGAGTCGGTATTGATTCACAACGCCGGCGGCGGCGTTGGGCTCGCGGCCATCGACATCGCGAAGAAGATCGGCGCGGTGACATACGGCACGGCGAGTCCAGGCAAGCACAAGTTTCTCGCCGAGCGCGGACTGGACCATGTGATCGACTATCGCAAGCAGGACTGGCTGCCGGTTTTGAAAGACATGACGAACGGCCGCGGCGTCGATCTGGTGATCGATCCGATCGGCGGCGCGCATTGGAAAAAGAGTTACGCCGCCTTGCGGGCGACCGGACGGCTTGGCATGTTTGGCATTTCAACTGTCTCCGCAAACGGCTTCAGCGGCAAGCTCAACATGTTGAAAGCGGCGATTCAAACGCCACGGTTTCATCCGTTTGCCTTGCTCAATAAGAATCGCGGCGTGTTTGGACTAAACCTGGGCCACATGTGGCACGAACCGGAGAAAGTGGCGGTTTGGATGCGCGACATTCTGCGCGGCGTTGAGGAAGGCTGGGTTAATCCATACGTCGATCGCGCGTTCCCGTTCGAGGAGGCAGGCGCGGCGCATCGCTTCCTGGAAGAGCGAAAGAACATCGGCAAGGTGGTACTCGTTCCGTAGTTCTAAAACTACGTTTCACTCTGTCGCTTCGCCAGGAAGAACGAGATCACTGTCGAATAAATCAACCCGAGAACCAGCGCGCCGATGAACAAACCGGCGAACGCTTGCGCGAGAACGAGCGATGTTGGTCTGCCTGCCGCACCAGGCTCATTGTCGATCCACCGCGTTCCGATGAATGCCACGAGCACGATGAAAAACAGCGACGCCGTAAGGGCGTAGACAAAAGAGATCGCCACGCCTGTTTTCAAACCTTTCTTGAAATCCTGTTTGTCGCCGTACTCGCGTTCCTTCGCCTTCAAACCGAGAAAGATCATCGTAAACTGGAGTATGTTGAAGAAGATTGGTCCGACAAACGTGTGCGCCAGCGATTGCGGGTTGGGAATGATCAGATGAGCGATGATCACCCACGCCACAACGCCGAGGGTGATCATCAGTCCGTATTTGATCGGGATTGACAGTTTGGTCATGGTTTCAAGTCCATGCAGGTTTCACTCCGCCCTGCGTGTCATGCCAGTAAGGCGCCCAGGCGAGCGCCACCAGTTTGACGTCAATGTTTGCCTTCTTCGGTTTCAAGCTCACCTTGCTGAGCTCTTCCGTTTGCGGATCGAAGGAACGCGCGAGATCGCTGGTTTCTGATTTGAACTCTGCTTCGAGGTCCGCGAGTCTTTGAACGACAGCCGCGACGTTCTCTTCGGCGCGGTCGACATCCTCAGCTTCTCTCATCGAACGGCTCACGCCGCGCGCCGCTGTCGTTGCCCTGCCGAGCGTTCCTATACTTGCCTTCTTTCGCCCGAGTAGCGACCCCAGCAATGTTGCGCCGAACGAGATCGCCGTCTGATACTTTTGACCCTGCGCCTGTTTCTGCTGTTGTTGGACCGTTTGTTCCGCGCGGCGTTTGCGCTCCTCAAGTTGCGCAAACTTCGGCTCGTACTTGCGGCGTAGTTTTTCAACCGCTTCATCGCGTCGTTCGCGCGCGAGTTGCTGCATGCGAACACGGAAGTCACGCTCGCTTTCGCCCGGATTCGAAACGATGTCGAGGTGCGGACTTTCGAGTAGCTCGAGTCGATGATTGCGATAGATCCACGTCGCCAGATCTTTATTCCAAGCGCTGTAACTCTTCTGTTTAGTAGCGTTAGCAGGAACTTCCACGAACTCGGCTTCTGATTCCTCGGGCTGCGAATGGAGGTCTTCAATATAAACATCGATGGGAGACGCTGTGCTCCAATCGAGTGTGACCGGGCCGTCGGAGATCTCGGCGAGCAACGTTAACTTTTGGGTGAGGTCGATAGTTTTTGCATCGCTGTAATGAATTTCAGCGGCGCCAAGCAACATCGGGCGATATGAAAGTCGCGTGTTCGCATCCGCAGAAGAACGAACGGGAATGTAGTACTGAGATATTTCCGGTGGCAGAACAGGTTTGTCTTTTTGCGGCGGTGAGGTTCGTGGTGATGTTGGCGCTGAGATCGGCGCCACTGCGGAACTCTCGGCCGTTTGAGCTTTCACCGGATCCATCAACAACTTGATCTGTGTGCGCGTCAATGGACCACGCAGGTACGACATGGTCCAGCGCGTTTGAAACACTTCCGGCCGTTCGTCGTGCGTGTTGTTCATCAGGAAGATGCGCGTGCCGAGACCCGCGAGCAGTTGGTCCATCTGCTGCCGGTCGAAGTTCTGCCCCGTGCCAACCACAATCCCTTCCAGTCCTTCCAGCACGCGAAGTTTGTCGCGCTCCGTTTGCAATCGTCCGATGAACCAAGTGCCCGCGTTTGAAAGTCCTTTGTAATCCAGGTCGACCGGGTTTTGTGTCGTGAGCACCACGCCAAGACCAAAGGCGCGGCCCTGCTTCAACAACGTCAAGAGGGGCAACTTCGAAGGTGGATTCGACACCGGTGGAAAGTAACCGAAGATCTCATCCATGTAGAGAATCGCGCGCAGGCTTGTCGTGCCTGATTGCGCGCGCATCCAGCCGAGTATCTGGTTCAGCAGCAGCGACACGAAAAACATCCGTTCCGCATCGCCGAGATGCGCAATGGAAAAGATCGACAGACGCGGTTTGCCGCCTGCGGTGTGCAGGATCGTCGGAACGTCGAGCGGATCGCCTTCCATCCAACTCGCGAAACTGGGCGACGCGAGCAGGTGATTGAGCGCCATCGCCAGTTCGAATCGATCCTTGCTCGGAAAGAACGAGTCGAGATCCATCACGCCGATCTTCGTGATCGACGGCGTCTGGATTTTTTGAATCAACGTGCCGATGTCGAGATCTTTTCCTGCGGACCATTCCTGATTGAGAATGTTCGAGATCAGAATATGTTCGCGGCTGCGAATCGGATCGGCGTCGATACCGACCAGACCCAGCAGACTAGTTACAGTTGTGTTAATTCGTTCGCCGAGCAGTTCGCCATCGTGACGAATCGTTTCCGGAGGGGCGGTGAACGACTTGAGAATCGAAACTGAAATACCGGCGTTACTGCCGGGCGTGTAGACGCGGAAATCAGCGGCGTCGCGCAGTCGTTTGATTCGATCGCCGTCCTGTCCCCACTCCGCCAGACCGTTTTTCCAAAGCTCGGCTTGCTGTGCGGCGTAAGCGTCGGTGGTCAAGCCTTTCTTCGCCGCATCGCCCTCGTTGACCCACGGCGCGAAGTCCTGCGGGGAAAGGTTAGGGAAAGTAAGCAGCAGGTTACTAAGATCGCCCTTAGGATCGATGATGATTGCCGGGATACCGTCGATTGCCGCTTCTTCCAGCAGGCCAAGACATAGACCAGTCTTGCCGCTGCCCGTCATGCCGACGCAGACGGCGTGTGTGACGAGATCCTTGGAGTCGTAAAGCAGCAGCGAGTCTTTTGATTTCTCCTCTGCCAGATCGAACGGGCGGCCCAGGTAAAACACACCAAGCTTTTCAAAGTCCTGCATCGTTACCCTCTAGGTTTTATTAAATGCCACTTCGTGCGAGTGTACGCGATCCGGAATCCGTGACGTTCCGCGTTTCGCTGGGATCCGCTGCCGGGCAAGGCGACCATCATCGCCACGGTGCACCCCTGGGTTGCAGCATAGCGCAAACGGTCTTCCAGTAATGCGAGTTGAGCCCCTTGTCGTCGTGCGTCGGGAATAGTGCTGGCGCCGGCAAGCAGCGCAACGTTCTCGTGGATCGTCAGCGCGCCGGTCGCGATTGGTTTTCCATCCAATTCCGCCAGAAAAGACGGACCTTTTGAGCGCGCGTTGACCTGGGCCAGATCGCGGAAAAACTCGTCATACTCGGGGAACTCGCTCCAGCCTTCGAACGACGTGTCCGTCCACAGATTGACTTCATGCTTTTCCGTGACCCGCACTTTGATACGTTCGTTTCGCGTCGCATGCAGACGCAGGTCAGAGCTTATTGGTCGGTAGAGTACGTTTGAGAACTCGATGGGTTGGTAACTACGCTCCTTGAACAAAGTAAACACGGATTGGTCCGCGAGTGGACACACTTCATGAAAGACCACCGCGCGCTTTGACTGAAAGAACTCCTCTATTTGACCAAGGTCGTTGCTGGCAATTGGCTGAAAAACGCCCAGACCAAAAGTTTGCGTCAACGGCGATCCAACTCCGTCGAACATCGCATACGTGCCCGCGACTTCGATCCACTGCGCGCCGACTTGCGGAAACGCTTCCGCCCGCGCTTCGACAAAATTCGCATTGCCCTGCGCTTCAGTTCGTTCCAAACGTCGCGCCAGCTCGATGTCGGCAAACGGGTATTGTTCTTCTCTAGTGTGTTTCATGTTGGTTGACGGCCTTTTTTGCCAGAAAAGATTCTCCCGCAAAGGCGCAAAGACGCAAAGGAAGACGTAGGACCAGTGTAAGGCGCAAAACTTGTTCTTGGCGCCTTTGCGCCTTTGCGGGAAACTCTGTTACGCGGTTGCTCGCTGAACCGCGAATACGCGCCATTCACTACATCCACCGAGCACGCGAATGCCTCGATCTTCAAACTCGATACCGGATCCTGCAACCAGATCCTTCACTGTCCGCGACACGAGGACCTCGCCGGCTCTTGCCTCACTCGCGACGCACGCGCCAATCTCCGCGGCCACAGCGTTTGGGAATCGTCTGAATGAGACTCTCACCGAGTGCCTTCCGGGAAACGTTCTGCGCCAGATTGTTCTCCTCGACAAAACTATCCGGCCACACCTTCTGCATCAATTCTTTCTTAGTGAGAACGTGACTCGAGTTTTCAATCAGCGCCAGCAGCGTATCGAAAACCTTGGGCGGGAGCGGGAATCTCGCGATCTGCTTTTGAAAAGCAGGCGTTCGCCGGCGTCGACACGAAACGCACCAAATGAATAAATACGCCCCCGGTTTTCCTTCGTCATCGTCTTTCAGAATTCTTTGAGAACAATCTCACGACCATTTCAGGACTTCCTAAATACGACACACCCGCGGCAGCCCTATCTTCAGCGCACTCGCCGCAACTCACGGCCCCCGACGTTGTAGCCGAGATTATTAGGAGGTAAGGCATTGAATACAAGCAAGAATTACAACGAAAACGGCGCCAGTCCAGAGAATCGGCATGCCGTGGTGCTTGGAGGAAGTTTGGCCGGGCTGCTGGCTGCGCGGGTCCTCGGCCGATCACTTTGAAGAAGTCACTCTCATTGAGCGCGACGTTTACCTGACGAACATGGAAGTCGAGGAGCGGAGGCGTAAACCCCAGTACTTTGAAATCCGAAGGGAAACGGATGCGCCAACCCGCACGCGTGTAGCAAAGGTGTTGATGGAAGTTTTCAACATACTGGCGCCGCCGGCAGTGCTGTTTAGCCGCGGGTGCTTCCGTGTCCTGTAGAGATGATGCGTCGACGAAGCCGCGCTTTACGCGCACGTGAACTCGCGCACGATTTTTCAGTGGGCGAAATCGGGCGCGCTCCACTCGAGTGAAACGGAAGAGGGGCTACTCCTGATCTGTCCGAATTCCCCGGGCTTGAGTCTCTGAACCGATCCACACGGTCTTAATGTTAACGAACTCGCGGATTCCAAACTCCGCGAGTTCACGTCCGTAGCCGGAGTGTTTCACACCGCCGAACGGCAGCCGAGGATCCGATGCGACCATGCCGTTGATGAAAACGCATCCGGCCTCGAGTTCTTCGATAAATTTCGTCTGTTCGTTTGCGTCGCTGGTCCAGGCAGCCGAGCCCAGTCCAAACGGCGTTGCATTCGCCAACCGGATTGCTTCGTCGATGTTTGCAACGCGGAACAGCATGGCCACTGGACCGAAGATCTCCTCGCACGAGACCGGCGTGGAAGGGTCAATGTTCACGAGCACCGTCGGCTCGTAGAAACTGCCGGGCCGATCGAGTTTCTTTCCGCCGGTCAAAATGCGTGCGCCCGAGCCGACCGCTTTCTCCACCTGCTCGATGAGGTCGTCGAGAATTTGCGGCGTCGCGAGTGGACCAATGTCAGTTAATTCATCCATCGGATCGCCGATGCGTAGCGCCCTCATCTCGGCGACGAAACGTTCCTCGAAACGTTCGTAGATCTCTTTAGCCACAATGAACCGCTTGGCGGCGATGCACGACTGTCCGTTGTTGATCGTGCGCGCTCTCACAGCTGTCGTGACGGCGGTATCGAAATCCGCCGAAGGCATAACGATGAACGGATCGCTGCCGCCGAGTTCCAACACAGTCTTCTTGATCTCCTTGCCGGAAATGCCAGCGACACTTCGACCTGCCGGTTCACTTCCCGTCAGTGTCGCGGCTACAACACGCGGATCTTTCAGGATTTCTTCCACCGCATCCGAACCAACGAGCAGCGTTTGGAACGCGCCTTCCGGAAAACCCGCGCGCGCGAAGATCTCTTCAATCGCGAGCGCGCATTGCGGAACGTTCGACGCGTGTTTCAGCAAACCGACGTTGCCCGCCATCAGTGCGGGCGCTGCGAAGCGGAATACCTGCCAGAAAGGAAAATTCCACGGCATCACGGCGAGCACTGGCCCAAGCGGTTGAAAGTGAACGTAGCTTTTCTTGGCGTTTGTTTCGACGAGCTGATCCGCGAGGTGATGCTTTGCGTTCTCCGCGTAATACCTGCACACCGAAGCGCATTTTTCCGCCTCGCCGATAGCGGCCGTCAAAGGTTTGCCCATTTCAATGGTCATCGTGCGGCCGAATTCCTGCTTTTCCGATTCGAGTATCTCAGCAGCGCGCTGCATCATGCGCGACCGATCGGCGAATGACGTGAGGCGGTAGCTGCGGAATGTGTCGGCGGCGATTTGTAGTTTTTGTTCGATCTGTTGCGCAGACAATGCGGAAAATTCCCGAAGTGTTTCGGCAGTTGCCGGATTGATGGAAGCTATGGTCATGGTGGGTCGATTATAGTCCCTAATTGTGGTAGATCGTTTTCCTGGTGGCGGAGCAAAAAGCACAACTAGACAAGTTTGGTGTCGCCGCGGCGTTACAGGAGATCGCGCGCCTGATGGAGTTGAAAGGCGGGCAGAATCGCTTCAAGGCGAAAGCGTACAACGCCGGCGCGCGTTCGATTCAAGCTGTTGGAAATCTCGATCGTCTCGTGAAGCACAATCTGTTGACGACGTTGCCGCGCATTGGCGGCGCGCTAGCTTCGCAGATCACGCAACTTTATCTGACTGGTGAGTCGTCGGTTTTGAATGAGTTGCGCAAAGAATTTCCCGCGGGTGTGGTCGAGTTGTCGGGTGTGCCGGGATTGAGTTTGAGTAAAGCGCAGCAACTGCACGAACAGTTGGGAATCTCCTCAATCGAGGAGTTAAAAGCCGCTGCGGAAGCCGGGCAGATTCGAGAATTGAAAGGCTTTGGGAAGAAGACCGAGGAACGTTTGCTCGAAACTCTCGCGACGAAGAAAGAACGCCGGTCGCAGCGTCTGCATCTTCATCACGCGCTGAACACGGGCGAGCAGATCATCGAATTCATGCAAACGTCGAGCGGCTTGCTGGATATTAGTTTTGCTGGTTCGTTGCGACGCTGGAAAGAGACTGTCGGGACGATCGAGATCGTTGCGAGTAGTAAGCAGCCGGACGCGCTGATCGAGCACTTCCAGCGCTACCCCCACATCGTTTCCAGCGAACGTCCGGAGCCGAACAACTATGTCGCGCAATTTGTTGACGGTGCTCAAGTTTCATTTACTGCGGTAACGCCGGCGGATTTTGCCGTCACGTTGTTTTTGAAAACCGGTTCGCAAGCACATCTCGAAAGACTCCCGCACGTCAAATTCGCGAAAATCCCGAAGCGTGAAGAAGAAATCTACAAACGTCTCCGCATGCAATACATACCGCCGGAGCTCCGCGAAGATGAAGGTGAGATTGACGCCGCGCTCGCCGGCGACCTGCCTGACGACCTCGTCACACTTGAAGACGTCAAAGGCATGGCCCATTGCCACACTACCTATTCCGA
>Ga0079215_10000079_pt1 | contig 16331 bp, 11 predicted proteins | sample NCControl_FD_77004 | JGI IMG/M metagenome (GOLD analysis project Ga0079215, IMG submission 77004) | Agricultural soil microbial communities from Utah to study Nitrogen management - NC Control | ecosystem: Environmental > Terrestrial > Soil > Agricultural land | place: USA: Utah | collected...
AAGTTCCACGACATCGCCTGGAAGAACATTGGCGATGCCGGTTTCCCCGATCGCATCTTGTGGCACAAGGCATATGCGGCGAAGAACCCGTGGTACGACATCAGCCGCGTCGGAATCTTCGGCGGATCGGCCGGCGGACAGAACGCGATGGGAGCGTTGCTCTTCCATCCCGAGTTCTACCATGTCGCCGTGGCGTTCGCCGGCTGCCACGACAACCGCATGGACAAGGTCTGGTGGAACGAACAGTGGATGGGATATCCCATCGGGCCGGAGTATGAAGCCAGCTCCAACGTTGTCCATGCGCACAAGTTGCAGGGCAAACTCCTCCTGGTGCTGCCCGAACTCGACACCAACGTCGACCCGTCGTCGACGATGCAGGTAGTGAACGCGCTGATCCAGGCGAACAAGACGTTCGACCTGCTCGTTATGCCCGGCGAGGAACACGGCGGGGGACGACGAGGCCCGAGTGCGGCCTACGGTGACCGGAAGATGTGGGACTTTTTCGTCCACAACCTGCATGGTACCGAGCCGCCGGTCTGGAATGCGGTAGTGAATGCCGGTACGACAGAAGGCGGGAGCGAGTTGTTCGGCCCGAGCTGGGAATCCATTCGCGCCGGGTTCGAGCGCCCGGTTCCAGGCGACCCACCGGTCATCCCTCCAACCCGTTAGGCAATTTGCAATTTGTAATTTGCAATTTGAGATCATTATGCGCCTGCTTTTCGCCGAAGACGATCGCCACCTCCTGACGTCCATCTCACGTGGGCTCCGGGAAGCGTCGCACGAGGTGGAACAGGCGATGACCGGCACCCAGGCATTGAGCCTGGCACTGGCGAACGACTACGACGGCATCATCCTCGACGTCCTGCTGCCGGGAAAGAGCGGGATCGAGGTCTGTCGAGCAATCCGCACACACGGCAGTCGTGTGCCCATCCTCATGCTCACCGCGCTCGACGCCGTCGAGCAGCGGATCGCGGGACTCGATGCCGGCGCGGACGATTACCTCACGAAGCCGTTCGACTTCGGGGAGCTGCTGGCGCGTCTGCGAGCGCTCGACCGCCGGCATGGTGACACCTTGACCTCGCGCCTCGTGGTCGGGGACCTGGTGCTCGATGCGCAGCGCCACGTCGCGCAACGCGGTGGTCGCGAGATTCCGCTTACCGCGCGTGAGTTTGCCTTTCTGGCGCACCTCGCGCGCAACGCCGGTCGGGTCGTCAGCCGCGCCGAGCTGATGGAGCAAGTGTGGGATGACCACCGGAACGCGTATTCGAACATCATCGACGTCTACGCGGGCCGCTTGCGTCGGAAGATTGACGAGGGAGAACGTGTTCCGCTGTTCAGCACCGTTCGAGGACTCGGCTTCCTGCTCGAGATGCCGAAGTCGACGCCTTCGCCGGCGTCGCGACAGCGGAAACGACCGACCCGCCGCGAGTAGGAAATGCTCGCCTGGCCTTCATCAATCCGCGTCAGGCTCACGCTCTGGTACGCGATCCTGCTCGGCATTCCGCTGGCCGTTTTTGCGGTCATCTCGTACATCGCGTTTTCACGGGCGCTGGTTGGCGGCACGGACCGGTTCATTGGTGAGGCGCTTGCCGCGTTCGAGCGCGAACTCGGCGCCGAGCGACGCGCGGGTCTGGCCATCACCGATGCAATGCGCGCGACGGTGCACGAGGTTCGCTTCCGCGAGCTTCACATCCTCATCACCGATTCGGCGAATCAGGTGGTCGCGCGAGGCGATTCAGCACTCGTCGGGACATCGCCGATAAACGCATCACCAGGTGAAGCCGCGGTCCTGGCAACCGTGCGCGGGGTAGGCCCGATCGTAGAGCCGTACACGGTGCGACTGAGCGGGGACGACGGCGAACACCTCGTCAGGGCGCAGCCGCTCCTCATCGACGGTCATCGCTACACGTTGTCCGGCCGGTATCCACTGCGTGAAGCCGAACGGATGATGTCGGGGGTGCGGCGGATGTTCCTGGTCGCCATTCCGCTCCTCATCATCGCAGCAGCGATCAGTGGATATTTCCTTGCCGATCGAAGCCTGAAGCCCGTGTCGTCGATGGCCGAACACGCTGCCGAGATCACGGCGTCGAACCTGCACGAGCGACTCCCCGTGACCGGCGGTGATGAGCTGGTCCGTCTCGCTCGCGTGATCAATGATCTGCTCGACCGGCTCGAGACGTCATTCGAGCAGCAGCGTCGGTTCATGGCGGACGCGTCGCATGAGTTGCGCACGCCGACAGCGATCGTACGCACGGAAGCTGACGTCACGCTCTCGCGACCCAGCCGCACCACGGACGAATATCGGGCGTCGATGGGGATCATGCAGGACGCCGCCCGCCGCCTGACGAGGATCGTGGACGACCTCTTCCTGCTGGCGCGTGCCGATGCCGGCCATCTCGTCGTGCAACGGTCCGCCGTGTACCTCGAGGACGTCGTCGACGGCGCCGTTCGCGGCGTTAGGCAGCTGGCTGATACGCGCGGGGTCTCCGTGCAACTTGGCGAGCTGGTCGAAGCGCCCCTGCGCGGCGATGCCGACCTGCTGGGTCGCATCGTGCTGAACCTGCTCGATAACGCCATCAAGCACGCGCCGCCCGGTGGAAGCGTGATGGTGGGCATGGCGCGCCGCGATGATACGGTGACGGTGTCCGTCGTCGATTCCGGGCCGGGCATTCCCGCCGAGGCCGTGGACCGGCTCTTCGAACGGTTCTTCCGGGCCGAAGCATCGCGACCCCGGCACGAGGATGGTGGGAGTGGTGGGGCAGGCCTTGGCCTCGCGATCGCGCGCCGGATTGCCGAAGCGCATGGCGGCAGGCTGGAGCTCGTTTCCTCGAAGCCTGGTCACACGGAGTTCCGTCTCACCCTGCCCGTCGAGTCATCGGTCGAAGCGGTTCGCGCCTAGGGACAGGGCGGCTTGCCACCGGCCGCAACGGAACCTGATATTGCCGCGTTCATGATTTATTCATGATTGCGTGGCCGGTCCATCGGGAACCCAGTCGAGGCTCTGTGAAAATCGCGCGATTCTCGTGGTTTGCGATCACCACGATGCTGACCATTCCCCTGTCCGCTCGCGCCCAGGCCGGCCGGGATTCGGTCCGCGCCGATTCGGGGCAGCGATTGGGGACGGTCAGGGTGAGTGCAGCACGCGCGGCCACCACGCTCGGAGGCGCCAGCGCGGTAGTGGTGCGGCCGACGGAACTCCGCACGACGCCGGCGCCAGCGCTCGATCAGGCACTTCGGGAAGCGCCGTTCGTTCTTGTGCGGCAGAACTCGCGCGGCGAAACCGAGCTCTCGGTGCGAGGCTCGGATTCGCGCCAGGCGGCAGTGCTCGTCGACGGCGTCCCCATCACCCTTGGCTGGGACCATCGCACCGATCCGTCGCTCATTCCGATGACCGGCGAGGAGCGCCTCACCATCGTGCGGGGGCTGGCCACATTGCTCAACGGGCCGAACACGTTAGGCGGGACGGTAGAGGTCACGTCGGACGCGAGCGCGTTCCGGACCACGGGTGGACGGGTCACGCTGGGAGCCGGGGTCGATGAATACGGGGCGTTCACGGGAACGCTGAGTGGCGGTCGGGCGTTCGATGCCGGCGGTGGTTCGTTGTCCGTGCGCGGCGGCGTCGCCCATCGACAACGCGACGGGTTTGCCGTTCCGGGCGCTGTTGGCGATCCCACGGCGCGTGACGGACTGCGCACCAATAGTGACTTGAAGGAGACCGACGGGTTCGCGGCCATCCGCTGGGCGAACGCGTTAGGGCGCTCGTTGGGCGCGAGCATTTCCGCCTTTGATGCCGAGAAAGGCGTGCCGCCCGAGGAACACATCGGGGGTCCGCGGCTCTGGCGGTACCCGTACCACCGGCGCTCCCTCGCGGCGATATCGGCCAGCACAGGTACGGTGATCACGCCATTCGGATATGGGTCGCTCACCGTTGGTGCCGGTCGGAATGCCGGCCGGCTCAAGATCGAATCGTTCGAGGATCGCACGTATTCCACGGTGGCCGGCATCGAGCTCGGTGATGAAGAAGCGCTGACGCTGCGCGCCCTGCTCACGCACTCGGTGGGGTCCGCGACGATGCGCGCCGGCTGGACCGCCGCCGACATCACGTACGAGGAAACGCTACCCCCCGTGGCACCTGCCGACTATCGCCAGAAGCTGAGCAGCACCGGTGTGGAGCTCGATGTGCCGTTAGGCGCCAGCACCGGCCTTGCCGGCGGCGTCGTCTTCGATCGATCGAAGTCCCCGGAAACAGGCGGCCGGGACCCGGGCCAGGAAGCGTTCGACAATGTGGGCTGGCGGCTCGGAATTTCTCATGAGCTGAACCCGGGGTGGGGATTGCACGCGAGCCTCAGCGAACGGTCGCGTTTCCCGGCACTGCGCGAGTTGTATTCGGATGCGCTCGACCGCTTCACCCCGAATCCGAACCTGAAGCCCGAGACGCTGATGGCGATCGAGGGCGGGGTCACCCTGAGCATTGCCTCGGGCAGCACCTACAGTACGCTGCAGGTCACGGGTTTCCGTCACCGGCTGGAGGACGCCGTTGTGCGCATCACCTTGTCGAATCCGACGCGCTTCATGCGCATCAATCGCGATCGGGTTCAAAGTACCGGTGTCGAACTGCTCGGCGGATTGACCTTCGGCGCCAACCCGAATCGGGAAGTGACGCTCAATGGGGATGCGTTGCTGCAGAGCATCAGGATCTTCGATGCAACGGCCAACGACGCCGAGCGACATGCGGAAAACAATCCCGAGGTTCGCGGCCGGCTCGAGTTGGGAGTTCCGCTCCCCTGGCAGACTCGCGGTTTCTTGACGACGCGCCACACCGGAAAGCAGTACTGCCTGAATGCTGACACGCAAAGCGAAGTGACACTTCGGGCCGCGACCGCGACCGACCTCGCCGTCCAGCGAACCGTTTCCGTTTCGTCCGGTCCGTTCCGCGTGCTGCGCACGGTGTTGTCGTTCGACAACGTCGGCAACGCCGCCGTCTTCGACCAGTGTGGCCTGCCTCAGCCGGGGCGGACGCTGCGGTTGATGATGACGCTGCGATAGTCTTATCGCATGTCAGCAACCTTGACGCCGCCGCGCCGGATGGCGCGGCCGACCGTGGGACACCCCCGTCGCCGGCAGTTGAGCCGCGCGGCGTTCTACATCCACCTCTGGTTAGGCGTGTTGTCGACGATCGCGCTCATCGCGATCGCGATCACCGGAATCCTGCTCAACCACAAGCGCGGGCTCGGCCTCATGCCCGACGTGCCACACGAGCCAACGGCTGAATTCACTGCCGCGTTGCCGCTCGAACGACTGGCGTATGCCGCGCTGGTCGCCGCGCCGCAATCGGCCAGGGGCGATTGGAAGGAAGGGGATCCGGTAGACATCTCGCTCATCGACCGGATGGATGTCCGCCCGCGGAATGGGTTCGTGAAGGTGCGGCTTCGCGACAAGGCGTCGATGGAGATGACGGTCGACATCGCCACCGGCCAGGTCATTCACACCGGCCGCCGAGGCGACGTATTCCTCGAAAAGCTCCACAGTGGCGAGATCTTCGGTGGAATCCGTTTCGTGATCCTTTCCGATATCGCGGCCGTGGCGCTCGTCCTCACGTTGATCACGGGCTACTGGCTCTGGCTCGTGCCGAAGCTCGGTCGCGGAACGAGGGATCCGGACGTAACCGTATGACCCCCGGGATCCTCATTTTTCTCGTCGGTCTGTATGTGTTGCCGCTGGCGCTGCTCTGGCTGGGTCACCACTTGAAACGCCGTTCGGATCGAGCGAAGCGGATCTTCTGGGGCGCTGTCATCGGTCACTGTATTGCCGGCACGCTGGCGCTGTTCGCTGCGATGATGCTGCCCGAAGAATGGACCGCGCAGGAACGTATGCGCGGCTTCCTCGGACTGTGGTCGCTGTTGATCTTTCCGCTTGCCGGCGGAATCGCTGGAGCCCTGAAGAAACGTTGAGCGGAGGATTCACGTGCAGAAACCATGGGTCTTGGCCCGTCACGCGATCGTCGCGCTCAGTGTTTCGGCGCCCGTGATTGCGTGCACCGGTTCAGAAAAAGCCGCTGACACGACCCAGGTGGCGCCGGCCGTATCGGTCTCTTCAGGGCTGGTCGGTGTGGTCGGGCACTGGTCGGATACAACGATCGGGTCGCCGGCGATCGTCACCAACGGTGAAATGTGGAACGGACAGTCCGATCCCGCCGGACTCGATAGCGCCGGGCGCCGGCTGTTCAACGAAGCGAACGATTCGTTTATCGCCAACACCACATCGGCGACCGCCTTCCCGCTCGCCGTGGCCAGTGATGTGCTGGCGTTCGCTGCCGGCACACTGCGCGTCGAATTCAACATGATCGGCGGCAAGAGCGACCAGAACGGTGGATTGGTCTTCGGGCTTCAACCGTCCGGGGAGTACTACTATGTCCGCTACAACACCAAGGACGGGAATGTGGCGTTGTGGCGGTTCCGGAACGGAAACCGGGAAGTGGTCACCCATGGGGACGTCCACAAGCAGCTGGCGTTAGGCACCTGGCACGAGCTGGTCGTCGAGCTGAACGGCCCGTCGGTCCGCGGGTACATCGCCGGCGACACGACCATTGCGGTGACGCACACGCTCGCGGCGGCGCAGACGGGCCGGGTCGGCGTCTGGGCAAAACGCGACGCGATTACGGCATTCCGCTCGTTCAGCGCGCGCCCCTGACCGCATCTCGACCCGCCTTGAATATCGGACAGAGGAGATCCCATGGTTCGCCTTTCGCTCGCAGCTCTCAGTCTTACAGCGATAGTGGCTGGGTCGGTCGTGATCGTCCCGGGCTCGACTGGCGAGATTAGCCAGGGAACGCCGCCCCAGGCGCCGGCACCACTGCCGACCGTAACGCTCCCTCCTGAACTGGACCGCGTCCTGCGCGATTACGAGAAGCACTGGAAGGCGAACGACGGTACGGCACTGAGCGAGTTGTTCACCGAGGACGGGTTCATTAATCGCAACGGTTGGATCCGCGGCCGCGACGCAATTCGTCAGGCATACGCACGATCCGGCGGCGACCTCCGTCTCCGGGCGCTGGGGTATGCGGCCGGCGATACCGTCGGGTACATCGTTGGCGGCTATCGGTATGGTGAAGCCACGACCGACGGCGGAAAGTTCATCCTCACGCTCCGTCGCGCGCCACAAGGCGTTTGGAAGATTGCCGCCGACCTGGACGCCGCAAACCGGCAGTAAGGATGGGGTCCGCATCGACCGTACTTTCGCGAACCGCACCGACCACGTCACCGTTCGGATCGACTACCAGGATCGCTTCCAATCGGCTCCGCGTACTCTCCTGGCTCCGTCGCGACACGCGCCGCGTCAGCAGGAGTTCCAGCGCCTCAAGATCCAGAGATTGCGTACGATCGAGGAGCGCTTGCATCGCGCGTTCCGCTCCGACGCCTCGCGCGGCAGACACCAGTTCGCGGAGCCTTGCGACACGCATACCTGACGATGCCCGGTCTGCTCGCCGGGCGCTGTCCAGATGCTCATTCAGCCGGGAGAGAACCCTCGCATGCACATCAGATGATGCCGCCGCGGTAGAATGCACCAGTTCCCGGGCGCGTTGCTGCTCCATCCATGCGCGGACAACGCGGTCTGCGTGACCGAGGTGCTCTGACTGGCCGGCGCTCCGTTGCGACGTCGATACTGCTCGCGCCACTCGCAACACGTCGCAAACGGTTTCTGACACTCGAGTCGCTTCGATCGCCACCAGCCGAAACGTCATACCGTTACTGACAAGACCGACACCGACGCCGCCGTTTCCATGTACATCGGCCGACTCCAACGAGGTATCGTTTCGAACCCAGCGCGAGAGGACGAGCCGCAACTGCTCGACGCACTCGCGGTCGGATTTCCGTTGTGCCGCCCGGTGCAGGCGCGGGCCGAGAAGCGGCAGCGTCTCAGACAGGCCCACGATGCCTGACGACAATCGTGTCTTCCGCTGTAATGCGCGTATCACCTGCACCAGTTCGCGCGCGCCCACCGGCGGACCGATCGCATACACATGGATATCGCGATGATTCGACCCCAGTCGTCGCAAGCGGCCCACGCGCTGCTCCAGCCTCGCGATTGTCCACGGGAGGTCGAGGTGGACGAGCACTCCAGCCCGTCGCAGGCTCAATCCCTCGCTGAGTACGTCCGTCGCAATGAGAAGCCTGAGCGGAAAAGCGCGGCGCGCAGGTTGTCCATCGTATGCCACGTCGAATCCGCGAACAATCTCATCGACCGCCACGGCCCCCGATGCGACGCGCGCACCGGAGCCTGTGACGAGAGCGACGCCGCCAACTACCGCCGTGGCACGGAACATTGCGCGCGCGGTGTCGGCAAACTGCGTAAACGCGACGACCGGAACGGAGGCGTGTAAATCGCAGACATGCCTTAGCGTCGCGATTCGTGATTTGTCGGTCAGGCCCTCGTTCCCGTCGAGCGCACGGAGCACAACACGCACGCCCTCAACGTGTGCGCTCAACGCTGCCGACAGGCTCGGTACATCCACCATCGCGTCGGCGGCAAACAATTCCGGGAATCCCAGCTGAATGGCGTCGTCGAAGGTGAGCCAGGCTTCGAGTTCACGTCGCGCCGGCTGGTGCCCACCCTCCAGCGCCGACGCAAAGGCGGCGGCGCGCCGCAACCTCCGTTTCAACATTGCGCGTAACGCAAACTCCGACGACGTCCAGGCCCTGATCAGGCCCAGAATCAGCAGCGCATGGGCTACCGACCCATCAGCTGGCGGCACAGCGGGCGGAAGTGACCGAATGGCGTGTAGCGTTTCCGCGTTTCCGGGGACATCGATCCACTGCGGTTTCGCCAATCGTGGAAGTTCGTCGTGCATTGAAAAGTCACGCGCACCTCGGCGCACGATGAACCGACTCATCTCACTCTGGCTCATGGAGAATGCACACGATCCGAGAAACAGGGCGAGCAGCGAACCGATATCCCGGGCGCGGTTGTGCACCGGCGTCGCGGTAAGCAGCAGGACCTTTGCCCCCCACGTAACCTCCGCCAATGCCGCATAACGACGGCTGCGCGGATTGCGAGCGTGGTGCGCCTCATCCAGGATGATGAGCGCATATCGTTGCTCAACGACGGTGCCGCGACTGAGAGACTCGTAACTCACCACATCAGCGTGGGTAGCGGCACGCCCTAACGACTCCCGCCACATGCTCCGGAGCGCCGCCGGTGCAACCACCAGCGCCGGCATCGCGCGTCGGGCCACCGCAATAGCCACAAACGTCTTTCCGAGTCCTGTCGCGTCAGCAAGCAGGGCGCCGCCGTATGCGTCGACCAGCGTCAGGATCCGCGCCGCAGCGTCGATCTGATGTGCGGCCAGCTGGATGTCACCAAGCGTCGCATCGACCGTCGGGGCGGCGAGATACATCGTCGCAATAGTCCGCCTGACGGATGCAGGATCTGCGAGTGTCAGCGGCTCGTCCATTCGAGCAGCGGTGCAATTGATCGATGCCTGATGCGGAAAGCGTCGAGTACGGCCGCCATCAGCTCGGTGCGGCCAGGCGGATCGCCGCGGATGCCGCGCTCGCCGAGTGGTGAAAGCGCCTCGCGCGCTCGCGCCCAGTCGTCAGGCAGCGGAAGGCGACCCATGGTCCAGGCGAAATGCCTCCGGTATCCGCCTCTCGCTGGTTCAGCTACGGCGCCGATCCATGCGTCGGTAACGGCTGAATTCAGCAGGGCCGCCAGTGCCAGGGCGTCGATGAGGTCCCGCGTCGACAGGACGTAACAGGTGTTGAGTGGCGCGGTCCTGTCGCCGCTATCCAGCACCAGTGCTTGTAGCGATTTGCCGAGGTCAGCCCAGACGACACGCGGCTTGTCGAAACGGGACCCTTCGACACGAAAGAGCGACCACCAGGCGCGATGTCCTCGCGCATCGGATCTCGCCTCGAGACGCGATCGCCATGGCAACAGCCAGTTCCGCAGGGCCGGTGTCAGCCTTTCGACTGGCCGGCAGTTCATCGTGTGCGGAAAGACGATGTGTTCCGCGCCAACGTCGGCGCACCAGGCACGAACTGACTCGCCACGCAACACGCGCCGCACGAACTCCGGCTCGACGACCGCGCGTCGGGTGCCATCGCTGATCTCAACGCCGCCCGCGCACCTGACCGCCCGAACCAGGAATGCGTCGTTGCATCCGCACTTCACGCCCAGGGTCGGGATTCCCAGGCCGGCGTCGGCGAGCGGCACGCCATCGCGCGTAATCCGGTCGAACGCCTTGCGCGCGTCAGGCGGCAGCGCCAACCAGGGCGCACCGGCGCTGGCATCGAGCGGTATATCCGAACGGGGCGATTCCCAGGCGACATGCATCCGCCCGCGATGCACGGCCAGCCGCACCGGTGCGCCGTTTTGCGGAGCGCGATGTGCCACAACCAGCGAGGGATAGGTCGCGGCATCGAACATGGCCGGTGCGGCCGACCAGTCCTCGACCGCGACGAGCCCCGATCGTTCCATCAGCAGGCGCCTAACGCCGCCGCCGGCCAGTGATCGCCACAGCTTGGACGGCACCAGCAACGACAGGACGCCGCCGCTGCGGAGCAGTTGGTGGCTCCGCTCGACGAACAGGCTGGCCGCGTCGACCTGTGAGCCAAAGCCGCTTCCCGCCCGCGCGGCCCGCGCCCCGGATAGCCAGGCTGCCTCGCGAAATACGCGAAACTCGCGCCGAAAAACGTCCCGCGACGCCAGCGGAATGTGATGAACACGGATCCAGGGCGGATTACCCATGATCACGTCGAATCCACCGGCCCGCGCGGCGTCGGGAAAATGGGCCGCAAACACAAACGGCAATGCACCGCCGGACAGCACGGCCCGTCGCCGCGCGCGCAGCTGGCGCGCGGTGAGTCGAAGATGCTCAGCCTCCTGCCGTTCTCCCGCGACGGTGCCGCGGCGGTCGCCGAACAGGTCCCGTCCACGGGCAGCCATCAGGAGCGACCGCCGCTGGTCCTTCACCTGCTCCAGTCGGGCGTCGAGCCAACGGATCAGGCTCGCACGTTCCGCACGATCCAGTGCCCGGGCCAGTGACCGTTTCCGCGCACCGGTCGCGCGCGCATAACGAGAGCGCAGGATCGTCGCCCCGTGCGCAGGTGACGTGGTCAGGGAGAAGTCTCCGCCCATCAGCGTATCGCCGCAGCGGATGTTGTGATCCAGGTTGGGGAGCGGCGGAATAGCGGCCGGATCACCCTGATGGTCGATGACCAGGGACAACCAGAGCCGCAGTTCGCACAACCACACGGCAGTGGGATTGATGTCGACGCCGAAAATGCTGGCGGTCAGCACCTGACGACGGATCGCGGAGAGCGAGCGATCGTCTCCCGCAGAAATGCGAAGCTGTACCAGGCGCTCCATCGCATGGACCAGGAACGCCCCTGACCCACAGGCTGGGTCGAGGACGCGCAAATCATCCAGCGCTCGTCGGAGTACGGAGGCCCACTTCTCATCCAACCCGTCGTGTCCGAGCCGTTCGATGATCCCGGGCGGAGCACCGCGCGTGATGAGCACTTCTTCCAATGCCGCGTCGGCCACCCGTGTCACGAGGGTGAGGGGCGTGTAGAACGTGCCGGTCACGCGGCGCTCCGATGCCGCCATCAGGGACTCGAACGCACGGCCGAGGATCTCCGGGTCGATGGCCGATTCGTGCCATGCCGCTGTTTCCTCGCGTGGCGTAAAGCGATAGCGCACGAGCAACTGGTCGAGGAGATCGCCGAAATCCTCGTCGCGCATAACGAGGTCCCGGGCCCGCTTTTCGGCCGGCGTCCGCGTGAACAGGCCGCCGTTGAGGAACGGAATCCTGCCCAGGTCCCGAGCGCGAGGGGATCGCCGGGTCGTCGGAGTATTCAGTGTCCCGAAGAAAAGGGGAGCAAGAACGGTTCGTTGGAAAGACCCGCGCTGCGCCATGCAGTCATCGAACGCCCGCGCCAGGAACCGCCGCTCGCCATCGAGCCAGCCGCGCTCTTCGAGAAACGCCAGGAAGAGCAGCCGCGACACGTAGAGGAGTGCGATTTCATGGCGAACACCGGCGTCATAGTTCCCGCTGGCGCCGTCGGCCAGCTGGCGCACGAGCGCCTGTAACGCCTGGAAGAACCGGCGCGTGATGGTCTCGCGGCCAAGGATTTCCACCCACTGCGCATGCGCCTCGAGGTCAGAGGCGTTGCTCAGCGACGCCTTCACGGCGTCCAGCGCGTCGGCGTCACTCGGCAATACCTCCGAGGCCTTCACGAACAGCGCCGCGATCCGGTTCCGGGTCGATGACGCCTGCCACGCCGCGACGAGCAAGTCCTTGCCGGCCGGCTCGACCAGAGCCAGCAGCCAGAGGAGGTGGGGCGCCCTGCGCGAGAGACGGTCAGAGAGACGGGCCGCCTGCTCTCGGATAGGGGCGTGTCCATGTGCGACGAGCCCCAGGAAGCGTGCCGTTCCCGGTCCCCGCGCCACGACTCCGTCCTCGAAGTCCTCCGGCACTCCAATGCCGGTCATTGTTGGGCGGTCTAGCCGTGCGCACTCCGTAAACCCCAGGGCAGTGGCCGCGTTTTGGAGCAGAGACGTCGGGTCGTCGGCGAGAAGAAGCTGGGCCCAGGCGGCGCGCATGGCGCCAACGTGAAGAGCCTCTCATTTCGGACCGTCATCCCCACAACGCGGCCGGCAGCAATTCGTCGCCGCAGGATTCGAAATCTGGACCGGTCAGGCCCGCCGGGAGGCGCCCATCAGGGTCTGCCTTGTCTCGCAAAAGGCGACCGGAAGCATTATCGTCGTAGCGTCCCTGAGTAGCTCCCCCGACGGACATTCATGGCAACGGGCTCAACGAACCACACGGCGATTCACGGACCTGACGACAACGCGTTCGGAATCCTCGGCTCGAACATCATCATCAGGCTGGTCGTCTACTACGTAGTCGTTGCTATCGTGGGAATCGTGGCGTGGAAATACCTTCCCACGTCATTCAAGGATCTGCTGTACTCCGCCACGCAGCCGCTGGTCGGTTTGAGCAACGCGCCTCCGACGGGGTTCATGACGCCGGATCCGGTGGTCGACGCGTTGCCACCGCTGGCCGTCGTGTTGATGGGCGTTATCGCGTCAGGCGCAGCGATCGTGATGTGTGTGCCCGTGTCGTGGACGTACATGTTCACGCGGCAGAAGAAGGGATATAACCAGACGATCGTGCACACGCTGATTCTTCTGCCGGTGGTGGTTGCAATCGTCGCGACACTTGTTCGGAGCAATGCAGCACTGGCGTTCAGCCTCGCCGGCATCGTGGCTGCGGTGCGGTTCCGCGTCGCCCTCGAGGACAGCCGCGACGCGGTATTCGTCTTCGCCGTCATGGCCCTTGGCCTGGCCAGTGGCGTTCAACTGGAAGCTGCTGCGGTGCTGTCCGTGTTGTTCGTGACTGTGGTGCTCATCCTCTGGTATTCTGACTTCGCTCGTACGCCGCCCTCGCTCGAGGGTGAACGGGCGCAGAAGCATTACGAGAAGGCGGTGGCTATCGCCAACCGAACGAGCCAGTTCGTGGCGCGTCTCGATCGCGAGATCCTCGACTCGATGGCGCCCGCCCAACTCGACGCCCTGCAGGCGCGCCTCGACAAGCAGAAGCAGAAGTTCGGTCTCACGACCGAAGCGGCCGAAGAAGAAGGACCTCGCTTCGAAGGCCGGATCACCGTGCACGTGGGGGATCCGGATCAGGCGCAGCCGGCGGTGGAAGCGGTACTGCAAGCCAGCCTCAAGCGGTGGAAAATGGTTCGTATTGAGCGGACGGACGGAGAAGCACGTATCGTGTACGCCGTGCGTCCAAAGAAGGGACACAACCTGGAAGAGATCTCGAAAACGCTCACTAATGAGGCGGCGCCATTCGTCGCCAACGTGGAGGTGGAAAGATGGGCCTGAAAACAACGCGCCGACGTTCGCTGCTCGCCCTGGCGCTGGGCAGCCTCCTCGCCGTACCGGCGACGGCATTCGGGCAGAAAGAAGACAAAGGTCCGAAGGAGCCGCCGACTCCCGAGAAGATCGCCGAATGGAAGAAGGACGCCGAAGCGCGCGCTCTCTTTACGGCTGATACGCCAGTCGAGTTCAAGCTCGTCGGCAACTTCAAGGTGATCTCCAAAGACCGCGATACGCTCAGCACGAAAGAGTACTGGGGCGAAGTGCAGATGTCTGACGGGAAGGGCGGTGACCTGAAGATCCCGGTCCAGCTGCGCACGCGCGGTCATTATCGTCTCGCCAACCGGAACTGCTCATTCGTGCCGCTGCGCCTGGACTTCAAGAAGAGCGAAGTCAAGGAGACGGTGTTCGACGGTCAGGACAAGCTGAAGCTGGTCACGCACTGCCAGCCCAATGCCCAGTACGAGGAGTACATGATCCGCGAGTACCTCGCGTACAAGGTTCACAACCTGATCACGCCGCGCAGCTACCGCGCGCGCCTGGCCAAGGTCACCTACGTCGATTCGGCGACGGGTAATGTGATCGAGACCAGGAACGGTGTCTTCGTCGAGCACGAAGATGACGTCGCGAAGCGGATGGAAGGTGAGATCGTTGAAGTCCGTCGCGCTCTCTTCGACGACGTGGACCCGAACCAGATCCTCGAGCTGTCGATCTTCGCCGCGTTCATCGGACACGTGGACTGGTCGCTGGCGGCATTGCATAACGTGCGCCTCGTCAGGCAGCAGAACGGCAACTATCTGCCGGTGCTCTACGACATGGATTTCACGGGCCTGGTCAGCACGAAGTACTCGATCCCGGATTCGCGACTTGGCATCCGCAGCGTCAAGGACCGTCTCTATCGTGGTCCCTGCAAGGAACCGCAGGAGCTGGCGGCGTTCCTCGGTACGTACCGGGACAACAAGGACGCCATCCTCAAGCTGTATGACGAGACGCCCGGCCTGGACGCGCGGTATCGCAATGATGCCAAGAACTGGCTGACGCAGTGGTTCAAGCTGCTCGACAGCCCGCGAGACGCGAAGTGGATGTTCAAGGACAACTGCGTGGTCGCGCCCGGAGTGTGAGCATCGGGTAAGCGGGTAGACGGGTAAACGGGCCGCGGGGAGCAACCTCGCGGCCCTTTTCGTTAGGTCTTACCCGTCTACCCGTCTACCCGTCTACCCGCCACCGCCGTCGCGACCGCCATATGCCCCGTGACATTCGCCGTCGTCCGGAACATGTCAGGAATCGTATCCGCGCCTAACAAAATGCCGATCCCTTCCACCGGCAGGCCGGCCGCCATCAGCACCGGTGCCATGATCACGATCGAACCGCCCGGGATTCCGGGTACACTGAAGCTCGTGGCCACGGCCGTGAGCACCACGCTCGCCAGCGCCGCCGGACCTAACGAGACGCCGTACAGCTGGGCCACGAAGAGGACGCCCACCGTCTGCCCGATCGCGGCGCCGATCCGGTACACGGACGCGGCAAGCGGCAGGAAAAAGCCCGTAATCTCCTCGGGCAGGCGCAGGCGATCGCGGGCACTTTCGATCATCGCCGGCAGCGCCGCCAGCGACGACCGCGAGCTGAACGCGACGGCCTGGGCCGGCAGTGCGGCCCTCGCGAATTCGAGGATTGGCACCTTCCCGATAATCGCGGCCATCGGGTACAACACGAGTACGGCGAAGATGACCGACACTGCGACGACGAGCCCGACATAACCCGCGAGCGCGCCAATCGCTGACGCACCAAGTCGCGCCACGAGTGCCAGCGCCAGCGCAAACACCCCGATCGGTGCCGTCCACAGGATCCAGCGCACGAGCGTCATGGCGGCATCGCGAATAGCCTCGAAGACGCGCACGACGACTGTCTTGATGTCTCCCTTCAATCCTGCCACGGCGAGTCCGAACGCCAACGTGAACACAATGAGCGGCAACATCGCTCCGTCCGCGGCAGCCTTTACGGGATTGGTCGGGACGAGATCGATCAGCCACTGTCCAAACCCCGGTATTCGTCGCACGCTCTCCGCGGTCGCCGTCGCCGACTCGGCTGCACTCGCCTGCAATGCTGCCTGGGCCGCGGGATCGATCGCAAACAACGCGAAGACCGGCGGGGCAATGAGTGCCGCGGCAATCGCACCGGCGAACAGCGTGACGATGAAAATCGCCAGCGCGCGAACCCCGATCTTGCCCAACGCCGACGGATTCGGCGCCGACGCAATGCCCGCGACGAGACTGCCCACGACCAGCGGGATGACAGTCATCCGGATGCCATTGATGAACAACGTGCCCAGTGGTTCGATCCATCGGGTCATCGTGACCAGCGTCGGATTCCCGGTCGACGAAACAACGAGACCAAGTCCGAGGCCGGCGACCAGCGCAAACAGGACACGCGTCGTGAGTGACATG